>Ga0172375_10000930_pt1 | contig 47414 bp, 37 predicted proteins | sample LakKiv1m_FD_114537 | JGI IMG/M metagenome (GOLD analysis project Ga0172375, IMG submission 114537) | Freshwater microbial communities from Kabuno Bay, South-Kivu, Congo - kab_092012_11.1m | ecosystem: Environmental > Aquatic > Freshwater > Lake | place: Democratic Republic of the Congo... | reverse complement strand
TTACAAATCCGCTTGGCGGGAAGGTGGTACACTATAATCCAGAATGACTGGTACACTATAATCCAGAACAGCTGGTACACTTTACTCCAGAACGAGTGGTACAGTATGCTCCAGAATAATCACATTAACTACCTGGTTTTGATATGCAAAACTCAGTCCATTGGGCAGGATGTATTCGTTTACAAAACGCACCATATCCACGCTGGTTATCTCGTTGGCTTGTTTCGGACTGACAAATCTCAGGAATACTTCGAGAACCTGCAGGTAGGTTTTGACCGTAGAATCGCTATAGCGCTTGTGCAGAAGCCACTGCCTGAACGTATGAAGCTCTTCAAGCAATTGCGGCGACAGTGTGGTCTGTATTATGGTCTTTTGCTGAGCAGATGTGGTTCTGTTGCCTCGGGTTGCAGGGTGCTTTTCTCTGAAAGCAGAATAATCTACCCAGGCTTTGCCCTTGAACTGTTTGAGCATCAGATCGATCACCTCGTCAGATTCAGGAATATGCCAACGGTTACAACTGCTACTCCAGCGTGCACCCTTTAGCTGCTTCACCTCGGCAGTCAGGGCTTCATCGTATGGAAACTCAAGCGCCACCCGCTTTTCACCCCTGAGCTCGAAGGGTGTGAGGCGTATGATGGTGCTTGCGTGAGGCATTTGCTGTGGGGGAAAGGTTATATATTACCTTGTATTTCAGCCAACACATTCTATGAAGGTAAATATTTTGTACCGCATAGCAAACAATTGGCGGGAATTTGCCGTGGGATGCCCCTGATGATCCAAACCCGAAAACGCAAAAAACCCCAACCAGTCTGCACAAGTCGGGGTTTCCTCTTCTCTTCTCTTTAGTCCTTTTAGTCCCTGAAGTCCTTTATGTCCTTTTCTCCTTCTCTCCCCTTACTGCTTCAGCGAGTCGATGATCGCGAAGAAGTTCGGGAACGATACCCCCGCCACGTCGCGATCCGACAGCCTGAGCGATGCTCCAGCGGCTTCGGCGGCTATGGCGAAGCTCATGGCGATGCGGTGGTCGTCGAAGCATTCGATCTCCACCTCTTCGGAGTTGCTTTTCGTGCGCCCCTTGACCACAAAGCCGTCGGGATACTGCTCACAGTCGAAGCCGAGACGTTCCAGGTTGACCACGAGCGCGTCGATGCGGTCGCTCTCTTTGGTGCGCAGCTCGGCGGCGTTGTGCAGCTCGAATTCGCCCGAGGCGAAGGCCGAAAGTACTGCCAGCATAGGTACTTCGTCGATCACGCCGGCAACGATGCCGTGGTCGCTGATGCGCAGCGGCCTGAGGCCGGAGCAGCTCCGGACGACGATGTCGCCGACCGGCTCGCCACCCTCCGATCGCACGTTCTCGATGCCGAGCCCCGCACCCGCCTCCTGAAGCACGTCGATGTAGGCCACGCGCGTCGGGTTGAGGCAGACGTTGCGCAGCACGATCTCGGAGCGCTCGCCGAGCAGACCGAGGGCGATCATGAAGCAGGCTGCCGAGGGATCGGCAGGCACGCTGAAAGGTTTGGCGGCAATCGGCTTGCGGCCGTCGATGATGATCTCGCGGACGCCGTCGGGCCGGTCGATGGTTTCAAGGCCCAGCATCAGTTCGGTGTGGTCGCGCGAGCGGATCGGCTCGATGATCTTCGAGCGCCCGTCGGCGTGCAGTGCAGCGAAGGCCACGAGCGACTTGACCTGCGCCGAAGGTACCGGAAGATGGTACTCGATGCTTTTAAGCTCCTTCGTGCCGGTGATGATAACCGGCGCGGTTCCGGCATCGGAAAGCACGATACCGGCGCCCATCTGCCGCAGGGGATCGGCCACGCGCTTCATCGGGCGCTTCATCAGGGATGCGTCGCCGACCAGCTCGCTCCGGAAGGGCTGCGCGGCGAGGATGCCCGCCATCATGCGCATGGTGCTGCCGGAGTTGTTGCACATCAGGGGCACTGAAGGTTCACTGAAGCTCCAGAGACCGCGGGACTCGATCACAACATGCCTGAGAGTCCGTCCGTCACCGGCGGCAAGCTCCTCCTGGCGGATGGAAATACCGGCATCCCGCAGCGCCGACAGGGTGGACTGGTTGTCATAACCGCCCGAGAAGTTGGAAATCTCGGTCGTGCCTTCGGCGAGCGCACCGATAAGTGCGGCGCGATGGGAAATCGATTTGTCCGGCGGAAGGCTTGTCACTTCGCCCTGAAAAATGCTCATTGCTGGCTGATTTTTGTTTCGATAAAAAAAAGCAGCCCCCACGGAGCTGCTTTTCAATACTGACTTCCTGAAAAATCAGGAGTTGCGTTCTTCGTTAGCTCGCTGTGCGCGACGCTTGCTTCTTGAACGCTTCAGGCGGTTGTCGATTGAAGGCTTCACGAAGTATGCCTTTTTACGAAACTCCTTCAGAACGCCTGCTCTCTCGTATTTCTTCTTGAAACGCTTGAGCAGCTTGTCAATCGATTCATTTTCATTTATCTGAACACTGACCAATGAAATTCACCCCCTTACCTGTTGTCTGACGTCTTAACGTCTCAATTTGAGTTTGATAATATCTGTCAGCGACTCGGTGCTTTTCGGCTTGCCCTGATTGAGCTGCACGTTTTCGAGAAGCTGTTTCCGGCCGCTTTTGCAGAATTCCACGATGATGACATGCGCACCGCTTCCGGTCGCCTGCTTTTCACGAACCACCCCCACTTCATCGAGGGATTTATGATACAATGCATCCCCCTGGGCATAGATCCCGTGAGGGGTATAAACCTGGCAGTCCTCGGGCTTGAGTTCATCCGGACTCAACTCCCGGTCGATCTGTATCTGCCACTCCTTGAGAAGATGTACCTGGTTACAGGCCGAGCAACGTATCCAGTACTGGTTCTCTGCTGCCGAAGCCTCTCCATCAGCAGAAGATTTCTTCTCCTTCGACTTTTTTTCGGACGTTCCGAGAAGCGGATCATCATCCCTGGGCTTGTCGCTGGGCTTCCATTCGCCGACATACGCCTGCTCGGTAATACAGCCGCAACCGTCGCAATAGCCTGGTTTGATCTTTCCTTCGAGTATATACTGCCTTTTTCTGGACTCTACCTTCATAAATGTCGCTGTTGTTGGAGAGCATTTCAATGCCCTCTGTCATGCGCTTGCATGAGGTTCGGAAGTACCGCCCTGAACAGGCTCCGGGAATAGCTCCCGGTTAAGGCCATCTCTGGTGTTTCATGCCCGTGCAGGAGACGAAGAGAACGTAAGGCTTCAACAGGTACCACAGGCTTCATGGATCCCTCTGACGAGGCTCCGTAAAGCGGTCTGCTCAGGAGTGCTTAAATAAGTAAATCACCCCAAAAAAACAACTACATAATTATAGCACCTGTCACTTGTGGGTCAAGGCATCGATAAGATCAGATTTCGTAATCAGTTGCAAGCGACCATCGCTAAGATTTATAAGCACGCCTGCCGCATTGGCCTGCAATTTTTCCGACAGCTCGGAAATGGTGGCTTCAGGCTGACAGACCGGAAAAGGCTTTTCCATGAAGGCTACGGCTTTGGCATTCATTGCCGAGTCATTCTCGATCAGGATGGAAAGAATCTTGTTTTCGCTGATACTGCCGATGGGAGCACCGAATGAGACGATGGGCATCTGCGATACATCGTTCTGCTTCATCATCTCGAACACATCTGCAAGGGTCTGCTCGGGAAGGGCGAAAATGAGGTCTTTGCGTGCCTTGCGTTGCAGAATATCGCCTGCGGTGATCTGGTCGAGGGTCGTTTTCGATTTCCGGTAAAAACCCTTCTGCCGCATCCACTCATCATTGTACATGCGCGACAGGTCATAGCCGCCGAAATCAGTCATCATCACCACCACAAGAGCATCGTCACCGTATGCCTCTCCCTCCCTGAGGGCCGCTGCCATAGCCGCACCGGATGCACCTCCGGCAAAAAGCGCTTCGGAACGGAGCAATTCGCGACCGCAGTTGAAAGCATCAGCATCGCTGACCTGGACGATACGGTCGATGACGGAAGGGTCCCAGAACGAGGTCGGACGAACGGCGCCAATATCTTCAAGCTGGAAGGCCCAGGGACACCCCTGGCTCCTTCCGCTGTGCAGATCGTGATAGACCGAACCTTCCGGCTCGACGCCTATGATCTGTACCTGGGGGCTGACTGACCTGAAGTAGCGTCCGATCCCGGAAATCATAGCACCCGAGGCCATAGGCACGAACACATGCGTCACCTTGCCATCGGTCTGGCTGAAGATCTCCGGGCCTGTTCCCTCCTGGTGTACCTGTCGGCTGACCGGGTTCTCGTACATGTTGGCAAACCAGGCATTCGGCAATGTCCTGACCAGGTTTTCAGCAACATCCACACAGCTCTTCAGATCACCGGGCAAAGCATCCGAAGGGGTGAGCACCAGCTCGGCGCCAAGCGCCCTGAGCACCTCCTGCTTCTCGCGGCAGATGCTTTCGGGAGCGACCAGCAAAAGCTTGTAGCCCCGGCTGACCGCCGCCATGGCGAGGGCGATGCCGCTGGTGCCGAAAGTCCAGTCAACCAGGGTCATGCCGGGATGAATGACGCCACGCTCCTCGGCATTCCGCACGATCGCCGCCGATACACGGCAATAATGGGAAAAACAGGGATTCATGAACTCGAGCTTCGCCATGAAACGGGCACGCTTCTGCCGCGTGAGCTGCTTCATGAGAACCAGAGGGGAATTGTCTGAAATGTCGAAGATGTCGTAGGTCATGGTGCTCGCTGCTCTAAAGGTGGTTTAGTGTTATAATAATACATACAACAAATAATTGTTTATTTCCGTAATCAGATCGACGTTGTCTGAACATTGTTTTGAAATTGACGGGCAAAAAACGTTTTTTTAAGCATATCCGGGTTCCGGCCTGAACAACAACCATCATTCACTTTCTTGAGCGTCTTTCACGAACAGAACGCCTCCGCCGTCATGCCAACCGGTCCCTACCTTTCGGAAGCGCTCATCTCGCTCGAAAACCTCCGGCATAACCTGGCCTGCATACGAAACATCACCGGTCAGAGCTGCCGGATCATGGGCATCGTCAAGGCCAACGCCTACGGGCACGGAGCTGCCGTTGTCACGGCTGCACTCGAAGAGGAGGGTGTTCGGGATTTCGGTGTGGCCAACATCCATGAGGCGATCGAACTTCTGCAAAGCCACCGGATGCACCCTGACTCGCGCGTCCTCGCGTTCGCATCGCCCCTTGCGGAACATATCGCGCTGTATCTGGAGCACGGGATTGAAATGACCGTCTGCGATCACGACACGGTGCGATTGGCTGAATCGACAGCCTCCGCTGCCGGAAAAAAGTTGCAGGTTCAGGTGAAGGTCGATACCGGCATGGGCCGTCTCGGCGTGGCACCTGAAGAGGCTCTTTCGCTCCTTGAAGCCATCGACGCCACATCCAGCCTTGAACTGAGCGGCATCTACACCCATTTCGCCGAAAGCCACAAAGCGGAAGGCTTCACCGCCCGGCAGCTCGAACGATTCATACAGGTAACCGGCGCTTACGAGCGAAAATCGGGAAAAACCATTCTGAAACATGCGGCCAACAGCGGCGCCATCGTCTCGATGCCTGGAGCCCGACTCGACATGGTGCGCCCCGGCATACTGCTTTACGGGTGCCATCCGGTTGACTCAGCTCCCTCGCCCGTACCCGTCAGGCCGGTCATGCAGTTCCAGTGCCGTGTGATTTTCGTCAAGGAGGTTGCCGAAGGAAGCTCCATCAGCTACAACCGGACATGGAGCGCCCCTGCAAAAAGAAGAATTGCCACCATCGCAGCCGGCTATGCCGACGGGGTGCACCGTACGCTCTCCAACCGGATGAATGTGTTCATCGGCGGCCAAAGCTTCCGTCAGGTCGGTACAGTCACCATGGATCAGACAATGGTCGATCTTGGCGACGACCTGTCAGTAAAAACCGGAGACACGGCAGTACTGTTCGGATGGGATGGCCCTTCTGCAGGAGAGCAGGCCATTGCGGCAGGAACCATCAGCTACGAACTGCTCTGCTCGGTTTCGCGACGGGTCAGAAGGATTTTTGTGTGAAAAGAAGTTATTTTGAAAAATAACATCAGGCAGTTTGAGTGGTGCTGTTCTGTTTGCTTGCCCTGTCATTCTGTGGCCGACGCAGTCGGGCGAAGAATCCGGAAAAGTCACGTAAAAAACTATAAATTATTAAGTTATAGGCGATCCCGGAAAACTGGATTCTTCACTTCGTTCAGAATGACATACGAAAAACGAATCGGTTTTGCTTTAGTGAATGCCTTTTGAGGCGGCCTCGATAAAATACCCCTTACAACAACAGAACTTTCAACCCCTATGAAATTTCTGGACAATGTCGCCGTGAAACTCGGCGTCACGAGGGCGGAAATGACTGCCGTCACGCTGCTCACCTTTTTCCTCCTGCTCGGCGGAGCCCTGAAATACACCGGTTCGGTTCAGGATGCCGACAAGGCCATCAGAAAAGCTGAAGTTGCCCGCTACTCCGAAGCTGAGGTGGACAGCCTGCTCAGCCTTATGACCAGAAGTGATCAACCCTATGCCGCTGAAACATCCACTCTCGCAGCAGGCAACAGCGACCCGGAAGTGCCGGCACAGAAATCACCGGCAGGACGTGCGCCGAAAAAAGTGTTTACCGGAACCATTGCGTTCAGAACAGCCTCTGCCACGCAGCTTCAGATGATCTCCGGAGTCGGGCCGGTGATGGCCAGACGTCTTATCGAGTTCCGCAAGCAAAAGGGGGGAAAAGTCGAACATTTTAACGATTTTCTTCAAGTGAAGGGGATTGGCAAAAAGAAGCTGCAAATCCTCGAAAAGCATCTTACCCTCGACTGATGAGCAGAAGCCAGATAGCCTGTGCGTTCGACGCAGACCACACCACTGTTGTACGAGTCAAATCGACCGGCAGCGCCTTGTTCACGATGACCATGTGCAGAACCATCGATGGTGGACTGAACGATCTCGGCAGCACAAAAGGGCTGAAAATCGCCAGAAAACTTGTCGCGGCTCTCAAAGAGTGGCAGGAAGAGCCAATCGCGCTCGCCTTTTCTCCACCAGAAATCCTGACCTTGCCGGCCTGGTTCCCTGCCGAAAGCCCGGCCGACCTTCGCGACCGCCTTTGCAGGATCGAAGCGGGTTATTTCCTTGACGACGTCGAATCATGGCAGTGGCACGACATGGCACTGGAGAGAAATCCGGATCAGCCCGCCGCTCTTGACCGGCGGATGCTGATGTTCTATCACTCCCGGCCTGGCCGTCTGATCGAAAACGAGCTGCTGAAGTTTTATACCGTTGGTTGGCGGGGGATCCATATCGAAGCGGTGGCCCGGCTCTCTGCCATAACCGGTGAGCCGATGCCGGTGCTCGAACTCGAAGAGCACTACGCGGCACTCTATATTTCGAAGAACGGTAAAATCGGTTATTTCAGGTACTGGCCGGTCAGGGAAGCGGCTGAGAGGGATTACTTCGCCGTCACTGAACTGACCTCGGCACCGATCGGCGGAGTGCCGGTAAAGGTTACGGGATCTGCTGCCAGCGCCAGAAGCCTGGATCGCATAAGCCGCGAAACCTCATGCTCCATCGAACCCCTTGAGCTGCACCCGTGGGTCTCGACAGAAAAAGGAGCCGGAAAAAGCAAATCGCCAACCGCCACGATACGCGCCGTCAGCACAGCCATCATGGCGCTGAACGGCGGGACGGGGTAACTGCACAAGGAATTCCGCTCAGGCATTCCGTCCTTCTTTGATGACCCCATCCTGAACGGAGGGCGGGTTTTCCAACCCGCCATTGAATGGCGGTCCCGACAGGTCGGCCACCCCCTTTTCCCAATAAAAAAAGGGCATCCCGACAAATCGGGACGCCCCTGCAAGAAATTCCGTCCTTCGTCAAATCCTCACAGATTTCCCACCAGCACCTCGGCTATCTGGACGGCGTTGGTGGCTGCGCCTTTGCGCAGGTTGTCCGCGACGATCCAGAGATTCAGGGTTCGGGGATGCCAGTAATCGGGACGCAGACGTCCGACAAATACTTCGTCCCTCTCGTAGGAGGTCATCGGCATCGGGTAGAGTCTGGCTGACGGGTCATCCTGCATGACGATGCCCGGTGAACCGGCAAGCAGAGCACGCACCTGGTCGATATCGAAGTCGCTTTTCAGTTCGACGTTCAGTGATTCGCCATGACCGCCATAGACCGGAATGCGCACAGTTGTCGGCGAAACCTGGATGGTGTCATCACCCATGATCTTTTTCGTTTCGTTGACCATCTTCATCTCCTCCTTGGTATAGCCGTTATCGGTGAAGGCGTCGATCTGCGGCACCGCGTTGAAGGCGATCTGGTGGAAGTGGGTGAACTCCTCCGGAATGTCGCCGGCAAGTTCGCTTTCGAGCGCGTCGCGCCCGGCTTTGCCCTTGCCGGTCACCGACTGGTAGGTCGAAACCACCACTCGGCTGATGCCATAGCAATCGAAGAGAGGCTTGAGCACCACAACCATCTGGATGGTCGAGCAGTTGGGGTTGGCGATGATCTTTGCCGGCTTGCCTTCTCTGGTGAAGATGGCTTCCGGGTTGACCTCGGGTACCACCAGCGGCACATTCTCATCCATGCGCCAGGCCGATGAGTTGTCGATCACGATAGCACCGGCCTCCGCAGCCACAGGCGCCCACTCCCTGCTGGCCGATGCCCCGGCTGAAAAGAGAGCTATATCGACCCCTTTGAATATCTCTGCCGATGGCACTTCAGTCACGAACTCACGCCCCTTGAAGGCGATCACTTCGCCCCTGCTGCGTGGCGAGGCGAGAGGCACAAGGTCGCTGACCGGAAAATTGTGCTCTTCGAGCACCTTGATCATGGTTCTGCCAACCAGGCCGGTTGCTCCAAGTACGGCTACACGATAGCCTGCTTCACTGCTCATACGAATAAAATGGATTGATGATGTTTAATAATTCAGAATCAGTCTGGGCGAATGATCGTTAAGGTTTTCACCCCCCTCTTTCAGGAGTCCCTCCCTGTCAAGCGCCTCGCACGCCACCTCAAACTCCCGCAGCAGTTCGACAATTACCGCCGGGTCAGGTTCGCGCACCAGCAGGTTACGCACCTTCGATACTCCCGGCAGCCCTTTCAGGTAGGTCGAATAGTGGCGCCGCATTTCAAGCACGCCATATTTCTCCCCTTTGTAGTGCACCGACAATTGCAGGTGATCGGCAGCAGCCTGTATCCGCTGGCGATACGAGGGAAACGGCCGACGCTCCCCCGTTTTAACCAGGCTTTTTGCCTGTTCAAAAATAAATGGATTGCCAATAGAGCCTCGCCCGATCATGATGCCGTCCGCCCCGGTGATTTCAAACATGGCCACGGCATCTTCGGGCAGCCACACGTCGCCGTTGGCGATCACAGGGATGGAACATGCCTGTTTGGCTTCGGCAATGCGCCCCCAGTCGGCCCTCCCTTTGTACATGTCGCTGCGCGTCCGTCCATGCACCGCAACCGCCTGGATACCGGCATCTTCGAGCCGACGGACGGTATCGGTGATGTTGATGGAGTCGTGATCCCAGCCGATGCGGGTTTTGGCCGTCACCGGCAGCGAGACAGCATTCACCACCGCCGAGGCGATGGCCGAAAGCTTCTCCGGCTCCTTCAGGAGCGCCGCCCCGGCACCACGACCTGCAACCTTCCTGACCGGACAGCCGAAGTTGATATCGAGATAATCCGGCTCATAGGTTTCGGCAATCGCCGCCGCTTCAACCATAGACTCAACCGTACTGCCGAAAATCTGCACCGCCACCGGGCGTTCGTGGTCGGCAACGGTGAGCTTGCGTATCGATTTCTCGGCACCACGCCTGAGCGCTTCGGCACTGATGAACTCGGTATAGACAATATCTGCTCCGTGCTGCTTGCAGAGCTGCCTGAAAGCCCTGTCGGTCACGTCCTCCATGGGAGCGAGGATAATGGGGCGGTCTATGTCGATACTTCCGATGCGCATGGGGCTGTACTACTGCGTTGCCGATGAGGTAAGCATCTCGCGCACCTGCTGACGTATCGTGTTGCGCAGGTTTTCGTCCTCACGAAGCAGCCGCTTGACCGCTTCACGTCCCTGGCCGAGCTTTTCGGTACCGTAACTGAACCAGGAACCAGCCTTCTTGACGATGCCGAACTCGACGGAAAGGTCGATCAGTTCACCGAGCACTGAAATGCCTTCGCCATACAGGATGTCGAATTCAGCTGACTTGAAGGGCGGCGCGACCTTGTTCTTGACCACCTTGACCTTGGTGCGGTTGCCGACAACCTCTTCGCCATCTTTGATCTGGGCGATCTTGCGGATGTCGAGCCTGACCGATGAGTAGAACTTCAGGGCCTTGCCGCCGGTAGTGGTTTCAGGACTGCCGTACATCACACCGATCTTGTCACGAAGCTGGTTGATGAAGATGCAGACGCAGCTCGATTTGGAGATGGCACCAGTCAGCTTGCGCAGAGCCTGGCTCATGAGGCGCGCCTGAAGACCGACAACGCTGTCACCCATCTCACCCTCAAGCTCCGCCTGGGGTACCAGGGCTGCCACCGAGTCGATGACAACGATATCGACGGCTCCACTGCGCACAAGAGTCTCGACGATGGAAAGCGCCTGCTCGCCCGATTCGGGCTGACTGACCAGGAGCGCATTGATATCGACGCCGAGCTTGCGGGCATAGGATGGATCAAAGGCGTGTTCCGCATCGACCAGCGCTGCGATGCCGCCAGCTTTCTGCGCTTCGGCTATGGCGTGCAATGCAAGCGTGGTCTTGCCGGAAGATTCCGGACCGTAAATCTCGGTCACCCTGCCGCGTGGCAATCCGCCAACACCGAGGGCGTAATCAAGCGCCATCGATCCGGTTGAAATGGCCTGCACCTGCATGACAGCCGAACCGTCACCAAGGCGCATGATCGAACCTTTACCGAACTGTTTTTCGAGGGTCTCTATAGCAAGATTGAGCTGTTTGAGCTTTGCCGGATCGACAGGGGTCGGCTGTTGCTGTTGTGGTTTCTCTTTTTCCATGGAAATAATCTCGCTTGATTAAGTATGAAACATTGCTTGTGGTTACGTGATGGCACTACGGAGCGTTTCATCGAACGGCCGGTATACCATACCGAGTTCGTTCAGCGATCTCCGGTTGCTGTAACTGGCCGGATGGGAGGCTTGCCGGATACTTTCAATGCTGATGAACGAGGGACGCCGGGTCAGCAGCGACCACGCCTCGCCTCCCCCGCCAGCCACCATTCCTGCAATGCCGCCGACACTGAACGGCTGGCCGGTGCGACTGCCTGGCAAAGAGGCAATCCGCCGGAAAAGCTCCCTGAACGACAGATTTTCGCCCACGATGATATACCGCTCTCCCGTCCGGCCTTTCTGCCATGCTGCAATATGGGCATCTGCCACATCATGGACATCGACAAATCCCGTCGAACCTTTGGGACACACCGGCAGACGACCATCGTAAATCATTCTGAGCACCTCGTTGGAACTGCTGCCCGGAAGAGTCCTGCCGGAGCTTCTGCCGATCACAACGCCTGGATTGACCATCACCACGTCGAGCCCCTCGGCAACGCCCCGCCGACCTTCGAGTTCAGCCAGGTGCTTCGACTCCATGTACACATTATGACGCTGCCATTCACTGAATGTGGTCTGCTCGTTCGATTCACTGATGCCGCTGTCCGCTCCGGAAGAACCTATGGCTGCAATCGAACTGGTGGTCACCAGCCGCTTCACGCCTGCCGTCAGGCAGGCATCGACAACATGGCGCGTGCCAAGCACGTTGGTTTCGTAGAGCCGGTGCCGGAAATTTCTGGTGAAGGCGATCAGGCCTGCACAGTGAAAGACAACCTCAGAACCCCTGACGGCCTGGGTAACCGAGAAGGAATCGTGCAGGTCAGCCCTGACGATCTCAACCGGCAAACCGTTGAGAAAAGAGGCATCCGACCCCTCCCTGACCGTGACCCGGCAACGCACTGCGTCGCCAAACCTTTCGATCAGGCTGAAAAGAAGCCGTGCTCCTATGTAGCCTGTAGCACCGGTAATGAGAATCGGGATACCTGACATGAAAAAATGAGGCCTCTGAAAACCTGTTCCGCGTTTCGTTTGATTGTCGGTCCCGACGATAGCTGTCGGGATCGCACTCCATTGTTCACCGTACCTTTAAAGATATCGGCAAACCTGGAGATGAAAGAGACCAGGCGAGCTTTGCGAGTCCGAACCCCGGGTCTGTTGAAAAAAATCGGGTGGCCCGGAACCAATCTCTCTCAAGCCGTCCGGACGCCGGAAGCACACCGGAACATGCCGCGGAACCGGCTGTTGCGCAATTCGCAGAGATGCGGCCCAGCGCCGATTTGTACACAATAATAAGAAGAATAACTTACATTGCACTCAAATCCATCCGCAATCGTGAGAAAAAATATCGTATCGACAGACCCCGGTGACGCCGGACATCCCGAACAACGCCTTTCAGCCGGCGTCGTCAGGAGCACAACCCTGCCCAACGGCCTCCGTATCGTAAGCAATCTGGTACCCTATGTCCACAGTATAACCATCGGCCTGTGGATCGATGCCGGCTCCCGCGAAGATCCCGAAGGCTCCGAAGGTCTTGCCCATTTCATCGAACACGTTGTATTCAAGGGCACGAAGAAACGCGATTATGTGGAGATCGCCCGGTGCATCGAACAGACTGGCGGTTATATCGATGCATGGACCACCAAAGAGCAGACCTGCCTCTCCGTCAGGTGCCTCCGCGAACACCTGCCCCTTGCGGTCGATCTGCTGGCCGACCTGGTCTGCAATCCGGTATTTCCACACGATGAACTCGAAAAGGAAAAAGAGGTGGTGCTCGAAGAGATTGCAAGCGTGAACGACACCCCCGAAGAGCTGATCTTCGAAGAGTTCGACCGCCGCTCTTTCCCCGATCATCCCCTCGGCACGCCGATCCTCGGCACCGAAGAGAGCATCAGCTGCCTTACCACAGAAAAGATCCGGGAATTCATGCGCCGTCACTACGTGCCCTCGAAGATGCTGGTAACCGCAGTCGGCAACATAGACCACGATGAACTGACTGAAATCGCCTCGGCCTGTCTCGGAGCTTCGCAGGCAGAACCGCCGGATGAATCCGGGCGGACACGCCATCTGTTCGACATTTCAACCTATAAGCCCTTTTCGGTGACCCTGAAAAAAAAGCTTTTCCAGTCACAGATACTTCTCGGCACCGTCATGGCTCGCAATGACCAGCGATTCTGGGCGTTTATGGTATTGAACTCCATGCTGTCGAGCGGCATGAGTTCAATTTTAAACCTCGAACTGCGCGAGAAAAGAGGACTGGTCTATCAGGCCTATTCTTCACTTGCCTTCCTCGACGAAGTCACCACGTTCAACATCTATGCCGGTACCGACAAAGGTAAAGCAAAGAAAACCCTCGAAACCATCAGTGAGCTTTTTACCGGCAATACCCTGAAAGAACCCGATCCTGCAGAACTCACCGCAGCAAAAGCAAAAATGCTCGGTTCGCTGATCATGGGCATGGAAAAAATGACCCGGCGCATGTCGCATATCGCCCAGGATATCTTCTATTACGGACGATACCTTTCACCTGCCGAAAAGGCCGGAATGATAGAGGCGGTAACAGCTGAAGAGGTCGCCATGGCAGTAGATGCACTGGGCATATCCGAGAGACTGTCAACACTGATTTATATTCCCGGCAGGTAGTCACCGGCAACCGTCACGGGAACAGCCAACGACACTGAAAACAGGCAAGTACCGGCAGGAAAATCCTTTGAGAGATACGTTTTAAAAAGGCCCGGAAAAATCGTATAATTAAAGCTTTAATTTTTCAGGGAATCTCTCTTTATCGAAGCAACCATTCCGACTCACCGGAAACTGCCGACGGAATCAGAGAAAACCCGCAACTTAACCGGTCACGAAGAGCCTTGCAAAAGAATATCACGAATGTCAGCGAAACCGAGCAGGAACTTGAAATCATTCTGACTGCTGAAGAATTCCAGCCCGAATACGACCTTGAACTTGAAGAAGCACGCAAATCCGTCAGAATCAAAGGCTTCAGACAGGGACACGCCCCCGTCGGGATGATCAAACGCATGATTGGCCCCTCTATTGAAGCCGGCGTCGCCGAAAAGATGGCATCGAAGCATTTTGCAGCCATCGCCGACGAGGAAAATATCAATCCGGCCAGCCGCGCCCAGATCGAAAACTTCACATTCGGGGACGGCAAGCTTACCATTCGCATCTCATACGAAATCCATCCTGAATTCGAACTGAAGGATTTAAGCACTTTCTCCTTCACCCAGGCTGAATATACTGTTACCGACGAGGATGTCGATCGCGAAATCAGGCTGATTCTCCACGGCCACGGCACCATGGTGACCAGCGAAGAGCCGGCCTCCGAGGGCGATACGGTCATCGGCGACATCACGAAGATCGACGCCGAAGGCGCCCCGGTCGAAGGATCAAAAAACGAAAACCACCACTTCAGCCTTGAATACCTGCCGGCAGACAACCCGTTCCGCATGGCTCTGGAAGGCAGAAAAGCCGGTGATGTGGCCGATGTGACCGTCGAGCCCAAAACAGAGGACGGCGAAACCCTTCGCTACCGTGTCGAAGTCAGGGAGGTCAAACACCTTGAACTTCCGGAACTGAATGACGAACTGGTTGCGGAAATCAGCCAGCAGCGTTTCGAAAATGTCGAGGATTTCAAAGGCGATGTCCGTTTGCAGCTTGTACAGCATTTCTTCCACAAGTCCGAGCAGGATCTGCTTGAAGCCATCTCAGCCAGACTGATCGAAGAGCACCCGGTACCGACCCCGAAATCGATGGTCGCCTCGTTCCAGAAAATGCTTCTTGAAAACGCCAAGCGACAGATAGGCGGTCAGTTCCCCAAGGGCCTGGATGAGCGAGAGTTCTTCAACTCAATGAGACCCAATGCTGAAAAACATGCCCGCTGGATACTGGTCAGCCAGAAAATAGCCAAAGAGAACAACCTTGAGGTGACAAACGAGGATATCAGGGCCTATGCTGAAAAAGAGGCAGAAAAAGAACCGTCTCTGACTGTCGAACAACTGTTTGAGACCTACATGTCCACGGAGTTCAGAGACTACATCATCGACACGATTCTCAAAGAGAAAATCTATGATGTGATCAAATCCAGGGTCACTATCACCAGAGCGGCGACTCCGGTTCCGGTGCACGAAAGGTAATCCCTCAGACAAAGGCATCTTTACAGGGCTCATCGACCGATGAGCCCTTTTTTTTTAATCAGAGCGGCTCGAAAAGCGCCATGGCTATGGCGGAATGGCGATCATGCGAAATGGAGATGCTGATCCTGCCGGAAAAGGAGTCAGCATTAACGGTTGCAACAGGCTTTCCGGCCTCGTCGTTCAGCACTTCGATGGAGTGCCAGTAGAGGCCCTTCGAAATACCAGTGCCGAGAGCCTTGGAGATGGCCTCTTTGGCCGCGAACCTCCCGGCAAGACTTGCCACGGGGTCGGATTTCGAAAGACACTGATCCGTTTCCGCCGCGGTCAGTATCCGCTTCATGAACCCCTGGCCGAATCGATCATACGCAGCACGGATTCGTGCTATTTCCACGATATCGACTCCTATCTCCGTAGACATGCATCAGGTGCGTTCGATCTTCATAGACATATCGAGCGCTTTGACGCTGTGCGTCAGCTCTCCGACGGAAATATAGTCAACACCGGTCATGGCGACCTCGGAAACATTGTGCAGTCCGATATTGCCTGAAGCTTCAAGGAGGATAGTGCCGTAACCGTTCGCCTTCACCCAGCGAACCGCTTCTGCCAGGTCATCGACCATGAAGTTGTCGAGCAGAATCATATCCGGCCAGCAGGTACAGGCTCTGACCAGTTCGGAAATGCTCCTGACTTCGGTTTCAATCTTCACCTTCACTCCGTTGGTCTGACACCAATCCTTTGCCCGCCTGATGGCCGCCTCAACCCCGCCGGCAGCATCGATATGGTTATCCTTGATCAGAATCATGTCGAACAGACCGAAACGATGGTTGGTACCTCCGCCGATACGAACAGCATCCTTGTCGAAATAACGCAGTGCCGGAGCTGTTTTCCGGGTATCGAGAATGGAGGAATTGGTATGGCTGACCCGTTCGACATACATATTTGTCCGGGTTGCGATTCCGGACATCCGCTGCATGAAATTCAGCGCTGTACGCTCACCGAAAAGAATCGAGGCGATGCGCCCCCTGACCTCCAGAATCCGTTCGCCCGGATAAACCCGCTTGCCATCCCTGGCATAATCCGTAAACTCAAGTTCCGTATCCGACGACAGGAACACCTGCCTGGCAACCTCGACCCCGGCAATGATTCCTTCCGCCTTCGCCTCGATATAGCCAAGCCCAAGCTGACTCTGATCTACGGTAGCCTGGGTGGTAATGTCGCCCTGGTAACGATCCTCATCGAGAGCAAGCTGCAAAGCCTTCGCCCTGCATGTCTCGAAAAATTCCCTGAAAGCATAATTGGTTCTGTTGTCTGCCATAACCGCGAAAATAGTAAGAGGTTATCGGAATCCGAAAGGCGCCCTGGGGACGACAATTCGTGCTTATGCAAAGTAATACTTTTTTAGTATTCAGCACGGTTCATGAAGCCTGATCATACCGTTTATCCGGCTTGGAACGCCTCTTTTGCAATGCTGCAACGAATAGGTTACATTCCTCCAGAGTCTTCCTGAATGCAGATTTCGTACCACCCGACATGAATCTTCATCATCGTTCCTGTGTCAGGCTCGTCAATGCTGTTTTTTATGCCCGGCACGGCGTTCATGAAGAAGAACGCCGCCTGGGCGGCAGGTATGAGGTCGATGCAGAACTCGGTTTCGACAGCACGGCGGCAGCCGAAACCGATGATCTGTCACAAACAATCGATTACCAGCACGTATATACCATCATCTGCGAGGTCATGACCGCAGGTGAGCCTTCCGCGCTTATCGAGACGCTTGCCCGCAGAGCCGCCATGAAACTGATGGAAGAGCTGACCTTGCTGGAAGAGGTAACTGTCAGGGTGCGCAAGCATGCTTTACCCCTGGGTGGATTGTGCGATTATGCTGAAGCCGAGCACAGGATCGAAAAGAGGTGACCGATGGAAAGCGTCATCGCCTATATCGGCATCGGCTCGAATGTCGGAGACCGGTTTGCCTACCTCCAGGAGGCTGTTGACCATCTTTCACAGCTTACGGGAACCAGGGTAACAGGCGTTTCAAGGGTTTACATGACCGAACCGTTCGGAGATCCCGACCAGGAGCGTTATTTCAATGCCGTGGTCGCTGTGGAAACCGTGCTCGATCCCGCAGCTCTCCGTGCCCGCTGCAAATCCATTGAACACGATCTCGGGCGTCCCGGCCAATACCAGCGCTGGAGTCCGAGAACCATCGATCTCGACATCCTGCTCTACGGTGATCTTTGTATTGAAAATGAGCTGCTCGTTATTCCCCATGCCGGGATGCACCACAGAAAGTTCGTCCTCGTTCCGCTCCTCGACATCGGCAACCCCGAACATCCCCGGCTTCTCCGCACCATCGCAGAGATTCTTGAAAACTGCGACGACCCCTCGGTGCCAATCAGGCTGGTGGAGAGGCTTTCGCTTTAACAGGGAATAAGGAAGAATAGGTCTTATAAGTCGTATAGGACCTATAGGACTTATAAGACCTATGAGCACCAACCTTCGGGCAGGCACAAAAAAAGCGGGCCACTTTGCAGCGCCCGCTTTTTTCGCTGATATGAAGCTCAAAATCAGTTCGCAAAGGTGATATTCAGCGTTCCCTGTTCGAAATCGGCGCCCTCAGTCTTGCGACCGACAAGCACGTTGGGCAGAACAATGCTCTTGCGGAAGTTGTTGATATCGACAAGAAGCTCGTCACCCTTGATGTTGACCGCCAGCTTCTCGACCTCGACATTCGGGAGGTAAAGGCTCAGCACATACTTGCCGTTGATCTTTTCAAGAGTCTGGGTTCTGTCGTTGGTGTAGAGAACATCGATCGGATTGCGGCCATCGAAAATCTCCTGGCTCAACTCGAAAAGTCTGTCAGGAGCGATCACCTCTCTGGATGACTGATGAGCCCTGAAAATCGGCACGGGATAGAAACAGTTGTCGATGACCCGGAGATACTTGACCTGCTGGTCGATCAGGCTCTGAAGGTACGGATCAGAGGAGTTCGAAGGCAGCACCTTGTTTACGACGGCAGCATCGAGCTTGTAACCGAAAAGATTGAGGTAGGTCTGAACACGCAGCGCCTCCTTGATAACCATATTCTCGGGATTGAGCACAACCCTGAAAGTCGTGATGCTCTTGTCCTGCAACATGCCGTGCAGCTCTTTCATATGCTCGTTGACCTCGGGCATAAGCTTGAAAATGTTCTTTTTCGGCATGAAGCGGCTGAGAAGCGGAGCGGCAAAACCGATGGCCTTGGAGTGCCAGCCGCCGATCTTCTCGGAGTACCAGCCATAAGATTCAGGCATACCGAGCAGACGCATGGTTTCACCGGTCGGGGCAGCATCGACCACGACAGCGTCGTAAAGACCCGATTTTGCAGCTTTCCAGATGTAACGGAGGCTGATCATCTCCTCCATACCGGGAACGATGGCAAGCTCCTCGGCAACGATCTCATTCGCGCCGTCATGCATGAGAATCGAAGAGAAATAGGAGTACAGCTCATTCCAGTTTTCCCTGATTTCAGCAAGAACGTTCACCTCCATGGCGAAGAGATTTTTTTCGACCTCAAGAGGAGTCGAACTCAACTCGACGCCGAGAGCATCGGCAAGGCTGTGGGCGACATCAGTGCTCATGATCAGCACGCGCTTGCCGCTGCGAGCGATCGCTGTCGCGGTGGAAGCAGATACGGTGGTCTTGCCCACCCCCCCTTTGCCCAGGTAAAGAATGATTCTCATGGTGTTGAAAAACTATTGTGTAAACTTTACTGTAAACTGAATGCTTGTCTCACTATGGCTTCTGGCCGTCAGACTTTTCTGCCTCGCCGTTTGCCACGGCCGGCTTTCCCGGAGGTATGCCTTTGCTGTTCAGACTTTTTTTCGCTGACCGCCTGCTGAACCGGATCGTCAGATTCAATGGTCATATATTCGGCTGAATCATTTGATCTTTGTGTCTGCTCAGACTCGCCAAAGGCAGCCAGAACAACCTCTTCAGGTATGTCGAACTCCTCTTCCGACTCCAGCTCTATCCGGATTTCTTCCCTTACAGGCTCTACCGGCTCACTCACGAACCCCGACTCCATCGACACTTCGGTTTCCGGATCCGCTTCAGCTTCTATTCTGATTTTCTTCCTGACCGGTATCTCCGGCTCAGCTTCCGGCTCACTCACGAACCCCGACTCCATCGATGCTTCGGCTTCAGCTTCCGGCCTGATCTGGATTTTCTTCCTGACCGGTATCTCCGGCTCAGCTTCCGGCTCATTCATGAACCCCGACTCCATCGATACTTCGGCTTCAGCTTCCGGCCTGATCTGGATTTTCTTCCTGACCGGTATCTCCGGCTCAGCTTCCGGCTCATTCATGAACCCCGACTCCATCGATGCTTCGGCTTCAGGTTCCGGCCTGATCTGGATTTTCTTCCTGACCGGTCTTTCCGGTTCCTCGACCTCATCATCGACAGAATTCCCCGAAGAAATGCCAGACATTGATGAACCAACAGACCCACGAGCAGCTTCATCGTAGCTCATCAGCTTCCTGGCAATCTCGGCTTCGGCACCGCTGCCATCTTCGGCCTTGATGGCAAGCTTCTTACGGCGGCCCGTGGAAGCATCCGAAACACTCCCGTTCGACGGTTCCGGAACCGGAGCAGAAGCTGGAGCCGGACGAGACGGTTCACGCTCGGACTCGTCGTAACTCATCAGTTTCCGTGCAATCTCATTGTCATCCTCCATCCTGATGGAGAGTTTCTTGCGGCGACCTCCTGAAGCAGAGTCGAAATCGTCAGAAGGGGGCGCTGGACGGGAAACCGGCGAACGATGTTCGCGGGAAGTGATCGGCTCATCGTTTCCGACAAAAAGATCGTCAGCAGAATGATCATCGTCATCCTTTATGCTGATTTTTTTGCGTCTGATCGTCGAAGAATCGTCATCGGACTCCTCATGTATCGGCGTATTCCGTGACCTCGATGATGAGCGATCATCCTGGGCCGGCGGCTTCGAACTCTTTTTGCCGCTTCCACTGCCGAAACCGGTCATTTTGATGATTTTGCCGAGGGAACCGATCACACCGTCATTGACCACTGCGGTCCTGATGGCATTCATGACGAAGCGCTCGGCATGGGGATTGCCCGCAATATTGGCGAGAAGTTCGTTCAATGCGCTCAGAACCGTAGCCACATCACCAGGCACATGCTGCAAATCTTTCATCACCTGATCACGCAGCTTGAACGGAGCGTCACCCACCATATTTTTAATCTGGTCGGCGATCCTCTTCAGGGATGCGGGATCAGTCGGCAGCATCGATTCCAGACCACGCATGGCATCCTGCGGCCCCATACCTGCATGAGGTCGGGGGGCGCCATAAGACGAACCCGGAGGCTGGTAAGGCGGCTGGGGCTGGGCACCATGACCGGTAGAGGCCCTGTACTGTTCGAGCAGATCCTGACCATAACCTATACCGGCATCGGGTACAGGAACCTGCGGGGTTTCAAACTGGATGGATAAAGTTTTCGGAGGGCAGATATTGCGTGCCGCCTGATAAATCCTGTTCGCTGTATCCTGAGGAATCTCCTGACGGTAATTGACTCCGAGATAGTCCTCTATGATCGATTCCACCACGGTCTGGAGTTTGACGATCATATCGGCCTCACGAATCTCGACCATATCGAAAATCACATAGACCGGCTCCTTGTTTTCACGCCGGATCTTGAGATTCATGGTCGCAAAGGCAGTGTCCTTGTTACGGCTGTTGACCGAAACAGCCCCGAGGCTGAACCGGTCGAGATAATCCTTCGTTGCCCCCCTCGCCCAGAGATAGAGGGCCTTGTCGGAATAAACCAGGTAATCCTGATAAACGATGTTGCCTACCCGTTCCTGGTGAGATTCGTAAAAAACACCGTCAAAAAACGCGATGGGAGTTTCACCCTCGCCAATCAGCTGTTTCTGAAAAAACTCGGAGACGTCGCTCAGTTCCGTCTGACCCGAGATATAAAGAGAAATATTAGCCATTTACCGCTTCCGGTCACGTTACCTGTAATATCCGTTGCTCATCGATAGAAAGTTCGAATCAATAAAATATGAAAACTAAAATAAATTACGTAACAAAGAGACGGGATAAGAGAACCGGCGAGAAAAGGAGTGGCTCCTTTTGGATTTCTGAGGCAATCACAGGAGAGCAGATTATGCTGGAAAGCTCATAAATAAAAAAAGCAGTGACGGCAAAAAACCTGTCACTGCTTTTGATACCTGGCTGAAAAGTCTGCTTATTTGGCAAACTTTGATTCAACTTCCTTGGTAGGAACGGCATAGCCGGAAACCTCTGGGGACGAACCACGAAGGCTGCCACCGCCGCCCATGGAACCATAGGCATTACGGTTGATCCTCATGGTGCCTTTGCCCAGTGAGTCAAAAAGCATACCGACGGTTTCCCAGTGACCTTCGACCATAACTTCGAAAATACGGCCTGCGGCGGCTAAAATGTCGGTAAAGACGCCTCCTCCACTCATAACTCCTCCTTTTGGGATTTAATTGACGGAAAAAACAACAATCAAAATTGAGACTTTAAGACAAAAATAAGCGAATAAACGAAAAAACACAAATAAAAGATTTTATGTGCTGTCCTTCCCGACGTTTAAAAGCATCCGACCGGGAAAATGGCGGAATGTGACAGGGCAAAACCGCTTTATTTTTTCACGGTGGTTTTCTGGAACGAGCCGGCAAGATTTTTCACAGCCTCGGATGCCGAAACCCCGACATCACCAACCGCCTTGGCAGCATTGCCGGTTGCATTTTCGACGTTCCTGACGGCATCGTTGTACAGTTCACCTGCCGAACGTGACACATCCTTCACAGTGATTGCCACGCGATCGATGGTTTCACCTACGACTCCGCTCGAACCGCCAAGAATACTGCCGATACCCGATACATCCACAAGAGATCCAACAGTCCCCGTAACAGTCTCGACAACACTGCCAGCAACTTCAAGACCGCCGACGATAGCACTCTGGCCGGTCAGGAGCAAGCTTTCAGCAAGAAAGGTGAGCCTGTCGGTAAAATCGAGGTCCTTAAAATCCTTGCGAAGTTTCTGATACGATTCTGACATTACGTCCTCCTTTTGACCGGCGGCCCCCATACCATCCGGCTACCGGCTTTATTGTGAAATGGTGAAATTAAGAATACTACAAAGCTAATAAAAAACAGGCCTTGTTCAAAAATAACCATGCATCGCCTCAGGCCTTGTGATACTCCTTGTTGCGCTGATGCTGCCCCTGACGTTCGAGATCAAACGGTATGTGCAGCCACTTGTCCTTGAATACGGCATCGCCGGGTTCCAGGCCGGTGAGGCTGATCGGAAGAGTGATGATCTTACGCTGGTTGCCGATCTGCACGTACAGTTCGTCACCGGTGACCCACACGTCAATATCGACCGGGTTGGCGAACATGAGCTTGAGCTGCACTTCATAGAGGTCGCCCTTGCGGACAAACTTGATCGGCGGCTCGTCGTACATCATGTCAGATGGGTCGGTATCGCCGTACATATCGCGAGCGAACACTTCGAGCGACTTGACGCCGACGATCTCCTGATCGTACATCTTGAGCTTTTTGACCGGAAGCGGAGAGAATCCCTCTTCGATCTCACCGAGATATTTCTGCTGAATGCCTTTCCACTTTTCGAGGTAACCGCTGTTCTCCTGCGTGTCGAGCAGCTTGTTGACCAGCACCATATCGACCTTGAAGCCGTAGAGGTTCAGATAGGTCAGGGCGCGCATGGTCTCCTTGATCGACATCTTCTCAGCGTTCATGACCAGCCTTACGGTCGATTTCACGTTGTCAGTCAGAATCTCGCGGATATCCTCGAGTTCGTCAAAAACCTGGTCAACCGATTCGATTGCATCTTCCGGAGGAATGTAGTAGGCAATCTTGTCCGACATTTTGGACAGCGGCTTGCTGAGCGGACGGACAATGTACTTGTTGACATTCTTGACAGCTTTCATGCCCCATGAAAGGGTGTCGGGCAGGGAGAGCAGGCGAAGGGTTTCTCCGGTAGGCGCCGTATCGAGCACAAGCGCATCATAAAGACCGGCCGATTTGTAACGCTTGATTCTGAGCAGAGAGAACAACTCCTCCATACCGGGGAGAATGGTCATTTCATCGGCCATGACACCTGAGACGCCCTGAGCCATGAAAATACGGGTATAGTATTTCTGCACCGAATGCCAGTTCTGCTTGAGGTCAACATAAGGGTTCACCTCGATGGCGTGAAGATTTTCCTTGATCTTGGTCGGCTCTGCTCCAAGCTGGAGGTTGAAAGAGTCTGAAAGGCTGTGAGCTGGATCGGTGGAAAGCACCAGAGTACGGTGCCCCAACTCGGAAAGACGAACTGCTGTGGCGGCCGAGACGCTTGTCTTACCTACACCACCCTTACCAGTAAAAGTTAATATACGCATGAACCAGGCATTGGAAGTTTATTGTACAGCCAAGATCGTAAAGATATACTTCTCCCGTCATTCTGCAAAAGAACATTCATCACATCGCTCCACCCGTAAAATGCCCGATCCCTGAAAATCAGAAGACAATCAATCACATCCGACGTCCTGCCAATCAGTTATCACCTTCAGGCACCCATATTGTCCGATAAACTCATTTGCAAAATCGGCAGCGGGTCTCTTAATTATTGTCAGATAATTTTCGGCTGACAGGACAGCGCCAACCGGACTCACCCCGATCATCCGATACCCGCAACCATGAACATCTGCACTCATGCTCCCAATCAGCACCATTACTGACGTCAGTACGCATATCGCAGATATCCGGCCTCTGGGAACGGATGTTTCGATCATTTCGATGGCATGTCCTTCGATCGCAGCCATCGCACGTCCCGGCAACTTTGTCAATATCAAGGTCAGCACTTCCGACCAGCCGCTGCTAAGGCGACCATTCTGCATCCACAATGTCCGCGGTGAATTCATTGATGTCATGGTCAAGAATGTCGGACGCGGCACATCGCTGCTCTGCGAGGCATCCTGCGGTTCGAACCTGCTGGTGCTCGGCCCGCTTGGCAACTCGTTCGGCACCGGCACAGGGGAGTTCGATACAGCCCTGCTCGTATCAGGAGGTATCGGAACCGCTCCGATGCTGTTCCTTGAAAAAACACTGGCCTCGGAAGGAATCGCATTCAATCACCTGATCGGTGGCAGAAGCCGCTCCGATCTTCTGATCGCCGGCCTTTCCTGCGTCAGCACGGCAACAGACGACGGCTCCGAAGGATTCCATGGCAATGTTGTCGAACTGCTTGACAAACACCTGTCGGAACAGGATGCGGCCAGACGCTTCAAGGTGTTCGCCTGCGGCCCCAATCCGATGCTCAGGGCACTCGCCCGCTTCTGCGGGGATCGTACCATTCCCTGCGAACTGTCACTTGAATCGATCATGGGGTGTGGCGTCGGCATCTGCTACGGCTGCATGGTGGAGCTGAACAACGCTTACGGAGAAAAGGAGAGCATTCTGCTTTGCCGTGAAGGTCCGGTCATCGATGGCTCCCGCTTTACCGCATGACTTGAACAATAAAGAATAATCATGTAGTTTGCCTGACAAAACCAGCAATCCGAGAACCGCATAAATCCCGCACAACACTATGGCAAGAGGTTTGAACAAAGTAATGCTGATCGGCCACCTCGGCAATGATCCGGAACGCAGAGAAACCACATCGGGCCAGAGCGTCGTCAATTTCACCCTTGCAACCAGCGAAGGATTCAAGGACAGCAACGGCAACTTCCAGGAGCGCACCGAGTGGCACCGGATCGTCGCCTGGGGCAAACTTGCCGACATTTGCAGCCAGTACCTTAAAAAAGGTCGTCAGGTCTATATTGAAGGCCGCCTGCAGACCCGCTCCTGGGATGACAGTAAAACCGGTGAAAAGCGTTACGCGACTGAAATCGTATGCACTGACATGCATATGCTCGGCTCAGGCAGAGATTCGGGTGGAGGCATGTCTGATCAGTCTTACTCTCAGGAACGCCCGCAGTATTCACGGCCTTCGAAACCTGACGCCACTTCGGGCAACTTCGGAGAGCGCTCATCTTCCGGCAGTATGCAGGAGTTCGAAAAGGACGACCTGCCTTTCTGACCTGAGTTCCTGTAGTCAACGCACATGGCTGACCTGAAAAAACAGATCGCTTCAGGCAAGATCGCCCCTGTCTATTTTTTTCAGGGACCGGAAAGCTGGCTGAAAGAGGAGATCGAAGCACAGCTGAAGACGGCGCTTTTTCCTTCGGAAAACGAGGCTGCCCTCAATACGCTTGTCCTGTATGGCCCGGATATCACTCTTGGCCAGATCGTTTCTGCCGCCTCCGAGTACCCGATGTTCACCGAAAAAAAGCTGCTCATCGTCCGCCAGTTCGACAAACTCAAAAAAGTGACCGGCAAAGAGCAGAGCAAACTCCAGGAGGAGTCGCTGGTGCGTTACCTTGCCAATCCGGCCTCATTTGCCGTGCTGGTGCTCGATGCCGATGATGTCGAGAAAAAAGAGCTTGAAAAAACTCCGTACAAGCACCTCAAGGCTTTTCACCACGACTTTCCGGCTATCAGAAACCCGGACCTTTTTGCAGCCGAAAGAGCAAAAGAGGCCGGCTGGGAGTTTGAACCTGATGCCCTGAAAACGTTTTCCGGCTACATCGAAACATCATCGCGCCTCATCTGCCAGGAGATAGAGAAGCTCATGCTCTACGCTTCGGACAAACGTCCCGACCGTCGATTCACCCTCGACGATGTCTGCGAATGCGTCGGCATCTCACGCAAATACAATGTTTTCGAACTCGAAAAAGCGCTTGTCGGAAAAAATCTCAGGTTATGCAGCGGCATCGCCATGATGATCATGGAACAGGAGGGACAGAAAGAGGGACTCATGAACATCGTCCGCTACCTGACCACCTTTTTCCTGCGAATCTGGAAGCTTCAGTGCCCAGGAATGCAACAACGCTCACCCCAGGAAATTGCTGCCCTCCTCGGCATGTTCGGACGCCAGGAGTTCTTTGCCAAAAACTATATCGGCTACGCCAGGGTGTTCAGCTCCTCTGAAACCGAAAAAGCCATTCTGGCCCTGCGAGAAGCTGACGCCGCACTGAAAGGCATCACTCAATCTCCGGACGAAAAATTCACCCTCCTGAAGCTGATGCAGCAGATTCTGGGGTAAAAAGAATGTCTGTGGACTGTGTGGACGAAATGGACGTTGTGGACAAAACCCCATGCTTGCCGAGCCTGACCCAACGTCTTCACCATTCAGCACTCACCATTCAGCATTTCTTTACAGCCACTCTTTCGTCCTGTACCATTTCAGTGTTTCGGCAATCCCCTCATTCAGCGGAATTGTCGCAGTAAATCCGAGGTCTCGTTGCGCTTTTTCAGGGCTGCACACCCAGTAGTCCTGAACCAGTTCGCTGGCTTTATCACTGTTGATCAGGGCAGGGCGACCGGTCAGTCCTGCTATGGAACCAAGTATCGAGCCAAGAGCGAACACCAGCGGTTTCGGAAGGTTTATTTTTAACAGTCGCCGGAAACCGAGAACCGGACGGGCTGCTTCGATCACCTCATCCCATGCGTAACCCCGAGGCGAAGTGATAAAATACACCTGCCCGACAGCCGATTCTGAATTCAGAGCCCGCAATATGCCGCGAATCAGGTCATCGACATGGATCATGCTGAATCGCTGCCGCTTGCCTGAACCCGCCGAAAGCAGGTATCCTTTCTTCATCATGGTAAAAACCTCAAGAATATCCCTGTCTCCCGGCCCATATACAGCCGGGGGACGGACAATGGTCAGCGGAACGTTTCCGGCGTGTCGCCATGCAGCCTCTTCACCAGACAATTTGCTGCGACCATAAGCACTCACCGGATGCGGGCGGTCTGACTCCCTGACCCCCGGGGATGGAGATAGAGCCGGCCCGGCGGCGGCAAGCGAAGAGACCAGCAGAAAACGATCGAGCCCGGAATTATGTTTTTTCACCGCTTCAAGCAGATTTTTCACCGGCTGCACATTGCCCTCGGTGAAACCAGCCTCATCGACAGCTTTTGTGACTCCGGCAAGATGGATGATCGAGTCAACGCCGGAAACCGCTCTGCCAAGCGCTTCGGCATCACTGTATGCAGCCCGCACCTCTTCGACACCTTCACGATGGCGTACCGAAGAGTCCTGACGGCTCTCTGGCCTGAGAAGCACCCGTACCCGAAAACCTTGCCCCGCAAGGGTCCCGACTATTCTCGAACCGATAAAACCGGTCGATCCCGTCACCAGAATCACTTTTTCCATAAGGTATCGTTCCAGCTTGCATTATCAATTGTCAGCGGCTTGCCGCAACCGTTTCACGGACGTTCGAAAACTCTGCGGCCAAACACCGGCCAAAAAACATAGGCCGGTTTATCGAAAAAATGAAAATTTTAATACATTTCTGTTTCACCGCAGAATCCGCAATGCCGATTCAGCTTTGCCGGATACGATTTGCGGAAATGAGTTACCATCAATTTCAAGTGCCCGGCAAGACCGTGGAAGTAAAACCGCAACCTGTGGAAAAAGCGAAAGATATATTTAAGAAGTGCGTTGATTTCACTCTTGCAGACGAAATCAAGGCACAGGGAATTTATCCCTTTTTCCGCCCAATAGACGACAGTGAAGGACCGGTCGTTTCTTTCGAAGGCAGAAAGCTTGTAATGGCCGGTTCGAACAACTATCTCGGACTGACGTCCGATCCCTCCGTCAAGCAGGCTTCGATCGATGCCATCAAACGATATGGCACCAGCTGTTCCGGCTCACGATACATGACCGGCACGGTCAACCTGCATATCGAACTAGAAAAGCAGCTCGCCGACTTTTTTCAGAAAGAGCGCTGCCTGCTTTTCAGCACCGGCTACCAGACCGGACAGGGCATCATCCCGACCATCGTACAGCGTGGCGAGTACATCGTTTCTGACCGCGACAATCATGCAAGCCTTGTGGCTGCCTCGATCATGGCGATAGGTGGCGGGGCAAGCCAGGTCCGCTACCGGCACAACGACATGGCTGATCTGGAGCGCGTGCTCCAGAACATTCCTGACAGTGCCGGAAGACTGATCGTCTCCGACGGCGTTTTTTCAGTTTCAGGTGAAATCGTCGATCTGCCCAGCCTTGTAAAGCTTGCCAAGAAGTACAATGCACGAATTGTCATCGACGATGCTCATGCCGTTGGTGTAATCGGCAAAAACGGAAGAGGCACTCCCTCTGAATTCGACCTCGTTGACGAAGTCGATCTTATCATGGGCACATTCTCAAAAACCTTCGGCTCGCTTGGCGGTTACGTCGTCGGTGAGCGCTCGGTGATCAACTACATTCAGCACAGCGCGGCATCGCTCATTTTCAGCGCATCACCAACACCAGCCAGTGTGGCTGCAGTTCTGGCCTCGCTGAAAATCATCAGGGAGCAGCCGCAACTGACCGAACGCCTGATCTCCAATACTGATTATGTGCGCCAGGGTCTGCTCAAAGCCGGCTTTAGACTCATGCCCTCCCGGACAGCCATCGTGACCGTTCTGATCGCCGATCAGATGAAAACGCTCTATTTCTGGAAAAAACTTTTCGAGGCTGGCGTCTATGTCAACGCTTTCATCCGCCCCGGTGTCATGCCCGGCCACGAATCACTCAGAACAAGTTTCATGGCTACCCACGAAAAAGAGCATCTCGACAAGGTCATCACCGAATTTTCGACCATCGGACGTGAACTTGGTATTATTTAATACCTTAGTACCGGTTTACATTTTTCATATAAAAAACCCTGAAACATTTTCAGGGTTTTTTTTTGCATTTACTGCCCTCCATCGACGCCTATTCTTTGGACTTTGTGTTGATTCACCATAAATTTACAACATAAAGCATATCAGCTGAATGAAGCTTACGTACATACATACCGATGGCAACCCTGCCAGTGCCGATGAGCAGCAACGGAAGGCGACAGAAATTTACTGGTCGCTTGAGGTTTATATCCAAAACGCTCACACAACACCAACAAACCAACGCTCACAATCATGAAAAAGCAGCAGGCAAAAGGTTCAGGCATGAAGAGGCTCGCCCTATCGGTGACCTTTCTTGCGTCATCGCTGGCTCCATTGACAACCTATGGCGCAGATGGCGTACTGAAAGGACGTGTTACGGACAAGGCAGATGGTGAAGGTGTCGTAGGCGCTGCGGTATCGATCGCAGGCACAAACATTTCAACCGCAACGGATATTGATGGCAACTTCGTACTCAGGAATGTTCCCCCCAAGCAGCAGAAAGTCAATGTCAGCAGTATCGGTTACGCTCCCACCACCCAGGTTATCGCCGTCGGAGACGGCCAGACTGCCACACTGAACTTCGCTCTCGGTCAGACCACCATCATGGCCTCTGAAGTGGTTGTGGGTGCTGCCCTTTACAAACAGGACAGGCTCTCCGTCCCGGTTACTGCCAACGTAGTCACCAAAGAACAAATCAGGGAAGAACCTAACCCGACACTTGACAAAGTAGTAGAAGATGTTCCCGGCGTTGTCATGACCCGTGCCGGTGGCCAGACCACTTCGACAGTCTCGATACGCGGTTCTAACACCTATCAGGGCGGCGGCATCGGCACAAGGGTGCAGGGGCTTTATGACGGTTTCCCCATCAATTCACCTGAAAGCGGCGAAATCGTTCTTCCAGCAGTCAACATGAACGCCGCTGAAAAGGTTGAAGTTCTCAAAGGCGCTGCCGCGACCCTTTATGGATCCGGCGCAATGGGTGGAGTAGTCAATGTCCAGGGTGGCATGGCTGACAAGTTCGAGGTCAAGGCCGGGTTTAGTGCCGGATTTTATGACGCGCCTCCGTCAAGCGACCACAGTACTTACCGAGAGGGATACACACCCTGGATCAACAGCCAGTACATAGGAATCGGTAACAAGAGTTCCAAAGGTAGCTACAGTTTGATGTATTCGCACAGCGGTGACGATGGTTACAAGGAAAACACCTGGGTCGATTCACACGACGTTAAATTTAAAGGCCGTTACGAAATCGATTCAAGACAGTACCTGCAGCTCAGCGCCTTTTATACACAGTCGATTGGCGGTTACGCCACGACCTGGCCCTATGATCTGACAGCTCTGACCCCCCCTGACTGGAGTCTACCTACTTATGTCACCCATGAGGATCAGGCTCTTGATTCATACGTCAGATCCAGACCGTTTGCCAGCGTAGCCGATTTTGCCCAGTTTTTGACTGATCGAGCTGGTCAAACCATTACACGTGCAGAACGAAAATCGCTTCCTTCCGCACTCAGTGTACTAACCACATGGCCGACGTTTCCATATACGACGTATGTCCCTTACGTTGGATCTGTAACGTACAATACAGCAGCTGATTTTGCCGCTGCTCTCAACGGAATGACCGGAGGGGGCCTGACCACCTACAAGACCTACGACGCTGTTTACACCGATGACACCATCATGCGAAAAAACGCCCTCATTGGTTTGAACTACGTTAATCTGCTGAGCGACAGACTGAGCCTCGATACCAGGGTCTACATGACTTACAATGACAGCAAAATCCTGTACAACAGGACGGACACATGGCAGGATTATCCTATCACTGACAGAAATCCGGGCGATTTCAACGATACCTACGCTTATCGCTACGGCATAGGCACCAAGCTCGACTGGCGCGCAACCGACAATCATCGCTTGCTCTTCGGCGTGGACGGTAACATCGTTGACGTCAGGACAACCCAGATCGCACCAGAATATCCTGTGGCAAACACTTACAACAACGTACAGGAAAAAAACTTTGCGGCATTCCTGCAGGACGAGTGGAAAATGAGCGACAGGTTGACAGCCCTGTTGTCAGTGCGTTACGACTGGAGTGGTATCGATGCCAAAGAAGCACAATTGACCGATATAACGAATCCGACCCCTGTGGGAGGCACTTACGTACCGATCAATAACTCGGTGGATGCTGTCAGCCCCCGCGTTGCTATCAACTACAAGATCGCTGATGACACAGCCTTCCGCGCCTCATGGGGCAGAAGCTTCCGTGCACCGACGCTTACCGAGCGCTTCGTCCGTGAAGGCGGCCTATTTTCAGGCATGGTGAATCCGGAACTCGACAAAGAGACTATGACCGCTTATGAAGCTGGCATCTTCAAGCAGTTCGGAGACAAGTTCTCGATTGATATAGCAGGGTTCGTCAACAACTACGAAAACCTGATCGAATCGAGAATCAACCAGACTGAAGGCACTTTCATGTACGGAAACTTGACAAAGGCACGCATCTGGGGCATTGAGACCAGCTTGAGCTACCGGCCAACACCTGACTGGAATTTCGGAGCGGCTTTCACCTACATGAATGCCAAGAACCTGTCGTATAAAAAAGGTGAAGACCCCACGCGCGATGCAAACCCTGAACCAGACTGGCTGCCAATGCGGCCAGAATATACGGCTTCGGCAAGCGCAACATGGAAAGCTGGCAAAAAGCTCACAATCAACCTTAACGGTCGCTATGTAAGCACTTACAAAGCCGTGAACTTCTATACGGCCAATTGGGATGTATTCCCGGGTGGCTTCATCGTGGTGAACGCCGGACTGAAGTACAAGTTCAACAACAACATATCAGGAAGCCTCACCTGCAAAAATATCGGCAACACTCAGTACGAAGAGGCCGAGTGGTTCCGGGCCCCGGGTCGAACCTTCGTGGCTGGTATCGATTTGACGTACTAATTGATCTGTCGTGTTCACCGTCTCTCAATGACGGCGCAAAAACGGAAAGGCTGCCTGAACGGTGGCCTTTCCGTTTTATCTATTAATTACCTACCTTCTTTCAAAGTACATCAACACCCATCTCATCTCACTTTATGCGGTTGTACACCAAGTCAAAACTTCTGTTCAGGCAGATGACCGGACAGGAACTCGATAACAGCATCGAACTGGATTGCCAGACCGCAGATACGGGAGGATGGACGTTTTGTCCGGTCGGCATCGACCGGTCGAGCGTGGTATTCTCACTCGGTGTCGCCAACGACATCAGGTTCGACACGGGCGTAATCGACCGTTTCGGTTGTACTGTCCACGCTTTCGATCCAACCCCGAGATGGGTCGAATGGATAAAGACGCAGAACACCCCGCCCCGGTTCCATTTTCACCCCCTGGCCATCGGCGGCAAAGACGGCACGCTTCGCATGTACCCCCGCATACCGAAAAAGGGAAAACGCTCGACGACCATGCTGACCCTGCTCGATGAAGGCACTCGTGACGGTGATGCCATCGAGGTGCCGGTCAGAAGGATTTCAACGATCATGAACGATGTCGGCGTCAAACAAATCGATATTCTCAAGATGGATATCGAGGCCGCCGAGTACGAGGTGATCGACGACCTGCTGAGTTCAGGCATCCCGGTCTACCAGTTGCTCGTCGAGTTCCATCACCGGTTCAAAACCGTTCCGATAGAGAAAACGAGAGCCGTGATCAACAGCCTGTCTGCTGCAGGGTATCGCATTTTTCACATTACCGAGAAGTACCGCGAATTCTCGTTTATTCACGACAAAACCTACAATAATTACTTGCAGACGCTCCCTCCTCCGACAGGCAGCCCTCTGTAACTGGTTCAGAAGTTAGCGTTTTCATGTATATCCGGTTTTTTCCCCGCAAAATGTCTGCCAACAAGAATCGGCATCATCGGTGAATTCAATTGAGATACCGGGAAAACAGCGATAGCGCCTGTTTTCCCATAACTCTTTTCATTCAGCGATCATCCGGGAACCTTTCGAAGCTTTTCGCCATTGATCAGGGGGCGTATCGGAGCCGACGGTGGCTTGCGGTTCACCGCAAGCACTGCTCAAAATGCCCCGTTCTTGTTTTTCAAGCTGTTATATCACAGAGGGATTTATTACATTAGGTAGCCTGAAATACCTCAATTAAAGCACATCTCAGTTATCTATGGGCGACAAAATCCGAATTGCCGCGGTTGTCGGAATGGAACAGTGCAACCAGCGCGTATGGCGGGAAGTGAAAGATTTGGTCAGCCGGCACGCCGAGCTGACCCAGTGGACCGACCAGGATCTCGAACACCAGAATCCGGAGGCCGCCAGGGCCATCCGTGAAGCCGATTGCATCTTCACCACCCTGATCCAGTTCAAGAACCAGGCTGACTGGCTTCATGAACAGATCAACGAATCGAAGGTCAGAACGATCTTCGCTTATGAGTCGATGCCCGAAGTGATGCACATGACCAAAGTCGGCAACTACGTCGTTTCCGAAGATGGCAGCGGCATGCCCGACATCGTGAAAAAAGTCGCCAAGATGCTCGTCAAGGGCCGTGACGAGGACGCTCTCTATGGCTACATGAAGCTTCTGAAGATCATGCGCACCATGTTGCCGCTGATCCCCAAAAAGGCCAAGGACTTCAAGAACTGGATGCAGGTTTACACTTACTGGATGCATCCGACTGCCGAGAATCTCGCATCGATGTTCAATTACATCATGGCGGAATATTTCGACGTGAACGTCAAGGCCGACAAGGTGCAGGAGGTTCCTACGATGGGATTCTACCATCCCGATGCACCGGAGTACATGAAGGACCTGCACCATTACGAGAAATGGTTGCATAAAAAGAACCGGAACTCCTCGCAACAGAACAACATCGCCATGCTCTTCTTCCGCAAGCACCTCTTGCAGGAGAAGGAGTATATCGATAACACCATCCGAGCCATCGAGGCCAAGGGCCTCAATCCGCTGCCGGTGTTCGTGATGGGCGTCGAGGGCCATGTGGCCGCTCGCGAGTGGTTCACCCACACCAGAATCGACATGCTCGTCAATATGATGGGCTTCGGCTTCGTCGGTGGCCCCGCCGGCGCGACCACGCCGGGCGCTTCGGCTGCCGCCCGTGAGGAGATTCTCGGCAAACTCAACGCGCCGTACGTTGTCTCCCAGCCGCTCTTCATCCAGGACATCAACTCATGGAAAACGCAGGGCGTCGTGCCGCTGCAGTCGGCCATGACCTATGCGCTCCCGGAGATGGATGGTGCGGTCTGCCCGGTGGTACTCGGCGCGATCAAGGATGGCCGCCTGCACACCGTGCCCGACCGCCTCGACCGCCTCGCTACGCTCGCCAAAAAATTCTCCGAACTGCGACACACCGCGAACCGCGACAAGAAGGTCGCCTTCGTGGTCTATGACTATCCTCCGGGCATGGGCCGCAAGGCCAGCGCCGCCCTGCTTGATGTGCCGAAGAGCATCTACAAAATGTTGCAGCGCCTCAAGAGCGAGGGCTACAACGTCGGCGAGCTGCCGGAATCCCCGGAAGCGCTGCTTGCCATGCTCGACCGCGCGACCGATTACGAAATCCAGGCACACGAGCCGGACTGCTTCACTATTGACCGCCAGACCTTCAATGCCATCACCTCAGATCGCGAGCGCGAGCGCATCGAGGCCCGCTGGAGCGGATTCCCCGGCGAAATCGCCCCGGTGGGTCCAGACAGGATGTTCATCGGTGGCGTCAGGCTCGGCAACATCTTTATCGGTGTTCAGCCTCGACTTGGTATCCAGGGTGACCCGATGCGTCTGCTCTTCGACAAGGAGAACACTCCACACCACCAGTATATTGCTTTCTACCGCTGGATCAGTCGCGAATTCGGCGCCAACGCACTTGTCCATGTCGGTATGCACGGCACTGTGGAGTGGATGCCCGGCCTCCAGCTTGGTGTCACTGGTGACTGCTGGCCTGATGCACTGCTCGGCGAGGTACCTCACTTCTACATCTATCCGGTCAACAACCCCAGTGAGGCCAACATCGCCAAACGCCGCGGTTATGCGACCATGATTTCGCACAACATCCCGCCGCTCTCCCGCGCCGGCCTCTACAAGGAGCTGCCGACCTTCAAGGAGATGCTCAACGACTACCGCGAGCGCGGACTGGAGAAAATCGTCGATGTCGAAACCGAGATGGCGATCCTCGAAAAGGCCGAAAACCTCAACCTGACCGACGACTGCCCGAGAATCGAGGGTGAGCTGTTCACCGACTACATCAGCCGTCTCTACATGTACCTTCTCGAACTCGAAAGCAAGCTCATCTCGAATGCGCTGCACGTGTTCGGCGAAACACCGGAGCTTTCCACCCAGATCACCACGATCTCAGAATACCTGAAAGTTCGCGGCAACGACCGTTCGCTGCCCTCGGTGATCCTTGAAGCCATCGGAGAAAAACACAACTGGGGCGACTATCCCTCACTGGCCACAAGGGCTCGTAAAGGCGATCCGGTTGCCCTGAAAATGAGAGAAAAGGTTGATGATATCGCGCGTGATTTCATTGAGCAGACCGTTTTCGGAAACTCGAATCCTGGCAGTGTCTTCAGCGTGCTGACCGGCAGTTCAAGAATCAACGATGAAACAGCCACCGCCATCAACACCGCCTTGCAGGAAGGGCTTGCCATGAAGAAAGGGCTTCAGGACAACAGCCACGAGATGCAGAGCTTAGTCCGCGCCCTCAATGGCGAGTACCTGCCATCCGGCCCCGGCGGCGACCTGGTGCGAGATGGCGCTGCCATTCTGCCGACCGGCCGCAACATCCACGCCATCGATCCGTGGAGAATTCCTTCGGAACTGGCATTCAAGCGAGGCAAACAGATCGCTGACACCATCATCCGCAAGCATCAGGACGAGAACAACGGAGAGTACCCTGAAACCATCGCACAGGTACTCTGGGGTCTGGACACCATCAAGAGCAAGGGTGAAGCCGTTGCGGTCATCATTGCTCTCATGGGCGCTGAACCGGCCTACGACGCGCAGAACAAGATCAGCCATTACCGACTTGTGCCGCTTGAAAAGCTGGGCCGGCCCAGAATCGACGTGCTGATACAGATCAGCTCGATTTTCCGCGACACCTTCGGCGTGCTTGTCGATCACCTCGACAAGCTGGTCAAGGATGCGGCAAAGGCGATTGAGCCTGTTGAGATGAACAACATCAGGAAACATGTTGAAGAGGCGATAAGCCAGGGCAAGGATTTCGAAAGCGCCACCTCGCGCCTCTTCACCCAGGCCCCCGGCACCTACGGCTCTCAGATCGACGAACTGGTCGAGGACTCTGCGTGGGAGTCCGAAGAAGACCTTGACAACATGTTCGTCAAGCGGACAAGTTTTGCCTACGGTGGCAACCGCTATGGCGACGAGCAGTCCGATATTCTGAAAAACCTGCTCGGCACTGTGGATCGCGTCGTGCAGCAGGTGGACTCGGCAGAGTACGGCATTTCAGATATCGACCGCTACTTCTCCTCGTCGGGCGCGCTTCAGCTTTCGGCCCGCCGCCGCAACCCGAAAGGTGACAACGTCAAGCTGAACTATGTAGAGACCTACACCGCCGACATCAAGGTGGACGACGCCGAAAAAGCGCTCAAGGTGGAGTTCCGAACCAAGCTGCTCAACCCGAAATGGTTCGAGGGCATGCTCGCTCAGGGCCACAGCGGTGCAACCGAGATCAGCAACCGCTTCACCTACATGCTTGGATGGGATGCAGTCACCAAAGGTGTGGAGGACTGGGTCTACAAAGAAGCTGCCCAAACCTATGCTTTCGACCCGGCCATGCGCGACAAACTCATGAAGCTCAACCCGAAAGCTTTCAAGAACATCGTCGGCAGGATGCTCGAAGCCAGTGGCCGCGGCATGTGGGCCGCCGATCCCGACACCATTGAGAAGCTTCAGGAGATCTACTCCGATCTGGAAGATCGCCTCGAAGGCATCGAAGTCTGAGATGGAAAAAAGAAAGGCTCCTAAACAGGAGCCTTTCTTTTTTCCCCGCAACCTCTATCCAGGAGCCGATCACTTCACAATAACGCCATTATCAACGCAGACCACCTTTTCACCAGCATCTCCGGCTTCATTTTCATATCGGCATTTACTATATTTAAATGGTTAAAGCGTATCATCTGTTCCTGCGCTCGACTCCGTTCCCGTTGCATGGCATAGTTGTCAGCCATGCCGAATAGTGCATTCCGGTATTCTTGCAATTCAGTTCCGCTTCCCGCAGGAAGGGGTGTTTACAAGCTGGTTCCGGTTTTCCTGGCTAAACGTTAAGGCGGCTCAAATAAATAGCGAGTCCATACAACTTGTTTATGCATACCCGCAAACACACCGTCGGCAGAAATATTCTGCGCCTGTTTGAGATTGCGCTCTTTTTTGCCATCTCGGTACTCGGATACGGACTGCTGCTCAAAGCCTCCTCGTTAAACTCGAAATCGAAAACCCGTAATCACGCTCCCGGCATTCAGCGTTCATTCGGGTCCAAAGGCATTCACCGTGAGCTGAACACCATCTCCGGCGCCCTGACTCTTACAAAAGAGAGGGTCATGACCCGAGGCATATCTGGTATTACCCATACTCTCAAAGCCTTTCACCCCATTCAATTACCGACCAGGCAATCCTCAATTCAGGATCGATCATTCCGATACTTCAGCCACCCAGTTCGACCACCCTGTCCATATAACCTTCTTCAGCAGAATCCCGTCCTCCTGGTATAGACCTGAAAGAATCGCACAGATAAACACCATCGGAACGTACGCATGGTAAAGCAAGCTCTTTGCCGGCATTCCCGATTCCCTGTCGTGCGTTTCATGTCTTAATGCCCTGTGTTTCGGTCCTGTGCAAGGGCCGTCAAACCAGAACAACAATCAATGTCAGGAAACAGGATCTGATCTATGCGATTTCTTTTCATCACCATGGAGCCTACGAACAACAGCGTGCTGAAAGCTGCTGCAGCAGAGCTGCATGGAGAGTTCGGCATCGACCTTGAGGTCTCCATGTTCAACCTCGGCCTGAACCATGGCCGGAATGTATGGGAAAAGCTTGAGCGAGAGATACCAAAAGCTGATTTCATTTTCGGATCGATGCTCTTCAGCGAAGAGATCGTCCGTCCGCTCGAACAACTGCTCGAAACGGCCTCATGTCCGGTCTGCATGATCACCAGCAACCCGGCACTTATAAACCAGACCAGAGTCGGCAGGTTCTCACTCCAGAAATCGGCTGAGGAGGAGAAAAACCAGGGCATTTTCAAGCAGCTGGCATCGAAGCTCAAACCGGCGCACAATGGCAATGGTGAAAGCCAGCGGCAACTCGCCCTGGTGCGCAACGTCGGCAAACTGATGAAGCACATCCCAGGCAAGGCCCGGGACATCCATACCTTCATCTCCGCACACCAGTTCTGGCTCAACGGATCGAAGGAGAATATGAAACGCTTCCTTTGTCTCCTCATCGAACGCTACATTTCAGGCTACAAAGGAGTTCTCCCCCAGAAAGATCCCATTTTCTACCCCGATACTGCTCTGTATCACCCCGATGCCGGCAAGCCTTTTTCGACGACCTTCGAACTCAGGGAGTGGCAGGAGAAAAACAGACCTGGCAACGGGGCAGGAAGAGTGGCGATTCTGGTCATGCGCGCAACCCTCCTGAGCGAAAACATGCTTCATATCATCAACCTGCTCAGGGAACTCGAAGCACTGGATGTCCGATGCAGTATCGCCTACAGTGGCGGCCTCGATTTCAGACCTGCTCTCGAAGGCTTTTTCGATCCCGCCAGCCCGGAATCGATGCCGATCGATCTCATCATCAATGCCACAGGCTTCTCCCTCGTGGGCGGTCCGGCAGAAACCCGGTCGGCTGAAGCGGTTGGAATTCTGAAAAAAATAGGCGTGCCATGCTTCAACCTCATCCCGCTCGCCTTCCAGCCGATCAGTCACTGGAAACAGAACAACCTCGGTCTGACCCCATTACAGACCGCACTGAGCGTCGCTGTACCCGAGCTGGACGGAGCAATCGAACCGCATGTTTTCGCCGGACTCGAAGAAGGCAGCGACCGAACCCTGCCCCTCGAAGAGGAGACCCGCGCCCTGGCGTTAAGAGTTTCCCGATGGGTGCGCCTGCACCGTAAAGCCAGTGAAGAAAAGAAAATTGCAATCGTGCTGTTCAATTTTCCGCCCAATCTCGGCAATGCTGGCACGGCAGCCTTTCTCGATGTCTTCGAAAGCCTGTTCCGGCTCATGAAGAAGCTTCACACCGAAGGCTACAGGATCGACCTTCCTGCATCAGTCGATGAACTGCGGAGCCGCCTGCTCGAAGGCAACCGCCTGACCTATGGTACGGATGGCAACGTGGCGGCAAACTACCCGATCGAGCGATACAGAAAAGAGTTTCCCTCCTATGAACGGATCGAGCCCTTCTGGGGCGATGCGCCCGGCGAAATCCTCAACGACCGCAACCGGTTCCATATTCTTGGAGCAACCTTCGGCAACCTCTTTGTAGGTCAGCAGCCCTCCTTCGGCTACGAGCGTGACCCCATGCGGCTCCTCATGGCAAAAGACGCTGCTCCTAACCATGCTTTCGCGGCCTTCTATGCCTGGATCGACCATGAATTCAGGGCCGATGCCGTGCTTCACTTCGGAACGCATGGTGCACTGGAATTCATGCCCGGAAAACAGGTCGGTCTCTCCCATGAGTGCTGGCCAAAGCAGTTGATCGGCTCTCTGCCCAATTTCTATTGCTACTGCGTCAACAACCCGAGTGAGGGGGCAATCGCCAAACGCCGAGGCTTCGCCACACTGGTGAGCTACATGGCACCACCACTTGAACATGCCGGGTTGTACAAAGGAATGCGACAGCTCCGCGAACTGGTGGGATCATGGCGCAACCGCCCCTCGGGCGAAGTGCTCGAACAGATACGGGAACTTGCCGGAACACTCGACATGGTTTATCCTGAAGGCGATACCAGTGACGAGGTGTACGTCACCTGGCTGAACAACGAACTCTACCTCATCGAAGAACGCATGATTCCGCTCGGTCTTCATGTGCTCGGGCAGGCGCCATCGGCCGAAAGTCTCGTGGACAACCTCACGCTGCTGGTCAGCCATGCACGGCCTGAGCTCGACAGCCAGTCGCTTCCGGAGCTGCTCTGCACCGCCCTCCACCTCGACTATGACAAGCTGCTCGAAGATCACGAAAAGGATATGCAGCTCCACGAATCGTGGCAGAAAGTCACAGCGATCTGCCGTGAAGCAATACGGCGATTTGTCGGTAAACCGCCGGCCACGCTGCCACCGGGCGTCAGCACAGCTTCACTGCTCGAAGGCACACTTCCCGTCCGCATGAGCGAGGCGGGCACATGGCTCCAGAAATCGGCCGGCATAAAACCCCAGCAGCTCGGCAAACTCTGGCACTTTCTGAACAGCATTCTTGTCGGTCTGCTTGAAAACCGCGAAATCGAGGCAGTAACCAGTGCGCTGTCCGGAGCCTATATCCCGCCATCACCGGGCAATGACCTGGTGAGGAATCCGTCGATCGTACCGACCGGCCGCAACATCCACAGCCTCGACCCTTACAGCATCCCGACTCCGTTCGCCCGGAAAGCAGGAGAACGCTCAGCCGAAGAGCTGCTGAAGCAGTACAGCAGAATAACCGGCAACCTTCCCGAATCGATCGCCCTGATCCTGTGGGGCACAGACAATCTGAAAAGTGACGGCGAAGGAGTCGCCCAGGCGCTTGCTCTTCTCGGTGCAAAAACCAGAACGGACGAACTCGGTAAAATCAGCGATGTCGAACTCATTCCTCTCGCTGAACTCGGCAGACCGCGTATCGACATCGTGGTGACGGTCAGCGGCATTTTCCGCGACCTGCTCTCCCATCAGGTTCGACTGCTTGACCGGGCCGTACGTCTTGCAGCTGCTGCTGACGAACCCGAATCGATGAACTTCGTCAGAAAGCATGTTCTCCAGCAGACCGAAGAACTTCATATCAGCGTCGATGAGGCTGCCGGCAGAATCTATTCGAACGCTCCCGGCAACTACGGCTCCAACGTCAACCACCTGATAGAAAGCAGCACATGGGAAGAGGAGACCCAGCTTGCCGATGCTTTCGTAAACAGGAAAAGTTTTGCATTTACTCCCGACGGAGAGTGGCAGGAAAGTCCTGAAATCCTTCGATCCGCACTGAAAAATGTTACATTGACGTTTCAGAATATCGACAGTTTTGAAATCGGACTGTCTGATATTGACCACTATTATGAGTATCTTGGCGGGGTTTCGAAATCGGTCGAGGTGCTCAGCAGTTCGAAACCCATGGTCATGGTCGGAGATACCGGTGGTTTCGGCAAGGGTCAGAAAATCCGCTCCCTCGACAGCATGGTAGCCCTCGAGGCCCGCACCAAGCTTCTGAACCCCAAGTGGTACGACGCCATGCTCGAACATGGTTATGAAGGGGTCAGAGAGATCGAGGCCCATCTGACCAACACTTACGGGTGGAGCGCGACAGCTTCGGCGGTCAGAGACTGGACCTACCAGCAATTCACGGAAACATTCCTGCAGGACCGTGAGATGCTCGAACGGCTTGCGTCACTCAACCCCAATGCCACTATGTCTATGACAAGGCGACTCCTTGAAGCCAATTCGAGAGGGTTCTGGGAGGCCGACGAAGGTACGATCGAACAGTTGCAGGAACTGTACGAAGAACTTGAAACAAGAATCGAAGGCGCAGCCAGCACTCAGATATAAGCTGGAGCGTCTCCAATCACCATCAACCACGAAACAGAAACATGAGCAGCCCATCATTCAACGTCGAAGAACACAAAAAGATGCTTCAGTCCTATTTCAATGGCCAGGGTTTCCAGCGCTGGGCATCGATTTACGGAAACGACAAGCTCTCCACCGTCAGATCCACCGTCAGACAGGGCCATGCGGTCATGATGGACAAGGCGTTTGAATGGCTCCAGAAAACCGGTCTGCCGAAAGGTTCGAAAATCCTCGACGCCGGATGCGGCACGGGCCTCTTCACCATCCGCCTCGCCAAAAGCGGCTATCGCGTCAAAGCGGCGGACATCGCCTCGCAGATGGTGAACAAAACGAAAGAAGACGCCGAAAAGGTTGGCGTAGCGGGCAACATAGAGTTTGAGGTCAGCTCCATCGAGTCGGTATCGGGTACGTTCGACGCCGTCGTCTGCTTCGACGTACTGATCCATTACCCTGCCGCCGGCTTCGCCCATGCCTTCAGGAACCTCGCGAGCCTGACCAAGGGCCCGATCATCTTCACCTACGCCCCATTCAACAACATACTCGCCTTCCAGCACTGGATTGGCGGCTTCTTCCCGAAAAAAGAGCGCCGCACCACCATCCAGATGATCAGGGACGAAGAGATGAAAAGAGTGCTCGGTGAACTCGGCCTCAGGATCGTCAGCCAGCAGAAGATCAGCTTCGGATTCTACCACACGATGCTGATGCATGTTGCTCGCCGGTGATCCCGACAAAGCCGTCAGAACAGCGAGGATGCGTAAATTACAGCTCAGGAATTTTGTGGAATATGTTGTAAATTAAGAGTTCAAGGATTTTTTCAGACATGCAATCTGTTGCATGAAAAGCGTGTAACCACATGCCGATCAAATTGATTTCGTACACAACAACCTATCCGGAGGGTGGAAACAGATGAAGATTCTGATGATTCAGCCGAATTATCACTCAGGCGGCGCAGAAATTGCAGGCAACTGGACGCCAAGCTGGGTTGCCTACATCGGCGGAGCCCTGAAGCAGGCTGGCTTCAGTCAGGTAAAATTCGTGGATGCCATGGCCGATGATCTGCCCGATGAAACCATCGAAGAGATCATCCGCAAGAACCAGCCGGATGTGGTAATGACCACAAACATCACCCCGTCGATCTTCAAGGCACAGGACATCATGAAGATCGCCAAGAAGGTCAACAGGAATATCCGCACCATCATGGGCGGTATTCACTCCACCTTCATGTATCCGCAGGTGCTGACCGAAGCTCCCGAAACAGATTACGTCGTTCGCGGCGAAGGTGAAGAGGTGACGGTCAACCTCATGAAGGCGATAGCTGCCGGTAACGACAAAGAGACCCGCGGCGACATCACCGGTATTGCCTATATCGATGAAAAAGGTGAGGTGTTCGCCACAGCGGCCCACCCGGTTATCGAGGATCTCGACACCCTCTCCCCGGACTGGAGCCTTTACGACTGGGACAAGTACATCTACACCCCGCTGAATTGCCGTCTCGCCGTACCGAACTTCGCACGAGGCTGCCCCTTCACCTGCACCTTCTGCTCGCAGTGGCAGTTCTGGCGCCGGTACCGTGCCCGCAGCCCGAAAAATTTCGTCGACGAGATCGAAATCCTCGTCAAGAAATACAACGTCGGATTCTTCATTCTCGCCGACGAGGAACCGACCATCAACAAGCAGAAATTCGTCTCCCTCTGCCAGGAGCTGATCGACCGCAAGCTCAACGTCACCTGGGGCATCAACACCCGCGTGACCGACATCATGCGTGACGAAGACCTGCTCCCGTTCTTCCGCAAGGCCGGACTGGTGCACGTTTCGCTCGGCACCGAAGCAGCCAGCCAGATGAACCTGAACCGTTTCCGCAAAGAGACCACCATCGAAGAGAACAAATACGCCATCAAACTGCTCCAGAAAAACGGCATCGTGGCTGAAGCACAGTTCGTGATGGGTCTTGAGCACGAAACCCCGGAGACCATCGAAGAGACCTATCAGCTCTGCAAGGACTGGGACCCTGACATGGCCAACTGGACGATTTACACCCCCTGGCCCTTCTCCGATCTCTTCAAGGAGCTTGGCGACCGCGTCGAAGTACGTGACTACTCCCGCTACAACTTCGTTTCGCCGATCATCAAGCCGGACAACATGGAACGTGAGGATGTGCTGAAGGGCGTGCTGAAATCATACGCGAGATTCTACGCCCGCAAGACCTTCTTCAGCTATCCCTGGATCAAGGATCCTTACGTGCGCAAGTATATGCTCGGCTGTCTGAAGGCCTTCGCCCAGACCACCTTAACCAAGCGCTTCTACGACATCGACCGCGTCAAGACCAAGAACCGCAAGATCGAGATCGACCTCGGGTTCGACCAGTCAAGGATTCTCACGCAGGCCGAGGTGAAGAACCTGAAAGAGCTGCGCCCCGAAATGGTTGCCGACATGAGCTTCGGACTCAAGGAAGCCGGCTACCAGCGCGAGCACGACGAACACAACTGGGACGAGTTCGACGAAACGACGATCAAGGATCGCTCATCGTCAACAGTTCGCAACTGCTGATCAGCACAGCAAAGATACCAACAGCAAAACCCGCCACTCCGGCGGGTTTTGTGTTTTCCACACCCGGGAACGCGGAGCCCCAGCTCCGCATTCTCACCCATCCCCCCCTTTTTTATCCGCCTCAGAACCCGAGCAGCCATTCGCCTGTCACCCGGCGAAGAAAAGCGTGATCCCGTTTTTCGATCCACTCTTTTTTGAACCGGAGCGTTCTGTTCCCGATCCCGGCTGCGCAACAAAGAAAAAGCCCCATATCCGAGATATGAGGCAATAGATGGAGATGTTCAAACGTGCCGGATCAACTCACGGCGATCTCTTTGCTCTTTTTCTCTTCGGGCTCCTTTTTCGGGACGACAATCTTCAGCACTCCGTTATCGTAGTTGGCAGTAACGTTTTCAGCTTCCACGTTCTCTCCGATGGTGAAGCTTCTCGACAGACTGCCCCAGGAACGCTCGACCCGATGATAATTCTTCTTTTTCTCCTCCTCTTCCTGGGTACGCTCCGCACAGATGGTGATGACGTCATCCTCCATCGTCACCTTCACGTCCTCTTTCCTGACACCCGGAATGTCGGCTGAAAGATAAATGGCCTTTTCGTCCTCACTGATATCCACCTTGAAGGTAGGTGCGATCATCGAGCCCATTGAACTGATGAATGGCGTCAGCCTTTCGTTGAACACATCTTCGAACATCTTCAGTGGATCCCTTCCATAAAGCTTCAGGTTCATGGTTCAGCTCCGTTTATCTGTTCTTGACAATATCTCCCTGATAACCATCTTTCTGTATACTTGTGTAACGCCCCGGATACCAAAAAAATTCCTTCTCAGATAAGCAGCCTGACCCACCACGGCTAATCCCCCTGTTCCACCAGATCGAAGTCGGGTTTTTCTGATGGAAAAACCATCATGATGCTGCCACACGCAAGGGAACAGTATACCCTCCCCCAGTGACTTTTCGGTTTTCTTTACTGAAACCGGACGAACAGACAGCTTTGCTTCCTGAAACATTATCAGAACCCAACTCCCCGCACAGGAATCGCTCATCCCTGCCACGACAGGCACAGCCCGTTTTCGGTTCCGACGGCGATTTCGAGAAGGAGGAACGCCCAGCCCTACGAGTATAGATGTCTGGCCGTCCCCTTATTCCTTCCTTGTGATAAGGAAATATTTCTATAAATTGTCCTTATCATGAAGAAAGATATCATAAAAACAATAATCAGGGATTTCCATGTCGCTGCGCTGCCTGCCCTGAAACGACGCTCACAGCAGATACCGGTGGCGTCGGGCAAAATCGTTACCCTGGTGGGAGTACGCCGCAGCGGCAAGACCTCTTTACTGTTCAACATCATCAGCGACCTTCTGCAACAGGGGACGCCGATAACCTCGATTCTCTATATCAACTTTGAAGACGAGCGCCTCGATCTGAACACGGAAGAACTCGATCTCCTGTTGCAGGCATGGCAGGAGCTTTATCCAGATATGCTGCTTGACGGCTGCTCGTTTTTCTTCGATGAAATCCAGAATATTGCGGGATGGGACAAATTCGTACGACGGATTTATGACCGTGGCGCGAGAAACATCTTCATCACCGGCTCGAACGCCCGTTTTTTGAGCAGCGACATCGCCACCAGCTTGCGGGGAAGAACCATCAGTTATGAGGTTTTCCCTCTCTCTTTCACCGAGTACCTCACCTTCAGGGAGGTAACGCCGGATCTGAACAGCTCGAAATCCGTCGCCATGATAAATCACCATCTTCAGGACTATCTCAGCCGTGGTGGCTTTCCTGAGGTGATCGGGTATAGCAATTCGTTACGTAATCGCGTATTGCAGGAGTACTTCAATGTCATGATCTACCGTGACCTGGTTGAACGGTATGAGATCAGGAATCTCCCTGCGCTGAAATTCTTTCTGAAGAGAATCGTTTCATCGGCCACAAAGCAGTTTTCAGTCAACAAGATTTATCATGAGCTGAAATCTTCAGGATTCACGATCGGCAAGAACCAGTTATACGATTTCCTCGAAGCAGCCATCAACATCTACCTCGCACAAACGCTGAGGAAACACTCCGACTCGCTTGTTGACAGGGAACTTGGTGAGCGAAAGGTTTATGTGATCGATACCGGCCTGTTGAACGCCCTCGATTTCAAATTTTCCGACGATACAGGCAAAGCGCTGGAGGAGGCCGTTTTTCTGGAACTCCGGCGCAGGGAAAAGGAGATATATTTCTTCAAAGACAAAGCGGAATGCGACTTCATCGTCAAACAAGGATTCGAAGTAACCGAAGCCATTCAGGTTGCAGCCACCATCTCCGATGCACAGACCCGTTCACGTGAGCTTCGAGGCCTGACGGAGTGCTGTAACAGATTCGGCCTGCGTCACGCGGTGATCGTCACCCACGACGCATCGGAAGAGATCGAGCATAACGGAATAGCCGTTTCGGTTATACCACTGTACCGATGGCTTTTGCTGCCGTAAACGGCTCATTAACCGCTCTTGTTTTCTCTTGTTTGTGACCACAAAAAAGTCTCGCATCCGGAGATTCGAGGCAATAGATGGAGATGTTCCAGCGTACCGGGTCAGCTTACGGCGATCTCTTTGCTCTTTTTCTCTTCCGGCTCCTTTTTCGGGACTACGATTTTCAGTACGCCGTTGCCGTAATGTTTTCGGCGTCACCGTTGTCTCCGATGGTGAAACTCCTCGACAGGCTGCCCCACGAGCGTTCGACGCGGTGGCAGTTCTTCTTTTTCTCCTCCTCTTCCTGGCTGCGTTCGGCGCAGATGCTGATGACTTCATCCTTCATCGTCACCTTCACATCCTCTTTCCTGACACCCGGGATGTCTGCTGAAAGGTACATGGCCTTCTCATCTTCGCTGACATCCACCTTGAAGGTCGGAGCAATCATCGAGCCCATCGAGCTGATGAACGGCATCAGCCGCTCGTTGAACACATCTTCGAACATCTCAGTGGATCCCTTCCATAAAGCTTCAGGTTCATGGTTCAGCTCCGTTTATCCGTTCTTGACAATATCTTTTCCTGATAACCATCTTTCTATATTATTGTGTAAAGTCCCGGATACTATATTATTACTTCTCAGAAAAGCACTCTTACCCTCCA
>Ga0172375_10000928_pt1 | contig 47424 bp, 50 predicted proteins | sample LakKiv1m_FD_114537 | JGI IMG/M metagenome (GOLD analysis project Ga0172375, IMG submission 114537) | Freshwater microbial communities from Kabuno Bay, South-Kivu, Congo - kab_092012_11.1m | ecosystem: Environmental > Aquatic > Freshwater > Lake | place: Democratic Republic of the Congo... | reverse complement strand
AATTACTTTATTCTCAAGTATTTGACAATAAACCTCCACTCTTATATTGGGTATATGCAATTTTTCAGTCGGATCAATTTACCATAAGATTTGTATCTCTTATATTTGGAATTCTTTCTGTAATAATATTCTTCTTGTTATCAAAAAAGCTTTTTGAAAACAAAAAAAATAATAATATTTCCTATTTAACAACGTTTGTTTTCGCTGTTCTATTCGGGCTACCTGTATTGGAAGGAAATATTGCGAATGCAGAGAACTTCATGTTGTTACCAATACTAACAGCTGCACTTATAATCTCCAGTCTTAAATCTTTTATTCCTCTACGAAGAGATCAACTTTCAAATCTCAAGCTCTTTACAGCGGGAATACTGCTGGGAATAGCTCTTCTTTTCAAAATTGTTGCGGTATTTGATTTCTTCGCTTTTCTTGTTTTTTACCTTATTTTAAACTTCAACTCTTTAAAAAAAGAGATTAAACTGTCTCTCTTTGCTGCTGGTTTTCTTCTGCCTTTATCTTTGGTAAGTTTATTCTTTCTTTTTAACAGTACTTTTGTAGATTTTGTAAAAGCTGCGCTTCTTACAAATATTTCTTACGTTAATTACGCCAACAAAATCGGCAGCCTACCTGTTCTTCTTTTAATAAAATCATTTCTCTTGGGGGGATTTCTTCTTTTTATTTTAGTAAAAAGAAAAACCATCAGCCAGACAACTCTTTTTGTCTGGATTTGGTTTGCTTTTTCACTATTTAACGCGTTTTTTTCTCAACGCCCATATACTCATTATCTTTTAGTTCTGCTCCCGAGTTTATCTCTCATGATTGGCTTAATCTTCTTTGATAAAAAATATCAAAAAATTACAGCTGTTATTTTCTTGGCAACGCTGTTAATTGTTACAATAAAATTTGGGATTTTAAGATCTAATAAAGACATTTATTACTACCAAAATTTCATTTCATACGCAATGAATGGAAAAACATTTGCTTCTTATCAAGCATTTTTTGACCGAAATACTCCCTTTGATTATGAAATAGCGCGTTTTATTAAACCTAAATTAAATGTTTATGACACAATTTTTCTTTGGGGAAATAACGCACAATTATATCAATTGATTGGAGTAACTGCTCCTACGAAATATGTTGTTGCTTATCATATAACTAGTTATAAAGACGGATCAGCAACTACTCAAACAGGGATAAAAACAAGCGCACCAAAATTTATTGTAGTAATGTCAAATGCCGGCCCTATTCCTTTTCCCTTAATAAATTATTCCAAAAAGATAGATATCAATAATACTTCCATTTATGAAAGAGTTTTTTAAAGATATAAAAGGTGACAAAACTATAATCTCAGCATTTCTCATAAATTTCTTCCTCATAGTTTCAACTGTTGTTTTCATTTTATTTTTTTATGGAAAACTTCCGCCATTCATTCCCATTTTTAATCAACTACCTTGGGGCGAACAAAGATTAGGAAGTCAAATCACAATATTTATTCCTATTTTAGTTAGTTTGTCAATTTTTGTATTAAATATTATTATAAGCGCTTCAATTTACAAAAAAATTCCTCTTATTTCCCGCATGCTTGCAGCCATTAGTCTTCTTGTAGAAATTTTAACTTTTCTCTTTACTATAAAAACCATTACTTTAATAACTTAATAAAATGACAATATTTCTTCCTTTAATAACCACATTCTTAATTACAATTATATTAACTCCAATATCAATAGTTCTTATAAGAAAAATGGGTCTTCTTGATGATCCAAAATCACATAAACATCCCGGTATTATCCATAAAAAAATAATTCCCCGCGGAGGAGGAATTCCTCTTTTTATAGGCATTATTTTAACTGCAATATTTTTTCTACCTCTTACTAAAGCTGTAGTTGCTCTTTTTACGGCTGGTTTTCTTGCTCTTTTAATTGGAATTCTTGACGATAAGTTTGATATTTCTCCTTATGTGCGTTTCATTGGCAATATTATCGTCGCATTAATTGTCGTAAGAGCCGGCATTACTATTCCATTTATAACAAATCCTTTTGGAGGAATACTTTACTTAAATTCAATAATTTTACCTTTTAATATTTTGGGACTTAGCTTTTCAATTTTTCTTTCGGACATTATTACAATGCTTTGGATCATCTGGGTAATGAACATGTTAAATTGGAGTAAAGGAGTTGACGGTCAGATGCCGGGAATTGTGGCCATATCTGCAATAACAATTGGATTCTTAAGTTTTCGATTTGCCGGATCCGACTCATTCAGTCAGGTTAGCGTAGACTTATCATTCATAATAGCAGGCGCATCTTTAGGATTTTTAATCTTTAATTTTCATCCCGCAAAAATATTTCCAGGCTATGGAGCGACTGCAATTTATCTTCTACTAAGCGCAGTATCAATTTTGTCAGGCGCAAAACTAGCAACAGCTATTCTTGTAATGGGAATTCCGATGATAGACGGACTCTTTACCATAATACGGCGTCTCTTATCAGGACGTTCTCCTTTCTGGCATGACAAAAAACATTTACATCACTTACTTCTGAGCTTCGGAATGAGCCAAAGACAAATTGCATTGTTTTATTGGATAATCTCTGCTATATTAGGAACGCTTGCTTTAGTTTTGTCCAGTCGTGGAAAACTTTTTGCAATCATAATGCTTTTGATTATCGTTGGCGGAACATTATTATTTTTACATCGTATATTAAATAAGACCTATGATAAAGATCGCTTATAACACTTTGCGATTGCTGCGACCACGACAATGGATAAAAAATACGGCTATTTTTGCCGCAATAACATTTTCCGGTAATTTATTCGATTGGCAAGTATTTCAAAAAGTATTTTTTGCATTTATAGCGTTCTGCAGTCTTTCTTCCGCAAGCTACGTAATTAACGATATCTTTGATGTGCAAAAAGACAGACTTCACCCATTTAAAAAATTTAGACCTCTTGCCAACAAAGCTTTGTCAATAAACTATGCTTTAGGAATTGCACTTGCCTTGATAGTCTTTTCTTTTTTAATTGGTTTTTTAGTTAATCCTGCATTCTTTATATTAGGAATTATCTACTTAACTATTCAGCTTTTTTATTCAACGGTTCTAAAACCAATTGCGATTATTGATATTTTGGCTATAGCTTTAGGGTATATTTTAAGAGTTTATGCAGGAGAATTGGCGGGAAGTGCACACATCTCTGTCTGGCTTTTATTAACAACGATTTCTTTATCTCTATTTTTGGCAATCGGAAAAAGAAGATCCGAGCTAACTCTTGTCTCTCAAAATAAATCCGTAAATATTTCAGACATAAGAAAAACTCTGTCACATTATTCAGAAAGGCTTTTGGATGTCTATGCTTCGATTTTTGCAACTTCTACATTCATCTCTTATTCTCTTTTTACTTTTTTAGAAAATCCGCGCGGATTTAATTTTGGACTCAATATGTTTTTGCCGGATTTTCTGCCTGCTTTTTTTCAAAAAAAATGGCTGATGATAACAATAATTCCTGTTGTTTATGGTCTTATGCGTTATCTCCAGGACATTTATGAAAAACACGAAGGAGAAAGTCCTGAAAGAGTGCTCACGTCTGACAAACCCCTATTGACAGCAGTAATTTCATGGATTGTTTTGTTAATTATTGTAATCTATGTAATCGGCCCTTAAAATTATTTTTTCGTTGCGTAAGAAGAGCTGATCCAACCTATCCTCTCATCCTTAAGTTTTATTTTAAACCAATTACTTTTTTCTTCCATTAATTCATAGGATTCGCCAGGCTTCACTTGAGTAATTTCTGTAGACAAAAGAGAATCGCTCTCTCTAACTCTCAAAAATCCTGTTGGTGTATTTAAAATTAAAACATTGACAACTGTAATTGTAGGAGACGGAGTTACCAAAACAGATGCTGCGGAAGAAGCAGATAAATCAGCATTTATTCCCAAAAAAATCAAAGAACTTAGTTTAAATCCTAAAGCGGTTTTTATTCTTATTGATTTATCTTTGTACCCATCAAGTGTAATTCTCAAATCATGATCAGATTCGCTAACTTGTTTTAACAGTAAAGGTGTTATTCCAACCGGATTACTGTCTAAAAAAACATTTGCTTTGTCAGGTAAAGAAACTACTAAAATTTCAACATCTTTTTTGTCATTTAAGGGAATCAAACTTACAATGCTTCCATCACTACCGCCATTATCAGCAAATGTATTGTCAACAACTGTTAATGTTCCTTTATTAATAGTTATTTTTCCCTCAAAAGGTCTTAAATCTTCGGCGTTCGGAACTAACTTAATAACATAATTTCCAACAGGCAACATTTGTGTTAAATCACAAGCGCAAAAAGGAGTTACTCCTATTAATCTATTTTCTAAATAAACTTTGCTTTTGGGGACAGATGTTACTTGAAGCGCCCCTTTTCCGGTTTTTCTGTCCAGGAAAAATAAAATACCAAAGAAAATTAAAGCTGCAATTAATAGAGGCATCAAAAACGCTAAAAACCTTTTCATAGAAAAGCAAAACTATTATAACACGAGGATTTTAGTAGTCCATTCCGCCCATGCCGCCTGGTGGCATTGACGGCATTGCTTCTTTTTTCTCAGGAAGATCTGTAACTAATGCTTCTGTAGTTAAAATCATAATTGCGACACTGATTGCATTTTGAATTGCTGTTCTAACAACTTTTAAAGGATCAATTATGCCTTCTTTCAACATGTCAACCGGTTTTGCAGTTTCAACTGAATCCAAAGTCATAATATTAAATCCCTGACCAGTCGCACTTACCTCTCTGGCTTTGGCAATTAATTGCCCTGCATCTACTCCTGCATTTTCTACAAGCTTAATAAATGGAAACTCCAATGCCTTTTTGACAATTTCAAATCCAAAAACCTCGTCACGAGATGAATTTCCCTTTTCAAGATCTCTCGTAGTCATTCTTCCTGAAATATCCAAAAGAGCAACTGCACCACCTGGAACAATCCCTTCCTCTAAAGCTGCTTTTGTTGCAGATACTGCATCATTAACTCTTTCCTTTTTATCCTTCATTTCAATTTCTGTTGCTGCTCCAACATTAATAACTGCAACTCCACCGGAAAGTTTCGCCAATCTTTCCTGTAATTTTTCTTTATCAAAATCTGAAGTGGATAATTCAATTGCTTTTCTTATTTGAGCAATTCTAGAAGCTATTTTCGTTTTAACTCCCTTTCCTCCAATTATTCTTGAATTGTCTTTATCTGCCCATACTTTATCAGCGCGTCCACAATCCTCAATAGTAACAGAGTCAAATTTGCGTCCGGTGTCATCCGAAATTACAGTTCCGCCTGTTAAAATTGCTATATCTTCCAGCATCTCTTTCCTTCTGTCTCCAAAACCCGGAGCTTTAATTGCCACTGCATTAAAAGTTCCTCTTAATTTATTTACAACTAATGTAGCTAATGCTTCTCCTTCTATTTCATCCGCAATAATTACCAAATTTTTAGAAACTTTAACTAAATTTTCAAGAAAAGGAAGAAGCTCATTAAGAGCAGAGATTTTTTTATCTGTAATTAATATATACGGATCTTCAATTTCTGCTTCCATTCTATCTGAATTTGTTACCATATATGCAGATGCATAACCTTTATCAAATTCCATTCCCTCTTTGTATTCGATTTCTGTTGACAATCCTTTTCCTTCTTCAACTGTTACAACTCCGTCTTTGCCAACTTTTTTAAGGGCCTCTGCAATAAGATTTCCTAATTCCGAATTGCCAGCTGAAATTGTCGCAACATTTGCAATATCAGTTTCTTTTATAGCTTTACCCATCTTTTTGAGTTCTGCAGTTACAAATTCACAGGCCTTCTCAAGACCTCTTCTCATAACCATGGGGTTTGATCCAGCAGTTATCATTTTTATTCCTTCGGTAACGATTGCATGGGCTAAAACTGTTGAGGTGGTTGTTCCATCACCTGCAACATCTGCAGTTTTTGAAGCAGCTTCCTTAACCAGTTGAGCTCCCATGTTCTCAAAGGGATTTTCAAGTTCAATTTCTTTTGCAACAGTTACGCCATCGTGGATTACATTTGGAGCACCCCACTTTTTATCTAAAGCCACATTGCGTCCTTTGGGACCAAGTGTAATTGCTACTGCTTTAGCAAGTTGATCTACTCCTTTTTTAAGCAACTCTCGTGCCTCCGCACTATATTTTATTTGTTTTGCCATATTAATTTAAAACTGCCAAGATATCTTCCTGCCCAACCATTGTCCACTCTTCCTGCCCAACTTTAATTTCATTGCCCCCCCACTTTTTATACATAACTTTCTGTCCAACTTTAACAACAACCGGATATTTTTCTCCTTTGATGATTTTTCCCTCACCTATTGCCATAACTAAACCTATTTGGGGTTTTTCTTTTGCACTATCTGGTAAAATAATTCCGCTTGCGGTTTTAGCTTCTGCCTCCAAAGGCTTAATAAGTACATTGTCAAAAAGTGGTTTTATATTTAATTTTTTTACCATAATAAATTAAAAAACTATCACTTTAGTCAAGTGACTGACAAAATATACAACAAAACTAAAAAACTGTCAAGAGTTAGTACGAAAAGACGGTTCTTGTCCAATTAGAGTTGACATGCCTTCCTTTTCTGTATACCATAAATTCAGAGGATTTTATGTCCATTCATGCATCGTACAAAAAAATATTTCTATTGGGTTTTATAATAACAACTCTTGTAGCAATTCCGTTTTCCGTATATATTGCTCAAAAACGCCAACAGATAACTACCAAGGCAACTGCAGCTACTATTCTTTCTTTTGATCCGACTCAACAATCAATAAAAGTAGGTGACACTTTATCTTTGAATATTTATTTGGATCCGGGATCAGGCACTTCTGGAAATCAGGTTTCTTTTGTAAAATTATCTATTAGTTATGATGCTTCAAAATTTACAACAACATCAAATAGTCTTACAGCAAATCCGGAATCATCAAATAAATTAACTACTATAATTGACGACCCTAAATATGAATCAGGGAAAGCTTCTATTTCCTTGTCTATTGGAGCAGATCCGACAAATGCAGTAAAAACAAAAACTAAAATTGCAATATTACAACTTAAAGCTACTGCTGCAACAAGTCCAACCGATCCAAACATTACATTTAATCCCGCTCCCAACACACAAGTCCTATCAATTACCTCTACCGATCAGACAAACGAAAATGTATTGTCAACAACTATTCCTGCAAAAATCACTGTTACTTCTGTTGCAATTTCACCAACAGCTACCCCAACACGTATTCCTATTCCAATTTCCGGGACAATAACTCCTTCTCCACAGGTTTCGTCGTCAGCTCCAATTTGCTTAAGCTTAGAAGCTAATGCAACAAGTACAGCTGTTCTTTCTCCTATTACATTCACAGTGTCGGGAAATGCTACGAATGGTACTATAAGTAAAATTTCCTTAAATTTCGGAGACTCCACTGAAGACATAGAAATAAAAGGCGAAAAAGGATCTTCGGCCAGCGGGCAAATCACCCATATTTATAAAACTGCCGGAATTTATACCGTCTACGCAATTTTAACTGACAGTAACAATAATTTAAGCACTCAACAAAATAGTTGTACCAAAATCATTACGATTAACCCTACTAATATAGATATATCCCCTCAACCATCAATTTCAGTTCAACCACTTCCATGTACAGATCCTAATGCATGCGGAGATGGAAAAACCATGTTTAGCTTGGGAGCATTAGGAATTATAATTACAATTATCGGCGGTGTTTTATTGCTCCTTTAATTATTTTCTTCAATCATTGAAATAAGTGCTTCTTGCGGAATGGATATTTTTGCTTGTAAAATCATACGGGATTTTCCTTTTTTCTGCGCTTCCAATAATTTATCTTTTCTACTTCTGTCTCCTCCTGACATTTTTGCCAAAACATCTTTTCTAAAAGGTGGAATTTCTTCACGACTAACAATATTCCCATCTACAACTCCTTGAATAATTTGTCTGAATTGCTGTCTTGGCAAAGAACTTTTGAGCTTTTCTACTTTTTTCCTGGCTACATTAATTGCTTCATCTTTGTAGGCAAGCTCTGATAAAACATCTATAACAACATCATTCACTTTTATTTCTACTTTTGTTAAATTGGCTATTTTATAGGATGTAACTTCATAATCTAAACTTGCAAACCCTTCTGATCGTGATTTTAAATCTGAAGAAATTCCTCTGATAAACATACTGTAGGGCATATCGTAAGATAAAACTGCATAACTTTCATGATAATTTAAATCCAAAAGATTTCCTTTTCGATTTTGACAGATATTCATAATCGGACCAACATAATCTTTTGGAGCATAAACTATCAACTTCATGTAAGGTTCAAGTATGGTTCCGTCCTGTTTCTTGTCATATAAAACCTGAGGCATTGTCAGTAAAATTTCAAGATTGAATTCCTGTTTTATTCGTTCTTTAACAATTTGTGCATGTAAAAGCCCCAAAAAGCCTACTCTAAATCCGCTCCCTAAATACGAGGAGTATTCTTCTGTATAAGTTAGAGCTGTATCATTCAAAGTTAATTTCGCAAGAGATTCTCTCAAGTAAATAAAATCATTTGTGCTTCTTGGGTAGACTCCGAAAAATATCATCGGCTTTGGAATTTTATATCCTGGCAACGGCTTTACATCAGGAATTTCGGATTTTTGATCTATCGTAATCGTATCACCGACGCGTACTTTTCTAATATCTTTAATCCCTGTAATGATATAGCCAATTTCTCCTGTTGCAAGATTACCAGCAGAGACTAAATGTGGAGAAAAATATCCCAAATCTGTAACTTCGGACTCAATATTATTTTGATAAAATTTTACTTTTTCTCTTTTTTTTACTTGCCCATCTACAATTCTGACATAAGCAACCACTCCTCGAAATTCATCATATACGGCATCAAAAATTAAACCGCGCAATACATTATCTTTCTTTCCTCTAGGATTAGGAAGTTTCTCAATAATAGCTTTTAGAAGATTTTCGACATTTTCGCCTGTTTTTGCCGAAATATAAATTATCTCTTCAGCTTTAAAACCAAAGGTCTGAATTAATTCTTTGCTTGTTGTTTCAATCTGAGCACTTGGCAAATCAATTTTATTAACAACAGGAATTAAAACCAAGTTCTGCTTCTGGGCTTCCCTAAAATGAGCAACAGTTTGAGCCTGAATTCCTTGAGTTGCATCCACCAACAGTATTGCTCCCTCACAAGCAGCTAGAGTTCGGGAAACTTCATATGAAAAATCAACATGACCAGGTGTGTCAATTAAATTCAGGATGTAATCTTGAGAATCCAAGCTAAATTTCATGCGGACAGGAGCAAGTTTAATTGTTATTCCCCGTCTACGACTGATTGGATTTTGATCAAGAAATTGCTCCCGCATTTTATCTTTTTGGATAGTTTTGGTTAATTCCAAAAATCTATCCGCAAGAGTAGACTTACCATGATCAATATGAGCAATAATTGCAAAATTTCTTATTTGTGCTTGTGACATACCAACGTAGTATAGTGGGGGAAAAAAGATAAATCAATTTAGACTTCGTGTTGGCTCTATAGCCTCATCGCTTCTACTTAATACATCTCTCCAATTGCCAATTTTCTTAAAGATTAGTAAGAATGTTTTTGCCTCTTTAACATTAAAAAGCCAAGTCAAAAAAAGATAAAGAGAAAGTCCTATAAAGCTCGAAATTCCAGTAAGAAATATCAAATTTACGGTACGGGTCGTGTCAAAGACTAATTGATCTAATAACTTTATTGGTACATATAAAGCTATCCCTGTAAAAAAAGTTGCCGCAAAAATTTTAAAAGGGGTAAGAAACAACAAAGATTTAGGAAATCCCCCAATCATTTTATTTAAAAAAACAAGAAGTATTATTAGTTGCAAAATGTTAGATAATGTAAAAGCAAAGGCAACGCTTTGAATGCCCATATTTTGTATAATTACGAAATAACACCCCAAAACAATAAGAAATACTGTTGATAAAGCGCTAACAATCAAAGGAATAAAGGAATTATGTAATGCATAAAATGCGCGGTAAAAAAGAACAATTAAGGCCTGGGCAAAAATAGAAAGAGATAAAAATGCAAGTATATGTCCTGTTAAAACTGTTGCCGGCCAATCGAACTTATCTGCTCCATAAATCAATCTAACAATAGGGATGCGTAAAACAAACATAACAGCCGATACGGGAAGAATAAGATATAACATCTGATTAAAACTCGTAATAAAGGTTATCTTAAAATTAACTAAATTGTTTTTTTCCCTGGAAAGAGTGGGAAATGCTGCTTGAGCAATGCTAAGACCGATTAGTGAAACTGGGGCAAACATTAAAGTTTTTGCTGAATCAAAAAGTAAATTGGTGCGTCCAGGCTGAGTCATAAACGCGATAATCGCTGCAAGAATAATCGTACCTATCTGCTGTACTCCAACCTGAATAGTACGAGGCCACATAAGTGTAAATACTTTATTGAGTCCTTGAGATTTAAAAAAGCTGTAGGATGGGACAAAGGAGAATCCAACTTTTTTAGCAAGGGGCAGCTGAAGTGCCACAAAAATAACAGAACCCAGAATAACACCAAATGGAACAGCATAAATCCCGAAATATTGATGAAAGAAAAAAATACCAATTATTATTCCCAAATTATAAAATGCAGCTGCTATTCCAGGAATGAAAAAATGATTATATGACTGCAACATTGCACTAAAAAACGTGCCTATTATATAAATTAATTGGCCAATAACAATAATTCTCATTAAATTAGCCATAAGTTCCATGTCAGCTTTCGAAAAATTTTGTCCTCCGTTAAAAATAGCAAGTATTTGAGGTGCAAAAATTACAAGAATAAGTGAAAAAACCATAAAGACACTAACTCCTGTTACCAAAAGTGTTGAAGCCATCTTGTGGGCTGTATTTTCTTCACCTTTTGATAAATATTCAGAAAAAACCGGTATAAAGGCAGCTGCTAAAGCTGCCGCAATAGTTAATTGAAAAATAGTATCAGGAAGTATTGAAGCATAATTATAAATACCTAAAGTATTGGACGGACCAAAAATGGAAAACAGTAATCTTGTGCGCAGTAACCCCAAGATTTGAGATAAAATTACGGTCACCATTATTATAAAAGCGGCAGAAAGAATATTGGTTTGGCGAGCCAAAAGCATGTTGAAGCTTTTTTTAAAAAAATTTTGGACCATGTTGTATTTTATAGTATATCATGCTAAAATAACGCAATGCCAATAATAAAAAGTGCTAAAAAAAAATTAAAAGTTGACAGAAAAAGAGAATCCTCTAATAAACGCATTAAAGCTTCTATCAATCTATTCGTTAAAAAAGCTCAAAAAAAACCGACTCCAGAAAACATAAAAAAATCTTTTAAAATTATTGATAAAGGAGTAAAAAAAAACATACTCCACAAGAACAAAGCTGCTCGCATAAAAGCAAGATTATCAAAAATCATTGCCAAAAAATTACAGCCCTTAACAAAAATCCAACCTTCTAAATTATCTAAAATAAAAAACACTAAAAAAATTAAAAAAACAATCAAGTAAGTCTTTGACAAAAACCCTAAATTCCCCTAGACTAGGTCTATCATGTCAGACAATCTGCCTTCCATAAATTTAGTAAAAAATAAGCAAATTCCAACTTATGATAAATTCATAGATTGGACTTTAACAGTGGGCCGTTTAATCGTGATTATAACTGAAATAGTGGCAGTGATAGCTTTCATTTACCGATTTTCTCTTGATGAAAAGATCGTTAATCTTCATTCCGCAATAAAACAACAGCAAAATATAATTTCTGTTTTAAAAAATGACGAAAGTAAATATAGAAATCTCCAAGACCGTATTGCTTTGGCATCAACTTTTTCAACAAAAGCTATTAGCTCTGATCGAAATACAACAGATATTATAAACCTAATACCAAATCAGGTAAAAATCGTTAGTTTTATTTTAAATAAAAATCAAATAAAATTAAAAGTTGATATAACCTCCATATCATCTTTAGAAAGCTTGGTAAACTCCCTTAAAAATTATAGCGGTATAAAATCAATAAATGTGGATAATGTAGAAAATAAACCGTCTGTTGGTCTTTCCGTTGATATTACTACTATGCTTAAATAAAAAAATATGCACGATGATAAAAATATAATTAAAAATAAAAATTTTCTGACTATTCCTTATCCAACTTCAGAAAAAAATCAAAAGTTCTTTGGAATAGCATTAACTCTTTGCGCCTTAGCTTTTTTCGGATTTTTTGCGATAAAACCAACGGTCTCAACGATCTTCAAATTACAAAAAGAGCTTTCTGACAATCAGTTAGTTCTAAACAAATTAGAAACTAAGATAAAAAATCTAACCGAATTAAGGAAGCAATATTCTAATTTGCAAGGCGATTTGTCCACTGTAAATAGTGCTATAACCATACAGCCAGATGTTCACCTCCTTTTTGCGCAGATACAGTCTATTGCCCAATCATCAAGTATTACTATAAAAAAACTTCAAAATTTTGAAGTAGAAATTATAAGAAATAATAAAAGCGCCAACAAAAATTATTATTCCTATTCTTTTACCATTACCGGTTCGGGTTATTTAAATGATATCCCCAAATTTGTGAAAGCACTTACGAACATGGAAAGAGTTGTCAATATTGATACGCTTTCGATCAATAATATAACTGATCAGAATAATGGATCATCAGGATTTAATATTCAAGGGATTGCTTTTTTCAAGGATAATTTATGATTTTTTCTATATGAAGCAGAAGGATGTTTTAATTACTATTATTGTTCTTTTTATTTTTACTTTAGTCTGGATCGGATTTAGCATTAGACACAGCGCAGTAAGTTCTACTATATCCGAATCAACAAACAAAGACATCTCTCCTATTGCACCTACCTTTGACACAAAGGCTATTGATAAATTGAAAAAAAGGCAGAAGATAATTCCGTCTTTTGAATTAGGGAATGCTACCCCTACCCCACTTGTTTTGCCAACTTTAAAAATCTCGCCTAAAAAAGCGTCTGAAGAAGGAAAACTTTTGCTATGAAAAAAAAATTAAAAAAAGGAAAAACTTCTGATGTAAAAAATCAACTACTTAACAAAAGAATTCCAACAATTCTAGGTATTATTCTCGTTTTATTGTGTATACCTTTAACAACCTTTATTGTTAAAAATCAAATTATCTTTATAAACAGAGCCTCAAATTCACAGGAGCCTCAAAATGTAAAAATGACAAATATCTCAAATGAGGCTTTTACAATAACCTATGTAACTAGTGGATTAGCAACTGGTTCAATTAGTTATGGACGTGATAAAAAATTAGAAGACTCTGGATTGGAAGATGTAGATAAAGAAAAAGGGTCTTTTTCTCCAAAAAAAGTTCATAGTATATCTGTAAAAAAATTAATTCCTGATACAAAATATTATCTAACAATTATCTCAGGTTCCGAAACATTTTTAGATAATGGTGTTCCTTTCGAAGGAACAACCGGACCTAATATTTCTTCCCCATCCGCTAAAAAGCAGGAAATAAAAGGAAAAATTATTTTACCGGATGGCAGTACTCCCTCTGAAGCGCTCGTATATTTAAGCACAAATAACTCACAACTTTTATCCAGCACAACTGCCAAAGATGGAACATTTACTTTTTCACTAGAAGAATTGCGGACCGAAGATCTTTCTTCTTACTTTAACATAAGCGAAAATACCGTATTCAATATAATTGCCACTAATGGCTCTCTAATGTCAACTGCATCAGCATCCTTAAGTCAAAATGATTCTGTCCCAACCATAACACTATCTAATAATTATGACTTTATTCAAGAAATTTCTCCTACTGCATCAAAATCGGCCAAATCATCATCAGATAGTTTCCCTTCAGTTGCTCCTCCCAAAGACTATATAAAACCGCAGATAATAAATCCAAAAGATAATCAATCTATCAATAACCAAAAGCCTCAATTTCGTGGAACGAGTTTACCTAATGAAAAAGTTGAGATTATTATTCATTCATCTCAAGAACTGACAACGCAAGTAACCGCAGACAATAACGGCAATTGGACATATCAACCTTCAAATAACCTCTCCCCAGGAGAACATACTATAACTATAAAAACCCGCGACTCATCAGGAATACTAAAAACCATTACTCAATCTTTCACTGTTTTTGCAGCAACAGTCCCAGGAGTATCTGTTACTCCGTCCGTAACTCCAATTCCCACTCTAAAAATTATACCAACTCTATCTCCTATCTTAGCTGTTACTCCTTCCCCAACAATTGTTACCCTTATTCCGCTTTCTACCGCAACTCCTGTTCCCTCTTCCGTAATTGCTCCTATCAAATCAAAAGGAGGGCTTCCACCAACCGGTAATTCTTCAGTAATGTTAATTGTTGGAGGAGTTATTACAGTATTTGTAGGACTTGCTCTTCTTGCCTCCGTCCACAAAGCTTCCCTATGAAATCTAGATTTGTTGTTGCTTTGACGATCATTGCCTTAGGCGCTTTGCTTCGTTTTTACAAATTAGATTGGGGTCAGGGATTATTTGCTCATCCTGATGAATATCATATTGTTAGTTCAGTTATGCAACTGTCTTTCCCCAATCAAATGAATCCTCATTTCTTCTCCTATGGTACAGTTACTATTTATCTAATTTATTTTACTCAACAACTACTCATATTTCTTTTTAAAATTACAAATTTACATCTTCTGGATTTCAATATATTTTTAATCGGGCGTTTTTATTCTGCTTTATTTTCAACTTTTACCATCTTTATTGTTTATAAAATCTGCCGACTTGTTATGCAAGCTCGCTTCTCCTATTTTGCTGCTTTTTTAATCGCAATAACTCCCGGACTTATTCAGCAGGCTCATTTTGCAACACCCGAATCTAATCAAATATTCTTTTTATTTGGCTCTTTATTTTTTATGTTAAAGTTTGTGAAAAAAAACAAAATTCTATTTTTGGTATTAGCGTCTACATTCTTAGGTCTTGCGATGGGCATAAAGATAACTTCGGTTGTATTCTTACTACCCCTAACAACAACTGTAGTTATTAATTCATTTTCTGAAAAACTTTCTTTCAAAAAAATAAGCTTATTCATAAAACAATTGCTTAAAAAAATATTAAAATTTGCAAGCTTTATGACAATAATTGCAATTACTGCTACTGCTACTTTTGCTCTTGTTGCGCCGTATGTTTTTCTGGACTTCCCCGATTTTCGAGGCAATTTAGAGTATGAAGGAGGACTGGCTATAGGAAAATTTTCAGTTTTCTATACGAGACAATTTATAAACACAATACCAGCTTTATTTCAAATAGAAAAGATTTTACCTTATGCTTTGGGACCAATTCTGCTTTTGATTTCATTTATAGGATTTGTGTTTATCGTAATTAATCAAATTGTAAAACCTAAAAAAGAAATTATTATAATTATTATCGCTTTTTTGTCTCTATATATCCCCAATGCCTTTCTTTTTGCCAAATGGACCAGATTCATTTCTCCAACATTTCCTTTCTTTGCAATATTTGCATGTCTTTTGCTTGACAAGCTTTATTTGAAAAATAAGTTTATATCAAAATTTCTTATTATTATCCTACTAATTGGTAGCTTTCTGTGGACAACTGCATTTTTTTCTATATATCTACATCCTGATGTAAGAGTTACTGCTTCAAATTGGATTGAAAAAAACTTTCCAAAAAATTCTAAGATTTTAATTGAGGGAGGAAATATGGTCGATATCCCTTTGGCGGGAAATTTTAATAGAATAGGCTCTGACTTTTATCAATTAGAAACAGCTGCCCAAATAAGATCAGAGATAGCTTCCAATCTTGAGAAAACTAATTACTTTTTAGTTCAAAGTCGACGCGTTTTTATGAATCATCAAAGATTACCTAAGCTTTTTCCAAAAACAGCAAATTTTTATAACGCACTTTTTAACGGCACCTTAGGATTCCAACAAGTTAATGAATTTCATTCTTATCCAATGTTACAAATTGGAAAACTTAAACTGGAATTTCCTGATGAAAAGGCTGAGGAAACATGGAGTGTTTTTGACCACCCTGTAATTCGTATTTTCAAAAAAACACAACAACTCTCAATAAAAGATTATGAGAAAATTTTGGGAAATTAATAAAGAAAAAATTCTTTTATTGTTAATAATAGCACTTGGAGCATTTTTGCGACTATATGGCCTTAACTGGGACCAAAATCAACATCTTCACCCAGATGAAAGAGCAATTATCATGTTTACTCTTCCTCTCAATTTCCCTTCAAGCTTATCAGAATTTTTATCCGTAAGTAGCCCTTTAAATCCTCATTTCTTTGCATATGGAAGTCTTCCTTTATATCTACTAAAGGCAATTGGAGCATTAGCTAGTATTCATTATCCACAAGCTCTTAGTTATGATCAAATCAATCTTATCGGGCGTTTTATTTCAGTTATTTTTGACGTAGGAACGCTTATATTTATTTTTTTACTGGGGAAAAAATTATTTTCAAAAACAGTCGGGCTTTTAGGAACTTTTTTTTATGCCATTAGTGTTTTTCCTATTCAAGCGGCTCACTTCTATGCTGTAGACACTACACTTACTTTTTTTATATTATTCACTCTTTATGTAATTATCCTTTTCTATGAAAAACCTACGAAAATAAAAGCAATTCTTATAGGAATTCTATTTGGAGCATCTCTTGCGACAAAAACAAGCGCATTAGCTTTAGTTGCATCCATTGGAATAGCATTAATTTCTGATTTTATTTTAATTTTTTTAAAAAACCCTCACCGTCCTCACATTTGGCTCAATCATGTTCCAAAATTTTTAAAAACACTTTTCATTGAAGGTATAATTATTGCAATATTTACTTTTTTAACATTTTTTATATTTGAACCTTACGCGTTTTTGAGTTTTAAGGAATTTTGGAGACAAACTCTTGAACAATCTCAAATGACACACAATGCATTTACTTTTCCCTATACGCTTCAGTATGTTGGAAAAATTCCATATTTTTATGAATTAAAAAATATATTTTTCTGGGGACAAGGACCAATTCTTGCAACAATCTCTTTTTTGGGGATTTTTTACATATCTTTTATTGTTTTAAAAAAGAAAAAAGAAAAAAAATGGGCACAGGAATTTATTCTCTTAATTTTTCTTTTAAGTTACTTTATAGTTGTTGGAAAATTTGCAGTTGGATGGATGCGCTATATGCTTCCTCTTTATCCACTTTTTTGTCTTTTCGGCGCAGTTTTAAGCTTTAAGATAAGCCAAATTCTAAAAACAAAAATTAAATCACATCTTATACTCAATACTTTCTATCTAATAGTTTATACCTCTATTTTGGTCTGGCCTCTATCTTTTATGTATATTTATACAAAACCAAACACCCGCGTTTTAGCAACTAATTGGATAAATCAAAATATTCCAATAGGAAGCGCTATTGCTACTGAACATTGGGATGATGGTTTACCGATTGGCACTCAAAGTAATTACAAAGTTTATGAATTACCAATGTATGAATCAGATGAAAATCCAATAAAATGGAAGAGGGTCAATGAGGCTTTAGCAAATTCGCAGTATATTATAATTGCTAGTAATAGATTGTATGTTCCTCTGCAAAAAATGGTTAATTGTAAAAGTCTTCCAGAAGGAAGATGCTATAAACAAACTGCTAAATACTACCAAGATTTATTTAATGAAAAATTAGGTTTTAAAAAAATTGCTGAATTTGCAATCTATCCAACAATTCCAATTTTAAATATAAATATTAACGATCAAAAAGCAGATGAGTCTTTTACTGTCTATGATCATCCAAAAATAATGATTTTTAAAAAATGAAAAAACCTGAAATCCGCCGCTAATTGTTCATGAAGCATAAAAAATACTTCAATCAATTTAAAAAATTCGTTTCAGAAAATAAAATTATTTTCATTATTACGATAGTGTTTTTGATTCTTAATTTACATAATCTTCGTAATTGGTATTTTTCAGCTATAGGCGACGAATATGCTCATTTTGATTATGCAAAATCTATAGCTATAGGCGGATACTTACCTAATATTTTTAGCGAAAAAGGCGTGTATGGAGTAATTCCCGCCTTAAGCAGTTATTATCAGGCAATAATAATGAAAATTTTTGGCATAAATGTTTTTGGCTGGAAAGCTAGTCATATTTTACTTACTTCTACTACTATTTTAGCCCTATATTTTCTTTGCAAAAAAATTCTTAACAAACAAATTGCCACACTTAGTGCTTCGTTTTATGCGTCCAATCATCTTCTTTGGGCATATATCCATACTGGCTATAGCCAAACCGAAGCTCTTTTTCCTTTTATTTTTAGCCTACTAGCATTTGTTTATAGAAGATTTTTTCTCTGTGGAATTTTTGCTGCTTTAGGCTTTTATACTTTTTATACATCAAGAGTAACTATTTTTATTGTACTAGCTTGGTTATTTATAACTTATAGAAAAACCGAGCTTAAAAAGTCGTTATTGTCGTTATTGGCTGGCTTTGGAATTTTAATATTGCCATTTTTATTTATTAACAAAGATTTCATAATTCAAGATATGCTAAAACGCACCCTCATAGCTCAAAGTGATCCTAGTGCTTATGGACCATGGTATAAATTTATTTTTGACAATGTAATTCGTAATGGTTTAGCCCCTTGGTACAACATTAATACGTGGCATTATGTTTCTGGTTCTATCGTTGACTACTTAACGGGATTTTTTCTAATTATCGGACTTGTGCAAACACTAAAAAGCGTGAAGCGATTACCTGCAATTTCAACTAAACTGCTTATGGTTTACATTATTCCATTTTTAGCTGTTGCTGTATTCTCTCCATATGCAAATACTGCTATTTCTCGACTCCATATTCTTATACCAGCATACTCTATATTTGCAGGCATAGGCGCTTTTCAGCTTTCTAAACTGATCAAACAAGTCCACTTAAGAAATATCATGTTTTTCTTCGTAATTGTAATTGTTTTATTACTAAATATAAATCGCTTTTTCATAGAAACTCCAAAGACAACAGAAAGCACTATTGAAGCTGTCACAATTAAAGCATTGATTGCGTCATGCAATAATTTTTCATTTCCAATCGTTGTAGGAAGATACACCAAACCATTACTAGCTCCGGCAATTAGGGCGTATGACATTAGAGCTGAACTTGTTGATTATACAGAAGAGATAAAGACCTTTGACTTAAAAAAATCAAATTGCATTGTATTCATGCAACCCGAAGACCAAAAAAGAATTCTTAATTTAGATAAACAGGAAAAGCTAAAATATTTCCAAGAAGAAATTGAGGATTACTCTGGACGCAAAAAAGTGATTGTACTAAAAAAGAAATTTATCTCTATGTAAGGATACAAATAATTTTTTCATTACATATGCTCGTTAAAAAAATATTAATTTTTAGGAAATTTGTTAATATTTTCAAAAAATTTAATCTAACAGCTACAATTCTTATTGGAATCATCATATTGAGTTTTTTATTAAGATTTTATAGATTATCAGATATTCCATCTGGGGTTTTCGCCGATGAAGCTTCTATTGGATATAACGCCTATACAATAGCTACAAAGGGCGTTGATGAATACGGAAAGCCATTTCCATTTTTCTTTCAAGCTTTTGGAGAATATAAAAGTCCCATACAAATCTATTCAACAGTTCCTTTTATCTCAATCTTTAGCCTAAATGAGTTCTCAACGCGGCTTCCCTCCGTCGTTTTTGGGACCACTACAATTATTGCAATTTATTTTCTGACAAAAGAGCTAGTATCTAAATTCAAAAACAAGAAGACTATAGCTTTAATTGCTGCATTATTTATTGCAATTTCACCATGGCATATTCATTTCAGTCGCATTGCCTTTGAAATGATACCATTCGTATTATTTACTACACTTAGCCTCTATTGTTTTTTAAAAGCACAAAAGAAAATACGTTTTCTTTTCCTAAGTAATATTTCACTTATTCTTGCAATATATAGCTACTTTCCTGCAAGAATTTTTATCCCATTATTTAGTTTGGGAATTTTTTGCATTTATTATAAATTCCTTTGGAAATATAAAAAAATAGTTGTCTTAAATTTTGTTTTAGCATTTTTACTTCTCACGCCTCTTATTGTTCATTCATTTTCTCCACTTGGAATTTCACGTTGGCAACAGGTAAATATATTTGTGCAACCTCCAAGAGACGAATCTATTTCCCGACATATTTTCAATAATTATATAAGTCATTTTTCCTTAGATTTTCTTTTTCTAAAAGGTGACATAGATACACCAGGACAATCTATTTCAAGACATTCTGTCCGCGGCATAGGGGAATTATATCTTTTTCAACTGCCACTTATTATTTTCGGATTCATATTCTTAATCAGAAAACAAATGTGGAAATCTACAGTTATTTTATTTTTATGGTTTATTCTGTATCCAATTGGCAGTATGTTCACAATAGACCAAAGCGCTCAAGCAACGAGATCTATTATCGGGATTGTTCCATTCCAAATTGTGTCCGCGATAGGCTTATACGATTTGATCAGTTTATTTTCAAAAATAAGAAAAATTTTTGCATATATTTTAGCCTTTTTTATGTTCGCCATTATTGCTGTTTCTTTCATATACTATATGAATTTATATTTTGTAAAATATCCTCAATACTCTTCTGATTTTTGGGGATGGCAATATGGACCAAGAGAAATTATGACATATTTTCTAAAAGAAAAAAACAATTATCAAGATTTATATATGAGCGGCGAATTTAATTCTGGTCAAATTTTTATACTTTTCTACGATCCCAAAAATCTTTGCAATAATAAATGTAAAATATCAGATTTTTGGCGTGAGCCAAATATTTACGACCCTACAAAAAAACAATTATTTTCTTTAAGTCCAGAATATTTAAATAATTCAAAATTAAAAGAGAAATTCTTAATTAAAAAAACAATTTATTATCCCAATAATACAATTGCATTCTTAATAGGAGAAATAGTACAATAATTTCCATGGTAAAACGAATTATTATTACTGGTGGGTGTGGATTTTTGGGAGTTCATCTTGCCAGACAGCTTCTGAAACAAAAATACGAAGTAACACTTCTAGACTTAGCGGATTTAGATGCACAAGATCTTATTGGTAAAGTTAAAGTTATAAAATGCGATGTAAGAGACAGAAATAAAGTAGAAAAAGCGATTAAAGATTATGAGTATGTAGTTCATGCAGCCGCAGCTTTACCAATTTTAAGAGAGAAAAAAATAATTTTTGATGTGAACATTGATGGCACAAAAAATGTTCTCGATGCATCTTTAAAAAATAAAATAAAAAGACTAGTTTATATATCTTCAACCGCAGTCTATGGAACACCAAGGCATCTTCCGGAAAAAGAAACAAATCCACTTGATCCTATCGGATATTATGGAGAATCAAAAGTTGCCGGAGAAAAACTCTGCTTAGAATATGTGAAAAAAGGACTTTCTGTCAATATACTTCGTCCAAAATCTTTCTTAGGCCCTGAAAGACTTGGTGTTTTCGAATTATGGTTTGAGGCAATATATAGTGGGAAAGGCGTATTTATTTTAGGCAATGGTAATAACAAATATCAACTTCTCGCTGTATCCGACGTCGTAGATGCAATAATAAAAGCTTTAGAAAGTAAAACTGATGGAGAAATTTTTAATATTGGGGCAAAAAAATTTCAGACTTGGAATAAAGATTTGGGATCAGTAATCAAATATGCAAAATCAAAGTCAAAAATAATAAAACTACCTACATTTCCATCACAAATCTTATTAGGCGCTCTGGAAATTCTTAATTTATCACCTATTGCCGCATGGCATTACAAAACAATGCCCGTAGATTCATATATCGACATCAGAAAAGCTGAAAAATTATTAAATTGGAGGCCTAAAAAATCTAACGAAGAGTTATTAATTGAAAGTTATGATTGGTATAAAAAACACAGAAGTGAAATAATCAATAAAGTAGGAACAACTCATAGGGTCGGCTGGAATTTTAAAATATTAAACCTTATTAAAAATATATTTTAAAAATGAATATTGGCTTTGATTTAGACAAGGTATTCTTAAACTTCCCACCATTTATCCCTTCAAGAATTATCGATTTACTCTACAAAGGAAAAACTAATCATGAGCTAAAATACCGAATCCCATCAAAAACAGAACAAACAATAAGAATATTAAGTCATCATCCACTCTTTCGTTCTCCAATTACCCAAAACTTGAATTATCTTAAAAAGTTATCTTTAAAAAAGAAAAATAAACAGTATCTTATTTCAAGTAGATTTGGTTTTTTAAAAAACAGAACTGACGAGCTTATTAAGCGTTATAATTTTGACAAAATATTCAACGCCATGTATTTTAATTATGAGAATAAACAACCGCATAAATTTAAAAACGAAATAATAAAAAAGTTAAATTTAAATAAATATATTGACGATGATTTACAGTTATTAGAATACTTAATTGACAAACATCCTAAAACCAAATTTTTCTGGCTTAATAAACAAATCAGCAAACATTTGAAAAGGAATTTATTTGCCGTTAAGCATATCTCAGAGATGTTTACCCCGTAAAACGGGGTTTAAATAATATGTTTTCAACAGATTTAATAAGCATTTTTCAATGGTGGATAACAATCTTTTTTATTGGAATTATTTTTATTCCCATAACAAACTTAATATTTCCTAGTTTTTTTGATAAAGGATATGTCTTTGCAAAAGCTATAGGAATAGCATTCATAAGCTATTGTGCTTTTATTCTTGGTTTTTTAAAAATTCTTCCTTTTGAAACACAGAATATTTTCTTAATTATTGGAATATTTTTATTAATCAATCTTTTTATAAAAAGAAAAGTTCCACTTTCTAACATCAAAATTAAATCTTTGCTCCCTATATTTATCTTAGAAGAACTAATGTTTTTGGGAATTTTAATATTTTGGTCTTTTGTTCATGCCAACGCACCTGATATTCATGGTTTGGAAAAATACATGGATTATGGATTTATAAATTCAATTTTGAGAGCCAAATACTTTCCTCCCTTAGACATGTGGTTTACTCCCTACTCAATAAACTATTATTATTTTGGACATCTAACTACAGCTGTATTAACCAAGCTTTCTCGCCTCTCTTCAGCAGTCACATTTAATTTGATGCTTTCAACAGTTACTGCAATTGGCTTTACGTCTGCTTTTTCAATTGTAGTTAATCTTTTACGTAATTTATATAAAAATAACTGGAGTTTAAAGATCCCGATAATAGGCGCATTAATTTCTGCATTTTTATTAAACTTTGCAGGAAATTTACATGCTATTTATTTATTTTTTAAACCTTATCAAAACGAACATCCTGTTCCCTTTTGGCAATTGGTTTTTTCACCATCATCCTATCCTAATAGCTATTGGTATCCTAATGCGACACGTTTCATCGAGAATACTATTCATGAATTTCCAATCTATTCAAATGTTGTTTCAGATTTGCATGGCCATTTCCTCGATATTCCTTTTGTTTTATTAACAATTGCCATCCTCTTGTCATTATTTCTTAAATTTAAATTGGAAAGTAAAAATTTAAAACTGGAAATTCTGTTAATAAGCTTCTTACTAGCAATTATGTATATGACCAATGCTTGGGATGGCATAATTTATTTTTTACTAACTGCTCTTATTGTTTTTTATGTCATTTTTAAACCAAAAAATAATTCAATTTCCAAGGAAATTAGAAATGGAAAATTAAAAATTAAAAATTTATTTCAAATTGAGAATTTTAAATTAAAATTTAAGGACTGGGCAACCCATTTGATAATTTTAGGTGCTGGTTTTATTATCTTTATACTTCCTTTTAGTCTTAATTTTAAGCCTTTTGCTTCAGGGATTGGAATACTTTGTGCGCCAAAATTTTTAACGGATATCGGTAAATTTGGACCTTTTCTTTTTGAACCTAATCATTGTCAACATTCACCTTTATGGCAACTTGCAATTTTGTATGGATTTTTTTATTTTTGGGTTATTTCATTTGTAATATTTTTATTCTCAAAATTAAAATCCAGACATTTTTCCATAACTCCTAGTGACCTTTTCATTGGAGCTCTAATAATCTTATCTACTATTCTTATCATAATTCCGGAATTTGTATACATAAAAGATATTTACCCTGCACATTATCGGGCTAACACAATGTTTAAACTTGTTTACCAATCCTTTATTATGCTTTCTCTTTCCTCCGGTTATATAATTGTTCGTTTATTCGCAGATGATAAATTTTCAATATTAAATCGCTGGTATTGGAAATTTGCCTACTGGTTTATAGGCATATTAATACTGTGTCTGGTTTCTCTTTATCCGTATTTTGCTATTAATTCTTATTTTGGAAATTTAAAAAATTATTTCGGAATTAATGGAACTGTTTATTTAAAATCTTTATATCCCAATGACTATGAAGCAATTTTATGGATAAATAAAAATATTAAAGGACAACCCATTATTCTTGAAGCACAAGGAGATTCATATACAGACTATGCAAGGGTATCAGCCAACACTGGTCTTCCGACAGTTTTAGGCTGGACTGTCCATGAATGGCTTTGGCGCGGAACTTATGACATTCCTGCTCCAAGAATTCCGGAAATCTCTAAAATTTATGAATCGCAAGATCTGAAAGAAACGAAAACTTTATTAAAAAAATACAATATATCCCTTGTATTCATAGGTAATCTTGAACGACAGAAATATTCAAATCTTAATGAAAAAAAATTCCAGTCGCTAGGAAAAATCATTTATGAAACAGGTGATACTAAAATTTTTAAAGTAGATTAAATTATTTTGTTTTTGCGTTAGGAATCCCTAGAATTGAACAGTCGCCAATTTTAATCTCGCAATCTACATATTTTTGAATTTCAGTAAAATTATCATTTCCCATTCTTGGAATTAATACCCATTCGTTATGGTACATTCCTGAAATGTCAGGATGAATCAATAAGCCTGGTCTTTGAGTCTTTTCATCACCATAATCCAATACTGTGCTGTCTATTTTTGCAGTTCTTATTTTTTCTGCAAGCCTTACGAAATCATCAAATTCGCTTTCTTTTATATTTGTATCTATGCTGCCCCTAATAATGTCATAAAAATCTACCAATTTTGAAGGATTAATTAAGACGCTTAAAGAAAAGACTTTATCCTTAATCGCTTTTAATACCTCTTCTTGCCTTTTGCTTCGTGCAAAATCACTGCCCTCATCCCCTTGTGCATGACGTGACCTAACAAACTCAAGCGCCTGCTCCCCACTCATTAATTGAATTCCTTTGTCAAAATGAATATGCTTATATCTGCATGGAAAGGCATCAAGATTCGTTGCGCTATTGGTTGAGATTTGCGCCGAAAGATCAATTATCTCCTGATCTGTATGTCCACAAACATCAGTTTCTTTGCCTGAAATTGGATATTGGTAATCATCAAGCTGATTTTTGACATCAACATTAATTCCTCCTAAAAGATCTATTGCTTTTACAAATCCATTAAAATCAATTTTTACAACATAATCAATTGGCTGGTTAACAACTTTTGCAACAGCCGCAGATGAAACAATAATTCCTCCACCTTTTTTTACATATTCTGCATTTGCGTAAGCAGTATTAATTCTTCCCCCTAAATCCTCTATCCATAAATCTCTTGGAATAGAAACCAGGGTAGCTCTATTATTTTTAATGTCAAAGCTTGCAAAAATAATGGTATCTGTTAAATCAGGTCCTTGATGATTACCTCCTCCCACCCCCAACAGAAGAACATTAACCCTGTCTTGAGTCTTTTTAAGATCTATATTTTTATTGAATAAAACCTGAAATAAAAATGGAGACAGACTTAAAGTCGTAATTATGACTTTACCAAAAATAACAAAAAAAAGAACACCTATTATTATTAGTATTTTTTTACGCATTTCTAATATTTCTATAATTACAAACCCAGCTTAAGCATTCCTGAGAATATCCTTGAAGAAAGAAGCATCAAGACTCTTATTGCCGACAAGAACACCACTAATGGCATTTTGTTCCATAAATCCTTTGATATTCTTACCATCTACGCTACCTCCATACAAAACTGCTGAAGACGGCATAATTTCTTTAATTTCCATTGCAACTATATTCGCATCGTGAGGATTCGCCGCATTACCCGTACCAATAGCAGATGGAGGCTCATATGCAATGATACCCTCATAATCTCCCAATATTTCCTTAAGTTTTCTTGCTTGCCCTACTTCTTCAACGCAGACAATTGTTAATAAGCTAGCATTTTGAGCAACTTTTACTTTATCTACAACGTCTTGATCTGTTAATTTATTATTTCTGCGTGTTTCTGAATGACCTATAATCACATAGGTTGCGGAATCAACAAGGAGATCCGGAGATTGAGCTCCTGTATTTTTTTCTCCTTGAAATACTTTAGCGTCAATATCCTGTATACCAACTGATATTGGCAATTCTTTCTCTAATATTGCTTTTTCTACAAGATCAAGCGCTTTAAGTGGTGGACAAACAATTATTAATTTACCCTCCTTTTGTAAAAGGCTTTTTTCTTGACTCATCTCTTTAACCCAAGCAAGTGCTTCATTTTTAGTTCCACTCTGCTTCCAATTAGCAACAAAAAATTCTTTTGAGGATGACATATGTGCTATATTATACATTATGATAAATGACTTTCTCAAGGACTTAAATCAAGAGCAAAAAAGAGCGGTTTTACAAACCGAAGGTCCTGTTATTATTTTGGCAGGCGCTGGCTCAGGTAAAACCCGCGTTTTAACTTATAAAGTCATGTATTTAATACTAAAAAAGAAAATTGATCCTTTAAATATTTTGATGGTAACCTTTACCAATAAAGCGGCTACGGAAATGAAAGAAAGAGTTCAGCGATCAATTTTAAACTCAAGCACGCCAACTATTACCACTTTCCATGCTCTTTGTGCAAAAATTTTGAGAATCGAAGGAAAATCTATTGGTCTTTCTTCTCAATTTGCAATTTATGATACTCAAGATCAAGTGGATGCAATAAAACAAGCTATGAAAAATTTAGATATATCTCTAAAAGACTATAAACCATCATCTGTTTTAGCCAGTATATCTCAAGCAAAAAATGAATTGATAAGCGAATCTGAATATTCAAAATACGCCAGAGGACATTTTCAAGAAAAAGTAACCAAAATTTATCTTCTGTACCAAAAAATATTATCTGAAAACCATGCGCTTGATTTTGATGATCTTCTTTCAAAGACCGTATTTTTATTTGAAAATAATCCTGAAATTCTTACAAAATATCAAAATCGTTTTAGGTATATCTTAATTGATGAATATCAGGACACTAACCGAGCGCAATACATTTTAACAAGAAAGTTAGCTAAGAGATGGAATAACATCTGTGTTGTCGGAGATTTTTCTCAAAGCATCTATTCTTGGCGTGGGGCAGATTTTACCAATTTGACTCGTTTTAAAGAAGATTTCAAAAATACCAAAACTTTTTCTCTCTCTCAAAATTACCGTTCAACGCAAAAAATTCTTGATAGCGCTTCATCCGTAATCTCCAAAAATACTACTCATCCGGTACTTAGTCTGTGGACAGAAAATTCTCAGGGTGAAGAAGTTGTAATATTCGAAGCGCATAATGAACAGGAAGAAGTAGAATTTATAGTTCAGAAGATCGAAGAATTAAGAGAAATCTCTCATAAAAATAATGAAAACTTTAAATTTTCAAATATTGCAGTTTTGTACAGAACCAATGCTCAATCGCGGGTGTTGGAAGAAATATTTTTACACAATAGCATTCCCTATATTCTTATTGGCGGAACAAGATTCTATGAAAGAAAAGAAGTTAAAGATGTTCTGGCATATCTTCGGGCTTTGGATAATAAAAAGGATAAAATATCATTAAAACGCATCGAAAAAATCGGCAAAAGAAAAATGGAAAAATTTCTGGAATTACAAAAATCATTTAACAATAATTGTAATTTATCTACTTTAGATATTTTGGATAACGTAATTAAACAAACGGAATATCTGAAGCTGTATGATGAAAAGGATGAAGATGACATAGAAAGACTGGAAAATATCAAAGAGCTTCGTTCAGTTGCTCTTAAATTTCCTGTTCTTACGAATTTTTTGGAGAATGTTTCTCTAGTTGAACAAGAATACATGCCGGATAAAATAGGTAGTAAAATTAAAAAAGACGCAGTTACTCTTATGACTTTGCATGCAGCGAAAGGTCTTGAGTTTCCTTATATATTTATGGTAGGGATGGAAGAAGGCATATTTCCGCATTCTCGTTCTTTAATGGACAAACACGCACTTGAAGAAGAAAGAAGACTTTGCTATGTTGGAATGACACGAGCAAAAACATTACTTTTTCTTACCTATGCTAGAAAAAGAATATTTTTCGGTCAAAGAACAGCAAATATTGTATCCAGATTCATATTGGAACTTCCTGAAAATGTCTTGGAAAAAAATATTCACTTAATTCACCAATCGCAAGATTTTTTATGAAAAACCAATTACCTGCTCACCCTTTACAATCTACTGAATGGGGAGAATTTAGAAAGAAAACCGGAATTAAGGTAATAAAAATCGATGAAGCTCAAATGACCATTCACCGAGTTCCTTATACTCCTTGGACAGTTGGATATATTCCTAAAAGCTCTCTTCCAACTGCCGACATGCTTTCTGAACTTAAGAAAGTAGGCATTCAAGAAAAATGTATTTTCATTCAACTTGAACCAAATGTTATTACAGCTGAAGATTTAAAATTAAAAATTAAAAATTTAGGTCTTCAACCAGCAGCTCACCCACTTTTTACCAAATATACTTTTATTCTTGATCTAGAAAAATCTGAAGAAGCACTATTGAAAACAATGCATTCAAAAACAAGATATAACATAAAAATCGCTCTTAAACATGGGGTTAAAATTGTTCAGGATGAATCAGATAAAGCCTTTGAGACTTATCTTAATTTAACTGAGGAAACGACAAAAAGACAAGGATTTTATGCTCATACCCAAAAATATCATAGGCTTATGTGGAAAACCCTTCATTATTTTACTCCTCAGGGCAAGCTGGATACGAATAAATTAACTGCGCATTTGCTTTTAGCAAAATATAAGGAACAAACATTAGCTGCGTGGATTTTATTTGTTTACAAAGACACTCTTTATTACCCATATGGAGCGTCCTCAAGCTTACATCGGGAAGTAATGGCATCAAATCTTATGATGTGGGAGACAATCAAGTTTGGAAAAAAATTAGGGCTTAAAAAATTTGATATGTGGGGCGCTCTAAATAATAATCCTGAAAAAAATGATCCCTGGTATGGATTTCACAGATTTAAAGAAGGATATAACCCGAAACATGTTGAATTTCTGGGAAGCTTTGATCTTGTTATAAACCCAACGCTTTATGCAATTTACAAAATCTTGGACAAAATCAGATGGACCTTTCTTAAAATCAAGAAATGAAAAAGATTTTACCCCTACTCTTCTTAATTTTTTTCTTCTTAATAATAAAAGCATCTAGCAATGGGATTCGTCTCTCAGATACCAATATCTATTTCAATATTGCTTATCAAATATCACATGGAAAAATTCTATATAAAGACATCTTTTTTTCTAATTTTCCTTTTTTCTCCTATATTTCTTCTTTGTATTATTTTTTAACCGCAAAAAGCATAGAATTTTTTTATTTTACCTCCAGCATTGAAATTGCCATAATTACTTTTTTTATATATTTAATTACATACCGAAAAACTAAAAATTTCATCATTTCAATAACAAGCTCTATCCTATATATTTTATCCTTTATGGTTTTGTCTACCTCGGATCACCAGACAGGAGTTTTTACTGCTTCTTTGTTTGCGGTATTAAGCTATTTTTATTTACAAAAGAAAAAAATCTTTATTTCAGGAATTTTTATTGCTATTGCAATTTTTACAAAAGCTTATTTCCTTCCTATCTTTCTTTCTTTTTTAATGTACATTGCTCTCAAAAAAGAATGGAAAAATTTATTAAAATTTGGAGTATCTTTTGCAGTAACCGGCTTAATAATCTTATTGCCTTTTTTAGTTCAGGCGCCCCAACAGCTAATTGCAGACATATTTGGATTTTCTTTAACCCGCCCGGTTGGTCTTTCAAAAATAAATATAATGTGGTTTTTTATAACAAGAGATTTTCCTCTTTTCATACTTCTCTTATTTAATATTTTTAATATTAGAAAGAATATCTTTTTTGGATTAGTATCGATTTTCTCTATTATCTTTTTTGTAGGTTACCAGGATATTTATTATCTTTATCTGAATTTTTTACCACCATTCCTGTGTCTTTCTTTTTATGAAATTTATTCTTTCTTAAAAAGCAAATTTAATCTTCAGAAATATGCAATCCCAACTATTTTATCTGTTTTTGTCTTATTAAATTTGCTAACCTACACGTCTTCATATTATAGGGACTTAGGAAAACTTGAAAATTTTAACAAAATTATTTCAACGATTGTTTCTGAGAAACCGAAATATTTATATGGAGTAAATGATATTACGCCTTTATTAATTGCCCTTACAAATATTCCTGCGCTTGAAAATGTTAATGACGCACATGAATATTTTTTTATGAGAAAAGTTTATGATAAAAAAATTCTAACTGATAAAGCAGTTAAAAGTAAAGCTATTATTGTTACTCATGGTGCAGACTATCCGGAATATAATTTAAAACAAGATATTATCGATAATATTTTCGTTAATGAAGCTATCTATAAAAATTGCAAAATTATTTTGAGTATCCCAGTTCTACAGGCGGAAGGATCTGTAAACAGGATAAATTTATTTAAATGTTACTAAAATTAAATTGTTATTTTCTAATTTTATATAAATAAATATCATTTGTTTTGTCATAAAAAATAAGAGGCAAATTAGCCTTATATCTAAAGCTTACCAACAAAGTTCCACGTTTTAATTCTTTTAAAAATTTCGGCTTAAGTCTTCTTAATGCTTTGGGAACAAGGTAAACAAAGATTACGGATGCTTGAGAAATATTTACATTATGAAAATTTTTTTTAATAATTTTTACTTTCTTACTTAAACCATTTATTTTAAATCTGACTTTGGAAAATAAATAGCGCAACGGATCAATCTCAATTCCTACTCCATTTGCGCCAAATTCTTTTGCGGCAATATTAAGTGCCATACCATCTCCGCAGCCTAAATCAAAAACTATGTCTTTTTCGCTAATTTTTGCCAACCTACACATTGCGCGAGCTGTCTTTTTGTTGGTTCTCCACCAAGGAGCCCAAGGACTATCCGGCGGCCAAAACATGGAAAGAAGAAAAAATAATAAGACAATAATAAAAAGTAAAAATATATTTACTATCCACCACAAGGTCATATCTATGTATTATATCTGATTCTTTTCTTGCAAAAAATGCTTATTTTTCGTAACATGACTTTATGTCCAGTTTCGATGTTGCCTGTATTGGTAATGCAAAAATAGATACCTTTTTAACGCTGCATGAAGCGAATAATCATCTGCGTCTTCTAGGAGAAACTGACGAATTATGCATTAAAGTTGGTGAAAAAATATCTGTTGACAAAGCGGAAATTTTACTTGGAGGAAATGCTGCCAATGTTGCTGTTGGCATCTCCCGTTTGGGATTAATTACTGCGCTTGTTGCCGAAATAGGCAAAGATGAGTTTGCCCAAAAAATAATTAATACGTTGTCCAAAGAAAAAGTTGACTCTGCAAAAGTTTACCAAATAGAAAATCAGCAATCCTCTTTTTCTACCATTATAAATTTTAAGAGTGAAAGAACAATTTTCTCTGAACACGTCAGAAGAGAACATAATTTTAGCTTTGAAGATCTTTCAGCAAAGTGGGTCTATTTAACTTCTTTAGGAGAAATGTGGACAGATGCTTACAGTAAAACTGTTGATTTTATTAAGAAAACAGGGTCAAATCTAGCTTTTAATCCCGGCACATTACAAATTAAAAGTGGCAAGGCTAATATTGAAAATGTTTTATCTATTACAAGTTTACTTTTTGTAAACAAGGAGGAAGGAGAAGAATTATTAGATTACCCTCATGGACAAAAAAGTATTGAAGAAATAATTACAAACCTACAAAAATTCGGACCAAAAATTGTCGTAATTACGGATGCTAAAAACGGATCTTATTCTATAGATGAAAAGGGTAATATTTTAAAAGAAGAAGCCGCAGAAGGAATAGTTGTAGAGAAAACAGGCGCAGGTGACTCATATTCATCAGGATTCTTAGGAGCTATCCTTTATGAGAAATCAATAAAAGAAGCCATGAATTGGGGAGCTAAAAATTCAGTATCAGTTATAGGTAAAGTTGGTGCACAAGCTGGACTTCTTTATAAAACCGATTTTGAAAAATTATAAATGATTAGCAATTTAGGATACAAAAAAAATCTTTTTATACTTCCCTTTGATCACAGATCTTCATTTATTGAGTTATTTGGATTTACAAATCCGGATTTGTCTTTTAAAGAAAAAGCAATTATCACTCAAGCAAAAGAAATTATATATACTGCCTTTAAGGAAGTTGTCGAACAAGAGATTCCAAAAGAACAAGCGGCAATTTTGATTGATGAAGAATACGGAGATAAAATTATTCGTGATGCAATCAACAATAATTATAATGTTATTTTAACTACGGAAAAAAGCGGACAAAAAGAATTTGCTTTTGAGTATGAAGATGATTTTACAAAGCACATAGAAAAATATAAGCCCTTATTCATAAAAGCTCTTATTCACTATAATCCTAACGATGATCCTTTATCAAAAATGCGCCAACAGCAAAAATTGGAAATTTTAAGTAGCTATTGCCACCAACACTCCTACAAATTTTTATTGGAAGTTTTAGTTTCTCCAACAGAATCACAACTTAAAGAAGTTAACGGGAATAATGATCTTTATGATAGTAAGGCAAGACCTAATTTAACAGCAAAGTCTATGGAAGAATTACAAGCAGCCGGCATTGAACCAGATATCTGGAAAATTGAAGGAATGGACAATGAAGACAGTTATAAAATTGTTGCTTTACAGGCTCGACAAGAAGGAAGAAGTAATGTTGGAATCGTTATCTTGGGACGCGCAGAAAACAAAGAAAAAGTAGAAAAATGGATACAATCAGGAAATAAAATTAACGGAGTTATAGGGTTTGCTGTTGGAAGAACAGTATTCTGGAAACCTTTAATTAATTACAAAAATGGTGAAATAGCAAAAGAAAAAGCTATAGAAATTATTGCTAATAATTTCCTGCATTTTTATCATATTTTTATAAATAAAAATTGATCTTATGAAAATTTATTTAGCAGCAGATCATGCCGGATTTGAATACAAGGAACAAATTAAAGAATATTTAATTAAAGAAAAATATGATGTTGTTGATTGCGGCGCTTATATATTTGACACCAATGATGATTATCCAGATTTCATAAGTAAAGTTGGGAAAAACGTAGAGGAAAATATAAATTCATATGGAGTTATTTTTGGAAAATCAGGAGCAGGAGAATGTATAGTCGCAAATAAATATAAAGGGGTTAGAGCTTTTCTTGCAATTAGCAAAAAGAATGTAAAACTTGCAAGAGAACATAATGATGCAAATATTATTTCTTTTGGCTCAGAAATTATCTCCCTACAAGAGGCGAAAAATCTTATAAAACTTTTTCTTGAAACGCCATTTTCACAAGACGAACGTCATATTAGAAGAATTAATAAAATTAGAGAACTTGAAAACAAATGCAATTAATTAAAAATTTTGAATCTTTAAATAAAACTCCTGAGCGGAAAGTCTGCTTAGATCTTATCGAAACTGCCTTAGCTTCAATACAGCCTGAAAACATAATTGCGAAAAATTTTTCTCTAAACAACAATATATTAACAATTCAAAATAAAATAATTGATTTATCCCGCTTTGAGAAAATTTTTCTATTAGGATTTGGAAGGGGCTCTGCAGGTCTTTCAAAGCATATTGAAAGTATGCTCAAAAATTTACTAACTGAAGGGTATGTCATAGATACCCAACCAGAACAATTCTCCAAAATACAACTTACAATTGGCACTCATCAATTGCCGTCAGAAGCTAATTTATCTTTCACTAAAACTGTTCTTGAAAAATTGGGCAATTTGACAGAAAAAGATTTAGTTATAGTTGTAATTGCGGGAGGAGGATCAGTGTTATTTGAAAATCCCTATAGAATTGGTTTGGAAAAATTAATCGAAGTTAATAAATCCTTACTTTTTTCAGGAGCGACCATCACAGACATGAATATTGTAAGGAAGCATTTGTCTTTGGTCAAAGGAGGAGGACTAATTAAACCACTTTTTCCAGCTACAATAGTAAGTGTCATTGCTTCTGATGTTCCCGGAAATGATCTTTCTTCCATAGCATCCGGCCCAACAGTAAAAGATGAAACAACAAAAGAACAAGCACTGGAAGTACTTAAAAAGTATAATCTTTTTGACAAACTTGGTCTTCAAGAAGAATATTTTATAGAAACACCTAAAGAAAATAAGTATTTTGAGAATGCAACAAACATTCTTCTTGCAAGTAATCAAACTGCACTTTCCGCAATGGAACAAAAAGCAAAAGAGTTAGGTTTTAACGTTAAAATTTTTGCAGATAATATGCAAGGAGATGCAAAAACTACGGGAAAAGAGTTAATAGATCAAATTTCTTCAGGAATACTTTTGGCCGGAGGAGAAACAATCGTAAAAGTTATAAATAAGGAAGGGCAAGGAGGAAGAAATCAGGAGACGGTTTTGGCTGCACTTGAGTTTATTGATGAGAAAACTACAATTGCTTCTTTTGACTCTGACGGATTGGATAATTCCCCTTTTGCAGGAGCTATCGGAGATTCCCTAACAATTCAAAGGTCAAAAGAAATGAATATAAATCCGCAAATTTTTTTACAGGAGAACAATAGCTTCCTTTTTTTTGAAAAAATAAGAGATGGAATTATTACAGACCGTCTCCCCTCCAATGTTTCAGATCTCATGATTGTTCTAAAAAAATAGCTGAGAACTTATTCTACTGATTTTTCTTTTTCCGCGTACAGAAGATAAGGAATAATGCTTAATAAATTAGTAATCGCCACCAGATAAAATAAGAAAGAAAAGCCATATTTGCTGGCCACAAAACCTCCGATTGCTGTTGCCATTGCCATTCCCATAAAAACAAATCCATCGTAGATGCTCCACTCTGTTACTTCTTTGTCTTTATCAAGATGTAAAGAAAATAAAGAATTTTTTGCAGGAGAAGCAATTCCTAATCCCATACCAATAACGCCGTAAAATAAAAACAGTGAAGAAACATTTTTCGTCATGGCAAAACCCAGATATCCAAGACTGATAAAAACAATTCCGACGACAGACATTACAAATTTCCGTATATCTGTTGATTTAGATAAATATCTTCCGCTAATTAATTCAAAAACAACTCTTACAACAAGATAAGTGCTGAAAGAAGCTGCGGCAATTTCGGTATTTCCTCCCGGTATTTTGGTGGCAGCAAAAATAGCAAAAATCGGAGTAATTGCATTCCAGGAACTCCAGAGAAATATTTCAGAAACAATAAACGCCTTAACAATGCCGTTTATGTGAAAGTTTGATGGTCTCTTGCCAAGAAAAACTTCTTTTATCATAAATGAATAATAAGCTTAACTTATTCGTTAATAATTTGCTTTTCCAACTTCCTGGCTTCTTCTGTAAAAAAAGTCTGCCAGTCTTTTTCCTGTAAAGACTCTATTAATTTTGGGTAGTCTTTCAATTCCTGTGCTAATAGAAATTGGGCGCCAAGTTTAATAGGGTCAACATGCCAATCAAATTTAATTTTAGCCATTTTTATCAAATCCTTCATTTTAAATGAATACTTTTTGCAAATTTCATAAAGATCCATAAAGTCTCTGCTTCGCGGTTTTTGATAAATAGTGAACAGTTTATTAACTGCAATATCTTTAATGCTGTCAATCTTTATCCCGTGCTCTATTGCGGGCATTTCAATCTGAGGGAAAGGAAAATAAGTAAATTCAAGCTTAAGCTGTAATTTGGGAAAATTTAGAAAAAAAAGATTACGATTAAAGCTGGTATTAAAATCAAAATTCGTGTAGCTAAGCTTATCCTTAATAGAGCGGATAAATACTGTAATCGCATCAACTTGAATTTCTTTCTCGCTAAAAAAATCGAGATCTTCAGAAAAACGGTAAGGAATATAAGAGACTACCAGAGCTGTGCCTCCCGTTAGATAAAATTGATCTGAAAGTTTATTCTGCTGTCCGAAAAGTTTTAGAAATAACTTTTGTTCTTGAGTTAATATAGCAGAATTAATCATTTAGAAAATAAAAGGTACTTTAAATATTTCTTTTTTTGAGAATCAATATGTAATTTACTAAAGTATTTTTTTAACTCAGAACGGTTTATTTTCCGATTTCCTAGACCAAAATTAATGAGCTGTTCGAGCTGCCATATTTTATACTCTTCAGGGTATTTAGAGAGAATTGTTATGTCTGTTGACCAGTTATACATGAATTAATTATACCTAAACTTGCGCTATTCTGCTCCTCCGTGAGGACTCGAACCTCAAACCTTGTCGTTAACAGCGACCTGCTCTACCATTGAGCTACAGAGGAATGTAGAGTAATTTTATCATCAAACGCGCAATAAATCTAGATTAAATCACTCTGCGCATTTGGTAGAAAACTTTTTCTTTGGAGAGGGGTTCTGATTGATACTCTTTCCCCTTTCACTGTATAATCCAATCAGGAGAAATTAAGAAGAGTTTTAAAATATTTCAAGCAAAGCTATAATATTATCATGATAATTACCAAATCAGAACCTTTTACAAAAGAGGAAGTTATTAAATTAAAGGAATTGTTTGATTCATATATAAAAACCGTGATTGATGTTGAGAAAAAAATATGCTCTGCGGGAGCAGACAGGCACTATGAATCAGAAAAAATTTTACTTAAACAAGGGTCTAATCAATCGGATCTTTGGGGTGGAGGAATAGATTTGGAAACAGAAATGATTGATTGTAATTCGTTTATTAACATAAGACCAACAGATAAAAACACCAGCAATGAAATACAAGATCCAATGTTGAGAAAAAAATTTGAAGATCTAACAAAATATTTTTTCAAGCAGTATTATGAAAAATAAACAAATATTAGGTGCGCTTGCGCTGGATCTAAAACGTGTTGCTATCGGATATTTCAGGGGCTCCAATACCATGGCGGAAAGATTTTACAAAGAAGCATTAAAAAGAAGAAAAGAATTAACAGATAAAGACCTAAAACCTTATTTAATTAATTTTTTAAACAAATTAGATAAGCTTCAAAAGCAGGAAAAATCAAAAGCTGCGGACGATGCTCTACTATACAGCACAATCTTCCAGAACGCCGCCACTTCTTAATCAACGATTTGGGGGTTTCTGATTGATACCCCTTCCCCTTTCACTGTATAATCCAACCTTCTTCTGTTCAATAATGAAGTCTAGAATATCATCGAAATCGTCTCTTTTTGTTTTGTAGACGCTTTAGTCAAAACTAAATTTTTTAATAATTTGAAGATCTTTATTCTGGCAGTGCTTTTCAAGACGAGTAATCTGAGCAAGTAGAGAATTGCCCGCTTCTTTTTGTTCCCCTGTGCTTACTCGTGCAATTATTATCGCTTTCATTTTATTTAAATATGTTTTCAAGAAACTTCCAGTTGCTATCTTTACCTATATGTCCTTTCTGATAGCTATATTTTTCTGAATCATTGTAATACCAAACACCGTTTTCAAAAACAGCTATGCCTCCAATAAAATCTTTTCCAAGTGCTTTTAATTTTTGAGCCAAAGCTTTAGCTTTATCCTTAGTTTCCTGGTCAGTAGCCGTATCACCCTCTTTAGTGTCAAATATTCCTATTTTCCCGTTTTTAAGTCTTATGATCCAATCTGGATAGAATAAAGAATCCTTCTTTTCTATAGTGTTGAAATATTTAATTGCAAAATATTCTTTTCCTTGATTGCCATTTTTAAACCACCAATCAATAAGGTCTTTTTTATCAATATAATCTAAAAATCTTAACTCATTGTCTTTTCCTCTATAGGTTTTTAACAAAAATAATTTATCTAAAACACACAATTTTTGAGGAATTTCTTCATAGTCTTCTGTAAAGTCATATCTTTGATGAATTTCAAAAAAATGAGTGTCTTTCTCTTCTTGCATTCTTTTCTTCTCTTTTAATATTTCTTCAGCGATAGGCTTAAAGTCGCTTAAGGCTTTTGTTATTGCTGGGCGGAATTTACTACCTGCTTTTTCCAAAACGTCTTTGATAAAAACACGATAATAATAATCACTATCTTCTCCTAAAACTCTTTTTAGCCATATTCTAAGAAAATAAAAGGTGAAGACAAAACTGTGCAAGACAAAATTGAAGTAAAAAAACTTAATATGTCTCAACATTGTCAACCGAATAGAAAATAAAACAATTCCCCACTTTGACTTGTTGTAATAAAAGTTGCATAAGAAAGTAGTAAAAAATCTTAATTATTTTTTGAAATATGGTATCAGGTCGAATTCGGATTTCATGATGGGTATTTTCTCAATTCTGTATTTTTCCAAGTGAACTTTCCCTAGAAATATATTTAGTCCTATGAAAAAATGTACAAGTAAGAAAATTGTAATCACTAGACTAACCATAAGCCAAACAAAGATGAGAAAATATCTTCCCACTATATTCCCCCACACTTTCCTGAAAAATAAATATATTTTGGAAAGACCAAGCCATAAATAATACTTCTCAAACTGATATAACTTCACATAGTCATATTACTATTGATCTTGATAATCTACAAACATGGAAGCTAAATCGTGATAAAATAGGTTCCAATATCCCCAATTAGGCGAAGTTGGATTTTGAAAGTGTTATAATAAGTTTGCATATGACAAAAAATCCATTTATCAATGCTTTATCCGCAACTTTATATATTACTTTGGTTGCTTTGTTTATGTTTTATGGCAATAAAATATTTCCAACTAAAGATACTATACTCGCACCAATTGCTGCTATTTCACTTTTTACTCTTTCAACTGCTGTAATGGGATATATATTTTGCTATCAACCGGCTCAACTTTATTTTGATGGTAAGAAAAAAACTGCCGTAGATCTTTTCCTCAAAACAATAGTTATTTTTGCCTCTATTACAATCTTGATTTTTGTTTTGCTTTTTTTAGGAGTTTCTAAATAGTTTCTAATGTAATCCCTTGCATGGAATAAATGATTTTGGAGCAAATTGACAATATAAAACAACCTCTGTAGGATACATAAATATTTAATGAAAGAAACGGCAGGTAAATTAGGTTTTTCCCGTGAGCTTCGTCATCTGGCAGCTAGTAAAATATGTGAATCTCTTTTGCGTAAATTAAATCTGGAATTTTCTGAAGAAAGCCACCAAAATCTTTTAGAAACAAATAAACTTCTTGCACAGCATTCGGTGATAATCTACATAAATCATACATCCATGCTGGTGGATGTTGAATTGCCAATTTCAATGGTGTTAACTCATTTAACAAACGCTAAAAGGATTGTTGGTCCGGTTGCTATGAAACATTATGATCCTTCCCGTGACAAAAAAAACGCTATGTTTCTTCGTCTTTTAAAACCGCTTGGCATTGAGGTCTTTCCTATTGTTCAGCCTAAGAGTATAGATGAAGATGCAATAGGATATAGCGGTGAAGAAAAACAAAGCCTGAGCGCTGACTTAAAAGTTGCAATTACGAACGCCGTAAATTTTCCCGGCATGGTTTTAGGCATTACTCCGGAAGGAACCAGAAGTAAAAACGGAAAATTATTGCCCGCAAGAACAGGAATTGGATATCTGGAAAGTTATGATCCTAACAACTCATTACGCTATCTCCCAATAGCCATAATTCTTGAAAGATTTTCCAATTGCCCAAAATTTGAAGTAGGAAAACCGTTTGGCTTAGGAGAATTAAATATAGAAAAAGGAACACTTCCGGAAGACCCGAAAAAAAGAGCCAGGACACTCACAGATATGCATATGCTAAGACTTGCAAGCATGCTACCTCCGGAGATGAGAGGCGCATATTCTAACATTCCAGAAAAATAGAACTTAAAAACTTTAAATAAAAGTTGATTTAATAACAAATAATATGTTATAGTATCGCAGTCACAATGAATAAAAAAATATTTGGCATTATAATAGCGCTTCTACTTATAGCCTCGTTAATCTTCTTGTATTCAAAAAATGGTAAAACAAATAAAGAATTAATTGCATCCGGTCACCCAGCCTGGGCACCAATCATGTACCAACAAGGCGATCAAATTGTTGGCGCAGGACCAGAAATTGTTAAAAAAATTTTTTCTGACTTAAAAATAAAAGTTAATTCTAAATATGAAGGCTCATGGGATATTGTCCAAAACAAAGCAAAAAATGGTTCAGTTGATGTTTTAGTCGCTGCTTATAAAACAACTGAAAGAGAAACTTATATGGATTATTCAATTCCTTACACAGTTGACCCCGTAGTTTTGGTAGTCAAGAAAGACAAAGTTTTTCCTTATGAAAGATGGGAAGACTTAATCGGTAAGAAAGGTGTCGCAACAATCGGAGACAGCTATGGACAGGCTTTTGATAATTTCATTAAAGAAAAATTAAATCTTACAAAAGTAACAACGCCCGAAGAAGCTTTTGCTCTTTTAAATAAGGATGGAATGGACTATTTTGTTTACGCTCTTTATTCCGCCGAAGATTATATTTTTAAAAATAAAATTTCAGATCAGGTAGAAATTATTCCTAAATACGTTAGTACTGAAAATTTTTATATGACTATTTCCAAAAAATCATCTTTTGCTAATCTTATGCCTAAGATTAATTCCCTTTTAGAAAAAAATATAAAAGACGGAACAATTAAACAAATAGTCGAAAAAAATAAGCAAGCCCTATGGAGCAAAAATCCAGCTAAAGTTGTTACCCCAACAGGACTAATATCTGAAGTCAATTATCTGTGTAACGGAGATAAAAAAATCAAAGCTAGTTATTATCAAGGCCCAACTGTCTCAGTAAAACCCGGCGAACCACCACAACCATCTGGCAAAGTGGAATTAGTTTTAAGTGACGGAAGAAAAATGACTTTGCCACAGACAATTTCCGGTAGTGGCATCCGCTATGCCACAGCTAATGAATCAATAATTTTCTGGAGCAAGGGGGATAGTGTTTTTATTGTTGAAAATAACGCAGAAACTTATTCTAATTGTAATTCGCAATAAAAGGAGGACCACTTCTAGTGATCTTTTTCACTTCTGAATACCATGAATGTTCCAGGTATAACGAGGAACAAAGGCCATAGTTTACCAATATCAAAATCCGTAAATCCATAGTTATTCAGAAGAAAAATAGCCCCTATTGTAATTAGAACTATTCCTTGCAATAGTTTTCTCTTTTTTTAGGAGCACATGTTTTATTATCGCATTTTTCCTGATTTTTCATTTTCATATTAATATTATAATACTAATTAATAATTATTTAGTCAATGCAGATAACCTGAGCTTTACCCTGCTTCATCATGCCAAAACAACCTAATTCAATAACCCAAACAGAACATTGACCATATTTTTTATTACTGAGGATTTTGCCTCGCATCCCTTGACTCAATTCTTCTTTGGTTAAATCAATCTGACACATGCCTTGACACTCATTATTATCATGACAAATATTACCTCTGTCTTTGGCTTTAACGTTGCATGTTTCAAACGGTTCAATCCCTTTCTTTTTCCAGACGCCGTTGATTTTTAAACAATCTTCTTTAGTTTTAGGAAGACTTATTTTTTGACCACAGGGATTTTCCGGTTTCGGATAGGAAGGCTTACCATGAGTAGTCCACTGACCTTTATCGCAAATCCAATTATCCTCATTGCCGCCGACGATAAAACGCAAAAAGAAAATCACTCCGATAATAATGACCAAGATTATTAAAATTTTTCTCATGGAGTATTAGATTTTAAAGTCGAGAGCTAATTTCTTCTTCTATTTTATACCAATTTTGTGTCGTATTTTCCAAAAAGCGGTAATGAAATAAATAAGCAACAAACAATGCAAAAAGAGAGACTACAAAAATAAGAAGCGTTGATGCTTGAATAATTATGGTAATAAATGCCCCAATCGACATTATCAACCCCACGAATATGGTAACGAGAAGATGAATGAGACGTTCGTGCTGAATGAGTGAAATCATTCTCTGATGATGTTTTAAGATTTCCTTCCAATCAGTATTTAAAACTTTATCTGAAAGAATTTTCTTAATTTTTTCATCATATATTTTAAACATAAAATAATAATAACATAAAAAGTTTTAGGAGGTTTATTTAAGGAAGTCTTTTGATTTTTCGACCCATTCCATTGTTAAGCCAATTTTAAAATATGTAAAAATATGCATTCCTTCTACTTTGTGCCTCTCAGATGTCATTTTACTTAAGCTTGCCAAAAAATCATCAGCAGCATAGTTTTTCCCAAAAATACTGGCCTTAACTAATTTTGAAATAAGACCGGGATTCTGATTTATAATGTTCATAGAATCTCCGACCCCTGATCTTTCCGCCAGCTTGTAAAGATCATGAAGACTTATGCCTTTCACCGGTATTCCGATAACAACCGGCAATGTTACGCCAAGCTTTCTTATTTTCTCAATCCAGTCGGTAACTTTTCCAGAATCAAAGCATATTTGAGTAACAATACTCATTTCAGTTCCGGTTTCCTTAGCCCAAATTTGTTTTTCAAGAAGATTTCTATCTAAATCTGCTTTTGATATTTTAGGATGCCCTTCAGGATATCCGGCAATATTTACTCTATCGATATGAATATTTTGTTTTTGTATTTCTTTTAAAAAATCTAATGATCCCTTAAATGGACCGCTGGGATTATCATTGTCTCCTGCAATTGAAAAGATTTGATTAACACCAAGCTTTTGCAATTTATCCATCACTTCAGTAATGTGGTCCGAATCTTTAAAATGTCTGGCTGCGATATGGGGCATAATCAATTTTCTTCCGGACTCAATTAATCCTTGTGAGAATTGAACAGTGTACTCTACGGATTTTGTCGGAGAACTTATAACAGAAATTTTTCGGTCCACAGGAACTTGATCAAGTTTGATAATGGTTTTTTCGGGAGGAATAATCTCAAAATTAGCATTTTTAAACCAATCAGATAGTTTTTCTTTATTTGCATTATTGAGACTTTCAAAAACATTGCGCTTATGAGGATTTTCAGCTGACATAATTTTGGTAGTATAACAAAAGTTTTAACAAAAAACTATATCAAATAAATTTCAGAATAAAAGCTGTATAATTAAAGCGTGAAGAAGTTATTTATTTTCCTACTTTTTCTCTTAATTTTTATTTCTAATCCTCAATCCTCTTTTGCTGAAGTAATTCACAGTTTTGACACAAATATTACTGCCCATAAAAACGGAGCAATGGATATAACAGAAACCATTAATTATGATTTTGAAGGAGAATACAGACATGGAATATATAGAGATATTCCCTTATCTTCAATGGTCGGCAATCTGTACAGAAATATAAAAATCGACAACATACAGGTTTTAAAAGATTCTCAAACGGAAAAATTTTCAACTGCAAATGATGCAAAAAATCTCAATATTAAAATAGGGGATGCAAATGTAACTATAACCGGAATCCACACTTATACAATTTCATATAGGGTGACCAATGGTGTTGGAAGTAATTTTGAAGATCATGATGAGATTTATTGGAATATAACAGGAAATAATTGGAAAATAAATATTGAAAAAGTAAGCGCAAAAATAGAAACGGATTTTGACGCTAAACTTAATAAGCTTTTGTGTTTTGAGGGACCAACAGAATCAAAAAATCAAACATGCAATGTTTCAGATAACATCGCTAACTCTTCCCAAATTCTCTATCCAGGATATGGACTAACTATAGTCGCTGTTTATCCTCCCAATACTTTTCCTAAAAGTATTTTATCTCAAAATCCCCCTCAGTCATCCGGCGAAAAAATATTTTATTTTATTCTGAAAAATTATATTTATGTTTTTCTAGTTTTAAATTTTATTCTAGCTCCTTATCTAATTTATTGGTATCAAAAACATAAAAACAAAAAAAGATTTGGTCCACTCACTGTTAATTTTGATATTCCAAAAGATGATCAGGGGCAAATTATAAGACCAGCTTTAGCCGGAACCATAGATTCAGCCAAAATAGACACAAATGATGTTGTAGCAACTATTTTTGATCTTGCCATAAGAAAATATATAAAATTAGAAGAAGTTAAAACCAAAATAAAATTTTTCCCGGACTTAAAAGATCAAAAAATTACAAAACTTAAAAATGCTGATAAAAATTTAAATTCATATGAAAAAATATTGTATGAAAGATTTTTTAAAAATGGTAATTACGTAAACATTTCTGCATTGAAAAATGATTTTTATGAAACTTTTTCCGATATAGAAAAGGATGTTTTTAGAAATTTAGTTGAAAAGAAATATTATACTAAAAATCCCAAATACCAAAAAATCGCTCTTCTGGTGCTGGCTGCGTTTTCTTTTTTTTCAACAAATATAATTCTTGCTATTACCCTAATTTTCTTATCATTTAAATTAAATGGCCGAACAGTACAAGGAGATGAAATGGATTTTAAAATAGATGGCTTAAAAATATTTTTAAAATCAATGAATAGAAACTACAAATGGCAAACTAAAAATTTTTATACTGTTGAAGAAATGATCCCCTATGCAATGGCGCTGGGCTTTATTGATAAATTTATGAAACAACTTAAAATTATAAAGCCCGACTATAATCCAACCTGGTACAGCGGTACAAATAATTTCTATACAAGTTATGCAATGTTCTATTCCGGAGTAACTTCGAGTATGGCTCCTCCCTCTTCATCCGGCTCCTCAGGCGGTTTTTCCGGAGGAGGAGGCGGTGGTGGTGGCGGAGGAAGCTGGTAATTTATTCATCAAGCTAGAAAAATTACTTACCACAGTTTGGCCAGATGCCCAGATGCCCTTGAGATATCATAAAAGCAGCAGTTCGGATAGATTCTTCGGGATTAAAACGCAAATTTACATCAGGATTTAATCCTAAAAGATTTCTTGTCTGAACCCAAATCGGCTCTGCAAATTGAAAAAGTCCGGCGTAAAGATTGGTTGCTGCATTTGGATTAAGACTTGATTCACATTTGGCAATCCTTTTTAAAAGCTCCTTGCCTACACTGTATTCATTGCTGTATTTTGTAAAAAGATCATCAAGATCTTTAGGAAGAATAATAATTGGAGTTAAAGTTGGACTCGGAGTTGCGGTTGGAGTAGGACTTAAGGTTGGAGTTGGAATAAAAGTTGGGGTGAGAGTTGAAGTCGGAGTAATAGTTGGAATTTTAACCAAAGAAGCTTGAATACCTTTAATTTCCATCTGAAGCTTTTTTGCTTTAAAAAATAAAACAAGATTAAATATTGTAATCACTAAGAAGAAAATAATTAAAAACAAAATCAATGTCTTTTTTCTTTGCATGGAGCAATGATAGCTTTTGTTCTTTACAAAAGCAAATTAGCTTCAAAACAAGCATATTTTTTACATCTTTACTTTTTTCAAATTAAGTATTATTATCTACTCATGAAGCTTCCTAAATGGGCAATTACAGTTACTCCACTATCGAAAATCGTGGCATTAATTATTTTTATTGCTTTTCCAATACTAACATTTTGGCTGGGTATGCAATACCAAAATTTATTAAATGTAAAAAATCAAAATAACAAAATTGATAATGCTCAAAAACAAAACAGCGCGCTTATCGCTAATCCTGCATCTGTTTATTGCGAGAATCAAGGAGGACGATCCAAAATCATAACTGATCGCGACGGCTCACAAAGAGGAGATTGCATTTTTACTGATGGCCGTAAATGTGACGAATGGCAATTTTTCCGAACAGGGGTTTGCAAACGTTAATTTCCAATACCTTTCTATCAGTCACAACAATAAATCACAATAAAATATGAAGAAAATTCTGATATTTCTATGAAAATTAATGTTAAATGGCATTTAGCTAACAAAATGCCCAAAAATCCAACCCTTGACCAAAGAATAAAATGGCATTTAGAACACTCTGAAAATTGTACTTGTCGACCACTCGGCGGAAAGATTTTGGAAGAAATAAAAAAAGAAAAGTCTATAATACTTGACAAAATGTAAAGTATATGCTACATTTACCTCATGGATAGAAAAAAATATAAGCGACTTCGGGCAATCGTGGCTATTTTCGTAGCTGTAATCGTTTCCATAGCTATTACTAAGGATAGCTATTTATTAGCCATAATTGGAGTCGTAATCGGCATGTTTTTTATGATAATAGTCCGTTCCAAGGCTAAAATTACAGTTGATGAGCGGGAAAAAACAATAAGAGAAAAGGCGGCCCAAATGACCTACGCAATTTTTGCTCCAACTATTGGCATCGGCACACTTCTACTACTAATTCCCTCTTACAGTGGTCTTTCTGTTTTTTCTAAGGGTGAATTTGTTTACCTAGAATCACTGGGAATGATACTTGCTTACTTAACTTTATTTTTGATTGCCCTTTATGCCATCACCTATCATTTCCTTAGTAGAAAGTACGGTGGAGGAAATGAAGAATAAAATAAAGGTTTATCGAGCCATGAATAATTTAACTCAAGAACAACTAGCCGACAAAATCGGAGTAAGTAGGCAAACAGTTATTGCTATTGAAGGAAATAAATACCTTCCATCCTTAGGCCTAGCTTTCAAAATAAGTAAATTGTTTAAAGCTAAAATAGAAGATGTTTTTACTTACAATAACGAGGAAGAAGAATGAGCATTAAAAATCTTAAGCAAAAAATTTTCTATATTATTATTGTTGGAATGAGTATTTTTCTTTTATTTTTCGTTATAACTTGTTCTTGGATCGGCCACGAAGTTAAGACTCAATGTCAAAGCGCAAAAAACGAATATGGCGGAGATTGCACTAAAGCTTTAACCACTCTTCTTAATAATGAAAAAAGGGGTTTCAGAAGCAGAAATGATGCTATTTGGACATTAGGACAATTAGGCGATAGACAAGCTTTACCAGTTTTACAAAGTTATTATACGGGCATTATTCCATCTAGAGAGCCATTAGATAAAACCATTAGTCAATACGAATTAAAAAAAGCTATTGCTCTTACAAGCGGAGGATTCAATATTTCTGCTATAATTTGGAGAATTGGATATGCTGAAAAATAAAAAAGGCCTATTCCTGAAAAAAAGCTTATATTGGCTTCCTCGTATTTTGGCAATTTTATTTATTGCCTTTGTCAGCATATTTGCCCTTGATGTT
>Ga0172375_10000927_pt1 | contig 47426 bp, 44 predicted proteins | sample LakKiv1m_FD_114537 | JGI IMG/M metagenome (GOLD analysis project Ga0172375, IMG submission 114537) | Freshwater microbial communities from Kabuno Bay, South-Kivu, Congo - kab_092012_11.1m | ecosystem: Environmental > Aquatic > Freshwater > Lake | place: Democratic Republic of the Congo... | reverse complement strand
TGCATCTGAAGGCGCCGGTCGTGCGCGTCACGGGGTTCGACACCCCGTTCCCCTACGCTCTCGAAAAATCGTACCTGCCGGACCCGGAGAGAACGCTGCGCGCGATCCGCGCGTCGATGGCGTTCTGATATCGCCTGGATCAAGAGTGCATCTCATCCCGAAACGGCGTTTTGTTGTATGATCGAAAAACGTAAAAAATTTCCAGGGGAGGAACCATGGGAAAGAAGGGGATGAATCGGCGGGATTTCCTGAAGCTTACGGGAGCCGGTTCCCTGGCTGTGGCGGCAGGGGGGCTTGGCAGTGGTCTGCTCGCTCCGAAGTGGGTGTGGGGTGCCACCCCGAAGATCAAGGGCCCGGTCAAAGTCGGGTACCAGGCGATCCTGTCCGGGACCTTGGCCGGGTACGGCGAGTTCCACAAGATGGGCGCGGTGATGGCCGTGGAAGAGATCAACGCCAAGGGCGGGATCGCCGGGCAGAAGGTCGAGATGGAGTTCCGCGATTCGACCACGAAGGCGGACGATGCGATCAAGAACGCCCGCTACTTCGTGGACAGCTGGGGCGCCGACTTCCTGGCCGGCATCGACTCCTCGGGGCAGGCGCTCGCGCTGGCCCCGGTCATGGCCCAGCTCGACCGTGTCCTGATGGTCACGCACGGCGCCACCGAGAAGCTCACCGAGGAGTTCGTCTACAAGAAGGGGGTCAAGCAGATCTTCCGGAACTGCATGCCCACCTACAACGACGGGCACGCGGCGGCCTTCATCGCGAAGGATTTCCCCGCCGTGAAATGGTCCACCGTCAGCCCCAAGTACGAATACGGCTTCACCTGCTGGAAGATGTTCCAGGAGTCCCTCAAGGGGCTGAAGCCGTCCGTCCAGTTCGTCGCCGAGTCGTTCGCTCCCTTCGGCACCACCGATTTCCGCTCCCACATCAACACGATCATGGACGCCAAGCCCGACGGGCTCTACTCCACCGAGTGGGCGGGGGAACTCATCTCCTTCGTGCGGCAGGCGAAGGCAGCCGGCCTCTTCGAGAAGGTGAAGTACGTCATGTTCCCGGTCGGGGCGGCCATGGACGTTCTGGAGGGGCTCGGCAAGGACATGCCCGACAACATCTGGATCTCCGCCCGGTACTTCTTCCAGTACCCGAAGAGCAAGGTGAACACCGACTGGGTGGCGCGGTTCAACAAGCGGTGGAACCATTACCCGGCGTACGTCTCCGAGACGGCGTACTCCGCGATCTACGCGTACAAGCAGGCCGTGGAGAAGGCGGGGTCCAAGGACACCAAGGCGGTCGTCGCCGCGATGGAGGGGATGGAGCAGAGCTCCCCCGCGGGAACCCGCATCTTCCGTAAGGAAGACCACCAGGCGATCTACGACGTCCCGTGGGGAAAGACGAAGTCCGACCCGAAATATCCGTTCAAGGTCATGGCGGACATGAAGGTCATTCCGGCGAAACAGTATTTCAACCGGCCGCCGTTCTCGGGGCCGGGGACGACGCCGCCGTTCAAGTAATGCAGTCGTACGTCCACGTCATCCTCGCCGGTCTGTCGAGCGGGATGTTCATCTGGCTCGTGGCCAGCGGACTGACGCTGATCTTCGGCGTCCTCGGGGTGCTGAACTTCGCCCACGGCTCCTTCTACATGCTGGGGGCGTACTGCACCTTCACCGTCCTCAAGTACCTTGGGGCGGGATACTGGACGGGGCTCCTCCTGGGGCCGCTGGCGGTCTGCGCGGTCGGGTACGTGGTGGAGAGGTTCTTCCTCCGCCACGTCTACCGGATCGCGCTTCCGTACCAGCTCCTGCTCACGTTCGCGTTCGTCCTGATCTTCGAGAACACCGTCAAGATCGTCTGGGGAGGGGGGGCGCTGTCGCCCCCCCCGCTTTCCTTCCTCGGCGGGTCGGTCCCGATCCTGGGGCGGAACTTCCCGGTCTATAACCTGTTCATCATCGCGGTGGGGCCCGCGGTGGCGCTTCTCCTGTGGGCCCTGCTGGAGAAGACGTGGTACGGACGGATCATCCGGGCGTCCTCCTCCGACCGCGAAATGGCGGCCAGTCTGGGCGTCCGGGTCCCGGCCCTTTTCACCGGCGTCTTCGTCTTCGGTACATGGCTCGGCGCCCTGGGCGGGGGGCTGTCGGTCCCCTACGTGGGGCTTTTGACCCCCGGCCTGGGGGAAACGATCATCATCGAGGCGTTCATCGTCGCCGTGATCGGGGGGCTGGGCAGCCTGAAAGGCGCGTTCGCAGGGGCCCTCGTGATCGGCATCCTCTCCGCCTTCGGAACCCGGTTCTTTCCCGCCTTCGACATGGCCCTCACCTTCATCCTGATGGGGGCCGTCCTGCTGTGGCGTCCCCAGGGACTCTTCGGCGCGACCCGGTGACCGGACGATGAAGGCGCAGACGCGGAACGCGGTCGCGGCCGGGGCCGTCCTCATGGCCCTGTGCGCGGTGCCGTTCCTCTCCGGAAAATTCGCGATCTACCTCCTGATGCGGATCATGCTCCTCGGGATCTTCGCGGTGGGGTACAACCTCCTCCTCGGGCAGACGGGGCTCCTCTCCTTCGGGCATGGCGCGTTCTATGCCGCCGGCGCCTACGGACTGGGGCTCTTCGGGGCCCACGTTTCCTCCCACCCGCTCCTCGGGGTGGCGGCCGGGATCGCCACGGCGGTCCTCTTCGCGCTCCTGATCGGCACCCTCTGCGTCCGCCACACGGAGATCTACTTCGCGATGCTGACCTTGGCGTGCGGGATGATGGTCTTCTCCCTCATCTGGAACCTGCGGGAGATCACGGGCGGCGACGACGGGCTGATCGGCATCGTGCGGGCCCCCGTCGCGCTCTTCGGCGCGGGCGGGATGCCCATCGCTACGGACGCGCAATTCTACTTCTTCGTGCTCTTCTTCTTCTCCTTCAGCGTGTGGGCCGTCCACCGGATCCGGCAGTCCCCCTTCGGGCTGGCCCTCGCGGGGATCCGGGAGAACGCCCGCCGCAGCGAATTCGCTGGCGTCCCGGTGCGGCGATACCGCCTGGCCGTCTTCGTCCTGAGCGGGGCGTTCGCGGGACTGGCGGGGTCGCTGGAGGCGCTCCTCGAGAGCAACGCGCGCCCCTTCATGGCCCACTGGACGCATTCCGCGGAGCCGGTCCTGGTCAGCCTGCTGGGCGGTCTGTCGTCGCTTGCGGGCCCGTTGGTCGGCAGCGCGATCTTCGTCGCGATGCGGGAGATCATCCAGCGGTTCACGGAGAACTGGATGCTCGGGTTCGGGATCGTCCTCCTTGTGATCATCATGGGGTTCCGCGGCGGCGTCATGGGGACCCTGTCGGCCCTGTTCCGGAAGGCCGCGGCCCCGGGGAAGGGATAACGCGGGATGGGCGAGCCCCTGCTCACTACGGAACGGCTGTCGAACCACTTCGGCATGGTCTGCACCGCGCGGAATCTCGACCTCCGGTTCGAGCGGGGCGTCCTCACCTCCATCATCGGGCCGAACGGAGCGGGGAAGTCGACGCTGATCAACCTGCTCACGGGGCACCTCCCGGTGCAGGCCGGGAAGATCCTTTTCCAGGGGCGGGAGATCACCCGCCTGCCGATCCACAAGCGGGTCCGCATGGGGATCTGCCGCTCCTTCCAGATCGTCAACGTCTTTCCGGAGCTCACCGTCGCGCAGAACGTGATGATCCCGGTGCTGGCGCGGACGGGAAGGGCATGGAACCCCGTCCGGCGCCTCTCGCGGGAGCGCGCCGTCCTGCGGGAGACGGAGGCGTTCCTGGAACAGGTCGGCCTGGCGGGGGAACGCGACACGCCCGCCGCCGCGCTCTCCCACGGGGACCTGCGGCTCCTGGAGGTCGGGGTGGCCCTGGCCGCCGCGCCGACGCTGCTGTTCCTCGACGAACCCACGGCGGGGATGAACCCCGTGGAGCGGGTCCGTCTCCTCGAGAACATCCGCCGTCTCGCGCGGGAGGGGCGCACCACCTTCGTCGTGGTAGAGCACGACATGGACGTGGTGTTCTCCCTCTCCGAGCGGATCATCGTCCTCCACCGGGGGGAGATCCTCTGCGACGGCACGCCCGGGCAGGTCCGGGCCGACCCGAAAGTGCGCGAAGTGTACCTGGGGGACGACGTGTCCGATCTCTTCCGGTGTCAGGAGGAGTGAGGAGATGATCCTGGCGGCCGAAGACGTCGATACGTTCTACGGGACGAGCCATGTCCTCCAGGGGGTCTCCCTCTCGGTGGAAGAGGGGGAGGTCGTCGCCCTGCTGGGGAGGAACGGCGTCGGAAAGACCACGACCCTGCGGTCCATCATGGGGCTCTCCCCGGCGAAGCGCGGCTCGATCACGCTTCACGGGAAGAGGATCTCCGGGCTTCCTCCGTACGAGGTCGCGCGGCTCGGCGTGGCGTACGTTCCGGACGACCTGCGGATCTTCCCCGACCTCACCGCGGAGGAGAACCTCGAAATCGCCCGGCGGCTTTCCCGACGGCAGGGGTACTGGAATCTGGAACGGGTGTACGAGCTGTTCCCCAAGCTTGCGGACCTGGCCCCGTCGAAAGGGATCAACCTGTCGGGCGGCGAGAAGAAGATGCTGGGGATCGGGAGGGCGCTGATGGCGAACCCCTCCCTGCTCCTGCTCGACGAGCCGTCCGAGGGGCTCGCGCCGCTGGTCGTCGCGAACCTGGTGGATGTGCTCGGCCGGATCCACGCGCAGGGGATGACGATCCTGCTCGCCGACCAGAACCTCAAGTTCTGCCGAAAGGTGTGCGGCCGGGGGTACATCCTCGAGAAGGGGACGGTCCGGTTCGGCGGGCGGATGGAGGAGATCTGGGGAAACGAAGAGATCATCCGGAAGTACCTGGTGGTTTGAATAAGGAAGGAAGGATGAGGAACGACGTGAAGGAAATACCCCTTGCTCTCATGCTGGAAGCCACCAACGTAGGGATTCTTTGCTCCGACCGGGAGGGACGGATCCTTTACGCCAACACCGCCGCCGGCAAAATACTCGGCAGGGAGCAGGGGGGGGTGATCGGGCGGTTCATCGGTGACATCACGCTGGAGGCGTGGATCGCCTTCCAGCGGATCATGGAAACCGGTGTGCCCCAGGACGGGGTGAAGATACAGACGGACGCCAGCACCCTGATCGCCGACCGGAACCCCGTTCGTGACGGGAAGGAGATCGTCGGCGTCGTCAGCGTGTTCAAGGAAATATCGCGGTATGAGGATACCGCCAAGGAACTGCAGACCTACAAGGAGCTGGCGAAACAGCTCGACGTTGTCATCCGTTCCTCCTATGACGGGCTCTACATTACCGACGGGAATGCGAACACCCTGCTCTTCAACAAGGCCTACCTTCGGATATCCGGCCTGAAGGCGGAAGATCTCGAGGGGAAGAACGTCCGGGATCTCATGTCCCAGCGAACGATCAGCCATTCCTCGACGCTGGAAGTCATGGAAAAGCGGATCCATGTCACCGTAATGCAGGAATTCCCGAACGGCAAGACCGCGATCGTCACGGGAACCCCCGTGTTCGATGAGGCCGGGCGGATCGTCCTCGTCGTCAACAATGTTCGCGACATCACGGAATTGAACGATCTGCGGGAAGAACTGCAGGAAACGAGGACCCTCGCGCAGATTTACAAGGACGAGTTGTCGAAGGCAAGCCTCGCGGGAATCGACCGCGGCGAAGTGGCGTTCCGGAGCGCGGCCATGGAGAACTGCATCCGCCTGGCGTTGCGGGTGGGAGACGTGTCGTCCCCCGTGCTGCTCACCGGCGAGTCCGGGGTCGGGAAGGGGATGCTGGCGAAGATCATTCATTTCCAGGGGCGGCGCAAAAAAGGCCCCTTCATCCACGTGAACTGCGGGGCAATACCGGACGGGCTGCTGGAGTCGGAACTTTTCGGGTATGAAAAGGGGGCCTTCACGGGGGCATCGGGCGAAGGGAAACCGGGAATGTTCGAGATGGCGGACAAGGGAACGCTTTTCCTGGATGAGGTCGGGGAAGTGCCCCCGGTGCTTCAAGTGAAGCTGCTCAAGGCGCTCGATGAGAGCGAAGTCCGGAGACTCGGTGGAACGCGCTCCCGGGAAATCGATGTGCGGATCGTCGCCGCGACGAACCGCAACCTCCAGGAGATGGTCAAGGAGCGATCCTTCCGCGAGGACCTCTATTTCCGCCTGAACGTTTTCCCGATCAACATCCCCCCCCTGCGGGAACGCGTGGAGGACATCCTGCCTCTCGTCGACAGGATGCTGACGAATCTCAACCGGAAATACAAAAAGTCCAAACGCTTCCATCACGACGCGATGAACCTCCTGACTCTATATCCGTTCCCGGGGAACGTCAGGGAACTGCAGAACATCGTGGAAAGGGGGTTCATCCTGGCGGACGGGAAGTGGGTCGAACCGATGCACCTTCCCACGGACCTCCAGGGACTGGGGGCGAGCCGCGGGTTGGAGAGAGAGATGGGCGTCCGTCATGTCGAGGGGGACCATCTGGATGAGATCCTGGGCAGAGTGGAGAAGGGCGTCCTCGAGGATTGTCGCAGGAGGTACAAGACCACCTATGAAATCGCACGGGTCCTGAAGGTCAACCAGTCCACCATCGTACGGAAACTCAAGAAATACGGTATCACCGTTCGTGATGCTTGAAGCGGTTATGGGGCGCAATGCTTCGAGAGGGCGATGCATTGTCGCATCGAACCGTTCGCGGATATGCAGCTCGAGACCGCGAATCGAAAATTGTAAAACACCGATTTATATAAGGTAAGTCCTCCCCTGCTCCCTTCTTTGGCTGTACGGGAAATACCCGGAACAGTATTTGCATTCTCTCCCCCAATTCGTGCCCCATTGGGTTGGACGGGGATTTCCTGGAGGAGCGATGCCTGAAAAAGATTATCCGGATCCGGACGATTTTCTTTTTCAGAGAAAAGACGTCAGCTATCGGTATGTGTTACTGTTACGAGGAACGGAGGAAATCGGGGGCGTCTTCCGCGTCTTGGAGGAACTTGGCCTTTCCTTGCAATATTTTCTCATGTTGCCGGGTCCAACGGGAAGCACGCACATAATATATCTTGGTTTGGATTCCGTCGAAGTGCAGGATTTTCCGCTCCAGATGGCCGCTTTGGGGATCCAGGTGGAGCGGGGGGAAAGCATCGGGGAAATAGCGATATAATGCAATATTGCATCGAAATGGGCATTTCACGCCGAAAACGACGGCGGAGGGGATCGAAATGAATCGGGGGTTGTTCGACCTGTGCGGCAAGATGGCGATGGTAACCGGCGCCTCGAAGGGGTTGGGGAGAGCCATGGCCATCGGGTTGGCGAAGGCCGGTGTGGAGCTGGCGCTCTGCGGCCGGAACCGGGACGACCTCGAGAAGGTCCGGACGGAAACGTCGAAGTTCGGGGTCCGGGCGGAAATCTATCAGATGGATGTGCACAAGGAAGTCGCGATCAGGAAAAGCGTCGATTCGATGATCGAGACGTTCGGGAGGATCGATATCCTGGTGAATAACGCCGGGACGAACATACGAAAACCGGTGATCGAACTATCCGAGGAAGATTGGGACACGGTGTTGGACACCAATCTCAAGGGGTATTTTCTCGTCGGCAAGACGGTCGCCCCCCATATGATCCGGAAGAAGGCGGGGAAAGTCATCAACATCTCTTCGATCTTCGGAACGGTCGGCATGTCGAACCAGCTGGCCTACGCTTCCAGCAAGGGGGGGGTCTCGCAGATGACCAAGGTGATGGCCATCGAGTGGGCCCCGCACAACATCAACGTCAACGCGATCGGTCCCACCTATTTTGAAACCCCGATGGTGGCCGCTCTGCGAAACGATCCGGAAAGGTTCCGGTTCATCAACGAGAGAACCCCCATGGGGAGGTGGGGACAGCCCGAGGAACTTGAGGGAACATTGATCTTCCTCGCATCGAAGGCTTCCGATTTCATCACCGGGCAGACGATTTACGTCGACGGCGGCTGGACGATCTGGTGAACACTTTTTCCGGCGAATCCCCCGTTTTCCGGGAGATACATCACATCACGACCTTTTTCGCCCGTGAACGGGGGGACAAGACGGCGCTCCACTTTCCTCCGGACGGGTCGTTGAGCTATTCCGAGCTGGACGATCGCGCACGGAGGTTTTCCGCCTTCCTCGACCGACTCGATCTCCCTCGGGCGACATGCGTCGGGATCCTTCTCCCGAATACGCCGGAATTCGTCATCGCGTATTTCGGTGCGATCGCGTCGGGGAACATCGCAGTTCCCGTGAACTACCGGTTGTCCCCCGCCGAGGTCGGATACATCCTCTCGGATTGCTCGGCCCCCGTCGTGGTGACCACGAAAGAGCAGTGGGAAAAGGTTTCGACGTCGGGGCAGGCTCCCGGGGTGAAGGAGTGGATCCTGATCGACGGCGAGGGAGGCGGGGCTACATCGTTCACGCATGCGATCGACCGGGAACCGCTGGACGCCTTCCCGGCGGTTTCCCCGGACGATGTCGCCGTCCTGCTTTACACCTCGGGGACGACCGGTTTTCCCAAGGGCGCCATGATTTCGCATCGCAACACCCTGTTCAACGTCTCGTCCTGCAGGTCGACGCTCGGCTACGGGGGGGACGACATCGGACTGCTGACCCTTCCCCTCTTTCACGTGACGGGGCTGAACTCCCAGCTCGTCGCCCTCCTCGCGTGCGGCGCGACGCTCGTACTCCAAAGAGAGTACGAAACGCGGCGGATGCTCGAACTTATCTCGGAATACAGGGTCACGTCGCTGTTCCTCGTTCCGGCGATTTACAAGCTGATCACCCTCCGCGAAGATCTCGGGTCGTTCGACCTCTCCAGTGTCCGTGTGGCCGCGTACGGCGGCGCGCCGATGGCGCCGGAGACGATCCAATCCCTTAGCCGGATCTTCCCCGCCGAACTGCACAACTGTTACGGCCTCACGGAGTGCTCCTCCCTGGGAACGGTGCTCCCTTCGCGACTCGTGATGTCCCATCCGGAGTCGGTGGGTCTGCCTGTGCCGGGCATCGATGCCGAGGTCCGGGACGATTCCGGGGAACCGCTCTCGACCGGAGCCATCGGGGAGCTTTATCTTCGCGGCCCGAACATCGTGAAGGGGTATTTCCGCTCCCCGGAAAAGACCCGTGACGCGATCGTGGACGGTTGGCTTCGGACCGGCGACATCGCCCGGATCGACGAGCAGGGGCTTGTCTATATCCTTGACCGCGCAAAGGACATGATCAACCGGGGGGGAGAAAAGATCTACGGCCTGGAAGTTGAAAACGTGCTCTATGCGGTCCCCGGCGTCGCCGAGGCGGCCGTGGTCGGGGTCCACCACCCCATTTTCGGGGAAGTGCCCGTGGCTTACGTAGTGTCTTTCCCGGATACGGTTCTGGACGAAGAGAAGATCCGGGAGTTCTGCCGCTCGCGCCTGGCGGACTACAAGGTCCCCGTTCGTGTCTGTTTCATTGAGCGGTTGCCGAGAAATCCCGGAGGAAAAGTGGTCAAGCAGGAATTGCGGAGGGCTTGGGACGCCCACCCGAAGGAGGAACATCGATGAAGAACGGCAGCCAGTATGTTCAGAGCCTCAAGGCGCTGAATACGAGGGTTTTCTACAAGGGCCGGCAGTTGAAGAACCCGTACGACCATCCGGCGATTCTCCCCCACGTGCGCACGGCCGCGGTGACGTACGACCTGGCGGCGGGAGGGAAGCACGACGAGATCATGACCGCCACCTCGTCCCTTACGGGGGAGAGGATCTCCCGGTTTACCCACCTGTTCTGGGGCGTCGATGACTTGATCAAGAAGGTCGCGATGCTCCGTCTGATCGGGCGGGAAACCGGGACATGTTTTCAACGATGCGTCGGGCTGGATGCGATCAACGCCATATGGTCCGTGACGTACGAAATGGACCAGGCGAAGGGGACCGCCTATCACGACCGGTTCAGGAAATACCTGACGAGAATCCAGAGCGAGGATCTCATGGTCTCCGGGGCGATGACCGATGTGAAGGGGGACCGGTCCCTCCCGCCGTGGAAGCAGGCCGACCCGGACATGTACGTCCGCATCGTCGAGCGGAGGAACGGGGGTGTCGTCCTCCGCGGCGCGAAGACGCACATCACGGGAGCGGTGAATTCCCACGAGATCCTGGTGATGCCGACGCTCGGCCTGCCGCCGGAGGGGGCCGACTATGCCGTGGTCTGCGCGGTACCCGTCGATGCCCCGGGAGTGACGCTGGTCTTCGGCCGCCAGTCGAACGACGAACGGAAGGAAGAGGAAGGCGGGGACTGCGGGACCTCCTTCGGCGTCGTGGGCGGTGAAAGCACGATCCTGTTCGAGGACGTCTTCGTTCCCGACGAGAGCGTGTTCATGGCGGGGGAAGGGGAGTTCGCGGGGTCGCTTGTGGAGCGGTTCTCCTCGTGGCACCGCGCCAACTACGGAGGATGCAAGGCGGGGAACGCGGACGTCCTGCTCGGGGCGACGGCGCTGCTGGCCGAAGTGCACGGGACGATCGGAAACTCCACCATCAAGGACAAGCTGACCGAGATCATCCACCTGGTCGAGACGAACTTCGCAGGGTCGATCGGGTCTTCGGCCCTTGCGCAGCGGCTGCCGGCGGGGAACTGGCTGGTCGATCCGCTGTTGGCCAACGCGGTCAAGCAGAACGTGACCCGATTCGTCTACCACGTGGCGCGTCTCACCCACGACATCGGGGGAGGCATCCTTTCCACCCTGCCCTCCGATGCCGACTTCCGCAACGAGGAGATCGGGGGCCTCCTGGAGAAGTACTTCGCCGGCAAGCAGGGGTTCTCGACGGGGGACAAGCGGAAACTGATCCGGTACATCGAAGGGATGACCTCCGTGTCCACGCTGGTGGAGGCGCTGCACGGGGCCGGTTCGCCGCAGGCCCAGCGGATCGTCATGCTGCGGCAGGGAAACGTGCCGGAGAAGATGCGCATGGCGAGGAAGGTCCTCGGGCTCGCGGAAGCGAAAGTGCCGGAGAAACCGGAAAAATGACGCGCCCCGATAAACCGAAAGAGGCGATCCTGGCGGAGGCGGAAGCCGCGGGATACGAATTCGAGAAGGTTTTTCACGGATGCGCCCAGTGCGTGCTCGCACCGGTCATGAAGATCTTCGGGGTCGAGGACCCCGGGGCGTTCAAGGCGGCATCGGGCCTGGGGGGAGGCGTCGGCTTGTCCGCGGAGGGCTCCTGCGGCGGGCTCACCGGCGGGGTGATGGCCATCGGACTGGTCCACGGACGCGAGTTGGACCGGATACAGGACCCGGAAAACCGCAGATTCATCGCGTACCGGATGGCGAACAAGCTGCACCAGCGGTTCGTCCGGGAATACGGAAGTTCCATCTGCAAGGAGATCCACGGCAAGGTGATGGGGCGAACGTACAACCTGACGGATCCTGGGGAATGGAAAGCCTTCCTCGCCGATGGCGGCCACGCCAGCAAATGCCCGGAGGTCGTCGGGAAAGCCGCCAGGTGGGTTTGCGAGATCCTGCTGGAGGAGAGCGGAGAGGAAGCAGGCGGACGGTCCGGTGCGGACCCGGTGAACGAGTGCTCCCTGCTGGGCCGGACATGAATCGCCGGGAAGCCGTAAAGATCGGGAAGGTCGTCGGTGTGTCGTCCCGCGGGGAGGCCGCACGCGCCGTGGGACATGGATTCCAATTATCGCACAGGAGGAGGAGAGGATGAGGAAAATGAGTGGAAAGTGGTTGGGCAGGTCGTTGTCCCTCGCGGTCGTTGCGCTCGTCACCCTTATCGCTGCAACGGGTGCGAACGCCGCGCCTGCCAAGCCGATCGTTGTAGGGATCATCAGCGGGTTCAGCGGGCCGTACGCGGCTCCCGCGGAGGATCAATGGAGGGCGACGGTGCTGGCGGCGGAGGAGATGAACGCCAAGGGAGGCCTCCTGGGCCGGCAGATCAAGGTGGTGCGCAGGGACGACAAGATCAACCCCGGCGAAGCGGGGAAGATGGTGCAGGACATGATCCAGAACGACCATCCGGATTTCATCCTGGGTACCAACTTCGCGGGGACCATTCTTCCAGTGAACGACCAGGCGAAGAAGGCGGGGATCCCGTATATCGCCATCGCGCAGAACGACAAGATCACGACGGCCTCGGACCGCGGTCCCTACACTTTCCACGAGGCGGTGACGCCCACGATCAACGGGACCGCCCTGGGGGACTGGATCGCCAGGAACATGGGAAAGAAGATCTACTACCTGATGGCGGATTACGCGTTCGGGAAGGACAACTACGCGTCGATGAGCAAGGCGGCGGCCAAGGCAGGCGCGACGGAAGTCGGGCTGGCGTATTTCCCGGTGGGGACGACGGACTTCACCCCGTTCATCGCGAAGGTGCGCGCGGCAAAGGCGGACGTGGTGGTGTGCGCCGCCTTCGGGAACGACGCCGTCAACCTGCTGAAGCAGATCCAGAGCTTCGAGCTTACGAAGGTGAGCAAGTTCTTCTTCCCGGTGGCGGACCTCCAGTTCGACATGGCGATCGGGTTCAAGAACCTCCAGGGGACGTACGGGGGGGCCAACTTCTATTGGGAACTGGCGGAGAAGGACCCCGCGGCGAAGCGTTTCGTGGACTCCTTCCGGAAGAAATACGGCGTTCCCCCCTCGGGATACGCCGGGTACGCCTACAGCGCGATGCAACTGATCAGGATGGGAGCGGAGAAGGCGAAAACCATCGAACCGGCGAAGTGGTCGAAGGCGCTGGAGGGGATCCAGTACGACAGCTACAAGGGGAAAGAGTGGATCCGGGCGTGCGACCACCAGGCGTTCCAGCCGCTCTTCGTGGTGAAGGGGCGTACGCAGGCGGAGGCGGAGAAAGCGGGCAAGGCACAGTTCGGCTACCGGGAGATCGTGGGCGTCGTGGCGGCTTCGGAATCGACGGAGCGCACCTGCAAGGAGCTCGGTTACAAATAGCCGTGACCGTTCGTAGAACCTGAATCCTTCTCCCCGGGAGCCGTCCCGCCCATCGTGCGGGCGGATGGCGGCTCCCGGGGGGAGAGGGCGGGAGTGGAGCACTTGGATGCAACCACCGTAATAAGCCAGATCTTCACGGGTACCGTATCGGGGATGATGCTGGTCCTGATGGCCCTGGGGTTGACCCTGATCTTCGGCGTGATGAACGTCGTGAATTTCGCCCACGGCGCTCTTTACATGGTCGGCGCGTACTTCTTCTTCTTTACGCTGCAAAAGGTCGGGAATTTCTGGGTGGCGTTGATCCTGGTCCCCGTTCTGGTCGGATCGGTGGGACTCCTGATCGAACGCATCCTGATGCGACCTCTTTACGTACGGCCGGAAGAGGATCCGATCCTGATGACGTTCGGGCTTACCTACATCTTCATGGAAGCGATGCGCATGTATTTCGGGAAGATCGGCCTGGCCGTCGACACGCCGGCTTCGCTGTCGAGTGCGGTGAACCTGGGACTGTTCTACTTTCCGTCCTACATGATCTTCGCCGTGGTCTGCGCCATGCTGGCCATCTTCGGCCTCTGGATGTTCCAGGAGAAGACGGATGTCGGGTTGATCGTCCGGGCCGGAAGCCGGGACAGCGTCATGGTCCGCGTCCTCGGGCTGGATTTCAACCGGGTCCGGCTGCTCTCCTTTTCCATCGGCACCGCGCTGGCGGGCCTCGCCGGCGCCCTGTCCGCTCCGATACGAGGGGTCATTCCCGAGATGGGAGCGCCGGTTCTTCCGCAGGCGTTCGTCGTGGTCGTCGTCGGTGGAAAGGGCAGTTTCTGGGGGACCGTCGCCAGCGGCCTCCTCGTCGGAATCGTCACCGCGGTGACGAGCCTGTGGTATCCCAGCTGGGCCGAAGTGGTCGTGTACTTCCTCATGGCGGTCGTTCTCCTGGTGCGCCCGATGGGGCTGTTCGGCCGTGAGTAGTTCCGTGGAAGACGTGGAGGTTAACCGGTGAAACTGCCCTCTTTGGTTGTTCTAATTGCGCTCCTGATCGTCTTGCCGTTCGTCAATCCGAGCAAGACGCTCTCGAACCAGATCCTGATTTGGGGATTGTTCGCGATCAGCTACAACCTGTTGCTCGGTTACACGGGGCTTCTTTCCTTCGGCCACGCCATGTTTTTCGGTTTGGGGTCCTACGCTACCGGCCACTACCTCATTCATCTGGACAACGGTCTCTGGGGTGGTTTGCTCGCCGGTGTCCTCTGCGGCACGGTGGGCGCCATCGCGATCGGCTGGTTCGGCCTGCGCCGCCGCGGTGTGTACTTCGCGATGCTGACCCTTGCGTTCGGCCAGATGCTCTACTTCCTCGGGTTCAAGCTGGACTTCATCACGGGGGGGGATGACGGGCTTCAGGGGGTCCCGACGCCGAGCCTGGTGATTCCCGGGATCAAGGAGATTTCCCTGGTAAGCATCCAGCACCCGTACAACTTCTACTTCTTCTGCCTGGCCCTCGTGATCGTCGTTCTCCTTGCCAAGGAACTGCTGGTGCGATCCCCCTTCGGCAAGGGATTGCAGGCGATCCGCGAGAGCGAAGAACGTTCCCTGGCCCTCGGGTACGATACGATGTCGGTGCAGTGGCTTGCGTTCGTCCTGTCCGGCGCCCTCGCTGGCCTGGCGGGTGCCATGAACACGCTGTACCTCGGGTTTGTTCCGCTCGATTCCCTCGCGCTGGCGACGTCGGGGACCGTGCTCATCATGACGATCCTCGGCGGCAAGGGACTGCTGATCGGTCCTTTTGTGGGGGCAGGTCTTTTCCTCGGACTGCAGGATCTTCTCTCCGCCTATACCGACAGCTGGCAACTCGTGGTCGGGGCCATCTTCGTGATCGTGGTGATCGTTCTTCCCTCCGGCATCGCCGGCGGACTGTCCGATTACGCCTCGAGCTTCTTCAGCCGTAAGCCGGCGGCGGAGAAGCCGTCATGACCCATTCCATCATTCTTCGCACGGAAAACGTGAGTCGTCAATTCGGCGGACTCGCGGCGCTGACCGACGTCAGCATCGACATCGAAGAGGGGAAGATCCACTCGATCATCGGTCCCAACGGAGCGGGCAAGACGACGTTCTTCAACGTTCTTTCCGGCCGGATCCCTTCGAGCAGCGGAAATGTTCATTTCGCCGGCCGGTCGATCACCGGGTTGACGCAATACAAGGTGGCCAGGCTCGGGATCGCACGTTCCTACCAGATCACGACGATCTTCCCGAAGCTGAAGGTTCTGGACAACCTCATGGTTGCCGGACAAAGCGGCAAGGCGTTCAATTTCTGGCGTTCGTCGTTCAGCTTCAAGGAGGACGTCGATCGGTCGATGGAATTGTTGAAGATGGTCGGGCTGGAGCAAAAAGCCGATCTGCTGGCTTCCCAACTATCTCACGGGGAGCAGCGGTATCTGGACATCGCCATCGCGCTCCGGACCGCGCCGAAACTGCTGCTTCTCGATGAACCCACGGCGGGCATGAGCCCGGTCGAGACGGAGGAGACGGTAAAGATCATCCGGCGGCTCGCCGAGAAGCTGACCGTCGTGCTCGTGGAGCACAAGATGGAAATGATCATGAAAATCTCCGAACGCATCACGGTGCTTCACTTCGGGCAGGTCCTGGCGGAAGGGACCCCGGCGGAGATCCAGGCGAATGACGAAGTGCAGCGTGCCTATCTTGGTGGGGGCAGGGACAAGGAAGAGCTGGAGCATCCCGCGTAAAGGTTCGTCGAGGGGCCAGGAGGTAAACAACTTGTTAAGACTGACGGATGTCCATAGTTATTACGGCCCCAGTCATGTTCTCCAGGGGGTGACGCTGAACGTTCCCGAAGGGGGCATCGTCGCGCTCATCGGCAGGAACGGAGCGGGAAAGACGACAACCATGAAGACCATCATGGGGCTCCTGCAGTGTCGCGCGGGATCGATCCGTTTCCAGGGAAAAGAGATTCACGGGATGCCGACGCACCGGATCGCGTGGTTGGGGGTCAGCTACATCCCGGAAAACCGCGGCATCATCCCTGGCCTTACGGTTGCGGAAAACCTCACCTTGGCGGTCCTGGGGAGGGACACGGCCGATCGGGACGCCGCGCGTGCGCGCATGGAGAAGATCCTGGAGAATTTCCCGAGACTCAAGGAGCGGTACCAGCAGTTGGGTACGAGTCTCTCCGGGGGGGAACAGCAGATGCTCGCCGTGGCGCGGGCTTTTGTCTGCGGTCCTTCCCTCATCCTGGTGGATGAACCGACGCAGGGACTGGCCCCGAAATTCGTCATGCTGATCATGGAGATCCTGAGCCGCATCAATCGCGAGGACGGAATGGCCGTTCTCCTTGTCGAACAGAACGCATCCCTGGCCCTGGACGTTTCCCATCACGCGTTCATCATGGACCAGGGTGTGATCCGGCACTCCGGCTCCTCCTTGGAGATCCGTGAAAACCGGGAAATCCAGAAACGATACCTCGGTGCATAGGCGGCGCCCCGTACAAAGGGAAAGAAGCTCCACCTGCCGGATCGATGCAATAATGCATTGTAGCGGCAGAATAGCATTATTCACGGTCCGGGGGCGGCGGGTGAAGTGGAAATTATGCGTATGAATTCGTGATATTACGGAATCAGAACAGTTGTTCTGTTGTTGGCATGCCGTTTGCGGTTACCTATGGCGATTGGAAGCACGTCGCCGAAAGGCGAACCATCATCAAGGAAAGGAGTAGGAACACGATGACAACGGACAAGCAGAGCAAGCCGACGACGTTCGAATGGCCCGTCGTCGAGAACTACGCAGGCCGACAGGCGTACGGAACGCAGTCGGTGGATTGGGAAGAGCGGATCAACATGGACCGGATGCGGAAGTACCGGTTCGGCAGGGCGAAGGCGGAAATGATCAAGGCGAAGGTCGGCGCCGTCCTCTGCTTGAACGAGTGGAACATCATGTACTGCACGTCCACCTCGGCCGCCTTCTGGACGACCCCGTCCTCCGGTTTGCGGTACGCCCTCTTTCCCACCACGGCGGAGTGCGGGATCCTGTATGAGCAGGGGGAGATCGGGTACCACATCAAGCAGAACGCCCCCTGGCTGAAGACCGTCAAGGTGGCGATCACCGGCGCCGGCTGGATCGGCCAGACGATGGGGAAGGCGAGCTGGGAGCTGCAGCGCAAGAAGTTCTGCGACCAGATCGCCGGCGACATGAAGGCCAACGGCGTCGGCAAGGATCCACTGGCGCTCGACACGTGGGATCCGGGCCTCGTCGAGGAGTTCACGCGGATCGGAATCAAGGTGGTTCCCCTGGGCGCCCACATCTTCCTGCAGGCCCGCAAGATCAAGAACCGGGATGAGATCGAATGCCTCCGCACGTGCAGCTCCATCGGCGACGCGATGTTCGGGCAGGTGGCGCGCAACCTCCGCCCCGGCGTCCGGGAGTCGGACCTGGAAGGCCTGGTCCACAAGACGGCGCTGGAATTGGGGGCACGGGTCTATTCCGGGATCTTCTGCACCTCCGGCCCGTACGGGTGGCCCAACTCCCGCGACGGAAGCGACCGCATCATCCGGCCGGGAGACGTGGTCTACATGGACGTCTACAACACGTCCTACAACGGCTACAAGATCTGCTACTACCGCACCTTCAGCTGCGGAGAGGCCACCAAGAAGGCGAGGGCGATCTACAAGGAAGCCCACGACTGGCTCTACGACAGCATCTCCGTCATCAAGCCCGGTGCGACCACCAAGGACGTCGCGAGCCGCTGGCCGTCCGGCCCGAAGGTCTGGAAGGACATCCTGATCAATCATGAAGATCAGACCGCGGGCAGCAACTGGGCCCACGGGATCGGCCTGACCCTCTACGAACCGCCGATCATCTGGCGGGAAGTCTCCCTCAACGAGCCGGTCGAGCTCGAGGAGGGGATGACCTTCGCCATCGAGACCCAGCACGGCGTGCCGGGCGAGTTCGGCTGCCGTCTCGAGGAAGTCATCACCGTCACCAAGACCGGCGTCGAAGTCCTCACCAAGTGGCCCATCGATCGCATCACCGAGGTTCCGCTCTACTAGCGGCCCGGTAGCGGCGGTATCCGGTTTTCCGGGGCGGGGTACCGAAAGGTGCCCCGCCTTTCTTTAAGATGGAATTCCTTCTCGAAGGGGAGACGGCGGGGCCGGCGTGAAGAGCGAATCCATGCACTACGGTCTGGACGACCGGCCAAACGGTGCGAAGCTCTGGGTCTACACGCTCCAGTTCCTGGCGTTTTCCGTCGCCAACAGCGCGGTGGTCCCCGTGCTCGTCGGTTCCGCGCTGGGTCTGCAGGGGGCCGAGATCGCCTCCCTGGTGCAGCGGACCTTTTTCTACTGCGGCGTCGGCTCCTTCCTCCAGGTCGTGTTCGGCCATAGGTATCCCATCTTCGAGGGGCCGGCGGGGATCTGGTTCACCATGTTCATCGTGCTGGGGACGATGGCCGAGGGGCTGGGGAAACCGCTCCCCACCCTGCGCACCGACCTGGAGCTCGGCCTCCTGATCGCCGGCGTCCTCACCGCCATGCTCGGCGCGTTCGGCCTGATGGGGCGGATCGCGGTCCTGTTCACCCCGGTCGTGAACGGCGTCTTCCTCTCCGTGCTCGCGTACCAGCTCAGTCCGTCGATCATCAAGGGAGTTGTCGGGATCATCGGCGAGGGGTCGCTCCGCGCCAATGCGTTCCTGACCGCGGTGGTGACCGTGGGGGCCACGGTCTTGCTCATGTTGAAGGGGAAGGGGTTCCTGAACAGCATCAGCATCCTGATCGGCACGCTGGTGGGGTGGGGAGTCGCGCTGGTCGTCGGGCTGACGCCGCTGACCCGCTGGGAGCCGCGCGGAATCCTCTCCCTGCCGGAGATCCTTCCGTGGGGGTTGCCGACCTACGACATGGGGATCGTGCTTACATGCGTCTTCGGAGGGGTGATCGTCCTGTCGAACCTGGTGGCCAGCCTCGTGGGAATGGCCGAGCTGACGGGCACGGAGGCCGACGCCAGGCGCATGAACCGGGGCGCGCTCTTCACCGGGGTGTCCGACCTGCTGGGCGGGGTGGGATCGGTCGTCGGCTTCATCCCGTATGCGTCGAGCCTGGGCCTGGTCAGCGTTTCGAAGGTTTCCTCCCGCCTCCCGTTCATCCTCAGCACGATCATCCTCGCCGTTCTCGGGCTGTTCCCCCATGTCGGATACCTGTTCGCGTCCCTGCCGCCCGCGGTGGGGTACTCCATCCTGCTGGTGACGTTTTCGCAGATCCTCATCCTGGGGATGAAAAACTTTTCCGGAACGGGGTTCGATGGCCGTTCCAATTTCATCATCGGGATCTCGCTGATGGTCGGCGTGGGGATCATGTCGGTCCCGAACTCGTACCTGCAGGTGCTTCCGGTCTGGTCGCGGTACCTGCTGGGGAACGGCCTGATCGTGGCTACCGGGTTGAGCCTGCTCCTGGAAAACCTGGTCCTGCGCGCGCGACGGTAAGGCTTCCCGTCCGATCTCGTTTACCTGTCGAGAATTTCACGGGCGTTTTCCTGCATCCGGCGCGCGTCCCGTTCCGACAGGGAGGCTCCCCGGATAATCCTCAGGGCGGTTTCCCACGGAGTGAAATCCCCGGAGGAGTGCGCGTCGGTGTTGTATACCATCCCGGCTCCCGTTTTCACGGCCAACCGCGCCACGTGACCGTTCGTCAGGGAGTGTCCGCGGCGGGCGGTGATCTCGAGGAACACGCCGTTTTTCCGCGCGAGCCGCGCGTCCGCCTCGGTCAGCAGCCCGGGGTGCGCGAGGACATCCACCTTCGCCTCGATGGCGGCGAGGTTCGTTCCCCGGGGCACGGGCTCGACGATCGTTTCGCCGTGCACGATCACCACCTTCGCGCCGAGTTCCCGGGCACGGGCGACGAGGGAGGAAATGAGCCGCGGAGGGACGTGCGTGATCTCCACCCCGGGGTACGGGACTGCCAGCGCGGCCCCGTGGAGTTCCCGGCACAGCCGGACCATGTTTCCGAGGATCAGCTCCATGTTGGACGGATCGGCGTGGTCTGTGATCGCCAGGGCCTTGTACCCGGCGGCCACCGCGCGGGATACCACCTCGGCGGGAATCAGATCCCCGTCGCTGAACGTCGAGTGCATGTGCAGGTCGATCATGCCGCCTCTCCTTCGGCCGCCGCTTCAGGCGGCCTTTCTCCGTCAGTATATTCACCGCGCGATGGGTTGCAACCAGGAATCCGTCGACACAGTCATCCTGTTCGTTTCGGGCATTGACAGTGGGAAAGAGGGTGATATACTCGACTTGCATGAAAGGCGTTTCGGGTTTCATGAAACATGAGATTCTTGGCGCCAGTTGCTCTCAGGGGAGCGGAGGTCTTGATATGGAAGGGGAATCCAAGAATCGACTGGTGAAAAGAAGGCTTCTGAACGAGGAAGTCTACGACCGTATCAAGGAAATGATCGCGGATAACCGGTTTAACCCGGGAACCCATATCAATGTCGAAAAATTGACCCATGAATTCGGGGTGAGCAGGACGCCCATATGGGAGGCCGTGCGGAAGCTGGAGAACGAGGGGATTCTGATCAACGTCCCTCATAAGGGTGTGAAGATCCGCGAGCTCAGTTTCAAGGAAACCAAGGATCTGTACGAGGTCCGGGAAAGTCTCGAATGCCGGGCCGCCGGCCTTGGAGCGATCCACGTCACCGATGAGATCCTCCGGAAGATGGAGGAATGCCTGGTCGAACAGGACCAGGTGGTCAAAAGCCTGGATGACGTCGCCTACAGCAAGTCCGACGATAAATTCCATGGCCTGATCTGCGATGCGAGTCAAAACGGGCTCCTGAAAGAGATCGTCTGCCAGGTCCGGAGCAAGACCTTGCCGCTGGCTTTCCGGATTACCCGCAACCTCGAGGATTTCTACAACCTTCATATTCAGATTCTCGAGGCGTTCAGGAAGAGGGATTCGGTCGCGGCCGAGGATGCGATGCATCGGCATTTCGCGAAGATGGCGGAGTTGATCCGGAAATTTGAAAAGAACGAGGGGGAACCTGCCGGATGAGCGGCCTGGCGATCGACGGCGGCACCCCGATTCGACTCCGGCCCTATCCCGCCTGGCCGCAGGCGGGATCGGAGGAAAGGGCATGGCTCGAAAAGGTGTTGGATTCGACCCGGTGGTTCGCCGGCCCCCGCGGAGACGACCCGGATTCCCTGTGCTCGCTCTTTGCCAGGAGGTTCGCGGAACTTCATGGAGGGCGATTCGCGCAGACCGTGGCCAACGGGAGTGTCGCCATCGAGGTCGCCTTGCGCGCCATCGGATTGCAACCGGGGGACGAGGTCATCGTACCTTCCTACACCTTTGTGTCGACGGCGACCTCCGTTCTCATGGTCGGGGGGATTCCCGTGTTCGCGGACATCGACCCGGGCAGTTACTGCATCAGCCCCGGCGATGCCGCCCGCCTCATCGGCCCCAATACGCGAGCCATCATCCCGGTCCATCTGGGAGGTCAGATGGCCGACATGAGCGCCATATCGGAACTGGCGAAAAAAAGAGGACTGATGGTGATCGAGGACAGTGCCCAGGCCATCGGGTCGTCCCACGAAAACCGGAGCGCCGGGACGTGGGGAGACCTGGGCACCTTCAGCTTCCAGGCCAACAAGACGATCACCGCCGGCGAAGGGGGGCTGATCTTGAGCAACTCTCAACGGCTGGCGGAAATGGTGACCGCCCTTACTGCCTTCGGCCGCCTGGCCGGCGAAAAATCCGAAAGGTCCTCCGCCTTCCCGTCACAGTTGCTGTCGGGCAATTACCGCCTGTCGGAGGTTCAGGCGGCGGTCCTCCTGGGACAATTGGAAAAATTCGGGGCGCAGGACGAGCGGCGGCGGGCCAATGCCTTGCGGCTCACGAAGAACCTGCGGGGGATTCCCGGAGTGGAGCACGTGCGCGCAGATTCCCCCGGATCAAGGCACAGCTACTACTATTACCTGGTCCGATACGACCCCGGAGTGTTCGGGAATCTGGCTCCCGCGGAATTGAGCCGGATCCTGAACGCGGAGGGGATCCCCTTCATCCCGGGCGACAGCAAACCGATCTACCGAAACCCGGTGTTCGAGCCCCTTGCCATGAGATATTCCATGGATTGTCCGATGGCGGAGGATGCGTGCCGGCGAACGCTGATCCTGCGCCACCAGGTGCTCCTGGGGAATCCCGAAGACATGGACGATATTTCCGATGCCCTCGGGAAGGTTCTGGAATATATCGAGGTCGTGAAAAGAAACAGGTGAGCACGCGGGAGGGTCCGCGGGATCCTTGCGCGGGACGATCGTTCCTGGAGGAACAAATGGCGATCCGGTTGCTGAAGAAAGAGAAAGCGGTTTCGGATCAGGACGCGAAGACGCTCCGGAATACCGTCGGGGCGATCATCGAGCAGGTGAGGAAGAAGGGGGATGCCGCCCTTCGGGAGTACGCGAAGAAATTCGACGGGTACGAGCTTCCCGACGTTCGCGTCTCTCCCGAGGAGGCGGGGAGAGCGGGGGATCTCCTGCCCCCGAAGGTGAGGGAAGAGCTCGATTTCGCGATGAAGCAGGTAGCGGCGTTCGCCGAGGCGCAGAAATCCTGCCTGGTTCCCTTCGAGAAAGAGCTCTACCCGGGCATGAAGATGGGGCACAGGGTCCTCCCCGTGGAATCGTGCGGTTGCTACGTCCCGGCGGGCCGCTATCCGTGCCTCACGGCGGCCGTGATGTCCGTCATGCCCGCCAAGGTGGCGGGCGTATCGAGAATCGTCGTTTGCAGTTCACCCGGCCGGGAGGGAAAGATCAACACCGGCATCCTGTACACGCTCCACAGGATGGGGGTCGAGGAGATCTATTGTCTCGGCGGTGCCCAAGCGATCGCCGCCCTTGCCTATGGGACGGAAACCATCCGGCCGGTCAACCTGGTGGTAGGGCCCGGAAACCGGTACGTGATGGAAGCGAAAAAGCAGGTATTCGGCGCGTGCGGGATCGATTTTCTGGCAGGGCCGAGCGAGGTGATGGTCCTGGCGGACGACACCGGGTCCCCGGAAATCATCGCCGCCGACCTCTTGGCCCAGCTGGAACATGACCCGAACGCGCGGGGCTCCCTGGTGACCACTTCCGAATCCCTCGCGAGGAGGACCATCGGTGCGGTGGAGGCCCAGTTGGCCGATCTGGGAACGGCCGATGTCGCCGGCCTGTCCTGGAAAGCGGGCGGTGAGGTCGCCGTCTGCGACTCGATCGAGGAGTGCGCCGCCTATGCCGATGAATATGCTCCCGAGCATCTGGAGATCCACACCAGGAATCCCCGTGAAGTCATGGCGCTGCTGCACAATTACGGTTCCCTTTTCCTGGGGGAGCAGACGGCGGAAGTGTTCGCGGATAAAATCTCGGGCACGAACCACAGCCTTCCGACCGGGGCCGCCGCCAAGTACACCGGAGGTCTTTGGGTAGGCAACTATCTGAAAATCATCACCCACCAGGAAAGCATCGACCGCCGGACCACTCTCATGCTGGCCCGGTACGCCGAAGTCCAGGCCGAATACGAAACGATGGAAGCCCACAGGAAGGCGGCGACGATTCGCATCAAGCGGTATTCGGCCGAATAACTCGTGTCCGATTTTCTTCATTACAGCGGAAAGGAGAGGGAACGCTTTACGGCGCAGGCTCGAATTTGTCCACTACGATAAAAAAAGGAGAGAGGAACGATGGAACTGGAAGAGAAAAAACATGTGAAGAACGAGCGGGAGCACAACCTTTTCCGCTGCACGTATGTGGAGGTGAGGGAGTGGCTGAAGGATACGGACATCGTCCTGATCCCGCTGGGCAGCACGGAGCAGCACGGCGTCCACTGCCCGGTGTGCACCGATACGATCGCGACGGAGATCCCGTGCCAGATCGCCTCGAAACTGGCCAATGTCCCCTATAACCAGGTCATGCCGATCGGCTACTCCCCCCAGCACCTTCACCCGGCAGGGATCGGATCCGGGACGATCACGTTCACCGCGGCGACCTACCAGAGGGTGCTGTACGAAATCGGGCGGTGCCTGATCCACAACGGCTTCAACAAGCTGATCTTCTCCACCGGGCACACGTCGAACATGAAGGCCGTGGACCCCGCGCTCCGCGCCTTGCGGTACGAGACCGGCGCCTTCGTCTGCTGCTACCGGAACGACGCCGAGGCCGTGCCGGACCTGTTCGCGGACACCGATATCATCGAAAATCCCCCGGAGGAGTGCCCGGGCTGGCACGGGAGCGAAGTGGAAGCGGCGGAGTGCCTTTATTACGAAACCTTGTACGGGAACAAGATCGTCCACATCGAGAGGGCGGCGAAAGACTGGACGCACCCCCCCAAATGGATCACGGACGTGAGCGACAAGTTCACCAAGGAGAACGGCTCCCCGTACCTGACGATGAACGGGAAAAACGTCGCCTGGGTTCCGATGGACCACCAGGAGTACAGCGATACGGGCCTGATCGGGCGGCCCGGCAACCCGTTCCGGGCCACGGCGGAAAAGGGGAAGAAGATCATGAACAAGAAAGCGGAGATCATGGCCGAGTTCATCGAGGAAGTGAAAAAGATAAAGGTCACCGTGAGGAACCGGGAGTACTGGGAAAGGGCATTCACGCCGTAAACGGAGAGAGCGTCATGCGAAAAACGATCGGGTTGATTGCGACCCTGGACACCAAGGGTCCGGAAGCGGAATACGTCAAGGATGAAATCGAAAAGAGGGGGATGTCGGTTCTCCTGATCGATTCCGGAACCCGGGGGATCCCTCATGTCGCGGGCGATGCAACAAGGGAAATGATCGCCGCCGCGGCGGACACGACGGTCGATGCCATCGCCGCCCTGGGCAGGGGCGAGGCGAACGAAAAGAGCCAGGTAGGCCTGAAGAAAATCGTGAAGGAGCTGTACGGGAGCGGGAAACTGCACGGCGTCCTGTCCATCGGGGGGGGCGACGGCGCCCTCCTGGCCACGGCCGCGATGCGGGTCCTGCCGTTGGGTGTTCCCAAGATGCTTGTGACCCCGATCGCCCAAGGTCAGGAACGGTTCGGTCCGTACGTCGGGAAAAGCGACATCACGATCATGCATTCCGTGATCGACATCCTGGGCGTGAACCGGATCAGCAGGAAGATCTTCGACCTGGCGGTCGGGGCCATTTGCGGCATGGTCGATGTGGACCTGTCGTTCGAGCAGCCGACGCGCAAGGCGGTGGCCGTCACCATGTACGGGAACACGACGCCCGCCGTGATGGCGGCCAAGGGGCTCCTGGAGGAGCTGGGGATTGAAGTCGTGACCTTCCATCCCAACGGGACCGGCGGGAAAGCGATGGAGGACCTGGTCGAAGACGGCATGTTCGACGGGGTTCTCGACATGACCACCCATGAGATCACCGATCACCTGTTCAAGGGACATCACGCGGGAGATGCCGACCGGCTGACCGCCGCGGGGAAGAAAGGGGTGCCGCAGCTGGTGGTGCCCGGGTGCGTCGATTTCATCCTCGGCGGGCCCATCCATACGCTGCCCCCGGAGTACAAGGCAAGGAAGACCTATTTCTTCAATCCCGCGGTCACCCTCGTGAGAACGACCGCGGAAGAGATCGTCGCCGTCGCGAACGTCATGGCGGAGAAACTGAACAAGGCCACCGGGCCGACGACGCTGATGATCCCGCGGAGGGGTTTTTCGATGTACGCGGTCCCGGGCGGACAGATGTACGACCCGGACGGCGACAAGGCGTTCATCGACGCGGTGAGGGGGAAGATCGACCCTGGAAAGGTGAACGTCGTGATCGTGGACGCGCACATCAATGATCCCTTTTTCGCCGCCCAGGCGGTGGAGAAGCTGGTCGGGATGATGGATCCGGGAGGCGGAGGAACGACATGGAAATAACGATGCCCTGCGGCGGCGAGGATCTGAAGGTCGAAGTTCCCGACAGGAACGTCATGGCTGTCCTCTTGCCGACCGACATTCCTCCCCTGGCGGACGTGGATGGAGCGGTGCGCGCCGCCCTGGCCCGTCCGGTGGGATCCCCGCGCTTATCCGATCTCGCGAAGCCGGCCAGCCGGGTCGCGCTCCTGCTCGACTGCTGGAAACGGCCGACCAGGCACTATATGATCCTCCCCGCGGTGATCGACGAGTTGCACGCGGCGGGCGTGAAGGACGAAAACATCAAGTTCATCCTCGCGGCCGGCGTGCATCGCAACGCCACCAGGGACGAAACGGTGGCCAAGCTCGGCGACTTCGCGGACAAGTACGAGGTTGTGCACCACAACCGCGAGTCGGTCTGCGCCTTTGTCGGCATCACGAGCAAGACGGCGAACCCGGTGTGGATCAACGCGGAGGCCGTGAAGGCCGATCTCAGGGTCGCCGTCGGCAACATCGGTTTCAACATCCTCGCCGGGTACAGCGGCGGCGGCAAGATGATCTGCCCCGGCATCGCTTCGTACGAGACCATCAATCTGAACCACCGCCTCGATCTTTCGCCCGCCTCGTCGAGCGGCGAGATCGAGCACAACCCGGTGCGCACCGATCTGGAGGAGATGGCCCGCCTCGCCGGGTTGAACTTCATCGTCAACGTCGTGCACAACCGTCACGGCCAGATCGTGCACGTCGTCGCGGGCGACCCGATCAACGCCCACCGCAGCGGGATCGAGGTGGCCGCCCACACCTACCGGAAACCGATCCCGGAACGCGCCGACATCTATCTCGCCAGCGCCAATCCCAGGTACACGAAAGGGGGAGCCCCGGTCGACGATCTGCCGTGGGCGGTGCTGATGGCCGATCGCGCGGTGCGGCCCGGCGGCACGATGATCTTCGCGCACAATTCCCCTTGCCCGGGGCACCCGTACGTACACGACAAGTGCCCCTACTTCAAGGAGTGCGAGCACGCCTTCCTGAGCGCGCGACCCGATCCGGAGCAGGTGCTCCTCGAAGTCTGCCGCGGCGAGATCCCGGGGTGGATAAGCTGCATTTACAAGGTTTCCAAGATCATGACGGAAAAAGACGTCATGGTGGTCAATCCGCACTTTACCGAGCAGGGGCTGAAAGGGTCGGGCTGGCTCTACCAGAAGTCGATCGAGTCCGCCCTGGAGGAAGCCTTCGCCAAGCACGGCAGGGACGCCAAGGTGGTCGTCGCCCCGTTCAGCGGCCGGATGACCCTCGCTGTTCCCGAGCGTTGACGATAATTTAAAAAATTGTTATACAGGGGATAAATCCGACCAGTAGGTATGTTGGGGGGGCGACCTTGGGTGAGCGCGAGAAGAACAGCCATCGGGAGATCGTATGCGCCGCCGTGCGCCTCTTCATGGAGAAGGGGTACAACAACACTTCCGTTGACGAAATCGCCGAGGCGGCCGGGCTTACCAAGGGGGGGCTTTACTATTACATCGAGAAAAAGGAAGACCTTCTCACCGCGATCCACGACGAATTCATGGATGCCCTGTTTGCGAAGTTGAACGACGTCATCAAGGCCGATGCGGAACCGCGGGACAACCTGTTCAACTGGATCCGGGCACAAACGGAAATCGTCAAGGATTACAAGCCTCATATCAAGGTTTTCATCACGGAGATCGACCATTATCCCCGGGATACCTTCGAGCGGATGGTGGAAAAAAGGGACCTCGCTCAGGCGATGTTCAACAGCATCCTCGTCGCCGGGATCGAGGCGAAGCAGATCCGGGAAGACATCAACCCGAAGATCATCAGTTTCCTGGTCTTCGGAATGATCAACTGGATGTTCGTCTGGTACCGCCCGGAGGGGGTCCTTTCGATCGGCGATATTACCGACAACATCAACAAATTGGTCTTGTCCGGAATCATTCTCCCAAAGGCGGCCCGGAGGAAGGTCCGGTAGGAAACTGCCCGCCGAAGGGATTCCTCTTTGCGGGCGGGCCGTTTATCTTCTTGACAACGTAAAACGACGTGTCGATAATACAAAAACCTACTGGTCGGTTTGTTTACATCGGGCGTGCGTTCATTCCTGCAGAAAGAGGGGGAGAAGCGGCATGAAAAGGAACATGAAAACCGTGGTGGGAATCCTGCTTATGTTTTTTTCGGCGGTGATAGCCGTACCGGTGCCTGGCGGAGTGGCGATGGCGGCCGACACGATCAAGATCGGCATGACCTCCGCGCTCACGGGTCCCTACAACGAGTACGGCGAAGGGAACCGGCGCGCCGTGGAGCTGGCGGTGCAGAAGTGGAACAAGGCCGGCGGGATCAACGGGAAGAAGATCGAGATCGCCATGCTCCTCGACGACCAGCTCGTGCCGGACCGGGCGGTCCAGAACATGCGGAAGATCCTCGACAACAAGGAGATCGTCGGGATCATCGGGCCCGCGGGGAGCGGACCGACGTTGGCCGTGATCAACATGGCGGCGGCGGACGGCCGCCCCTACATGAACCCGATCGCCCAGACTCCCACCATCACGTACCCGAACGGGACGGACAAGGCGCCTCGGGCAAACATCTTCTCCTTCGCCCTGCAGAACAACGTGGAAGCCATCATCCTTGGGAAGTACGTCGCCAAGCGGTTCAAGAAGGTCGGGCTGATCCACGAGAGCACGGCCTACGGTGTGACCGGGGTCGACCTGATCAAGAAGGAGCTGAAAACCGCCGCGAAGATCGAGCCCGTCGCGGTGGAGTCGTACAACCAGAAGGATCAGGATATGACCGCCCAGGTGCTGCGGCTGCAGAAGGCGGGAGCGGCGGTCGTCGTCTGCGTCGGCCTGGGGGCCGACCTGGCGGTTCTCCGCCGCAACATGGGACGGCTGAACTTCAACGTCCCCCTCGTCGCTTCCAACGGCGCCCTCTCCCTTCCCTACTGGGAAGGCGCGAAGGAACTCGTCATCGGGACCAAGGGGTCGATGATCGCCGTTTTCGGCCACGAAAAGCTGAACCCGGCGGCGGCTGAGTTCGCCAAGGCGTACAAGGCGAAGTACGGGGTGGACCGGTGGTGGGGGGACGATCCGAAGCGTCCGCAGATCTTCATGTCCCTCTCCGTCAGCAACGGGTACGACGCGGCCACGATTCTTTTCGAGGGGATCCGGCGGGCGAACTCCACGGACCCGAAGAAAATCATCAAGGCCATCGAATCGATCAGGAATTTCCAGGGGGTCAACGCGCTGTATTCGTTCTCTCCGCAGCGCCACCATGCCATCGAGCCGGACGACCTGGCGATGTTCGAGTACGTGAAAACGCCCACGGGCAGCAAACTGTCCATCGCGAAGGATTGACCCGGCAGGTGAGATCGCAGGGCCCGCCCCGTGAACGCGGGGCGGGCCCTTTCTTCGAAGACGTCCCGCATCGGAGAGTGCAATGGAATTCGCCATCCAGTTGGTGTTCTCGGGGATCAGCGTGGGGTCGGTGTATGCGCTGATCGCCATGGGGATGGTCCTTACCTTCTGGACGACCCGTGTCATCAATTTCGGCCACGGATCCCTGCTCATGGTCGGCGCGCTCCTCACGGTGGTGTTGGGTGCGGGCCGCCTCGGTTTCTACAAGGCGGCACTGATCGCGCTCGGGATAACAGCCGTCTTGATGGTCCTGGCGGAGCGGGCAGCGGTTCGCCCCCTCGTCAAGCTCGCGGGCAGCATGGGCTGGATCGTCTCCACCCTCGGTCTCGGGATCTTCCTCCAGGGCTTCGCGGCGAAGTTTTTCGGGTCGCAGGCCGTGGCCTTCCCCTCGTTGCTTTTCACGAACGATGACACGATCCCCTTCCTGGGGATCCGGCTCTCGGCGCAATACCTTTCGATCCTCGGCCTGTCCCTCCTCATCATGTTCGCCATGGAGCTGTTCCTGCGACGGTCCGCCTGGGGGAGGGCGGTACGCGCGGTCGCACACGACCCCGACCTCTCTTCGATCGTTGGGATTCCCGGGCGCAGGGTCGTCGTCCTTTCCTTCGCCGCGAGCGGACTCCTTGCGGGGGCGGCGGGGATCATGACCGCGCAGATTTCAGGGACGATCGATCCCGCCTTCGGGTTCAATCTCATGGTTCTCGGGTTCGTGGCCACCGTGATCGGGGGGATGGGGAGCTCGATCGGGGCGCTGACCGGGGGGATCTTCCTCGGTGTCCTGGAGAAGCTCGTCGGAGGATATGTTTCGACCGCGGCGCAGCACGGCATCGCGTTCGCGGTCCTCATGATCGTCCTGGCGGTCCGGCCGCAGGGGCTCTTCGGCAAGGAGGAAATCACGAAGATATGAAGAAGGCCGCCGCCCTCTTCGCAGACAGCCGGTTCCTCCTCGCCTTCGCCGTCGTCATCGGCGCGGCGGCGGGGTTCGCCTCCCTTTCCGCCCTCCAGCTGGGGTCGTTCCTCGTCATCAACATTCTCCTGGCGCAGAGCATCAACCTCCTGACGGGACTGGCGGGGCAGATCTCCCTGTGCCATGCCGCCTTTTTCGGAATCGGCGCCTACGGGTCCGCCATCTTCATGCGCGACCTCGGGCTTCCCCTCCCGGCTACCCTGGCCATCGGTACGCTCGCCTCCGCTTTTTTCGGCTACCTGCTCTCCTTTCCGTCGGGACGGGTCCGGGAGTTCTACCTGGCGATGATGACGCTGGGCTTCGGGATGATCTTTTACGAAGTGGCCAAGGAATGGACAGGCTTGACGGGAGGGGTGATGGGGTTCAGCGACATCCCGTCCCCGGAACTGAGGAACCTCGACGTCTTCGGCTTCCCGGTCACCTCGGTCTGGTATTTCCGTCTCCTGCTCGCCACGCTCCTGGTTGTCCTGTACCTGCTCCGCAACTTCCTGCAGAGCCACTACGGCCGCGCCTTCTACGCCGTGCACGTCGGCGAGGTGGCGGCGGGGAGCATGGGGATCTCTAAGGCGGCGACGAAGCGGCGGGCGTATGCGCTGAGCGCCGCGGTCGCGGGGTTGGCCGGAGCGTTCTACGCCCACCTGGTCGGATATCTCGGACCGGAGAGCTTCGGGCTTCATAAATCGGTCGAGGCGCTGGTCATGGGCGTGCTGGGGGGGCTGGGCTCCCTGGTGGGTCCGGTCCTCGGGGCGGCCCTCCTGACGTATCTGCCGGATCGTCTCCAGATGTTCGCCGAGTACCAGTTCATGATCTACGGCGCGATCCTGATGGTCTCCTTCATCGTCATGCCCAGGGGGCTGGCGGGGCTCCTGCCGGGCAGGACACGGTTCAGCAAGCGCCCCGCAAGGGCCGGGAAGGAGGAGCCGCCCGCCGTCGCCCCCCACCGCTTCACACCCTCGGAGGCCCGGGGGGAAGCCCTGCTCGAAGTCCGGGACGTGTCCATGAGCTTCTCGGGGCTGTTGGCCCTGGACGGGGTTTCGCTATCGCTGCCGCGGAACCACGTGATGGCGCTGGTGGGGCCCAACGGGTCGGGGAAGAGCACCCTCGTCAACGTGGTCAGCGGCATCTACCGCCCGACCTCGGGGAGGGTGCTGCTGCAGGGGGCGGACATCACGGGATGGAGGGATTACGCCGTAGCCCGGAAAGGTGTCATCCGGACCTTCCAGGACCCTCGCAACGTCCCAAACTTCACGGTTCGGGAAAACATCCTGCTCGGGGCGCACCACCTTTACCGGCACGGGCAGGTCGCCGCCGCGCTCAACATCCCCTCCGCGCTCCGGGAGGAAAGGGTCTACCTCCGGAAAGTCGAGGAGGTCATGGAGGTCACGGGGCTGGTCACGGTGGCGGACGAGATCATGCGCGATCTCCCGTACGGCTACCAGCGGATCGCGGAGGTGGCCCGGGCGGTGGTCTCCGACCCGGATGTGATCCTCCTCGACGAGCCGGCCGCCGGCCTCTCGGATGTCGAGCTCGTGCGCCTGGACCGGCTGATCCGGCACCTGCGGGCGCGGGATATCGGCATCGTCCTCATCGAACACCATATGGACTTCCTGAGCGACCTGGTGGACGACGTCACGGTCCTTGACGACGGCAAGGTGATCTACAGGGGGGGGATGGAGGGGATGCGCAGCGATTCGGCCGTCGTGGCCGCGTACTTGGGCGTGGAGGAGGTCCCCCATGCTTGAGGTCTGCGAACTGAACGTAAGTTACGGACCGGTGGAGGCCGTCAGGAACGTGACCCTTACGGCGCGGACGGGGGTGATTACCGCCATCCTCGGCGCAAACGGCGCCGGGAAATCCTCCCTCCTCAAGGCGATCTCGGGACTCGTGCCCGCCCGGTCCGGGAAGGTCTTCATGGACGGGGCGGACATCACGTCGGTTCCCACCCACAAGAGAGCCCGGATGGGGATCGCCCACGCCCTCGAAGGGCGCCGTCTGTTCCACAACCTGACCGTGGAGGAGAACCTGAAGGTCGCCTGGGAGTTCCGTCCCGGGGTGGGGAGTTTCGAGGAGGCCTCGCGCCGGGTGTACGGGAACTTCCAGATCCTGGGCGATCGCAGGGATAGCCCCTCGCGGACGCTGTCGGGAGGGCAGCAGCAGATGCTGATCCTCTCGTGCGCCATGATCCGCAACCCGAAATACCTGCTGCTGGACGAGCCGTCCCTCGGATTGGCCCCGATCATCGTCCGCCAGATCTTCCAGTTCATCGGATCGGTCTGCAGGGAACGGGGCACCACGGTCCTGCTGGTCGAGCAGATGGCGTCCCTCGCTCTCCAGGTGGCGGATTACGGCTACGTCCTGCGACGGGGAAAGATCGTGTTGAAGGGAACCGGAAAAGCTCTTCTGGGAATGGACCTGGGGCGGGTGCTTTCCTCCGCCTACCTCGGCGGCGATCCCGTGGAAGGAAGGTAGGGGGGGACATTGGACCAGCGGTTTACGGGAGGAGCGGATCACGTGAAATCGGGCGAATCGGCGGTGGACGCCGGCGCGGGGCCGAAGCTGTTCGAGCCGCTGTCGCTGCGCTCGGTCACGCTGAAGAACCGCATCGTCGTTTCCCCCATGTCGATGTACGGCGCGCACGACGGCGCGCCCGACGACCTGCACCTCGTCCATCTCGGGCGCTTCGCAATGGGGGGCGCGGGCCTTGCGTTGATGGAGGCGGCGGCGGTGAGCCGGAACGGCCGCATCACGCACGGGTGCCTGGGGATCTGGCTGGACGCCCACGTGCGGCCCCTTCGCCGGGTCGTCGATTTCCTGCACCGTTTCGGGTGCGCCGCCGGGATCCAGATCGGCCACAGCGGTCCGAAAGGCTCCGCGCAGCGGCCATGGCACGGCGGTGCCCCGCTCGGACCGGACGACGCCGCGCAGCGGGGGGAAGAAGGGTGGCCGGTCGTCTCCGCCTCCCCGGTCCCTTTCGACGACGGTTGGCCGATCCCGCTCCCGCTTGCGGAAACCGACATGGACGCCCTGGTCCTCGACTACCGCAACGCGGCGAGGCGTGCCCGGGAGGCGGGGTTCGACACGGTCGAGATCCACTGCGCGCACGGGTATCTCCTGCACGCGTTCCTTTCCCCGCTGGTGAACCGTCGGGACGACAGGTACGGCGGCAGCCTCGAAAACCGGATGCGGCTGCCGCTGCGGGTCGCGGAGGTTGTTCGCGCCGAGTGGCCCGGATCGAAGCCCGTGCTGGTCCGTATATCGGCGGTGGACGGCGTCGACGTCGGGTGGTCGATCGAGGACTCGATCTTCTTCGCAAGGGAGCTCGCGGAACGGGGGATCGACGCCATCGACTGCTCCTCGGGGGGGATGAAGCTGCCTCGGGGCAAAGCTCTTCCGTCGCGCACTCCCGGGTTCCAGGTGCCCTTTTCCGCCCGGATCCGCCGCGAGGCGAAGATCCCCACGATCGCCGTGGGGCTCATCCGCGAGCCGCGGCAGGCGGAGGACGTGCTTCAGGCCGGCGACGCCGATCTGATCGCGCTGGGACGGGAGGTGCTCGTGAATCCGAATTGGGCCGCGCAGGCGGCGCTGTCGCTTCGGGGCGGGGACGGATGGAGGGAATGGCCGGACATGTTCCGCTGGTGGCTGGAACGCCGCGACCGCCAGCTCGCGTCGAAGGTCGTTTCGTGACGGACCCGGGGAGGTCTCCAATGTTCAAGGTCGCGGTTCTTCTCAAGCGCAGAACGGGATTGCCGGTCGAGGAGTTCCAGGAATATTGGCGAACTCGTCACGGGCCGCTGGTGGCCAGGTGCCCGGAAGTCCGCCGATACGTGCAGTCCCACGCCCTCCTCCAGGGCTACCGGAAGGGTGAATTGCTTTTCGACGGCGTCTCCGAGGCATGGTTCAACTCCCCCGAGGCGTTCGATGCGTTCCGGAAGGGGCCGGCGGCGGCGGAGAGGTCGTTGGACGCGGCGAATTTCCTGGACCGGACCCGCACGGTGTGGATGCCGGTCGACGTATACGTCATCAAGGACGGGGCGATTCCCGACGGCGCGGTCAAGAACATCGAGTTCGTGAACCGCCGTCCCGGAATGGGCGTGAACCCCTTCGTGAAGTATTGGCGGGAAGTGCACGGCCCGATCGCGTCGCGGATCCCCTCGATCCGCCGGTACGAACAGGACCACTTGAAGCCGGGCGAATACGGCGCCGGCGAGCCGCCGTACGACGGGCTGGCCGTCACCTGGTTCGCATCGACCGCGGACATGAAGCAGGGGGCGACGACCCCCGAATACGCGATCACCCGGGCCGACGAACCGCATTTCCTGCCGGACGACCCTCTGCAGATCCTCATCACGCGGGAGCACGTGCTCGTCGGGCGGCACGAACGGAGGCGAACGTGACGAAGGAGAGCCTGCTTTCCCTGTACGAGACGATGCTTCTGATTCGCCGCACCGAGTTGCAGCTCTCCCGGCTCTTCGCGGACGGGGAAGTTCCGGGGTTCATCCACCTGAGCATCGGGCAGGAGGCGGTGGCGGCCGGGGTGATGTCCGCCCTTGACCGCGAGGACACGATCAGCACAACCCACCGCGGCCACGGCCACGTGCTGGCCAAGGGGATCGACCTGGAGCGGTTCTTTATGGAAGTGATGGGGCGGGCCGGCGGCATCTGCGCGGGGAGGGGAGGATCGATGCACGTCGCGGACGCCTCCGTCGGAGTCCTCGGGGCGAACGGGATCGTCGCCGGCGGCCTTTCCATCGCCGTCGGTTCCGCCCTGGCCCACAAGGTGCGGCGCACCGGAGGGATCGCGGCGGTCTTCTTCGGGGACGGGGCCCTGGCGGAGGGGGTCTTCCACGAAAGCGTGAACATGGCGGCCCTGTGGGGGCTTCCGGTCCTGTTCGTCTGCGAAAACAACGGGTGGTCCGAATTCTCCCCTTCCGCGCGGCAGTTCGCCGCGGATCTCGAGCGCCTTTCCGGCGCCTTCGGGATCCCGTATCACCGGGCCGACGGAAACGACGTGGAGGATGTGGCGAAGAATGCGAAACAGGCGGTCGAGGGGGTGCGCTCCGGGGGGAAGCCGGCCGTCCTCGAGTGCGTCACCTTCCGGGTCCGGGGACATTACGAGGGAGACGCCCAGAAGTACCGGGACGCGGCGGAACTGGCCCTCGCGGCGCAGAAAGACCCGCTGGAGAAGACGGCCGCCGTCCTTCGGGAGCGGTTCGACGCCGACGCGGAACTCGGACAGGTCGACGGCCGGGTGAACGCCCGGATCGCGGACGCGGTCGGGAAGGCCCGGGCCGGAGAATCGCCCGATTTCATGCAGGGGCTGGCCGACGTCTACACCAGCGGCGGGGAGAGGTAGCCATGGCGGAGAAACGATTCGGAGTGGCGCTGAACCAGGCTCTCCGGGAGTGCATGGAGGTCGATCCCGGCGTCATCGTTCTCGGCGAGGACATCGCGGCGGCCGGCGGTTCCTTCAAGGTCACACGGGGGCTCCTGGAGCGGTTCGGACCGGAGCGGGTCCTGGATACTCCGATCTCGGAGGCGGGGATCGTCGGGGCCGCCGTGGGGGCCGCGATGACGGGCTTGCGGCCGGTCGTGGAGATCATGTTCATGGACTTCATCACCCTCGCGATGGATGCCCTCGTGAACCAGGCTGCGAAGGCGAGATTCATGTTCGGAGGGCAGTTCTCGGTTCCCATGGTGGTGAGGACCCCCCACGGCGGCGGGCTGAACGCCGGCCCGCAGCACTCGCAGTGTCTGGAGGCCTGGCTGGCCCACGTCCCCGGGCTCAAGGTGGTCTGTCCGAGTACCCCCGCCGACGCGTACACGCTCCTCAAGGCGGCGATCGCCGACCCCGACCCGGTCGTGTTCGTCGAGAACAAGGCGCTGTACGGGATGCAGGGCGAGGTTCCGGAGGGGCTTCCCCCCGACGTCATCGGCCGGGCCCGAATCGCGCGGAACGGAAAGGACGTCGCCATCATCTCGTACGGGGCTTCGGTCCACACGGCGTTGTCCGCCGCGGAATCCCTTCGCGCGGAGGGGATCGAGGCGGAAGTGGTGGACCTTCGGTCCCTGCAACCTTGGGACGAGGAAACGGTCTACCGTTCGGTGGCGCGAACCCATCGCGTGGTGATCGTGCACGAAGCGGTCCGGTCGTTCGGCGTCGGGGCGGAGATCGCGGCGAAGATCGCCGAGGACGTGTTCGACGAACTGGATGCGCCCGTGGTAAGGGTCGGGGCGCCGTTCATGCCCGTGCCGTTCGCGAAATCGATGGAAACCCGTTACCTTCCGGACGCCGGGGCGGTGATCGCCGGCGTCCGCAAGGTCATGACCTGAGGGAGAGGAGAGCATCGCATGGGAAACGAGATCGTTCTTACCGAGAGAAGAGGGCGCGTCGGCATTCTTACCATCAACCGCCCCGAAATGATGAACGCCTTGGACATTGCCTCTCTTCTCGCACTCGAAGAGGCGCTGGAACGTCTCGAGCGCGACGAAGAGGTCCGCGTGATCGTGTTGACCGGAGCGGGAGAGAAATCGTTCGTGGCGGGAGGCGACATCGCCGACCTCGACTCGCGGCGGGGGCTCCCCCACTATCTTGAGTTTGCGGAGATCGTCCACCGGGTATTCCGGAAGTTCGAAACGTGCGAAAAGCCGACCATCGCGGCCGTGAACGGATGGGCCCTGGGCGGCGGCTGTGAACTGCTCCTGGCCCTGGACATCCGGATCCTCTCGGAGACGGCGCGGATCGGCCTCCCCGAGACCAAGCTCGGGCTGTTCCCGGGGGCGGGCGGCACACAGCGCATCATCCGGCAGATCCCCCTGTGCCGCGCGAAGGAGATCATGTTCACGGGCGATCCGCTCGGCGCCGAGGAGGCGGTGGCGGTGGGGCTCGCGAACAAGGTCGTCCCGAAGGACCGCTTGATGGAGACGACGCTGGAGCTGGCAGGCAAGATCGCGGAGAAGTCTCCCCTCGTCCTGAAACTGCTCAAACGCACCCTCGTCCACGGTGGAGACATGCCCCTTGCCGCGGCGATCGCCTTCGAGCAGTCGATGATCGGGCTGGTGCTCGACGCGGACGACGCCCACGAAGGGTGTCGGGCCTTCCTCGAGAAGCGGAAGGCCGACTTCAAGGGGCGTTGATCCCATGGCACCCCGCGAACTTCTCATGCCGAAGCTGGGCCTGACGATGCAGGAAGGGACCATTGCCGAATGGAAGGTCTCTCCGGGCCAGGCGTTCCGGGCTCGCGACGTTCTCGTGGTCGTGGAGACCGAGAAGGTGGCCTACGAGGTCGAAGCCGAAACCGACGGCGTCCTGGAGGAGATCCTCGTTCCCGCCACCGATACCGTCCCCGTGGGCGCGGTGATCGCCCGGTGGTCGGCGACGGGGGACGGAAAGGCCGCGGCGGTCGACGTCCGCCCGGCGGCAAAGTCGATCCCCCTTGCTCCAGGAAGGGGGAGCGGAACTGCGGAGAAAGCGCCGGAACGACCTCCCGCCTCGGTCCCCCCGCCCGGAGGCCCCCCGCCGCGGGTCATCGCCACCCCGCTCGCCCGTCGCCTGGCCCGGGAGCACGGGATCGAACTTTCCGGGCTGCAGGGTGGGGGACCCTCGGGGCGAATCCGGGCCGCCGACGTGGAGAGTGCGCGTCTTGAGGAGAAACCCGCCGCCCCGGCGTCCGGGGATGCGAAACAGGTCCATGGAATCGGGGAAGGGACAAAGATCCCCGCGGGAACGATCCAGTCCGCCATGGCCCGGCGGCTGACGGCGGTCAAGCGGGACGTCCCTCATTTCTACCTTGCCTCCGAGGCGGATGCGACGGCCATGCTCCAGGCGAAGGAGTCCCTCAACGCCGACCCGGAACGCCGGAGGGTCACCGTGAATCACCTGGTAGTTGCCGCGGTGGGGAGAGCCCTTGTCGATCTCCCCTGGGCGAACCGGGTCTGGTCCGAAGGCGATCTCGTCACCTTCGGGAGCGCGGACGTCGGCATCGCGGTGCATACGGAGCGCGGCCTGTTCGTCCCCATTCTCCGGGAGGCGGGGCGATCGGTCCTGGACGATGTGGTCGCGCGGTCCGAGGCGCTGGTCGGGAAGGCCCGGGAGGGGAAACTCGGACCGGACGACGTGTCGGCGGGCGCGATCGCCGTCTCCAACGCCGGGATGTTCAACGTAACCTACCTGACGCCGATCATCAGCCCGGGGCATTCGGCGATCCTCGGCGTCGGCAGCATCCGGGAACTGTTCCGCCCCGGCCGCACCGGCGAGCCGGAACTGCGCCGGGAGATCGGCCTCGTGCTCGCCTGCGACCACCGGGTCCTCGACGGGGTAGCGGGGCTCAAGATCCTCAACCGGATCATCCACTATCTTGAAAATCCAATCCAACTCCTGGTAGCGCCCGGAGTGAAGAGGTGAACCGATGAATTTCGCGATGAAGGAAGAGCACGTGCTGATGGTGGAGACGGCGCGCCAGATCGGCAAGAAGTTCGGCCTCGAATACTGGCGGGAGCTGGACGGCAGGAAGCAGTTCCCGAAGGAGATCTGGCAGGCCATCTGCGACGCCGGGTTCTGCGGGATCGCCCTGCCGGAGGAGTACGGAGGAGCGGGTCTCGGCATGCTGGACATGACCATCGTCATCGAGGCCCTGGCGGCCAGCGGCGGCGGGTCGACCCTCGGGCAGCTCTTCATGATCAACCCCATCTTCGGGGGGACCACCCTGTCCAGGTTCGGCACGGAAAAGCAGAAGCGCGAGCTTCTGCCGGGCCTGATCCGCGGGGAGTTCAACTGCTGCATGGCCCTCACCGAGCCCGACGCCGGCAGCAATACCCTCTCCATCCGCACCTTCGCCGCGCCCGACGGGGATGGGTGGCGTCTCAACGGCCAGAAGATCTGGATCACGGCCGTCCCGCAGGCCAGGAAAATGCTCGTGATCGCCCGCACGAAAAAACGTGAAGAGGTCGAGAAACGGACGATGGGGATCACCATGTTCCTGGTCGACACCGACCGCCCCGGCATCGAACACCAGGCGATCGAGAAGGTGGGGACGAACACCCTCCCCTCCAGCATCGTGTATTTCGATAACGTCCGGCTCGAGCAGGACGACCTGATCGGAACGCTGCACGGGGGGTGGTACGAACTGCTGGACGTCCTGAACACCGAGAGGATCGTGACGTCCGCCGGCCTGGTCGGCGCGGGGGAACTGGCGATCCGGCTCGCGGTGGACTACGCCAAGGAGCGGCGCGTCTTCGGGAAAACCCCGATCGCCGCCTACCAGGGGATCCAGTTTCCCCTGGCGCAAGCCCATGCCGAGATCGAGTGCGCGCGTCTGATGAACCGGCACGCCGCCACCCTCTTCGACGAGGGGAAGTCGTACGGAACGGAAGCCAATATCGGCAAGTTGATCGCCGCCCAGGGGGCGTCCAAGGCGATAGAACACGCCATCCAGACCTTGGGTGGAATGGGCTATTCCAAGGAGTACCACCTGGAGCGGCTCTGGCGCGACGCCCGCCTCTTCCGGATCGCGCCGGTCTCCGAGGAGATGATTCTGAACTTCGTCGCGATGAGCGACCTCGGGATGCCCCGCTCCTACTGATCGAGGGTAGGGGAATACGGGCGACGAACTCGCCAGGGAGGGCGAAGAATGGTCAATCTCAGCACGTTCATCCGGTGGCACGCGATCCGGACGCCGGAACGGGTCGCGTTGACGTACGAGGCGGAGAGCGTCACCTATTCGGACCTGGACCAACGGATCGGCCGCATGGCCGCGTTTTTACGCGCGAAGGGTGTCGCCGAAAACGACGTGGTCGCCGTCTTCATGAAGAACAGCATCGCCTTCCTGGAGATCGCCTTCGCCGTGAGCCACGTCGGCGGGATCTTTCTCCCGATCAACTTCCGCCTCGCCCGGGACGAGGCGGAGTACATCCTCGGGGACTCGAAGGCGCGGCTGCTCATCGCCGACGAGGAGTACCGGGGGACGGTGGGGGGGATCGCGGGAATCGGGATCGTGTTCCTGGACGATGCCGCCCAGAGGGACGGGCGCCGCGTGGCGGGCGCCGACGGCCCGGTTCCCGCCCTGTCCGTGAAGCAGCCGGGGGACCTCTTCCGCTTGATGTACACCTCCGGCACGACGGACCGCCCGAAGGGCGTGATGCACTCGTACGAGAACTTCTACTGGAAGTCGATGTCCCATGTCCTCGCGGTGGGGCTCTCGTCCGAGGACCGGCTGCTCGTCGTGGGGCCGCTGTACCACGTGGGGGCGTTCGACCTTCCGGGGATCGCCGTCCTGTGGGTGGGGGGGAGGATGCACATCGAGCGGAACTTCGATCCCGCCAAGGTCCTCGGGGCCATCGAGCGGGAGCGCCTGACCTGCGCGTGGATGGCGCCGGTGATGCTCGGCATGATCCTGGCCTTCGAGGGGAAGCACAAGTTCGACGTCGGCAGCTTCAAGTGGAGCATCGGGGGAGGGGAGAAGACGCCGGAAATTCGGATCCGCTCCTTCTCGGAATTTTTCACGAGCGGGCGATACATCGACGGATACGGGCTGACGGAGAGCTGCAGCGGCGACACGCTCATGGAGCCGGGGATGGAGATTCGGAAGATCGGATCTCCGGGGCGGGCGGTGCCGCACGTGGAGGTCGAGATCCGGGATGAGGCGGGGAAGACGCTTCCTGCCGGGACGGTGGGGGAGATCTGCCTCCGGGGCCCCAAGATCACGAAAGGGTACTGGAACAATCCAGAAAAGAACGCGGCGAGCTTCTTCGGGGACTGGTTCCGGACGGGGGACGTTGGGTACCTGGACGAGGACGGCTTCCTGTACCTGACCGACCGGAAGAAGGACATGATCATCACGGGGGGGGAGAACGTCGCATCCTCCGAGGTGGAGCGGGTCCTCTACGCGCTCCCCGAGGTCGCCGAGGCGTGCGTGATCGGCCTCCCCGACGAACGGTGGGGGGAGACGGTGGTGGCCCTCATCGTCCCCAAGGAGGGGAAATCGATCGACTTCGCCATGGTCGACCGGCATTGCAGGGCCCACCTCGCCGGCTTCAAGGTGCCCAGGCGGCTGATCCTCCGGGATCTTCTTCCCCGGAACCCCTCGGGAAAGATCCTCAAGCGGGTTCTCAGGGAAGAGTACGGCAGGGGCTGATATCCAATGAATCGTTCCCATTCCACGAAGAAAAGAGGGGTCGATATGACGTTATCAAGCGTGCTTGCCGGTTTTGTTCATGAGTTGCGTACCGAGGATCTTCCTCCGACTGTGGCGGAAAAAGCGAAGAATTGCCTGCTGAACGGCTACGGCATCGCCCTCGGATGCCACGACACGCCTTACGCGCCCGTGGCGCGGAAGGCGGCGCTGGCGATGGACGGCGAGAGGCCGAACGGGGCCACTTTGCTCGGCGACGGCCGGAAGACCACCGTGTCCGGGGCGGCGCTGGCCAACTCCGCCCTCTTTCACGGGCGGGCGCAGGAGGACACCTGCGGGGCGGCCCACCTGGGCGCCATCCTTCTTCCTCTCCTCACGGCCCTGATGGAAGCCCGGGGAGTCCCGGTATCCCGCCTCCTCCCATCCCTGGTCGCGGGATACGAGGTCGGGGGACTCCTGGAGAACACGTACTCCGGGTCGACGACGCCGGCCGGATTCCGTGCCTCGCCGCTGTACGGGACGGTCGCCGCCGCGGCGGCGTCGGGCAAGGCGCTCGGGCTTTCGGTCGAACAGCTTCAGGCGGCTCTCGCCAACGCCGCATCCTTCGCGGGGGGGATTCTGCAGTCGTTCGGCGACGGGACGGACGAGTGGCGCTACCAGGTCGGGGTCGCCGGTCGTGTCGGCCTGGTGGCGGCGGAGCTGGCGCGCGCGGGATCCGTATCCGCTCCGAACGCCTTCGAGGGAAAGACGGGATTCGTGCGCGCCTACGCGCGGGCCGACGTCGATCTCAAGGCCCTGGCGGCGCGCCTCGGGTCCGACTGGTCGATCCACCGGGTCACCTTCAAGCCGCATCCGGTCTGCGCCTTCAACCAGACGCCGGTAACGGCGGCCTTGAAGATTCGCGAGACGGTCGGCAAGCGCCGGATCGCATCCGTCCGCGTGCGGATGAACCCGTACGAAACCGGGTATGCGGGGATGGATTCGATGGGACCCTTCAACAGCATCTCCGGGACCTTGATGAGCATCCCCTTCTGCATCGCGAGCACGTTGCTGCGCGGCGTCCCGACGATGAAGAACATGACCACCTACGACGACGCGGGCGTGAACGATCTCGTCGCCCGGACGACGCTGGTGCCGGACGAAGGCGTCGCGAAGCTCTGCTGCATCATCGACGTCGAACTCGCGGACGGGACGCTGCTTGCGCAGGACACCCGCATGACCACCAAGGACTACGATTTCGACCGCGCCGCCGTCAACGCCCTCGTGCGGAGGATCGGGGACGAAACCGGGATACCGCAGAAGGCGTACGACCACCTGAACGCCTTCGTGGAAGCCCTCCCGGGCGCCGACCTCGGGCCGGTCCTTCGGGCGTTCGCCATGATCCCGGGCGCGGGGCCCGCGTCCGGCTGAACGGGGCGGCGGGAGGATCGGCATGCGGTCGTGAGCCTGTATTCCCTGGAAGGCCGGAAGCCCGGCGTGGCCGCGGGAACCTATGTGAGCCCCGCGGCCCACTTGATAGGGGAAGTCCGCATCGGTACCGGCTGCTGGATCGGACCGGGCGCCGTCATACGGGCCGACTTCGCTCCGATCACGATCGGGGAGTACACGGCCATCGAGGAGAATTGCGTCGTCCACTCCCAGCCGGGGACGCCGTGCCGGATCGGCGATTCCGTCACCGTCGGACACGGGGCGATCATCCACGGGGCCCTCGTGGACGACTTCGCCACGGTCGGTATGGGAGTGGTGGTGGGAATGGAGGCGAAGATCGGGAAGTGGGCGATCGTCGGCGAGGGGTCCGTTGTCAAGTCCCGCCAGGAGATCCCCCCGGAGAAGATCGCGGCGGGAGTCCCGGCGAAGGTTCTCCGGGACCTGGACGAGGAGCGGAAGGCGTTCTGGATGAACGGCAAGCGGCTCTACAGGGAACTGACCCGGAGGTACCTGGAAGGGCTTCAGCTCCTTTGACCGTCGCTGCTCGTTTTGCGCCCGCTCGTGGGGGCGGGGTATCATGAAGGGAAATCCTTCGATCGGGAAACCGGGATGGAGCCTGTCTGGCTTGGACATGTGGAGTACCGTGAGGCCCTCGAGATCCAGCTCCGCCGCATCGACCACCGTGCGGCCGGAGAGGTTCCGGATACGCTGCTTCTGCTGACGCATCCCCACGTCTACACCCTTGGCCGCGCGGGGAACGACGCGAACCTTCTCGTCCCGAAGGATGCGCTGGCGCTGGAGGGGATCTCGGTGGAGCGCGTGGGCCGGGGCGGCGACATCACCTACCACGGCCCGGGGCAGCTGGTCGGCTATCCCATTTTCCTGATGAAGAAACCCGACGTGCATCGGTTCGTTCGCTCCATCGAGGCGGCGCTGATCGAGGCGCTCGCCGTGTTCGGCGTCCACGCCGGCCGCATCGAGGGGCTGACCGGCGTCTGGGTGGGTGGGAAGAAGATCGCCTCCATCGGGGTGGGGATCAGGAAGTGGGTCACCTACCACGGGTTCGCCCTGAACGTGACGACCGACCTGTCGTATTTCCGGCGCATCCGCCTTTGCGGGCTGGAAGGGCGGGAGGCCACTTCCATCGCGGAGGTGACGGGTGCCGCACCCGCCATGGAGGAGGTCCGCGACGTCGTGGCCGCGACCTGCGCCCGCCTCCTTACGGGGTTCGCATGAGCGCCGGGATGCCGCGTCCGGAATGGCTCAGGGTCCGCGCCCCCGCCGGGAAGAGGGTGGAGGAGGTGTCGGCGGCGCTCTCCCGCCACGGTCGAGTTGCTCGTCCCGGACTTCGGGGGGGACGAGGGAGCGTTGCGCAAGGTGGTCGACGCCACGCCGGACATTCTTGCGCATAACGTGGAGACCGTCCCCCGGGATCGGACTCTCCCATCCGCGCCGTGGCGATCCTCGATGCGTAACCTCTCACCGGTTCCTCAGGTACGCCGGCAGGTCGCCCTCTTTCCTGTTTTCGTAGAGACAGCGGGGGGCCGGTCCGGCGGTCTGAAGACCGATCGCCTGGGCGGGCGAGGTCAACCGGCACGTCTCGCAGATCGCCTTGCGTGGCATCATCGGGGGCTCCCCCTTGATCGATTCCACGAGTTCGATCGCCTTCCCGATTTCGGGGGACCCGCCTTCGGCGACCACCGTGACCGCTCCTTCGGATCCGCTGCTTCCACCCGAGGCCACGTGGAAACTCTCCACCCCGGCAAGGATTTTCAACGCCTCGATTTCCGTGATCACTTTCGCTCCCGAGAGGGGAAAGAGCCCCACGTTCAACCCTTGGGAATAATCGAGGGTCAGCTGGCCGCACATGGCGACCGCCTTTCTCACCGACGGTACCAGCTTCTCGAGTCCGACCGGGACGATGAGTCGGATCCCCCGGGCGAGGATCGTCCCCATCGACCACCCGATCGTACCCCCCTCGGGATGCGCCATGAACACGGCGGCGTTCCCCTCGGGGTCGACGGCATTCGCCCCCTTGATGAAGACGGAATCCCGTCCGAAGTCCCGCAAGACTTCCGACATCGTCGCCTCGGGCGGCTTGACGGCGCCGCGGCGAATCAGGAGAATCGGCGGCTTTTCCTTCCCCATGGTGGAGCAGAGCGTTCCCCTCAAGGTCACCCCGGACAGATAGGTGTCCCGGTTGAACCGTTCGGTGACTTTTTCCTTCCCAATGATCTCTTCGGCCACATAGACGTTCGTCGAGCCGTGGCCGATGAGAATGTTTCCTGTATCCTTCGCTTTTTTCACCTCTTCGAGAGCGGCCACGGCTTTCCCGATCAGGCGCTTCGCCTCGGGCGGTGTAAAGACAAAAAGTGCTCGCATCGGATCTCCTCCCCCGGAATCAGGACGACGTTTTATTTATGGTCTGTCCGTTGGACAACCTCTTGCTATTATAATGAATATTCGACGAAGTCGGTAATTGACGGAACCCGATTTTCCGGGGACGATGAACGTTCGCGAAAGGGTGGTGCCGGAATGAATGTGCGGGAGATGTTTGATCTTTCGGGGAAGGCGGCGGTTGTCACGGGGGGATCGATCGGATTGGGGAGACAGATCGCCCGGGGGTTGGCGGAAGCGGGGGCCAATCTGGTCCTTTGCGCGCGCAAGAAGGACCGGTGCGACGCCTTGGCGGAAGAGATCCGCGGGGAGGTCGGGGTCGAGGTCCATAGCTTCTCGTGCGACGTATCCCGGGAAGAGGATGTGGAACGGCTTGCCCGCGATGCGATCTCCGCCTTCGGCGTGATCGATATCCTCGTGAACAACGCCGGGATCAGCTGGGGAGCGAAGCTGGAGGAGATGGCGGCGAAAGACTGGCAGAGGGTCCTGGATGTGAACCTGAACGGGACGTTCTTCGGCTGCAAGCATTTCGGAAAAGCGATGATCGCCCGCCGCGCGGGGTGCATCATCAACCTTTCGTCTGCCATGGCCCTCAAGGCGGAGAGGCTGGTGAACGCTCCGAGCTACTCGGCCAGCAAGGGAGCCGTGATCTCCCTTACCCGGGACCTCGCCGTGCAGTGGGCACCCTATGGGATCCGGGTGAATGCCGTGGCGCCCGGGTGGTTCCCATCCCATATGACGGAGGTCGTCCTCAAGAAAAACGAGGAGCGCATGCTCGGCAGGAATCCGATGGGACGTTTCGGCGGAGAGGATGATCTTAAAGGGGTCGTCGTCTTCCTGGCTTCCTCCGCGGCGGCGTATCTCACCGGGCAGACGATCGTGGTGGACGGGGGAGAAACTTCATGATGAGCACCCTGCTGGAACTCGAGGGGTGAACGAAAGGGACGAAGCGATGGCGCTGTCGGGAGTATACGAGTTTCTGGCCCAGGATCGGGTGATCTTCGGAAAGGCCGCGGCGGAAGCCGTGGTGGAAACCGCCGACAAGCTGGGAAAGCGGCGGCTCTTCATCGTGGCGAGCAAGACGTTGAGCCGGAAAACCGACGTGATCGCGCGGATCCGGGCCGCGTTGGGGGACCGTTGCGTCGGCCTGTTCGACGACTGCGTGGAGCATGTCCCGCGATCCAGCGTGCTTCGCCTCACCGAAGCGGTGAAGGGGGTTGCCCCCGACCTGGTTGTCACCGTCGGCGGCGGCACGCCGGTCGACACGGTGAAGGTGATGCTGGTGTGCCTTGCCGAGGGGATCGCCGACGAGGGCGGTTTCGACGCCGCGCGGATCCGGGTGAACCCCGACGGCACCAAGGTCGTGCCGCCGGTGAAGGATCCGCCGTTCCGACAGATCATCGTTCCGACGACCCTGTCGGGCGCCGAGTTTTCAAACCTCGGCGGCGCCACGGACCCGGCGCGCAAGGTCAAGGATCTCTACACCGGCCGCTTCATCGGCGGGCAGGTCGTCATCCTGGATCCGGTCGCGACGCTCCACACGCCGGAAGGCCTCTGGTTGTCGACGGGGATCCGCGCCGTGGACCATGCGGTGGAGACGATCTGCTCGCGAAGCCCGCAGCCGTTCACCGACGCCACCTGTCTGCACGCCCTCGGCATGCTGGCCCGGTCGTTGCGCGCCAACAAGACCGATCCGGCGGACCTGGAGGGGCGCCTGGAAAGCCAGCTGGGTGTTTGGCTCGCCACCACGGGGCTTGGCCGCGTCGAATGGGGAGCGAGTCACGGGATCGGACACCAGCTCGGCGCGGTGGCCGGCGTTCCGCACGGCCACTGCTCCTGCGTCATGCTGCCGAGCGTCCTGCGGTACAACAAGGCGGTGAACGCGGGGAGGCAGCGGTCGGTCGCGCAGGCGCTCGGTCGCGCGGACCTGGAGGCCGCGGACGCCGTCCACGAATTGGTAAAGGACCTGGGGCAACCGCGCTCTTTACAGGCGGTCGGCGTCCGGCGCGATCACTTCGACGCCATCGCGAAGGGGGCAATGCAGAACATGATGGTGCGCACCAACCCGCGCCCGATTACGAACGAGAAGCAGGTGCACGAGATCCTCGACCTGGCGTGGTGACGGGGTTTCCCGGATGCCCGGGGGTGATACGCTTACCGGGTTTTGGCGCAAACCTTCCGTATCGACCTGACCGGAAGGACAGCGCTGGTCACCGGCGCCTCGAAGGGGCTTGGGCGCGCGATGGCGCTGGGGCTGGCGAAGGGCGGGTGCGACCTGGCCCTGTGCGCCCGAGATGCCGCGGGGCT
>Ga0172375_10000925_pt1 | contig 47465 bp, 55 predicted proteins | sample LakKiv1m_FD_114537 | JGI IMG/M metagenome (GOLD analysis project Ga0172375, IMG submission 114537) | Freshwater microbial communities from Kabuno Bay, South-Kivu, Congo - kab_092012_11.1m | ecosystem: Environmental > Aquatic > Freshwater > Lake | place: Democratic Republic of the Congo... | reverse complement strand
TGGCGGAGGAGAGGGGATTCGAACCCCTGAGTCCTTTCGGACGCACGCTTTCCAAGCGTGTGGAATGAACCACTATCCGACTCCTCCAACTTCAGTCTATTTTATCCCCAGACTGTGTAGGGTGGAATGTTGAGGCAAAGCGGAAATCCCGACCTTGCGTCGGGAAACCACCATCCGATCTACTCCGCCGTAGCCCCGCAGTGGCGGGGCGTAGGCGAGCCTCTCCAATTTCAGTCTATTTTACGGCTTTTCTCCCATTTAATAAAGCTTCTAGTCTCCTCTTCGCTTTCCCCAGTAATATTCTTTCCGACCCATACGATAGCCTTTCCCCTGCCTCCTCGAAACCAAACCAGCCTCTGTCAATTACCGTCTCTTTGTCAAAATGCTTTAATGAACTTTCACCTGTATATTCCATCAAAAAAAACGTCACTTTTTTAATGATTTTTTTCCGGCTCATCCGGTCATAAATCAAATAGTCGTTTGACCCTAGTTTAGTCAGGATTCTCGCTTTTATCCGCCCTTCTTCTTCCACCTCCCTCAACGCCGCCTGTTTTAAAAATTCCCCTTTCTGCAGATGTCCCTTGGGAAATTTATAGTGCCCCTCCCGATGATCTTTTGTTTTTTCATTCAAATGTAAAAACCGGACTTTCCCCGAAATCGTTTTAATCATCAGCCATTTAATTTCTTTGGCCTCTTTTTTGAAAACTATTCCTCCCGCCGACCTCTCGTCATAATCATTCTTTGTTTTTTCGGTTTTTCTGTTTGGAAAATTAGTCATTTAAAATTAGATATTGTTTGGAAATTGTCAGTCACAGGCTGATCCGCCTTTGGCGGATAATTTGTAATTTGGTTATTCAGAATTTTTAATTCTTAAAAATTCTATTAGTGTTCCCGTCGGGAGTCGAACCCGAATCTATGGCTTCGGAGGCCACTATTCTATCCATTGAACTACGGGGACAGAGAACAACCTATTATATCCACCCGCCTGCAACGCTTTGCGTAGCAATGCGGGCAGGTTGAACTACGGGGACAGAGAACAACCTATTATATCCACCCGCCTGCAACGCTTTGCGTAGCAATGCGGGCAGGTTGAACTACGGGGACAAAATAAACTATTTTAACCCAAGCCTCTGTCGGCTATTCTACTGCGCCCGCCGTAGCCCCGCAGCGGCGGGGCGTAGGCGGGTCCAGTTAAACTTCGGGTACAAGATTTGTAAAACATTGTATTTTATCCTATTTTACCGATTACAGTTTACCAATTACTATTTACCAGTTTATTCCATTAATTCCACCTTTAGCCTCCCTCCCTTCTCTTCCACCACCACTGCCTTTTCTCTTCCATTGTCTTCCAGTATCAGGTTGGCGATTTGGTCCACCACCTCGCTTTCTATCAGTCTTTTTAATGGTCTGGCTCCAAACACCGGATCATAGCCTTTTTTTGCCAGCCACTTTTTCGCCCCGTCGCTAACCTCCAGTCTTATCCCTTCTTCTGCCAACCGCTTCCTCGCCCGACCAATTTGAATCTCCACAATTTTTTCCAGTTGTTTTTCGTCCAATTTATTAAAAACAATTATCTGGTCAATCCGGTTCAAAAACTCCGGCCTAAAAGTCTTGTTAACCAGCTCTTCAGCTAGATTCGACGTCATAATAATGACGGTATTACTAAAATCTACCGTTCGGCCCTTCCCATCGGTTAATCGGCCGTCATCAAACACCTGCAAAAAAGTATTGAAAATCTGCGGGTGGGCTTTTTCAATTTCGTCCAGCAATACCACCGAATATGGCTTTCTTCTTACCGCTTCCGTCAGTTGTCCTCCTTCTTCGTAGCCCACATATCCCGGCGGCGACCCTATCAATCGCGCCACGCTATGCTGCTCCCCGTATTCGCTCATATCGATTCTTATCAGTGCCTTTTCGTCTCCAAACAGTTGTTCCGCCAACGCCCTGGCTGTTTCCGTTTTCCCTACCCCCGTTGGCCCTAAAAACAAAAAGGTCGCCGTCGGTTTTCCCAACTCTCCCAAATGTAACCTCGATCTTTTAATTGCCGCCGCCACTGCCGCTACCGCCGCTCCTTGTCCCACCACTCTTTTTTCCAATTCTTCCTCCAGATTTTTCAATTTTTCCGTCTCGCTTTTCAACAGCCGGCTGGCTGGTACTCCTGTCCATTTAGCCACCACTCGGGCAATATCGTCTTCGTCCACCTCTTGTTTTATTAATCTCTCTTCCGGCCTTATTTCTTTCCATTCTTTTTCCGCTTTTTTTAAATTTTCCTGGGTTTTGGGTATCAGGCTGTATTTAATCTCCGCCGCTTCTTCCAGTTCCAGGTTTCTCTCCGCCGCCTCCAGCCCATATTTTAGTTTCTCCAGTTCTTCCTTATTTCGACTTATTTTTTCCAGCGCTTCCTTCTGTTGCTTCCATCTCGATTTTATTTTCGACAATTTTTCCTTTTCTTCGGCTATTTCTTTCCTAATCTCTTCCAATCTTTTCTTGCTCTCTTCGCTTCCTTCCTTCGCCAACGCTTTTTCTTCAATTTCCAGCTGGGTCACTTTCCTTTCCCGGTTATCCACCTCTGCTGGTGCCGACTCCATTTCGATTCGTAAGCTCGATGCCGCCTCATCCACCAGGTCTATCGCTTTATCCGGCAAAAACCGGTCATGAATATACCGGTCCGACAGCTTCGCCGCCGCCACCAAAGCCGCATCGGTCACTCTGATTCCGTGGTGAATTTCATATTTTTCCTTTAAGCCCCTCAAAATCGACACCGTATCCTCCATTGTCGGTTCGTTAACCATTACCGGTTGAAACCGTCTTTCCAACGCGCTGTCTTTCTCAATATATTTTCGGTATTCCGTTATTGTCGTCGCTCCGATCACCCTTAACGCTCCCCTGGCCAATCCCGGCTTAAGCATATTACTGGCGTCCACTGCTCCCTCCGCTCCCCCCGCTCCCACAATCGTGTGCAGTTCATCAATAAACAAAATTATTTTCCCTTCCGACTTAGTTACCTCCTCAATCACCGCCCTCAATCTTTCCTCAAATTCCCCTCTGAATTTTGCTCCTGCCAACAGCCCCGAAATTTCCAGCGTTAATATCTCTTTGTCTTTTAATGATTCCGGCACATCTCCCGCCACTATTCGATTGGCCAATCCTTCCACTATCGCTGTTTTCCCCACTCCTGGATCGCCCACCAGCACCGGATTATTTTTTGTTCGTCGCGATAAAACCTGCATTACCCGCCTGATCTCTTCCTCCCGCCCGATTACCGGATCCAACTTGCCGCTTTTTGCCAAAGCCGTCAGATTAACGGTATATTTCTGCAGCGATTTGTAGCTTGCCTCTTTGTTTTCCGAATCCACTGTTTTTCCCTCCCTTAATTTCTCAATTTCTTCTCTTATTTTATTATCATCGGCTATCGCCCACAATACCATTTCCTGCGATACAAAACTATCGCCCCTTCTTTGGCTTTCCTTTATCGCCTCTGCCAGTTTCTGCTGTAATTTCTGCGAAATTCTTGGCTCCATCCCACCTTCTACTACCGGTAAATTATCCAAATTTTCTTCTGGCTGATTTTTCAGAATCTCTTTCCCTGGTCCGTCAATATTTTTTAATGCCCACCACAGGTGGGGGATATCCACTTCCGGATTTTTTCTTCTTTGGGCTTCTTCCACCGCCATCTGCAGTGTCTCTGCCGCCAATTGGGTAAATTGCGGGTTTCTCATGAATTTATTTTACAACGTGCCTAGCCTGTCCGCCTGTGGCGGATCAACGACTGCTAATTATTTTTACTTTCAGATTTTCAACTTTCAGACTTTCGACTGTTCCTTGCGTTTCGTCCCCCGAACTTCGCGTCGGGGGGCTCATCAGACCCATCAATAGGATGACGCACCATCCCCCGGGAACCCAATCAACCGCCTTTCAGCAGCTTTCATGGGTTCACCCGGGGGTGAGAAGAGTCCTTGCCAGCGGATTCGAACCGCGTGGATCTTACTCTGAAATTCATTTCAGATCCATCCCACCGTGGGAAAGGCAAGGAAGCAACGTGCCTCACTTGGGCGTGCAAGGGACGCACGACCCAGGGACAACCAGGACGGGGGACCCGTTCGGGTTGCATTGCTGCGAGCAGTAACAACCCCGGGCAGGCCCGAGTTGTCCGCACCCGGCAGCGGCCGTGGGCGCAACAGCAGGCGCAGGCGTAGCCGTGGCCGTCGGTGTCGCCTTCGCCATGGCCGTGGCAACACCGATCACCTCCGCACTGAAGGTGGGTATCAGCCCTGCTGGGACCCACAACAGCGCGACCGTCGCCGTCGGAGACGCCGCAATCGCGACCGGAGCAATGCCTCGACGGACAGCTGGCGTCGGGGTTACCCTTTTTTCCAGCTCGTCCGCCGGCGGTAGGAGGAAAAACCCCCCCACCAGCACCAGCATGGCAACTGCCACCATCGCAATCTTTTTGAAACTGAAGTTGCTAATGTTTTTTCTCATCTTTCTGCTCCTTCTTCGGGGAGGCCAGAACCTCATCAAAGAGGTACCAAATGGAGACGATAACAATTGTGATGCCAGCAATTCCGAGAAACTCTGAAAAAGTGAGCAATATCGTCGCGATCGCTATCGGTATCAGGTTAAAAACTCTCCCCTGTGCAAGCCACTCGCCCCAGGCATTTGAGGCGAGGTCCAGGAAACTCACGATCCCGATAAACCAAACCGTAACCTGAATCACCTTCATGACCATTTTCTTCAGACTGTCATCTCCCCCCTTCCGTTTCTGGTGAAAGGCCAACCACCATCCCAACATGGCGATTAGCGCTGCACCAACGACCTCGGACACCGATGAGAAAACACTAATCCCATCGGCTATGCCTTTTTCGGTCTTCCATGCCTCCAGAACATTAGCTGTGAGTTCCAAGTCTCTCATCAGCCAAACAGAAAAAGCATAGTAGGTCAAGATCGCGCCAGCAACGGCACACATCAAGATAAAAACAATCAGCGCTACTTTCTCTATACGCCTTCCCCACTTCTCTCCCACACTCTCCTCTTCCTCGTCGTCCTCATCGCCGCCCTTGCCCATGGCCTCGCGCATTTTTTGCGCGGCCTCATCGACGGGCAAAGAGCCGTCGGCAACACCTTCGAGAATCCTCCGTACCCCTTCACCACCCCCCTCAATCATGGAGAGGGCTTTTTCGACGGGGATTTTCCCGTCTTTTACCCCCTCTAGGAATTCTTCGAGAGTCATCCCTTTTTTTTCCTCTGCCATTTCCGTGTCTCCTTTTCCACTTTTCTTAGTGACTCTCCACCCGGCTAGATTCGATTTAAACCTCAAACCCACCCCGGTGGGAATCACTTCTTTACTCTTCTCTTTTTTTCAAATTACCTTCCCGCGCTTTTGCGTGAATTGCCCAATATTTTAGCATGATATCCTATAATAATCAATCCCTTTTGATTTCGCCTAAAGTCCTATAACATTTGCGTTTTATACATCTCTGTGCTACACTACCTCCAATTTAAAAATTAATATTTTTTCTATGCCGCAACCTCCTCGTACTGGTAAAGAAGTTATCACTTATCGTCCTGTCACCCCTTCCGCTCCTGCGGTTTTTAGCGAAGTCGTCATTAGGGCTGCCGCCGATGCTGGCGCCGAAAGCGTTGAAGGCCAAGTCCATTTTGACGATTCAACTCGAGTAGTTATTGGTAAAGTCGAAACCCCCGAAGGCAGTTCTTCGGGTGTTACTTTTGCTACTCGGTCAGTAAGCGAAGCCGGCATTAAAGTTCGTTTCCATTCGTAATTTATTATGTCTAAAACTACCACTGAACTTAAACCTTGGGGTCTTGAAACTACCGTCAAACCATCATTTTTCGAAAGCCTATTAGGCGCCAGGGAAGTTACTGTTTCCACCCCTGGCGGTGGCACCGATGCCCTTCGTCTTGCCGGTGAAACTACCAATTTTGCTCGGGAACAAGGATTTCACTATTCCGAAGAAGTTATCAGTCGGGCCTCTGTTGTTGTTGATCAATCCCCCAGGCGCCAAGTTGTCGACGTTTCCGCTGTTCATGGTAGTGTTTTTAACGATGATCGCCCTCATGTTCAACAAAGAAGCTCTCGGGAGGTCAGGTTAACGCTTCCCGATGGTACCAGTGTCACTTCTACCAGCGGTACCGATGAAAACGGTCGTCCTTACGGTGGAACCCAAACCCAAAAACATAACCTTACCGGACAAGTAATCGAAGCCGCTTTCATCACTAATCCACAAAGACTACCTCAAGTGGAAAAACCCCAATACGACTGGCTAGGTCGCCGCATCAAGAAGAAATAATCTCCTTATACTTCTCCTCCATCCTCTCTTGACATTGTATCGCCATGTATATACAATGTCGTTAATGGATTTGGACAGTTTTGATTGGGACAAGGCCAACCAGGATAAAAACTACGTTAAACATCGCGTTACCAATACCGAATGCGAAGAAGTTTTTATCGACAGCCATAAGGTTATCCTGGTCGACGAGCTTCATTCCCAAAAAGAACCCCGTTTCATTCTTTTGGGTAAGACCAAAAAATCCAGATTATTATTTATTGTTTTTACCGTTAGAGGTAAAAAAATCAGGGTCATTTCGGCTCGAGACACTGATAAAAAAGAAAGGAGGCTTTATGACCAAGATGATTAAACTTCCTAAGTTTAAAAATGAGGACGATGAGCGCCAATTTTGGGCCAAAATTAATCTGGCCGATTATTTTGAACCTTCCGATTTTAAAAAAGTCAGTTTCCCCAACCTAAAACCGACCAGCCGGGCTGTCTCTATTCGTATTCCCGAATATCTTCTCAACCGGTTAAAGGAAAAGGCCAACGAAATCGACGTTCCCTATCAGTCACTAATTAAGGGCTACATTAAAAAAGGCTTGATGTCATAAACTATTCACGGCCTATACTTCTCCTCCATCCTCTCCACCATCGAATACCCACAGCCGCAAAAAAACTGTTTATAAAATCCCTTTGTTTTCAACTCCCTCTCGATTTTTTCCGGCTCCCAAAACTTCACCCCGTATTTTTTTCCCGCCGCTTCTCCGATTTTTTTAATCATTTCTCGGTTCTGATACTGGCTCGACAAAAGTGTTGTCGAAAAATACTCAAATCCATTAACTTTAGCGTATTCCGCCGTCTTCCCAATTCTCAATTTCCAGCAGTTTTCGCATCGCTTCTTGTCATTTTTTACCACCGCAAAATATTCCTTCGGGCTCCAGTCGGCCACTATTAATTTTAATTTTTTCTCCCCGGCAATTTTTTGCGCCGCCGCCAGCCGGCATAAATATTCCGCCCGCGGTTGAATATTGGGATTATAAAAATAACCAAAAATTTCGATACTTTTCCCACCACTAATCATCTTTAGCCAGCAATCGGCACAACAGACATGCATCAATATCATTTCTTTTCCAGCCACTCCTTCATTCTCGCCAACCCTTCTTTTGCCTCCGCCCCCTCAAAATGTTTTCTTGCCGGCTCCAGTTTGGCAATCAGCCATTCCGTCAGCCCGTTTTTCAAATCCGCCGGGTATAGCTTTTCCGCCCGATAATCCGCCACCAATTCGCTAAATTTTTCATATACCACCTTCCCTCCGTATCTTTCCGGCCTTTCTATTTCTAGCCTCCCGTCTTCTCCCCCCCAAAACACCAGCACTTGTGCCCAGTTAATCAGCGGATTGTATTCCGTCTCTTTCGGCGGCCCGTAAGCTTTTTTAACTTTTTCTCTGATCTCCTCCGGACTGTCGTGCACAAAAATTGCCGAATTCGGCTTCGACTTGCTCATCTTCAGCTCGATTTGTTTTTCTTCCGCGTCTCCTTCTTCCGACTGCGGAGCAGTCAACCCGGCAATTAAATTCTGGTGGACTGCCACCGGTGCTATCACTTTCCCGCTCTTGTCTTTCAATGGATTAATTTTCAATTTTTCCGCCACTTGTCTGGCCACCACATGCGCTTTCCGTTGGTCCATTCCCGCATGGGCCAAATTTACCCCCATCGTAAAAATATCCGCCACCTGGAGTGGGGGATAGAACAGCGTTGCCATATCCACGTCCGTTCCCTGCTTTTTCCCCATTATCGAAATCGACCTTAAATTCCGTGATAATGTTACATGTTTCCCCACTTCCATAAACGTTTCCCAGTGCACCGGATTTTTTTCATACAAGTCCTTGCCGCTGATAAATTCCACTTTATCCGCCGCCACCCCGTAACATTTCAGCGACGCAATCAACCCTTGTTTAAAATAATGTTCCGACGCCCAGCGGATATTTTCCCAGTTACCCCCCAGTTTATTGTTTAAATACGAATGAAAATCAGCCAAAAATACCCGGCATTTTGCCCCTGCCTCCAAAAAATCAGCAATTTTCCCCATCGAAATCAACCCCGTTCCCAAATGCACCATCCCCGAAATTTCAAAGCCGATATACTGCGACAATTCTGTCCCGTTGTCAATCAAAACCCCCAAGTCTTCTTTCGTCAGCACTTCCTGACAATTCCGGGTAACCAGCTCCATTTTCTGTTTTTTATCCATACCCGATTATATCCGAAAACCCTATCTTCCGCGATGTCAATCTAATCAATCTCTTATTCAACAACACTCTTCCAGAGCATGTTTTTAAATATTTTTCTAACAATTTATGGATACTTTTCAATCCCCATCCGGATTTTAGATATACTTCACGTCTCTTGGCATCAACACGGTTTAAAAATGCCTCGTAATGAATTAATTTGTAGGGGATAAAAGGTTTTGTCGCTTTATTTAATCCTTTGTTATGTGATTCAAATCGTTTTTTAAGATCGGCGCTATACCCAATATACAAACTACTATTTTTAAGACTTTGTAAAACGTAGGTGTAATACATCTTCTGAAGGCGGAACGTAATAAATTTTCTTCAAAAATTTAAACGTTCCAGCAGCGTTTGCCGATTTATCGGCATTACGCTGCGGAAGGAGAGGGAGTCGAACCCTCATGCCCTTTCGGACGCAGGTTTAGCAAACCTGTGGCTTACCATTCGCCGCATCCTTCCGAAGTACGCAAATTATACTATAACCAGGCTGTTTTCTTGTGTTATAGTAATTTGATGGTGAAAACAGAAAAGAGAGTTAAGATCGACAATTTTGAAGAAATCAACGAAGAAAAAACTCTGTTCTCCTGGATCGCGGCCGAAAGACCGTTTCAACGGAGAAATCGGGATTTTTGGATTACCGCCATTGCTATTTTAGTTCTCGTCTCGGTATTTTTGATTTTTATTAAAGAATTTTTCCTAATCGTGGCATTGGTCTCGGTGCTGTTTCTTTACTATGTTCTTTCAACCGTCCCGCCGGAAAATACCGACTACCAGATCACCAATCGGGGAATTCATTTTGGCGACACCTTTTATCCCTGGAGCCTACTTTCCAGATTCTGGTTTAAGTCAAATTTAAGCAGTCTCCAGTTGCACATTGAAACCTTACTGCGGTTTCCCCGCCAGGTCTCCCTGGTCATCAACCCCTCCGACCAGGAAAAAATCAAAAACCTGATCGTTAAAAGAATTCCGTTGCTGGAAAGTTCGCCTACCTTTGTCGATCGGCTGACCAAATGGGCCGGCAGCCATCTGCCTCTCGAAAACCGAGATAAAAAGATTACAGAATCGGGTAAAGCGTAATTTGACTTGAACCGGTTAATTGTATTAAACTCTAGGTACTACTATCTTTATCTCTGTTCAAGTGTCGCCCTGGTCAAGTTCTAAAAAATCTGAAGCTAGAAAGTTGAAACTCGACGGAAATAGCCTTGGTCTTATTACTCAAAAAACAGGAATCCCCAAAAGTACTCTATCTTTTTGGTTTAAAAATATTCCCCGGTCAAATAATCTCTTTTATACCAACAGAAAAGAGTGGCTAAGTAAAATAAGACTCCTGGCTGTCAAGGCTAATAGAAAGAAACGTCAACAGATAATCGACAAGATAAACGATGAAGTAAAAAAGGATATTGATTCCTGGAGAAACATTAACTCAGCCAAAATCCACAAAATAATACTAGCCCAGTTATATTGGACGGAAGGAAGTAAGGGAAAAGAAGTCGTTCAGTTTGCTAATACCGATCCCCAATTAGCCCTACTTTTTATTTCTCTTTTAAGGAGTAGTTTCAAATTAGACGAATCAAAGTTTAGAATAAGGCTCCATTTGCATGACTACCATCCAGAAAAAGAGATCAAAGAGTTCTGGTCAAAGCTGTTGAAGGTCCCCGAATCACAATTCTATAAAAGTTATCGAAAAATCAGAAGCAAGGAGAAAACATTTCGAAGAAATTTTGGCGGAATCTGTTTTATAAAGTATAATAGCGTCTATCTGCAAAAACGGATAATGCGCTATGCTTATCTGCTTGCTGATAAGCTCGTTGGAAAAATAACTGTCCCCGTAGTTTAATGGATAGAACATTGCCCTGCGGAGGCAAGGATATGAGTTCGATTCTCATCGGGGACACCAACAGATTTTTCAAAAAAATCTGAATTTCCAATTTTCAATTTCCAAATTTCAAACTTTTTTATTTGTGATTTTGGATTTGAAATTTGTCTGGATCTTGGAATTTGGTTATTGTGATTTTAAGCTTGGAGGGCTTGCCCTCCGAAGCTTTAGCCCAGGAGGGTGGGCAGGACGGTAATGCGCTGGTTTCGAAAACCAGTGGGAGCAATCCCTAACAGGTTCAACCCCTGTACCCTCCGCCATGTTAATCATTTTTTTTCTTCTCCATCTTCTTCTTCTTTTTCTCTCTCCTCATCTCATCCCTTATCTTGGCTTTTTTCCCTACGCCGATGAAATTACCAAATTTAATCTCCCCCAATTTCTCCATCCTCTGGCCAACTTCGACGGCATCCACTATCTGCTAATCGCTACCCGCGGCTATGCCCACTATGAACAGGCCTTTTTCCCTCTCTATCCTTTTCTTATTCGTCTTTTCTCCTTCCTCAATCCCTTTTTAGTTGCCCTTCTGCTTTCCAGCCTCTCTTTTTTTATCGCTTCCCGCTTCTTTCCCTTTTCTCGTCGAGCCTTCCTCTTTTTTCTTGCCTTCCCCACCTCTTTCTTTTTTCTCACTGTTTACACCGAAAGCCTCTTCTTTCTTCTCTTTTCTCTCACCCTCTATTTCCTTGATAAGCGCCGATATTTCCTGGTTTTTATTTTTTCTCTCCTTGCTTCATTCACTCGTCTTATCGGCCTTTTCCTTTTTATCCCCATTCTTTTTCATTTTCTCCAAAAACGTCCCCTTCGGCCCGCCGCCCTCATCACTCTTGCTCCTTTTCTCGGTCTTGGCCTTTATTGTCTCTACCTTTTTCACACTACCGGTGACCCGCTTTTTTTCTTTCACTCCCAACCGGCTTTCGGCGCCAACCGTTCCACCTCTCTTATCCTTTTTCCCCAGGTAATTTTTCGTTATCTTAAAATAATTTTTTTGGCCGCCCCCGACTTTAAATATTTTATTGCTGTTTTTGAGCTTTTGACTTTCCTTTTCTTTTTTGCCGTCCTCTCCGTCGATCTAAAAAAACACCTTTCTTCCCGCAATTTTCTCTCACCGTCATCTTCCCTTCTTCTTTTCTCTTTTGCTGTCCTTCTCCTCCCCACTCTCACCGGCACCTTTTCCTCCCTTCCCCGTTACGTTCTTTTTTGCCCCTCCGTCTTTATCTACCTTGCCAATCTTCCCCGCAAAGCCATCCAAAATCTGATTTTGTTGGTCTTCTCCCTTCTTCATCTTCTCGCTTTTTCCTTCTTTATCCAGGGCTATTTTATTTCATGACCACTCTCTCTCAACTCAAATCCGATCTTCAGTCTCTTTCCAATCCTGAAAAAATTCTGGTCTTTAAGCGTTTTTTCAAAACCGGCCCCGGCCAATACGGGGCAGGGGACCGCTTCCTCGGTCTGACCACTCCCCAAATCCGTTCTCTCGTCAAAAAATATTGGCAAAACCTATCTTTAACTAATCTCGACCATCTCCTTCAAAGTTCCTACCACGAACACCGCACTGTCGCCCTCGCTTGTCTTAATAATCTCTTCAAAAAAAGCGACTCCAAATCTCAAAAAACTATTTTTGATTTTTATCTTCACCACACTTCCCGCATCAACAACTGGGATCTCGTCGACATCTCCTGTCCCCATATCGTCGGCGCCTATCTTCTTGAGCAAAAAGATAGATCAATTCTTTATCAATTAGCCAAATCCAGCAGTCTTTGGGAAAAGCGTATTTCTCTCATTTCTACCCTCGCTTTCATCCGCCAAAACCAATTTGAAGATACTCTTAATCTTGCTCTTATTCTCATTACCGACCCCCACGATCTTATTCATAAAGCCATCGGTTGGATGCTTCGCGAAGTCGGCAAACGCGACCTTAAAACCCTTCTCAATTTTCTCGACCAATCCGCCCCCCGTCTTCCCCGCACTGCTCTTCGTTATGCCATCGAGCGCCTCCCCCAATCCCAGCGCCAGCACTACCTCCATCTCCCCTCTTGACAATCATGTTATATAGATCTAACATATAGAAGTTAGAAATATTTAACATGGTTACTAAAATTAAAGGCTATCGTCTTAAGCTCAACCTTACTCAGCAGCAGTTGGCTGATCTGGTCAACGTTCGCCGCGAAACCATTGTCTTCCTTGAGCAGGGGAGATACAATCCCTCCCTTAAGCTCGCCCACGATGTTGCCCTAGCTCTTAAAACGTCCCTCGACAAATTATTTATTTTCTAAAAAAAATTATGATCGGCAAATCTTCTTGGTTTTCTCCCCGCAAATACGGTGGTTGGGGTCTCACTCCCAATTGTTGGCAGGGCTGGCTTTATGTTGTTATCGCCGTTCTCCCTTTCGTTCTAATTAAAAACACCCCCGTCCACTATTTCTGGCTAATCGTAGTTTCTCTCGATTTTGTCGATATTATGCTCCATCTTAAAAAAGACGAACGCGAAACCCTTCACGAAGCCCTCGCCGAAAGAAATGCCCTTTGGGTAATGATTTTAATTCTTGTTGCCGGCTCTTTTATCCAAAAAGAAGTCAATCCCATTGTTGTCTTTGCTCTGATCGGCTCCACCATTGCCAAAGCCCTCACCCACTTCCATCTTCGGGACAAATAATTTTCGACTTTCAGACTTTGGACTTTAAGACTATTTTTTTTAAATCTCGTATTCAAAATAACTATCGTAAGGTATTGTCCACGAACAGGTATCTTCGATACTGGCGTTTTCCATTAACTTCCTAAACAGTCTTATCGAATTACCGTGCGCCGATATCGCAATTCCCATGTCTTTTCCTCCGTATTTCTTTTTTAAATCTTCAATAAACTCCCCAACTCTTTTTTCTACATCCACAAACGCTTCGCCGTTTGGTGTCCGGTCCTCCCACCCTCGATGCCATTTATCAAACGCCTCTTGTCCGTATTTATCCAGTATTTCCTGGTGCGGCTGTCCCGAAAAATCCCCATACGATCTCTCAATCATCCGATCATCCGTAATTATTTCTTTACATTCCGGGTGATACGCCAGCACTTCCTTTAAAGTATCCATCGCTCTTGATAATCGTGTCTGATAAGCCACTTCGATTTTTTTATCTTTTAACATCTCTCCCAATTTTTTCGCTTGTTCCACTCCCAACTCTGTTAATTTTGAATCCAACCAACCGGTAAACACTTTCTTTAAATTATTCTCTGACTGTCCATGTCGGAACAGATATATTTTTGCCATTTGTCATTATTTAATATTTAATTCCTCTTCAATCCTCATCAGTCTGTTATATTTGCACACCCTTTCTCCTCTCGTCGGCCCGGCTTTGATATATTCACTTCCCACCGCTACCGCCAAATCTACCATAAATGTATCATTTGTTTCTCCACCGCCTCGATGTGACGGCATCGTCATCAATCCATGTTTTTTGGCCAACAGACAGCAATCGACTGTTTCCGTCAACGTTCCTGCCTGGTTCAATTTTATTAAAATCGCACTCGCCGCTTTTGTTTCAATTGCTTTTTGCCACAGTTTTACATTTGTTACCGTTAAGTCATCAGCGATCAGTGGAAAATTACCTTCGATCTTTGCCAGTAGTTTCGGCCAGCTATCCCAATCAAATTCCGACAGCATGTCTTCCCACGATACAAATGGATATTTACCTACCCATTGGCAATAATAAGCAATCAATTCTTCTGATGTTAACTCTTTATTTTCGATTTTTAATTTATACTTTTTGCTTTCCTCATCAAAAAACTCACTCGCTGCTGCATCAATTCCTATCCCTGCATCCATTCCTGGAACATATCCTGCGTTTTTAATCGCTTCCACTAGATACTCAATCGGTTTTTCGTTCGACGTTATTCCATTTGGGGCAAACGCTCCCTCGTTTCCCACATTTATCGACAATTTTTCTCTTTTTAGAATTTTCTTTAATGCCTCATAAATTTCCATTTCCATCCGCACATTTTCTGCCGCTGATTTTTCCCCCATCGCCCCAACCATAAATTCCTGCAAATCTGTTGTTTCATCCGCGTGTTTTCCTCCCTCAATCATCACAATCATCGGCTTTGGTAATTTCCATTCTGTCTCTTCAACTCCGTAAACCTTCCGTAGATATTTATAAAGCGGCATTTTTTCTTCTTCTGCTTCAGCTCTGGCCACCGCCAAAGAAACTCCCAGCATTGCGTTTCCTCCTAACCTCGCTTTATTTTCTGTTCCATCTAATTCAATCATCTTTTGATCAATCACTCTTTGTTCACTGGCTTCCACCCCGACCAAAATTTTTTTTATTTCCCCATTAATATTTTCTACCGCTTTTAGCATTCCTTTGCCGTTATATCTTTTTGGATCGCCATCCAGCAACACTGTTGCCTCCCGGCTTCCCGCTGATGCTCCGTATGATACCGATGCCTCGCCTATCGCTCCGTTTTCGAGTGTTACTGTCACCTCCAAACTCGGTGCTCCTCCCGATGCTAATATCTCTCTGGCTTTGATTGTTTTTATCTTTGACATACACCGTCATTATACCTCTAAATTTTACGTTTCTACTCTCCCCAATCTTCTTTTTACCCACTTTTTCATCCAAAAATCTTTTAATCCTCTCACCTTCGTCATCCAATTATTATCTCTAAAAACTACAAAATTTCCCTGTTCTTTTTTCTTCAGATAATTTTTTATCCATTCAAAACTCACCGGATAATAAATCTGTATATATTCGTCGATAAAATAAATATCTTTATAAAAACTTTTTAAAAACTTAAATATTTTTTTATCTTTTTCATAGCTTTTCTTTTTTGACACTTCAAAAAAAATCGTTGGCCGGTATTTTCCAATTATTTTTTTCGCCCCTTCTATCACTTCATTCTCAAATCCCTGCACATCAATCTTCATCAAATCGACCTGTCCTTTTATTAAACTATCTAATTTTCTAATTTTTACCTTTTTTAATTGAAAATTGGATTTTGAAAATTGGTTATTTATTTTGTGGTCTCCATAATTCTCCTTCGACACTTTCAACTCCACCTCCCCATTCCTATCTCCCGCCGCCATATTTAACGTCGTAATATTTCCTAGTCCTTCACAATTTTTCTTTAATATTTCAAACGTTTTTTCTTCCGGTTCTATGGCATATATTTTTCTAGCCTTCTTGGCCAGCAATACCGTGTAATACCCGATATTCGCCCCCACATCCGCCACTACCATGTCATCCTGAGAGAGCGAAGCGAGTCGAAGGATCTTCTTCGTTAAATATGGCTCATACTTCCCCGCCGCTATTCTTTGCCCGATATACCTATCATCTCCCCTATACCAAAACTCCCTCCCCGCCAATCTGGTTTTTTTAAGTTCCATTCATCAATTTTACCCCGTGTACTCAAACGCTCCCATATCCGGGCTCGCATCACGCACCACACTATCATAATCAGCCGACACTCCCAAGCCCGTCGGCCCGGTATTTTTGCACGGCGAATCAGGCTGCAAGTGGTAGTTGCTCCCGGCAGTTACAAACTTCGGGTCAGCCTCGACCGAATGGCTGTCATGCCCCGCCGCCGCTACCCAAGCCGCCAATCCATAATAAGTTATTCCCAAAATTCTAAACCCCCCTCCCGATGGGTAAAAACAGTTATAATCCATACTTAACCCCACCTGCGTTCCTGTCTGGAAATTAATCATGCTGTCCCCCGGCGTGTTGTAAAAAATATTTCCCTTAATGGTAATATTCGATCCGCCCCTGATTTATTCGAGATTAGAACCGACAATCAATCAGCCACTCTCTTTTTTGCTCCTCCGCCCCGTCCTTATTCTTCTTTTTATATTGCCTATTCCCGTCTGCCCGACTCTTGGGAATACGGGGTTGAATACAACCAGGGTTATTCTGGCGGTGTCTTAAGCTATAAAATCAACCTTCTCCAACCCAACACCCAGTATCGCTTTTCCCTTCGAGCCGGCAACGGTTGTACCACCGGTCCATGGAGCCGGATCATAACCGCCCAAACCTCCTCTTCTCCCTTTCGGCAGCGTATTAGTTATAAAAACCTGAAAACTGCCCTTGCCGCCCGCATTAAAAAAAGCGTTCCCTCCATAATGGGTTCGTCCTCGCCTCCTTCTATTACTCCCGCCCCACTACCTTCACCCCTCCCGTCTCCTCCTTCTTCGCCATCCCCTAAAAAAAAGTGTTTCCTCTTCTGGTGTTTCTGATCAGCACTCCAAAATCCCCCTTGCTAAAACATTTTTCCCGGCTATAATATTAGCAGTCTTAATTGCCTTCTGATAATAAGACCTGTCATCTTGAATTTAATTCAGGATCTATCTTTTAACTCTAATTTTAAAAATTTATTTAAAATATGTCTTCTAACATCCATCCCGTCCCCGGTTATCTTTTAGTCAAACCCCAAAAGCAGGACAAAACCACCGCTTCCGGTATCGTCCTTCCTGATTCTCACGAAGACAAACCCCAACAGGGGACCGTCCTTGCTCTCGGCGGCCCGACTTACCAGGATGGTAAAGAACTTTCTGCCCCCTGCGCTGTCGGTGACATCGTCATCTATCGCGAATGGGGTGGCAAAGAATACAAAGAAGGCCAGGAAGAACTTTTGCTTTTAAAATTCGACGACATCATGGCTGTCATTAAATAATTTATTAATTATTACTTATTAATAACCAATAACCAAATAACAAGAAACAAACAAATTACAATGACCAATAACCAATATTCAAACAGTTTGGTAATTGGAAAATTGGAAATTGTTTGGAATACTTGAAATTTGTATCTTGGAATTTTCAAATTATGCCAAAGCAACTCAAATTCGGCGCTGACGCCCGCCAATCCTTATTAAACGGCATTAACGTTTTAGCCAGTGCCGTCGTTACCACTCTCGGTCCCAAGGGCCGTAATGTCGCCATCGACAAAAAATGGGGTGGTCCTTCCGTTATCCACGACGGTGTTTCTGTCGCCAAAGAAATTGAACTCAAAGATCCCTACGAAAACATGGGTGCCCAGCTTATCAAAGAAGCCGCTTCCAAAACTAACGATATTGCCGGTGATGGCACCACCACCGCCACTCTTTTGGCCCAGGCTATCGCCAACAAAGGTCTTCAAAACGTTGCCGCCGGTGCCAATCCCATGATGATCCGCAATGGTTTGGAAAAGGGCTTAAAAGCTATCCTCTCCGAACTCGACTCCATGAAAAAAGAAATCAAAATCGATGACAAAGCCAGCATCGAGCATGTCGCCACTATCTCTGCCGGTAGTGCCGAAATTGGCCAAAAGATCGCCGACGCCGTCGTTAAAGTTGGTCGTGACGGCCTGATTACCGCCGAGGAAGGTAAGGGTTTAGATCTTGAAACTAAAGAAACCACCGGTATGGAATTTGACCAGGGTTTCCTTTCCCCCTACTTTGCCACCAACACCGAAAACATGGAGGCGGTTATCGACAACCCCTACATTATTATCACCGACAAAAAAATCAGTTCCATTCAGGACATTCTTCCTTTCCTGGAAAAACTGGTTAAGCTCACCAAAAATTTTGTCATCATTGCCGACGAAGTCGACGGCGAAGCTCTGGCCACTTTGGTTGTTAATAAGCTTCGTGGCACTTTCAACGCTCTGGCTGTCAAAGCCCCCGGTTTTGGCGACCGCCGCAAAGCTATGCTCGAAGATATTGCTGTTTTAACCGGTGGTAAGGTAATTTCTGAAGATGTCGGTGCTAAATTCGACAACGTTGATCCCGCCGAATACTGCGGCCGGGCGGATTCTATTACCGCCGATAAAGATAAATGCCGCATCTTGGGTGGCGCTGGTTCCACTGCCGATGTCAAAGCCCGCGTCTCCCAACTTCGTGGCCAAATCGATAAAACCACTTCCGACTACGATAAGGAAAAACTTCAGGAACGTATCGCCAAACTAGTCGGCGGTGCTATCGTTCTCGAAGTCGGCGGGGCTACCGAAGTCGAAATGAAAGAACGCCTTGAGCGGGTCAAAGATGCCATTGATGCTACCAAAGCTGCTGTCGAAGAGGGGATTCTTCCTGGTGGAGGCATTGCCCTTCTTAAAGCCGCCAAAGCTCTCGATTCTGTCAAAACCGAATCCGAAGAAGAAGCCGTTGGTATCTCCATCCTCCGCTACGCTCTCGACCAGCCTATCCGTAAATTGGCTATCAACTGCGGTGAAGATCCGGGTTATATTTTCAGCCAAATTAAAAACGCTCTCGCCGCTGACCCCAAATCGGATTTGGGCTACAATGCCGTCACCGGAGAAATGGTTTCCATGACCAAATCGGGCATTCTCGATCCGGCCAAAGTTACCAAATCGGCCCTCATCAACGCCGTCTCCGTCGGCACCATGATTCTTACCACCGACGTTTTGATTACCGACGCCCCGGAGAAAAAATCCGCCGTTCCTTCAATGCCCGCTGGCGGTATGGGTGGTATGGGCGGCATGGACATGTAACGTAGTCATCCTGAGCTTGTCGAAGGATTTAAACCCCGCTTCGGCGGGGTTTTTGGTTTATCGCTATAATTTCACCAACCATGAACTTTAAAATTTTTCTTCTCTTTCTTCTTATCATTCCCATTTTTTTAATTTTAAAAATATTCTTTCAGCCCCTCTCCCTCGTCCTTCCCCATCATAATCTTGTCAAAGACAAGCGCCTCGAATTTCTAAAAACCATCGCCAAAAAACGTCCCCTTACCCGGCACATCATTCTCATCGGCCCCGATCATTTTTCCCCCAATCAAGCTAATCTTTTTTATGCCGATGCCGACTGGCATCTAAGCACCGGCCAATATTCATTCGACCGGTCATTAAATATTACCGGTCTTACCCTAAATAATCATCTTCTCAAATCCGACCACGCTATTTACAATCTTCTTCCCGATCTCAAAACCGTTTTTCCAAATTCACAAGTTTTCCCTATTCTTATCGGCCAAAAATACCCGTTATCCAAACTCGAATCTCTTCTTTCTCAAATTAAAACTGCCTGTAATTTCAACTGTCTCTTAATCGCCTCCGTCGATTTTTCTCATTATCTGCCCGCCGCCGTTGCCAATGTCCACGATCAAAAAAGTCTCTTCGCTCTTCAAACTCAAAAAATTGCCAATCTCGACGACCTCGAAGTCGACAGCCCTCAATCGCTTTATCTTCTTACTCAGTTTTCAAAATTTAAAAATGCCAAGTTGTTTAATCTTTTTTCTCATACCAATTCCGGCTTTCTCGCCCAAAACCCCGTCATCGAAACCACCACTCATTTTATGGGCTCTTATCAAAGGTCCATTTTTACCCCCAAACTTTCACCCATTACTACTTTTACTTTTACCCAAAATATCGACCCCAAACTTCAATCCGCCTCTCTTGGCGACCGCTTCTTTTACGGTGTCGATCAAATCAACTCCAACCTTTCTCTTCCTCACAATCTTTCTCCCAACATTACCGTTGTTCCTACCTCCTCCACCTCTATTCTTCGCACTTCTAATCATCTTATTATTAATCTCTCTTCCGATTTTTCTCTTTCCGGTTATCTCCAAAATCGTAAACTCCATTTAGTTTTTTCCCCTCTTACCCGGCAGGGGAATCAGGTCTTCTTCGATCGTTCCCCCTCCCGTCCCCTTGTTCCCGGGACTTCAAACTACGGAAGTGTTGTTATCAAGCTTTAATCACCTCAAGCCACTTCTTTTGGTAAAATATACCCATCGACCCGGTAGTCAAGCGGTTAGACAGCGGTCTGCAAAACCGTTCAGGTGGGTTCAACTCCCACCCGGGTCTCAAATTTCTTCCACCCTCATTCTTTCTATCTTGTCGCCTTCGCCAAAAACAAATTCTGCTTCTATTTTTTTCCCTTCCAAGACTTTTGGCAGCCAATACTTATCATCCGGCCACATCTCTTCAAAAGGAATTTCGTTCAAATCGAACCATTTCGGCGCCATTTCTTCGCTTTCACCCGGTTCATTGCTCCAAACTTTAGTACTATAAACCAGTACTTGTTGATCCCAGTCAGGGTTATGTAGAAAATGAAACTCAAGTGTCCCAACATGATCGATCACCGAAATCTCTACTCCTATTTCTTCTAAAGTCTCTCTTCTCGCCGCTTCTTCAACCGTCTCATTGTCTTTCGGTTTTCCGCCCACCCCATTCCACCTTCCCTTCCCAAACCCTCTCTTCTTCATTGCTAACAATATTTGGTTATCTTTTAACAACAATACTAATGTTGCTTGCCTCACAGCCAATTTTACTCTAAATCACTAATCCCTACCCCGTGATAACAAACGCAAAGCCCGAAATAGAATCACTCCTCCCGCCAAAATAAAACCAACAAATATTGCCTCAAAAATTTCACTATCAAGATAACTGCTTACCGACAGCCAGGAAAATCCCGTCAAAATACACCAAAATCCGACTGCTCCCAAAATTAATTTTTTAATCCCAAAAAAAATAAACACCAATATAAGTCCGGCCAACACGAACCCCAAGGCAAACAAACTATATTGCCAACCAACCACGGCTATCCTCTCGCTTGTTCTGGTCTGACTCGTTAGCCCCATCCAATTCGTTTCACTTCTGTTCTGTTCCAGTACTACCGGGATCAAACTATTATTCGACCACGCCCGAATTCCTCGATACAGCATCATTGCTCCTCCCACTCCACTATAAACCCCAATCCTGCCACTAGTAGTATCAGATAATTTCGCTTCACCCTTCCAGTCTACCATCTTAAAATTTTTCAGTACGCCCCTCTTCTCAATAGTACCGTCGGAATTGTTTCCAGTATTATTGCCATATCTACCAACAAAGATGCATTTTGCGCGTACCACACATCCATCCCGGCTCTCTCTGTAAAATCCAAATCTCCTCTCCCTCTAACCCCCGGCAGGCTGGTCAACCCCGGCATTATCCCCTCGTCCCACATCCGGCGATAATCTCTAATCACTTCTTGATCAAGATTCTGTTTTATATGCCTCAAATCTGCCGCCCCTGCCGCTCTCGGCCCTGCCAATGCTAATTCCCCTTTGGCCACCTGTCTCAATTGCGGCAGTTCGTCCAGACTCAAGCGACGCAACCATGCCCCAATCCTGGTCACTCTCGGATCTTTATTATTTCTTTTATAAGTGGCCACATCCATTTCCTTCGGAATTAATCTCAATTCATCATTTTCCGCCCCCACCCTCATCGTTCTGATTTTTTCGTAGGTTATTCGTTTTTCTTTTTCTCCCGGCAAAATCTTATTCAGCCTTATCCACGCCGGCAGCCCATCGCTTGTTCTTACCGCCAATGCCGCTACCAACTCCAGCGGCACTGTTATCGGCAATACCGTTCCCACCGTCACTACTTCCAATCGTCTTTTCTCTCTTGATCCCAAATACTCCTTTCCTTTGGGTAAATTTTTCCTTGTCGATATCTTATCAGCCCAGGCGATCAGTCGTCCAATCTCTTTTTCCTCCATGGCCGACTATCTCACCTTGTCATCCTTTTGTAAACCCATGTTAAACTTTTTTATGTCTCCAACCATTCCTTCCCCCGAAATCACCATTCCTCCCAAGCCCCGTTCTCCCGGTTTGTTTATTGGTATTGTTATCGGCATTCTCTTGACTACTACTATCGTCTACGCTTTCGCTTATTCCGATCTCTACTATCGTTTCGTCGAACCCCGCCACCCTCCCGTTCCTCTCCCCGAAACCTCCCCGATTCCTGATCTTCCCTCCGAAACTCCTCCCCCGCCTGTTTCTGAAAAAATCGAATGGCTCTCCTCTCCAATAAAAATTTCTCCACTCCAGATCTTTCTTCCCTCTGCCACCAAAGAGCCGGAAAAAACAAATTTTTCCTTTAAAGACACGGAATTTTATCAAGTCGCTAAACTTTCCAATAATGAAAAATTAGTCTACGCCCGCATCCCTTATCATGGTCCATCAGAATCCGGCTACCTTCTCCGTCTCGTTGTCGGCACTGGCGGCGGCATCTCTCTTTTTTCCCAGTGGGATGAAAACAACAGTCAGGATTGGTTTAATTCAGACATTAAGCCATTTCTTCAACCTTTCCAAAACAGCGCTCTCAACCTTCCCGATCTTTTTCCTCCGGCCACCATCTCTTCTCCCCAGGCTCTCTACAAGAGACTCTGGCCCACCAACAAATTTTTCTCCGAAATCGAAGATCAAAATCAACTAAAAAAAGTCTTCGATTCCGAATTCGGGCCTGTCTATCAGCAAAACGAAGTCACCTCCTCTTTTGCCAATGTCCTTACCAAAAAATTTTATCTTCGTCTCAAAGATAACTTGATCATGCCCTATTCCCTTTCTGATTCTCTTCTTACTGATGACCAATCAGCCCAAGTTACTTGGATTATCAACCCTCATAGCACGACCTTCAATCAAAATATCGTTCTTAAATGTGGTGGCTTCCTTGGCGTTCCTTTTTTCAAAAACGAAAATGTTCCCGATTCAAAAACCGAAATTGGCCGAACATATAAAGGCCAACCTGTTTATCAAATCTTTGATTCTAATCATCCTATCGTAAAAGCCATTTACGCTCTTTATCAAACCGGTCGCGAGTATCCTTCCGCTCCGCCCATTATCAGCCTAACAGAATTTGCTTCCAAACCTAATCATTTCCTCTGGCAAGACCAACAGGGCGACTGGCAAATTTTTCTAAGCACTGATTATTCTCCTGCCGCTGAATGCGGCAAGCCGGTCATCTATCTTTATCCGGAAAAAGCTACTTCTGTCACTGTCAAAGTTGGCGCTGATATGTCGGTTAGCGATCCTCCTTACTCCCAATCCGGCTGGGCAGTTCTAGCCAAACCATCTGGTGAGTTAATTTATCAAAACCAATCTTATCCCTATTTATTCTGGGAAGGTATGGGGCAGGGGATTTATCCTGACTATCAAAACCGGGGAGTTGTTGTTCCCCAAAAAGACTTAATCCCCACTCTCACTTCCCATCTAAAACAGCTCGGTCTTAACCAACAAGAATCATCTGATTTTATGGAGTTTTGGCAATCCAAACTTCCCTCCACTCCTTATGTCCGTCTCACCTGGCTCGATACTGTCGACATGAACCGTCTCGCTCCTCTATCTGTCTCTCCTCGCCCCGATACCGCCATCAGAATCTTTCTCGAATTTGAAGGCCTTCAAACCCCCAGGCCGCTTATCCCCCAAACCCTTTCTTCTCCTCCCCGTCATGGTTTCACTCTGATTGAATGGGGCGGGTTGTTAATAAAACCCTAACCCTTTCTGGACAAGCATTTACTGTTGTCCCCATAGTAACTCGTCCCTGTCGGATAACGACTCCATACTCATCCTCTTTCCCCCCAACGAACATTTTATTTGGATCTGCTGGCGTCGATACGCAGGTTTTTCCACATATCCGACAAATCTCTAAATTACCAACTCTCCAAAAATCCGGTGAAGCCATAAATTTTTTAACTTATAACTTTCCGATTATAACAAAACTCTATTTCTTTTCTCTTCTCTCTAACTCTGCAATTTCTGCCTTGATATCCTCCAATTTCATTACTCTACCGTTATTCCCTCCTGTCCCGCAATCCGGACAAACATCTCTCCCGGGAAAATGTCTAACCTTGCACCCACTGCAATTAGTCCCTATTAATCGATACCTCATTTTGGTAGTTCTCCAATACTCTGCCGGATTCATTTATTTTTTATTGTTCGGTAAAACCAATATCCCCAAAACCACCCTACCAAAATCTGCACCCCTACTGCCGTCCAAAATACCTTACCGTATCCCGGCTGAATAAATCCATATTTTGCCTTATCATAGCCAATTCTCGCCACTAAATATCCTATCGTCGGCAATATTGCCGCTCCTCCCACCAGCCGCAATTGCCAGCGGTTTTTCTTTTCCAATAAATTTTTCCACACCACTCTCGGCTGGTAAGTCATCAAATATAAATTGCACCCCAATCCCCACACTTCCCTAATCGCTACCAGTCCGCCCAGAGTTATTAATTTTTTTAGTCTCTTTCCGATCATAATTCCAGTTTTCTCTGAATCTTTTTTTAGCCCGAATCAGCCTTGATTCCACTGCTTTAATCGTCAGTTTCATCTTCTCTGCTATTTCGCTGATTCTCCAGCCTTCTACATACTTTAGTCGCAGAATTTTTTGGTATCCTTCTCCCACTGCCCTCAACGTTTTTTTAATTTCCTTTTTTAGTTCCCTTCTCAAAGTTTCTTCCTCCGGCTCCAACGCTTTATCGGCGATTTCCTCAAACATTGGACTAATCGAAAACAACACTGTCTTCAATTTTTTTTTCCGGTAATAATCAATTATTTTATGTTTGGCAATTGCGCAAATCCATGAAAATTCTTCCGATTCTTTCCGAAAATCATCTTTCGATCTCCACGCCGCTGTCAAAATATCCTGGGTCAATTCTTCCGCTACCCCTGTATCATCAATTCTTTTGGCCACAAACCCTTCCACTCCTTTTTTATATCGTCGATAAAAATCGTCCATGGTTGCTTATTTTACCTTACTTCCCCTATACTGACTTAATGGAGACTTCTCTTTCCTCCCTTAGTCATTCTCTTCGTTTGCAATTACTGGAAATGATCTATCAATCCGGTGGTGGCCACCTCGGTGGTTCTCTTTCCAGTCTCGATCTTTTAATTGCTGTTTATTTTTCCAAAATTTTCCGTTTTCCCGGTGACCATTTCGTTCTTTCCGCCGGCCACCTTTGCCCCGCTCTCTATACCGTTCTCTCCTCCGCTGGCTTCTTTCCTTCCGATTTTCTAACTTCTTATTCCTCTTTCAACTCCCCCCTTCAGGGCCATGTTTCCACCGATGTTCCCGGCGTTGAATACTCCTCCGGTTCTCTCGGTCAGGGGCTATCCTTCGCCTCCGGTTTGGCCCTGGGTGATCGTTCCCGCTCCGTCGTTTGTCTTACCTCCGACGGCGAACATCAGGAGGGTCAGATTTGGGAAGCCGCCATGTTTGCCGCCAAATATAAGCTTGGCAATCTTATTAATCTTATTGACTATAACCACTACCAGATCGACGGTGCCACCGACGATATCATGCCTCTCGGTCGTCTCGCCGCCAAATATATCCAATTTGGTTGGACGGTTACCACTATCGACGGCCACAATTTTCCCCAAATTGTCAAAGCTCTAAAAAATGCCCAAAAGTCAGACTTTCCCAACTGCATCATCGCCAAAACTATTCTCGGTAAAGGCATCTCCTTTATGCAATACGACTATCACTATCACGATGTTAAAAATTTATCCGAATCCCTCTACCTTCGTGCCAAAAATGAGCTGGAAAATTTCAAATAAACTCCAAATTAATAACTTAAAATTGCGAAGCGAAGCGAAGTCCGCCTCTGGCGGAATAATTGAAAATTGTAAATTAAAATCTATCCGCCAATCTTTCGGCGACACTCTTTATCGGTTAGCCAAAACCAACCCTTCACTTTACGTTGTCGATGCCGATCTCAAATCGTCGCTTTTTCTCACAAAATTCGCTCAAAAATTCCCCAAACGCTTTATCGAATGCGGCGTTGCCGAAAATAATGCCGCTAGTGTTGCTGCCGGCCTGGCCAAAACCGGTAAAACCGTCTTTTTATCCTCTTTTTCCTGTTTTTCCCCCGCCATCAATTGGGCGGTTATCAAACAGTCCATTTGTTACAACCACGCCAACGTTAAAATCATTGGTTCCCACAGCGGCCTTATGTCCGGTGATCTCGGAGCCACTCATCAAATGCTCGAAGACGTTGCTCTTATGCGCTCCCTCCCCAACATGCAGGTTTTTGCCCCCATCGATGCCCTGGAAACCGAAAAAATTATTACCACCGTTTCCCGCAGTCCTTTACCGGCTTATATCCGTCTTGTTCGTCCGCCCAGCCCTCTCGTTTTCGATCGCAAACTTCCATTTACTATCGGCAAGTCTCATCTTCTAAAAAGCGGTTCCGATCTTACCGTCCTCGGCTACGGTCCCATTCTATCCAATTTTTTAAATTTTAAATTTTTAAATTATAAATTTGAAATTGTCAACTGTTCTTCTCTTAAACCTCTTGATCCAGAAACTATTTTGAAAAGTGTCAAAAAAACTGGCCGGGTTTTGGTTCTTGAAGACCACCAGAAAAGTGGTGGGCTAGGGGAGGCCGTTGCCTCGCTTCTTCTTTCTTCCGATCTTCACCCAAAATTTGCTCATTTAGCTGTCGACAATCGCTTTGGTCAGTCTGCCAAAGACTATAATGATCTATATGATCACTATGGTCTCGGTTCAGCCGATATCCAAACCGCTATTAACAAATTAATGAAATAATTCATGCCTGCCCTCCATCAGATTCTTTCCGACTATCAGCAAAGTCATCAAATAATCCCCGCTTTTAATATCGATTCCTTTGAAATTTATCAGGCAGTCGAACTCGCCGTCAGAGAAACCGGCCTTCCCGCCATTGTCCAGCTTTCTCCCGGCGAGGATCGTTTTCTTCAGGCGGAAAAAATTTTCCTTTTAGTCAAAAAAGCCCGGCTGGAAAATCTGCCGATTTTTCTTAATATCGACCACGGCCAGGACCGGTCTCGTCTCCTTCAGCTTGCCCGTCTTGGTTTCGATATGCTTCATTTTGACGGCTCTTCGCTTGATTATTCATCTAACCTCAATACTACCCGTGAGTTTATTCTTCAGGCCAAAAAATGTTCACCTTCTCTCTTGGTTGAAGCCGAATTCAATCGTATCCACCCCGTCGACAACTCTCTCTCCGGTTCTTCTTTTACTTCTCCCGACCAGGCCGTCGAATTTATCACTTCCACCGGCTGTGATCTTTTGGCCGTTTCCATCGGCAATCTCCACGGAGTTTCCGTTTCTGTCCCCGAAACCCTGGATCTAAATTTATTGTCTCAAATTTATTCCCAAACTTCCAAAACTTTTCTCACTCTTCACGGCGGCTCCGGTATTTCTCCAGATCAAATTTCCCAATCCCGCCAGCTCGGTATTGTCAAAATTAACATTAATACCGATCTTCGTCTTGAGTTTCGTCGGTCTCTAATTAGTTCCCTTTCTGCCTCCACCTCTCCCAAAATCTATGAAATTTTCTCTCCGGTTATTTCCGACCTCAAAAAATTAATCATCGAAAAAATTATCTTTCTTTCCTCGATCCATTAACCAATCATGTTCGATATCATTTCTATCGGTGCCGCTACTATTGACATTCTTGTCAAATCTCCCGATTTTATTATTAAAAAAAACACCATTTCCCTTCTTCGTTCTTCTAAAAATGAAATCAGCCAGGGAATTATTTGCTCCGGCGGCGGCGCCACTAATTCCTCGGTTGCTTTTTCCCGGCTTGGGCTAAAAACCGCCTGTGTTTCCCTTCTTGGTCGCGACTACCTTAGCCAGTACATCCTCGACGATCTCGAAATCAACAATGTCCACTCATTTCTTTCCTTTGATCACCATGGCACCGATTATTCCGTTATTCTTGTCGCTCACGACGGCAGTCGTTCTATTCTTACTCATCGTGGTCCTAGCCGTCTTGAAGAAACCCAAATTCCCTTTAATCGCCTCCGCTCTACTCGCTGGCTTTACCTTACTTCTCTCGAAGGCAATCTTGATCTTTTGGAAAAACTTATCGGTTTTGCCCTCGAAAACAATATTAAAATTGCCCTTAATCCCGGCAATCGTGAACTAAAATCCCGCTCCCGGCTCCTTTCCCTCTTACCCCATCTCGATTTTCTTCTTCTCAACGACGTTGAATCCCATACTCTCACCCAAAGCGAAAATCTCTCCCTTATCATCTCCCGCCTTCGCTCCTATGGTTCCCGCCTCTTTGCCATTACTTCCGGTCGTCATGGCGCCTATGTCGTCACCTCCGAAAAAAAATACTACTCTCCTATCATCAATGTCTCTCCCGTTGACGAAACTGGGGCGGGCGATGCCTTCGGCTCTGCTTTTGTTGCTGGCCTTCTTCATCATCTCGACCCACCTTCATCTCTTCTTTGGGGCATCAAAAATTCCGCTTCTGTTGTCGCCTCTCTTGGAGCCAAATCCGGCCTTCTTACCTACAAACAAATTAAATAATTCCATGCTTCCCAAACCCGATAAAACCAAAAAAACTTCTTCGCCTCTCAATCTTGTTGAGCTCACTTCCCCTGTTGATCGTCTTAAAAGTAAACGTCGCTGGCTCATTATTCTTCTTTCCGTCACTATCGGCCTTAGTCTTATTTTTAGTTTCTATCGCTTTTTTTCCGGTTTCCAATTTTCCCTGCCTCATCTTTCTCCCTCGCCACCATCACTCGACCACCAGGTTTTTTCCCTTCTTGGCTCCGAAAAAAACTACTGGTCTGTTTTTTTTAAAACCTTTCCCCCCGATTCTCGATCGCTTACCTGGGAATACCAATCATCTCTTATTTTTCAAAATCGCCAATCGACCGATTTTCTCACCGCCTTAACCGCCGCCACTCCTTCAGCCGGGATTATTTCTTCCCGCCTTCCTTCCGGTTTGCCGGTTCAGGAGATCATTACCACCACTTCTGATTTTGTCGAAATTTCAACCCTAGTTTCTCTTCCCCAAAAAAAGCTCCTTTTTATTTTCCGTCGCCAACCGTTTTCCGATCCCGATCAGGTAAAAAAATTAGCCGCCATCATCGCCGAAAAAATTTACTGGGCTATCGCTCCTTCTCTCAATTAGCCCCCGTTGGCTTTGGCACACACCCCATCCCTTTTTCTCTCCCGTCAGTGAAATACTCTTCCCTCCCGCAAACTTTTGCCCGATACACTCCCTCCGGTTCCTGCCACCTTTCCTCCTCTCTCCCTTCTAGCAATTTTGTCATCATTCGGTTCCAGATTGGTGTTGCCCCGCTTATTCCCGATGCTACCCAGTTCATCGGTGTTCCATCATTATTTCCTACCCATACTGCTACTAAAAAAGACGGCGTCCAGCCGATACACCAATTATCTTTTAGATTATTAGTTGTTCCGGTTTTTACTGCTACTTTTTTATTCCCGATTTTCAATTTTGAATTCAACCCGAAAACCGGAGCTCTCGCCTGGTCGTCGCTTAAGGCCTCATTGACTAAAAAGGTATATTTTGGCGCCACCACCATTTCTCCCTCTACCTCTTTCCGATAAACCACTTCTCCCAAATAATTCTCTATTTTTTTTATTGGGTTTATCTCTATTTTCTGCCCTAAATTAGCAAAAACCGAATATGCCTGTGCCATGTCTATCATTTTTACCTCCCCGCCTCCCAGAGCCAACGACAGCCCGTATCTCGACCTATCAGCCCAAGTTTCAATGCCCATTTTTTCCGCCAAATCAATCATTTTTCCCACGCCGTTTTCTGCCAATAATTTCACCGATGGCACATTTAATGACGCTGCTAAGGCCGTTTTAATCGTCACTGTCCCTAAAAATTTCCCCGTGTAATTCCTCGGGGTATACGGTTCTTGCCCCTTAATGTAGTAAGTTACCGGCGAATCGGCTATTGGCGTCAACAGCGTTTTCCCCCTCTCCAAGGCCAGCAAATAGTTAATTGGTTTTATCGACGATCCCGGCTGCCGCTCTGCCGTCACCACATTATATTTCCCGTCAATATCCTTTGCCTCATAGTCCTTCGATCCCACCATTGCCAGTATTTCTCCCTCTTTTACCCCCATCACCACCATTCCGCCATTACTTATTCCCAAACCTTTTGCCTTTTCCACTTCCTCCTTGGTTATTTTTTCCGCCTCTTTTTGCCAGTCGCTATCCAGGGTTGTTATCACTGTCAATCCCTGTCTCCCGATATCCTTAACCCCGTATTTTTTCGTCAGCCAATCTCTAATATAGAACACAAAATGCGGCGCTGTTATTTCCGTTTTCCCCTCTTGGATCACTACCTGCTCCTGTTTTAACGCCACTGCTCTTTCTTCGCTTATATACCCAGCATTCTTCATTTCCTCAATCACATGTTTCTGCCTTAAAAAGGCATAATAAGGTGTTTTCCCATAGGGAGAATATGAGCTTGGAGCTGCCGGTAATCCTGCCAGGAATGCCGCTTCCGCTGTTGTTATTTCCCAAACGTTTTTCCCAAACAACCTCATTGCCGCCTCTTGTACCCCATATGCTTCCCCTCCGTAAGAAACCTGATTGAAATATCTTTCCAAAATCTCTTTTTTATTCAACCTACTCTCTATCATCACCGACAAAATTGCCTCCCTGGCCTTCCTTTTCCACGTTTGGTCGCTGTCCAAAAACACATTTTTCACCAGTTGTTGAGTAATAGTTGACCCCCCTCGATATTTATTGTCTTCTCCTTTCTTGAAAAAATTGTAATAAACCGCCATTGCCACCCCTTTTACCGATAGGCCACTGTGTTTGAAAAAATTCTTATCCTCGATTGCCACTGTTGCCTCTACCAATGATTGAGGTATTTTTTCCAGCGGCACCCAGCTTCTGTTTTCCCCATCATAAAATTTAAAAAGTATTCGTCCTTTGCTATCGGTTATTTTCGTTGACATTTTCGGCGGATTATATATTAAGTTTATCGATGGTAACTGCCACAACACCTCTCGGTAAAACAACCAACATCCTCCAGTTGCCCCCATCGCCATCACTGTTAAAACCATGTACCCCCAATTTATCCTCAAACTCCGAATCTCCGTTACCGCCCTCTTCAGTGTTACCTGTATCGGTTTTCCGATAGCAATCAGTAATTTTCTTAACCGAACCATTTGCTAATCCCCGCTAATAATTATCGCCTTTTTTTTCTCTTCTTCGCTTGTTACCTGACAATCAAAACAAACCACTACTCCCGTGGCATCCTTTACTGCCTGATGTTCTTGCCATTCAACATTAGGTTTATTCTCTCCTTCCTGCACCGGCTTTCCCGTATCTTTATCTATTAAAATATTCATTTTTACCGCTACTCTTTTTGTTGGCACAAAATCGTTTTTGAAATACTCATAGTGTGACTCGCAACCCTCCTCGGGCACCAATTCTCCGGTCTGATTGCAAACATACATCCCGATAATATTATTTGGAATCGCTGGTTTCTTTACCGTCTTTCCCTCCATTAATCCGGTCATCACTTCATGCCACACCGGCGCCGCTCCGGTTGTTCCCGACACCAATCTTCCCATCTTTGTATTGTTATTGTTCCCTACCCAGGTCACCACCACATAATCCGGGGTATATCCTATTGTCCAATTGTCTCTTAAATCGTTTGTCGTACCTGTTTTCACCGCTACTTCCGGATGATTTTTGATCGTTAACAATGACCCTCGTCCAAAAACCATACCTCTCGCTCCATCGTCAGACAATATCTGTTGGATTATAAAAGCCGTCTCTCTCGAAAGCACTCTTAAACCTGGAATATAAGTATGCTCCTCTAGCACTTTTCCCTGGCTATTCTCAATCCGTCTAATTGGGCTCAAACCTTGTTTCAAACCCATATTAGCAAATACTCCAAAAGCTACCGCCATATCCTCCATCGTCACCTCTCCTCCGCCCAACGTCAACGACAAACCGTAATCCGACGCGTCTTCTAGTGTTTTTAGTCCCATTGCCGAAGCCGACGCCACCAGCGTTTCCAGTCCGTTGATTTTCAATACCTTCGTTGCTGGGATGTTCAACGAATTTCCCAAAGCATTTCTCATTGTTTGTAGTCCAAAGTACCTTCCTCCATAATTTGTCGGGCAGTACAATTTCTGCCCCTCACTTCTAAAACAAGTCGGATTGTCATCAAACACCGTTGCCGCCGTAATTTTTCCCGTTTCGATTCCTACCGCATAATTTATCGGTTTGATTGCCGAGCCTGGTTGTCTTAACGCCGTTACCACATTAAATTTTCCATCGATGTCCGTGGCGAAATAATCCTTCGACCCAACCATCGCCAATATTGCTCCAGTTTTTGGTTCAGTTATCAATACTGCTCCGTTGGTAACCTGGCTTTTCTTCAGTTTCTCCAATTCCTTCTTGATTGCCGCTTCCGCCGCTTCCTGCACTTTCCAATCCAGTGAAGTTGTAATTCTTAATCCCCCCTCATTAACCAGCTTTTCCCCATATTTCTGAATTAACTTATCTTTAGTGTAAAAAACAAAATGTGGAGCCAGCAAGTTTCCTCTATTCAGATTGTAAACCAGCTCTTCTTTCGCCGCTTTCTCTCTCTCTTCTTTGCTGATATACCCTTCTTCTTCCATTCTCGTCAACACCAATTCCTGCCTTGACTTTGCCGCTGTTGGGTTGGTAAATGGCGAATATTTTGTTGGTGATCCCGGTAACCCCGCGATTAGTGCCGCTTGGGCCAAAGTTAAATCCTTCAACTCCTTTCCAAAAATTCCCTTCGCCGCCGCTTTCACTCCCCAGATTGTCCCTCCGTAAGGTGTTTGATTAAAATACATTTCTAAAATCTGCTCCTTACTGTATCTAATTTCTGTCAGCACTGTTAAAAAAGCTTCTTTAATTTTTCTCTCCCAGGTTCTTTCCGGAGTCAATAGCGCATTTTTTACCAGTTGTTGGGTAATTGTCGACCCTCCCTGCAGTCTCTTCTTCAGCACCGTTCGGTACAAGCCTCTTGCCATTCCCTTCAGGTCAAACCCCCAATGCCGATAAAAAGTCCTATCTTCCACTGCTATTGTTGCTTCCACCAGTGTTTTTGGCACTTCATCCAATTTTGCCGATAATCGCCGCTTTTCCGAATAAAACTCATACAATAACTTTCCGTTCCTATCAAAAATCTGCGAAGCCTCTGGATATTCATTTGTCTCCAACTTCCTCGGGTCGGGTATTTCCTTCAGCCAAAACCATCCGAAAATCGCTATTCCCCCAATTATCGTCGTCACTCCCGCCAATTTTATCCAGAGCCACTTCTTTTGTTTTTTCTTGCTCATCTTTCCCTTTCCAACATTTTAATCAATTCTGCCTCTCCCGGTAACGCCATTCCTTTAATAACCACCCGATATACTTCTTCCAATCCTCCCTTCCCTCCTCCTTCTTCGATCGCTTCTCTCACAGTTCTTTCCGCCAGTTCTATCTTTCCTTTTTCTGTCAGTTTTTTGGCCTCCATCATTTTCCTGTCCGCAATCAACATCTTAAGCCTTTCCTCATCTTTTTCTTCCACCATTTTCCGCCAAAAACCGTCCCTCATCTTCTTAGTTCCATACCAACCACTGTCGGGCAGCGATCCGCTTTCCGGAAATCGATATATTCCTCCAGAAAAAATTACTGGTATTTTTCTCAGTTTCCCCTCCCTCTCTTCAAACATTGTTCTTTCCAGTCCCGACCTGATTATCGATACCCCCAAAATTCCCATCCCCAAAAAAATTGCCCCCATTTTATAAGCTCCCACCACCTTCTCCCACGCTCCTCCTTTTCTCTCCTTCCTGCTTATTTCGGGGTGAAAAAACGCCGCCACTGGGGTTATCTTCTCCGCCGTTATCTTCTTCTTCATATAAAAATATTCCACCGCTAAAGCCATCCAGTTTATCAGGTCTCCTATCCTGTTTCCATTTTCTTTTTCTTTTCTTATCTTCTTGTCTCTTCTGACCAACTTTCTATACGGGGTTGCCACGTATCTTTTCACCCAATCGTTATTTTTCAAAAATTTTTGATAAACTCCTTTTCTGTCGAGAACTGGCTTCATTAATACCAAGTCGACCGCGTTTTTTAAATTTCTTTTTTCGACCGGCAATGTCAAACTCCCTTCTTCTAGCCAGATATTAAAACAAAAACTGTCCTTTACCTCTTTTGTCTTTTGCTCTCTTATCGCTATTTTCTCTAATTTTAGCTGCCGCCAAACCCGCAATCGTGTCAACCACAATCTCCTGTTTTTAGTTATCACCAACAGATCAATGTCATCCTCTCTCTTTGGAAACTCCGCCGCCACCGAGCCTGTTACCCCCACCAGCAAAATATCCTTAAACCTTTTCAACTTTTTCGCCAAAAATCTCGCCTTTTTCATTTTTTCCCTATAAACCTTTTCCTGGCTGTTTCTCTTAGCCGTCAATCCTTTTGCTGCTTTTTCAATTTCCTCGTCAGTCAACTCCTTGCCTCCCAGCAATCTTTGCCTCAACTGATGGTAGGTTAGTTTCTGTTTGTATTTTTGAGCATAATTAACAGTCCTCCTAATTGCTTTTTCCGCTTCCATTCTCTCTATTCTAATCCGAATTGTTATAATAAACCAAAACAAAAAAATGGATAAATCTTCCAAATATTACCGCCTTTTAGAAATGATTCCCGGTCTTTTTGCCTGGGCTACCATTCTCTTCCCCATTTGGGGATCATTTTTAGTTCCAGGTGTTGTCGCTTATTTTGTTATCGCTTTTCTTGTTTTCTGGCTCTACCAGTCATTCAAGTCCATGATCTTATCTATTATCGGCTATTTTCGCATCCGCTCCTCCCAAAATACCAATTGGGCCGACCTTTCCCGTCATCCTCAATCCGGCTGGCTCAACCCTACCGACATTCGTCATGTCGTTATTATCTCTTCTTATAAAGAACCCGTTCCCGTCATCGACATGGCTTTTTCCAGTTTGGCCTCACAGGTCGACATCAACCCCAAAAAACTTTTCATTATTCTCGCCCAGGAGGCTCGAGCTGGCCAGGACAACAATCAAAAAACAGCTCAATTCTTTAAAGAGAAATACCAAAAACATTTCGGTCTTCTCCTTTTTACCGAACACCCCCCCGATCTTCCCGGCGAAACCGCTGGCAAGCACTCTAACGAAGCTTGGGCTGCCAAATATTTTAAAAGCAAGTACATCGCCACCGGCCGTTACCGCCTTTCTCATCTTACCCTCACCAGCTGTGATGTCGATACTCTTTTTCATCCTAAATATTTTTCCGCTCTTACCTATCGTTTTGCTTCCAGCCCTCATCGTTACTACCGGTTCTGGCAATCACCTATTTTTTGGCACAACAACATCAATGCTGTCCCTGCCCCAATCAGGATAATCGGGACTATCGGCAATATCCTTCATATTGCTAATATTCAAGAGCCCGATGGCCTCTTTTTCAATTACTCCTGTTATTCTTCTTCCTACCAACTCATCGACTCTGCTGGCTATTGGGACACCGACATGATTCCCGAAGACTGGCATATCTTCCTTCAAACTTTTTTTACCAGCCACGGCCAAACCCGCGTCGAGCCCATTTTCCTTCCCACTATTGTCGATGCTCCTGACGGTCAAAACTACTTTGCCGCTCTAAAAAACCGCTACAATCAATGTCTTCGTCATGCCTGGGGGGCTATTGATATTCCCTATGCTATTGCCCAATCGCGTCTCCACCCCGAAATTCCCTTCATCACCCGCTTTCTTCGTATCTTCAAACTGATCCAGACCCACTTTATCTGGTCTAGCAATTGGTTTATTCTCACTCTTGGCACCTCTCTTCCCCTTATTCTCAACCCTCACTTTTTTCAAACTTCATTTGGCTATAATCTCCCCAGGATTTCCAATATCATCCTTACTATTTGCCTTATTCCTCTTTTGGCCATTATTATTCTTGATTGGCAACTCCGTCCCCGTTCTCAAAAAAAAGGTTTTTTAAACCTTCTTAAGAATCTCTTTCAGTGGCCCTTTATGCCTATCGCTACCCTGACCATGTCGGTTCTTCCCGGCCTTCACTCTCACACCCGTCTGCTCCTTGGCCGCCGGCTAGAGTATAAAACCACTCAGAAAAAAACGGTATAATCTTTTCATGTTCCGTCGCCTTCGACTTTCTTCCTTTCTCGCCATATTTATTGGTCTTCTTCTTTTTCTTCGTCTTCCTTCTTTTTTTGAACCTTACTGGTACGGCGACGAAGGAGTCTATCTTACTCTCGGTCTGGCTATCCGCCGCGGTCTTGTCCTTTATCGCCAAATCCACGACAACAAGCCTCCGTTACTCTACTACTTTGCCGCCATCAGCCAAACCGTTTTTGGCTTTCGTCTCCTTCTCTTTCTTTTCATGATTCCCACTTATTACTTTTTTCTCCGTCTCGCCAAAAAATTTATTTCTTCTCCTCGCTCCCGTCATCTTTCTCTTCTCTTCTTCCTCCTTCTTACCTCTACCCCGATTATTGAAGGGCATATCGCCAACGCTGAAGTTTTCATGCTTCTTCCCACTCTTGCTGCCGCCTATCTTGTTTTTTCTTCCTCCTCCTATCTTGCCGCCGGGTTTCTTCTCGGTCTGGCCTTCACCATCAAAGTTCCTGTTTTTGCCGAAGTCGCTTTTCTTAGTCTCTGGCTTCTCTTTATTCGAAAAACCGGTTTTCGTTCCCTTCTTTTCCTTGCCCTTGGTTTCATTCTCCCCATCTCTCTTTGGTCAATTTATTATTTTTTTCAGGGCGCCTTTTCCCAATTTCTCTTTGCTTCCCTTCTTCAAAATTTTGGCTATCTTTCCTCCTGGACTACTGGCAGCCATTCCGGTTCCGCTACCGAAGGCGGATTAGCTACTCGCGGCCTTCTCTTTGTCATTTCTCTTCTTGTCACCTATTTTCTTTTCCGCCGTCGCCGTCTCTCCTCATCTTCTGCTTTTCTTCTTTCCTGGTTTTCCGCCACTCTTTTTGGCAGCTTGCTTTCTTCCCGCCCCTATCCCCACTACCTCCTTCAGCTTTCCCCGCCTCTTGCCCTGATTCTTTTTTCCTCTCTTCGTCGTGCCAAAATCATCGTCTTCCTTACCCTTATTCTTGCTATTATTAAATTCAATTTTTATTTTTATCCTGTTTTTTCGTATTATTATAATTTTTATTCCCACCTGATTGGCTTAAAAAGCACCTTCGCCTATCGCCAATATTTCGGTCAGGAAATTCCCGCCATCTACCAATTATCCGATTACATTGTCTCCCACACCTCTCCCCATGATCCCATCTTTATTTGGGGAGATCATCCATATCTTTACGCTCTTTCCAACCGGCTCCCTGTCGGCCGTTATACCGTTGCCTACCATATTCTCGATTTCAATGGCCACCAAGAAACCATCTCCCGCCTCCAGGCGGTTCTTCCACGATTAGTTGTCTATTACCCCATGCCTTCCCGCCCCTTTCCTGAACTTGATTCTCTCCTCTCTCGTTACTATTACCCCGTTTTCACTGCCGGTTCATCAATTATTTATCAACTTCGTTAATCATGTCGTCCGGGCTTCTCTCATTTCTTTCTTCTTTGGGAAAATTCTGGCAGGAAAAAACCAACCAACTTTTTTTTCGCTGGAATCTTCTCTTTATCGCCAGCCAGCTCCTTCTTCTTTTTTGGAAATTTTCCGATCTGCCTTCGGCCGTTCCCCTTTATTTCTCTCTTCCCTGGGGCGACTCTCGTCTCGCCCCGCCGCTCTCCCTTTTTCTCCTCCCCCTTTTTTCGATTTTAATCGTTCTTACTAATCACATTTTTCTTTCTTCCTTCACTCCCGCCACCTCCTGTTCTCCCGCCTGCTGATCATTTTTTCTCTGGCCTTTTCTCTTCTTAATGCTTTTGCTCTTCTAAAGATTATTCTTCTTGTTGTCTAAATGTTTTTTCTGTCAGCTATCTTAATTTCTTTTCTGATTTCATTCATTCTCACCCCTCTTGTCCGTAATTTTTTTATTTCTCGTTCCTGGGTTGAGGACCCGGCCAAAAAACAACGCCTTACTCATAATGCCACCGCCCTTAAGCCTGTCCCGCGGGGTGGGGGAATCCCTGTCTTTATCAGCCTCATTTTTACCTGTCTTCTTTTTCTTTCCCCTTTTGATCAGCACTTATTGGGGATTTTTCTCGCTTCTTTTCTGGCCCTCGTCATTGGCGTCATTGATGATATTCGTGATATCAGTCCAAAGCTAAGGCTCTTTTTTAATTTTTTATCCGCCGTTATCGTCGTTATCTCCGGCATTGGCATCGCTTTCATTTCCAACCCTTTTGGCGGCGTTATCGATCTCTCTTTTCCCCGTCTTAATTTTGATCTTTTTGGCCCCCGGTCATTTTGGCTTGCCGCCGATATTTTAGCTATCTTTTGGATCGTCTGGTGCCAAAACATTGTCGGCTGGGCCGCTGGAGTCGAGGGCCAGCTCCCCGGTTTTGTTGTCATCTCTTCTGTTTTTATCGGGCTTCTCGGTCTTAAATATTCTGCTGATATTGCTCAATGGCCGGTCATTATTCTTGCCGGCGCCGTTGCCGGCTCTTACTTGGGTTTCTTGCCCTATAATTTTTTCCCTCAATCAATTATGCCGGGTTATAGCGGAAAAAGTTTAGCCGGATTTTTCTTGGCCGTTCTTTCCATTCTTTCCGGAGCCAAATTAGCTACTCTTATTCTTCTCTTGGGAATCCCCATGATCGACGCTGTTTTTGTCATTTTTCGCCGGCTTCGATCCCGAAGATCCTTGCTTGTCTCTGATGCCAATCATCTCCACCACCAGCTCCTTAAAATCGGCTGGTCCCGCCGCCAAATCGCCGTTTTTTATTGGGCTGTCACTTTTTTCCTTGGTGCTCTTTCCCTCTTTCTCAACAGCACTCAAAAGCTCTATGCTTTCATCGGCCTATTTTTTCTTTTTCTTGGTTTTACTCTCAAAGCTTTTCGCCGTATTTAGACAAAATCCAGCCTGACTTTCCGTTCCCCAAGTCGATTTTATACCAGCCGTTTTCTTCCGTTAACCAGCCGTATTCTTCTCCCGGCTTCACCTTCGTTATTTCTTCTCCATCACTTTTTGGTGTTGTTCTCACTCTCAACCATCCCGTTTCTGTTGGCCTAATCATAATCTTCTGCTGTTTTATTTCTTCCGTTGCTGTTGGCGTCGGTTCATTCTTCGCTTCTTCCCCTTTTCCTTCTGCCAGTAAACTCGCTTCAACCACCAGTTGATATCCTGCCAATGCTCTGGCAAAAATTGTTTGAGTCTTATATCCCGGATAGGACAACATTATTTGGCGGTCTCCTTCACCTATCTGTTCCAATCTCATTGGCGCAAATCCTTTCACCTCCCCCTCAATCGTTACCATTGCTTCGTCCGGCATCGTGCTGATCATCATTCCCGCCCTTTTTGTGTCTCCTGTCTTCTCCATATACAGCACATACCAACCACTCTCTCCCGTCGTCTGGTCCATCTCCCAGTCGACCACCGTGTTGATATTTCTCCGTAACTCAATTTTTCGTTCCCATCTCTTTTCTCCCGCCTCCAGTACCAAGGCTAACTCTCCGGCCTTCATTTCCGTGTTCTTATAAGGAGTCATCCCCGCTTCTTTTCCATTCAAAAACACCTTTGCTGTTGGATAGCTAACAATCTCTATCCCCGATCTGCCGGTTCCCAGGCTACATCCCCCCGCCATTACCACCAAAAATAAAAAAAGTAGCCATCGGAGCATGTTTCTTATTATAAAATAAACCTAGTGAAATCTTTTCTCTTAATTCTTTTAGCTATCCTTCTTTCCTCCTGTCGTTATTCCCCTTCTTCTCCATCACCCTTATCCGCCACCCCTCCCTCTCCCACTCTCACTCCCACCCCCTCTCCTCTGCCGCGGATCACTTTTGGCCTTGTTGGTGATCTCGGTCTTGGCCGTCACCTGACTCAAATTGCTCGTCAAAAAAATGATTTCAATTGGAGTTTTGTCGGTATTTCTTCCTGGCTTACAGCCAACGATTTTAACCTCGCCAATCTCGAAAGTCCGATCATTACCGATTGCCCCACCGGCTACACTGGCACTTTCACTTTTTGCGGTGACACTCGTTTTCTCCCCATTCTTTCAGAGAACAAACTAATCTTCACCCTAGCCAACAACCACATTTTCAACTATGGTGCCAATGGTTTTTCTCAAACTAAAAATTACCTTTCTTCATCTCAAATCCCCTTTGTTTACTCCTATCAGTCCGACACCGAATTCTTAGTCAAGGAAATCAATGGAATAAAATTTGGTTTTCTTGGCTACGACTTCATTACTAACCCTAAAACCAATCATCAAACTACCATCGATACCGTCAAAAAATATGATTCTCAAGTTGATTGGCTGATTGTCTCTATTCATTGGGGCAACGAATATCTGCCCCAGCCGGAAAAATGGCGAGTTACTCTTGCCCATCAGCTCATCGACGCCGGTGCCGATATTATTCACGGCCATCATCCTCATGTTTGGCAACCTCCGGAAATTTACCAGGGCAAACCGATTTTTTATTCTTTCGGCAATTTTATTTTCGACCAGTCATGGTCTTTTGAAACCAGCCACAGCCAAATCGCCCGTCTCACTCTCACCAAAAACAACATCCTTGCTATCGACTATTTCCCCATCGAAATTAAGTTCAATTCCCAACCCTGGCTAATGTCTCCCACACCTCTTCCGCTGTCATCACCACCTTAACCACTCTCTTTTCTTTCTCCTCAAACCCCATTTTTTCCGTAATTGTTTTTACCACCGCCTCCCACTCCCTTCCCACAAAAACCACCGGTTCGTGATGGCCATAATCAAATTTCGCCATTTCCCATACCAGTCCCACTTCCGACAGCGTCCCTGTTCCTCCTCTAAAAACCACGAAAGCATCCGCCAATTCAACCAATTTGTTTAATCTTTCCTGATAGTTGTTTGTCTGGTAAACTTCATCCGCCAACTTTAAATTCTCCTCATCCGCCCCCTCGTAATTTCCCGGCTCTTTGTTCTGGTCGATAATCACCACCTCCACTCTTCCCCCTCCTGCTTTCGCTCCCTCCGTTGCCGCCCTCATCACTCCGCTCCCTCCGCCATCCACCACAATTATTCCGTTTTTTGCCAATAATTCAGCCGTTTTCTTCACTAAAGCATAGTCACTTTCTCTTTGTCCCATCGTCGCGTCCCCCAAAAACGCCACTCGTTCAATCTTTTTGCTTGTCTTTTCCATTATTTATTTTTAAATTGTTTTAATCTTTCCCCAAACGACGAACTCAAATATTTTTCCGGTAGTAATTCCGAAAGAGTTTTTGTCCGATATTCCCCGTCCTCTTTGGCCGCTACCACTACTATCTCTTCCCCCGTTGTCTGGTAAAACTGGGCCAAATATTGCAAACACGCCCCGCAAGGCCAAATAAAATCCTCTTCATCCACCACTGCCATTGCTCTAAAATTGTATTTTCCGTGAGCTACCGCATGATTTATTGCCATCATCTCCGCACACATTCCTTGGCTAGAAATCACCCCGTCAACATTACATCCGCCATAGATCTCTCCCTCGGTCGTCATCACTGCCGCTCCGAAATTATGGTTTGATTTAAAAATAAACGCCGCTTTTTCCGCCTTTTTCGCCTCTTCAATTAACTTTCTGATTTCTTCTTTAGACATTCAAAAATTCCAAATATTTACTTCCCGAGTATACAATATCTACCCCTTCTTCTCTTAACTTTTCCAAAATTTCCTTTCTTACTCCTCCATCAACTCCCCGCCTTACTCCCCATTTTTTTGCCTCCTTGATCTTCTCCCACGCCTTTTCTTCAAAATCTGCCATCTGAAACCCTGCTTTTCTTGCCATTAAGAGAAGAATATCTGTTTCTTTAGGAATCTCTTCTATTTTTGTCTCAATATCAAAACCCAACCCCGCCTCCATTCCTGCCTTTTTGACCCGATCCACGAAAGCTTTTCTGTCGGCCATCATTTCCACCTGGCCGATAATCCTTGCCGCCCCCGCTTCCTGACACTTATTTACCCAGTCTATCGGCTCTTTTACCATTAAGTGTATTTCCCATTTTTTCTTTTCCGGCCATTTTATTAAATTTTCCAGTTCAAACGTTTTTCCTTCGGCAAAAACACCGTCGATCACATCTATTTGTACCCACTCCGTTGTCTCTCCGATCTGCCCCAGTCTCTCTACCACCTTCTCCCATTCTTTTTCTAAAATCGTTGGAATTATTTCCATTGCTAACTAAACATCGCCGCCGCCCCGGAGGCAATTGCTAAAAATCTCAAAAATTTTCCGGCAAAAGTCGGAATTAGGTATCTCAAATAAGGAATTTTCAGATATCCTGCCACCAGCCCGATCAGATCATAAGGGAAGGGGATTAATGACCACGCCAACAATGCCCATGGGCCGTATTTCTGGATTCCTTGCCTAATTTTTTCGATTTTTTTATTTGCCGGTAAAACCTCTTCCCCGTTTGTCCCTACCATCCAGGAAACACTGTCATTTATCGCCATTCCCAATGCCGAGAAAAACGCCAACGCCACTACATTCATTTTTGTCGACAAAGTCGGTAGCAAAAACATCCCCGGTCCTGACAGCATATTAAAAACAAACACTCCCGGTAACCCAAACTTCAAAAACGGCTCCGGTTTCAGTGTAATCACTACCGTCAGCCCCAAAAAAATCAGTCCCGTTACTATCAAAATTTTCCTAACCAACCCTGATTCCCATTTCCACCAGCCGGCAGCTGTACCCATATTCGTTATCATACCACGCTCCTATCGACACCATATCCTCCGACACCACCTTAGTCATTCTGGTATCCACCAAACACGAAGCACTGTTTCCGATAATATCACTCGATACCAACGGCTCATAGGATACTTTCAATCGCCCGACTAGGTTTGCCTCGACACTTGCTTCTTCAAACATTGAATTAATTTCTTCTTCAGTTGTTCTTCTCACCATTTTAAAAGTCAGATCCGAATAACTGCCGCAAACCACCGGTACTCTTATCGCCGTCCCCGCAAATCGCCCCGCCACTGCCGGATAAGCCGCCACCACCGACTCCGCCGCTCCTGTCGATGTCGGCACAATATTTATTGCCGCCGCTCTGGCTCGTCGCGGATCCTTCCCGCTACCGTCAACAATGTTTTGATTGGTAGTATAGGCATGGATCGTTGTCAGAACTCCTTCCTGAAACCCTATCTTCTGATCGATCAATTTCACTATCGGAGCCACGCAATTAGTCGTACACGACCCGTTGGAAACCACTGTCTCTCCCTTATACTCACCGTCATTTACCCCCAAAATATAAACCGGAATTTTTTTATCTTTTGGTGGTGCCGAAATCACCACCTTTTTTGCCCCTCCTTTTAAGTGCCCCGCCGCCTTTCCGTCAGTAAACGCTCCGGTGCATTCCAATACTACTTCTACTCCATAATTTTTCCAGGGAATTCTCGCCGGGTCACTTTCTCCCAAAAACGGAATTTCTTCCTCGCCCATCACTAATCTCCCCAATTCCCGGCCTTTTTTTGCCTCACCCCAATCCACTCTTACCGGAACTCGACCATAAACCGAATCATATTTAAACTGAAAAGCATATTCTTCCATTTCCAAATCGCCCTTGGTATTTATCGCCGCCACTTCCACTCCGTATTTTTCCAACAATATCGCTCTCAATACCACACTCCCGATTCTCCCAAATCCGTTTATTCCAATTCTCAATTTTTTATCCATCTTCTAATCATACTTCATATTTCATAAATCATAAATCATTTCTCTCCCCATGCCGCCAATTTTCCTTTAGTCAGAAACTCCAGTGTCGCTCCTCCTCCGGTGCAAATCCAATTTATTCTATCTTTCAATCCCAAATTTACTATCGATGCTCCGGTATCTCCCCCAGCCACCACTTTATAGCCCCAAGCCCCCGCCACTGCCCTTGCCACTTCTTCCGTTCCCTTCCGGCTTCCTATTTCTTCATAAAACCCCATCGCTCCCGCCCAAACAATTGTTTTCGATTTAGTAATAATTTCCTTAAATCTAACTATATCTTCCTCCGCCAGATCCAATCCATCTTCTCTCAATTTTGCTATCACAATCTTAGCCTCCCCTGTCAAGGGGAGGTCCCCGACATCATGTCGGGGGGTGGGGTTTTGCATTATTCGGGGTAGTTTCCCTCCCACCAGTACCCAATCCGCCATTTTCACCAACTCCGGCAAATACCCCAGCTTGTCCTCTTTCGCCCCTCCCAATATTATCGTTAATGGTCTTTCTGGATTTCCCCTTAATACCGACAGTCTTTCAATTTCTTCTCCAAAATTCAACCCATATGCTGTCTTCATCTTCTTCCACAACTGCACCGAAGCATGTTCCCGATGAGCCACCGCAATCGCGTCATTGACAAACCACTCACTCATTTTTATCAACTCCTCCAAAAAGCCATCATCGTTTTTCTCCTCTCCCGGCCAAAACCTCAAATTCTCTCCAAAAATTATGGTATTTTTTTCCCAAACTTCTCTTACCATCTCTCCGTTATCCAGTTCTTCTACAAAAACACTCTCCACCCAGTTTTGACCATTTTCCAAAAGCGACATTAATTCCAGATAAACTGGTTTTAACGACAAATTTTCGTCTCTTCCCTCCGGCCTGCCCCTATGGCCCAATATTGCCAGCTGACATTTTTTTTCCAACAGCAATTTTACTGTCGGCAGCGACTTTACTAATCGGCTATTGTCAATTATCCGGCCATCTTCCATTGGTAAATCCGTGTCTAGCCGCAAAATTACTTTTACTCCTTCCGGCACCTCTCTAACCGAGCTTAGTTTCATAATCCCTGATCTGGTTTAACCTTCTAATATGCCTTTCTTCCGGCGCAAATACTGTTTCCAAAAACACTATTATCATCTTTTTTGCCTCTTCCTCTTCAATATAGTCCGCCGCCAAACACAACACATTTACATCATCATCTTCTCTAGCTAGCCTCACCTGTTTTTCGTTTATCCCCATCATTGCCCTGATTCCTTTTACCTTATTGGCCGCAATGCACACCCCCGCTCCGCTCCCGCAAAGCAATATTCCCTTTCCTTTTTCCCTGATCACCTTTTCTCCCACTCCGATTCCTACTTCACTGTAATCATCTTTCGGATCATATTCTCTCTTTCCCGCATCCACCACCTCTTTCCCCTCATCTTTCAGCCATTCCTTTAATTTTTCTTTAAGCTGGTAGCCCCGATGATCTGCTCCGATATAAACTATCATCATCTAATCATACAACAATGGACACCATTCTTCTTCAAAACCACCCCTTTTTTTTTGAAATCAAACGTAAACCAATACGCTCCCTTTCTCTCCGCCTGCTTTCTCCCAATTCCTTTCTAATTTCCTGTCCCTTACTCACTCCCAAATTCGTCATTACCAAATTTATTCAATCCCATTCTGTCTGGATCGTTAAAAATTCCGCCAAAGTTATTTCTCACCCTCATCTTTCTTCCCTTGATTCCGTCACTATTCTCGGCCAAAAATATCTCATTCGCCTCGATCCCAAAATTAAAACTCCCCACCTTGATCATTCCCGACTTCTAATTTTTCTCAAACACCCCCGCCAGCTAAAAAAACTTCTTCGCTCCCTAGCTCTCGAACTCATAAAAAAAGAACTTATCACCCTGCGTCGAACCTGTTCTTTCTCTTTTCGCCGCCTCTCCGTCCGCGACCAGAAAACCCGTTTCGGTTCCTGCTCCTCTCGGGGCAATTTAAGTTTTAACTGGCAAATTATTCTCTTTCCTCCTGATAAATTTCGCCATATTCTTCTCCACGAAATTACTCATCTTACCCACCACAACCATTCATCCGGATTTTGGTCTGCTCTTACTCTTCTCGATCCCTCCACCCCCGCCCATCGCCTCTGGCTCAAACATGAATCAGGTAAGTATTTAATCTCCTAAATCTCTATCTCTATCCCCACCGGACAATGGTCGCTTCCCGCCACTTCCGGCAAAATAAAGGCCTCTTTCACTTTGTTACTTAATTTTTCGTCAACAAACACATAATCAATTCTCCACCCTACGTTTCTTTTCCTCGCCCCGCTCCGCTGGCTCCACCAGGAATATTGCACTTTATTCCCGTTAATTAGTCTGTAAGTATCTGTCCAGCCGTTTTTTATTAAAAGATCTATCCAGTCTCTCTCTATTTCCAAAAACCCCGAAGTCTCCTCATTATCTTCCGGTCTGGCCAAATCTATCGCCTCATGGGCCGTGTTCACATCGCCCGCAAAAACCACCTTTTCTCCTCTCCTTCTCAACTCATTAATATATTTCAAAAAATAATCATAAAACTCCATCTTATAATCTAGTCTCCCCTTATCCCTCTTCCCGTTGGGGAAATAAACATTAAGTAGCGTCAACTCGTCAAATTTAGTTATCAGTACCCGTCCTTCATCATCCCAGTCATTGTCCCTATCTCCCACTATTACCTTTTTCGGTTCCATTTTTGTCAACGTCATTACTCCCGAATAGCCCGCTTTTTTAGCCGAATTCCAGTAGGGGATATAATCCTTCCCTGCTTCTATCATTGGCACTTGCTCTGGAAATGCCTTGATCTCTTGAAAGCAAAAAATATCTGCCTTGTCTTTTTCGACGAAATCCCACAGTCCTTTTTTAATCACTGCTCTTATCCCCGCCACATTCCACGACACTATTCTTACTTGTTTTCCCATACCTTATTGTACTAGACTGGTCCGTGGACACTAAATCACCCCTTCCTCTCCTCATTGTTTGTTTAACTATTTTCGGTTCGCTCTTTCTTCTTTCCCGGACTGGAATCTATATCAAAAATCTCGGTGGTTCCGTCGAAACCGGCGGTCGTGTTTCCGACACTATTTCTGTTTCCGGCACAGGCGAAGTTACTGCCAAGCCCGACACCGCTCTTTTTTCTTTCAGTTTTAGCGAGCTTGCCCCTACCAGTAAAGAAGCCCTGTCCAAAGTTAACCAAAAAATCTCCGCCGCTCTTCAGGTCCTAAAAGCCAGCGGTATTTCCGATAAGGATATTTCTACCGGCTATCTCAATATCTCCACTGATTACGACTGGAGCAACAATACTCGCCGTCTTCTCGGTCAGCGGGCCACTCAGTCGGTTAATGTTAAAGTCAAAAACCTCGACGAAAAAGCCACCAAAGCCACCGAAGTCATCGACAAATTAACCGAAATCGAAAGCATTGATCTCGGCGGTATTTCCTTTGATATCGACGATAAAACCAAACTCTATGAACAGGCTCGGGAGTTAGCCTTTAATAAGGCCAAAGATAAGGCTACCCAGCTTTCCCGTCTTGCCAAAACCACTCTCGACCGTCCGGTTTCCATTTCCGACACCACCTACGATGTCGCTACCCGTTCTCTCCTCAACAATGTTGCTTCCCTAAAATCTGCTATCCCCGCCGCTGGTGGCGGCAGCTCCATTCCCACCGGCGAGCTCACCGTCACCGCCAGTCTCTCGATCTTGTGGGG
>Ga0172375_10000921_pt1 | contig 47537 bp, 42 predicted proteins | sample LakKiv1m_FD_114537 | JGI IMG/M metagenome (GOLD analysis project Ga0172375, IMG submission 114537) | Freshwater microbial communities from Kabuno Bay, South-Kivu, Congo - kab_092012_11.1m | ecosystem: Environmental > Aquatic > Freshwater > Lake | place: Democratic Republic of the Congo... | reverse complement strand
TTCCGGCTTTCGCTTCCGGCACGAAGATTTTCGCCGTGTGCGGCGGCTTACGTTTCGCTCCGGCGCGGTTCCTTACGCAAAGAAAGACACCGCCTGCGCTCAACGTAATTCCTTGCACACTTTCAAGTGAAAACAAGCCGAAAATCTTCTAATTGTGCCTCCAGCAAAAGCCGGAAAGCTTGAGCGAGTACGCTGGCACATTCGCTAAATCCATAAAATGCTTGATTTTACATTTTTTTCAGGATATAATAAAAAATCTAAATTCATTATTTATCAAAAGACTGGAGAAATTAAATGGCTGCGCAAAAAAATCCTAAACCTAACAAAACCAACATCATAAAGCGTTTTCCTTTCGGCTGGCTGTTGGTTTTCTTTCTGTTTATTATGCTGATGAATTCTTTTAATAATATCCAAGTAACCGGTATTCCTAAAGAAATCAGCTATAGTCAGTTTTACCAAACCTTAAAAAATCACCCGGAAAGTATAAAAAAAGTTACTAAAATTGAAACGGTGCTTCAGGGGGATTATTTGGATAACTCCAAATTTTTTGTGAATATTCCGGATAATGACCCGGAGATGCTTGGTTTGATGCGGCAGAATTTAAAGAATTTCGAGATCAAACCGGCGCGCACGTTCTGGGTTACTTTGTTATTTAATTTAGGACCGATATTACTGCTGATCTTTTTCTGGTGGATGATGGCTGCCCGCGGAGAACAGTTAGGCAGTAAAATTATGTCTTTTGGAAAAGTTAAGTCTAAAATTCAAAGCAATCATGAAAAGGCTACTTTTGATGATGTGGCGGGAGTTGACGAGGCTAAAGAAGAGCTTAAAGAAGTAATTGAATTCCTTAAGGACCCTAAAAAATTCCAAAAATTAGGCGGTAAGATTCCTAAAGGAGTGCTTTTAGTCGGTCCACCGGGATGCGGCAAAACATTAATTGCCCGGGCAGTTGCCGGAGAAGCCAATGTGCCTTTTTTTAGCATCTCTGGTTCTAATTTTGTGGAGATGTTTGTCGGGGTGGGGGCCAGCCGGGTCAGGGATTTATTTGATCAAGGGCGTAAAGCCGGGGTAGTCTCAGGAAAAGGAGCGATAATTTTTATTGATGAAATTGATGCGGTTGGCCGGCTGCGTTTTTCCGGAATTGGCGGGGGTAATGACGAACGTGAGCAAACTCTCAATCAATTATTAGTTGAGATGGATGGGTTTGATGGGCAACAAGGCTTGATTTTGATTGCGGCTACCAATCGTCCGGATACGCTGGATCCGGCGCTTTTGCGTCCGGGAAGGTTTGATCGTACAATTATTATTAATTTGCCGGATATTAAGGGGCGAGAAGAAATACTCAAAGTGCATACGCGCAAGATTAAGCTCGCCGAATCCGTTAATTTAAAATCTGTGGCCAGTCAAACCCCGGGTTTTTCCGGAGCCGACCTGGCGAATCTTTGCAACGAAGCGGCATTGATGGCGGCCCGCAACAATAAGGAAGCGGTGGAAGAGATCGACTTGGATAAATCCGTAGAAAGAGTTTTGATGGGGCCGGAAAAGAAAAGCCATATTATGTCTAAAAAAGAAAAGGAGATTACTTCTTTGCATGAGTCCGGGCATGCTTTGCTTTCATTATTATTACCGGAGGTTAATCCCTTAAAGAAAGTTTCAATTATTCCGCGCGGATTAGCCGGCGGGTATACTTTTACTCCGCCTTTGGAAGACCGGCATTATTGGACTAAGAAAGAACTACTGGCAGAGATTACCATGATTCTGGGAGGCCGGGCTTCCGAAGAATTAAACTTAAGCGAAGTAACCACCGGAGCGCAAAATGATTTAGAGGTGGCTACCGGTATGGCCAGGCGCATGGTGACGCAATTTGGCATGTCTGAGAGATTGGGAAATTTGACTCTCGGCCGGCGGGAAGGCTTGGTATTTTTAGGCCGCGATATTATGGAGGAGAAAAATTACAGCGATCAAACGGCACATATTATTGATCAGGAAGTAAAACAAATAACTGATGATGCTTATCATAAAGCTCTAGAAATGTTAAAAAATAACCAGGATAAGCTTAAACTGCTTTCGGATTCTCTTTTGGAAAAAGAGGTCTTAAGCGGCGAAGAAGTAAAAAAAATTCTGGGTATCCAGAAAAGCGACCTCGTTTAAATTAATGCGCATTTTTAAATTCAACGGTTTAGGAGAAATAAAACAAATTTTGCATGAAATTGGCGTCGATACTTACGGTGCCAAAATTATGCTACCAAAGACCGCCGCCTTTTTAATCCGCTTGACTGCCATGAGCAATGTCGCCGCCAATATCCTTAAACAAGAGATGCTTTCTTTAGGGGCGGAGGCGGCAATTGCCAGAGGCGCGCTTACCGGTAAAACTAAAAAAACCGATGTTCTTTTAATCGGCCAGCTTGCGCAATTCAGCGCCCTGATAAATAAATTAAAAATTCAGCCCTTTGGCCTGCAAAAACTTGCCGGTGAGCTAAAAGAAAATCTCCGCAATTTTACTAAAAATGATTTCCGGCTTTCTTTAAAAAAAGGTTTTTTAAATCTTGGTGATGAAACTCAGATTATGGGGATTATTAACTTAACGCCGGATTCATTTAGTCATGACGGTTTGTATCGAGAGTTTAGCAATAACTATCCGGAGTTAGCTTTAAATAAAGCGCAGCGCTTAATTTCTGAAGGAGCCCGGATCATTGATTTAGGCGGAGTATCCACCCGCCCAGGAGCAAAAGGCATTAGCACTAAAGAAGAGTTGTCTCGCACTATACCCGTAGTAAGATGTTTAGCTAAAAAAATTAACGCGCCGATTTCAATTGATACGACCAATCCTTTAGTGGCCAGGGCGGCTTTAGACGCCGGTGCGGAAATGATTAATGATATCGGCGGCTTAAGGAACCGGGAGATGATTAAAGTTGCCGCGCGATGTAAAGCTGCGGTGGTAATTATGCATATGTTGGGAAAACCCGCGAATATGCAAAAAATAATTCATTATGAATCTTTGATCGAAGATATTTGTGCTTATTTAAAAAATGCAATTCTCTCCGCGGAAGCCGCCGGGATTAAACCGGACAAAATTATTATCGATCCGGGCATCGGATTTGGCAAAACGCCGGTTGATAATCTTAAAATAATTAAGCATTTACCAGATTTTAAGCTTTTAGGCAAGCCAATACTTATCGGCCCTTCGCGAAAATCTTTTATTACTAAAATATTAGGGCTAAATTTACCGAGCCAAATTACAGGTACTTTAGCCGCCTGCGTGATGGCTGCCCAGCGCGGCGCAAATATCCTGCGCGTACACGATGTCAAAGAAGTGCGCCAGTCGTTAAAAATGGTAGAAGCGGTGGAAAAATGTTAGGACAGAATTTAATCCTTTATTGGAAACCGGCGATTGAAATCGCGATTCTTTGGTTTTTAATTTATCAGATTATGCTTTTTTTCGAAGGCACACGCGCTTTGCAGGCTTTACGCGGAATTATCGTGCTTTTGCTTGCTTTTTTAATTTTTAAAAAATTTAATTTTCTAGTATTAAGCTGGTTGTTTGAAAAACTTTTTGGAATATCCGTGATTGCGATATTAATTATATTCCATCCGGAAATACGCCTGGGCTTAGCGCAGATCGGTAAACGCCAGATTTTCAAAACTAACCTTAAAGACGATGAGATTGTTCTGTTGAGCCGGCAGATCGTGGAGGGGTGCGAAAATTTAGCTAAAAATAAACTGGGGGCTTTAATTGCCATTGAAAAGGATGATTCTCTGGCGGCTTATATTCAAAGCGGAGAGATCATTGATTCGCGCGTATCGGCGGATTTAATTGAGGCGATTTTTACCCCGAATAATCCGCTGCATGACGGCGGGCTGATTATCAGCCACGGTAGAATTGCCGCTTGCGGATGCATTTTCCCTCTAGCCGTAAATCAAGAATTAAGCCGGGTGTTTGGCACGCGGCACCGGGCAGCTTTGGGATTAAGCGAAGAAACGGATGCGATATTAATCGTAGTTTCTGAAGAAAGGCGCGATATCTCGGTTATTTACCGCAGGAAATTTTATAAGGATTTAGGGCTAACGCAATTAGAAACAAAAATTAAAGAACTGCTAAAAACAAAAGAAAATGAATAGAAACCAAAAAAATATTTTTTTACGAATGTTTGGCTTAATTTTAACTCACCCCTGGTTAAAATTTGTTTCTTTACTCCTGGCGGTAATCGTCTGGTTTTACGTAAAAGGGGAAAGAATCTAAAACTATGCCCAGATTGGGAGTAAATATCGACCACGTCGCAACTTTACGCCAGGCGCGCGGCGGGAATTTACCGGATCCGGTTTTTGCGGCTACTTTAGCGGAAGTTGCGGGCGCCCAAAGTATCGTCGCGCATTTAAGAGAGGACCGCCGGCACATTCAGGATCAAGATATTAAGCTCTTGCGGAAGAAAATTAAAACCGAACTTAATCTTGAGATGTGTATTGCGCCGGAGATTTTAAGAATCGCCTGCTTGATTAAGCCTGACCAAGCGACTCTCGTGCCCGAACGCCGGCAGGAGTTAACCACGGAAGGCGGATTAAATGTCGCAACTAAACTTAAGACAATCAGCCAGGCGATCAATAAATTAAAAGCCGCCAATATCCGGGTAAGTTTATTTATCGACCCGGATAAACAACAGGTGCGCGCGGCGAAACAAGCTGGCGCGGCAATCATTGAATTTCACACTGGCCGCTACGCATTAGCAAAAAATTTCCGGCAAAAAGAAAAATATTTTAAACAGTTAAAACAAGCTGTGGATTATGCCCGCGCGGAAGGATTTACGGTTAATGCCGGGCATGGTTTGGATTACGCTAATGTTAAACGGATTGCGCAGATTAAAGGAATCCAGGAGTTGAATATCGGTTATGCGATTATTTGCAAGGCTTTATATGTGGGGTTGTTTGCGGCGGTTAAAGAAATGCGGGAGCTAATCAGATAATGTACATTGGAACCGGAGTAGACATCACCGAGGTGCGGCGCATCCGCCAGGCAGTGGAAAAATGGGGAAATGATTTTCTAAAACGCATTTTTACGGAAACCGAAATCATAAACGCTAAAACTAAAACATCATTTTATCAACATTTAGCCGGTAGATTTGCCGCCAAAGAAGCGGTTTTTAAGGCTGTCGGCGATACCCAGCTTTCCTGGCAGGATATTCAAATACACAATGACCAAACCGGCAAACCGGTATGTATATTTTTAAACGGTAAAGGCGTTGATATTAAAGTCCAGATTTCTATCTCCCATGTTAAAACTTATGCGGTTGCCAGCGCAGTTGTTACAAAGAAAGATTGATTCTCATAAAGGGGATTACGGTAGTATACTGATTCTCGCCGGTTCAAGCAGATTTTCCGGAGCAGCTTTACTTTGCGCAGAATCAACTTTACGCGCGGGAGCAGGATTAGTAACTATCGGCATACCAAAAAGCATTAACCTGGCCTTAATTAAAAACAAACCGAAAGAGGTAATGACTCTGCCGCTGCCAGAGACAAAAGACGGAGGATTAAGTTTAAAGGCATTTTCTAAGATTAAACTATTTCTTAAAAAAATTGATGTTTTGATAATTGGCCCAGGCCTGGGGAATCACCGGTCGAGCTACGCTTTAGTAAGAAAAATAGTTGCGGTATCAAAACTGCCGATGGTGATTGATGCGGATGGGCTGGGAGCGCTGAATCATCATTTAAGAATACTTAAACAGCATCAGGGGGAAGTTATTTTAACTCCACACACTAAAGAGATGGCCGGCCTTTTTAAAGTCGAGATTAACTATATAAAGAAAAACAGGAAATTGGTTGCGAAAAAGTACGCGAAAGATTATAATACTATAATTGTCCTCAAAGGGCACGCGAGCATTGTTACTGATGGTAAACGGAAATTTTATCTAAATAAAACCGGAAACCCCGGGATGGCAACTGCCGGAAGCGGTGATGTGCTCAGCGGTATCGTGGGCGCATTTTTAGCCCAGGGATTAGATGCTTTTTGTGCGGCAAAATACGCAGCATATATTCATGGCTTAGCCGGAGATATCGCCGCGAAAGATAAAACAGAAATTGGACTAATTGCTTCGGATATTATTAATCGGATTCCGGACGCACTTAAGAAAAGCAGTTAGTGCCGACGTAGCTCAGTTGGTAGAGCGGCTGTTTTGTAAACAGCGGGTCGGGGGTTCAAATCCTCTCGTCGGCTTAATAAAATTATGATGCAAAAAACAGATAAAATAGATATCAATAAGATTCAAGACTTTTATTGGAAGAAACAGTATAATATAAGTCAAGTTGCCAAAAGATTAGGCGTTTCTTTTTGGTCGTTATACGGTTTTATGGATAAGCATAATATTCAAAGGAGGCTTCCGGCAGAAGCTAATTACATAGTTAGCAGGGATAAACCCCAGTTTAAAATTAATGAAAATCTTATAAATCAATTTACTAAGCCGTATGTGAGAAAAGTCAACCTTAATTTAAGTAATAGAAAATTACCTTACGGATTAGTGCATATCAGGTATAATGATAAAAAACTATTGCTAGCTATAAAGAGTTGGATTGAAAATTACAAAAATAATATTTTAATATGGGCAGGTACCCAAGTGGCCAAAGGGGACAGACTGTGTAAACGCAGCGTCTTGTCGAAAGGCAGGATGGAAAAGTAGGTGAATTCAGGGGAGCCCCAAGATAAGCTTGGGGGAATCCTGAGCCAAGCCCGCCGTAATGCATCATGGCGGGAAGGTGCAGAGACTAAGCGCCTACCACCTAAAGTCAAAAACTAAGGTGATGAGATAGTCCAAGCCTCAAGGTAACTTGAGGGCACTTGAAATCTGTTGCACCTGTGCTTCAAAGGTTCGAATCCTTTCCTGCCCATTAAATTTGTATTACCGCGGGAGTAGTTTCCCGCCGTGTTATTTAATTGTAGGCGGGACCCCGCAATATGTTAAATAATTGGCGGGGCAGTGGTAGAACAAAGGTTAATGCGGGAGTAGTTCAGTGGTAGAACAATAGCCTTCCAAGCTATGAATGGGGGTTCGATTCCCCTCTCCCGCTAATGCTTTTATGGACAACCAGATGAAAGATATATTTGATGGTCAAATCGATAACGTCGCGGTATTAGTGCTTTATTTAGACAAAAGCGGTAAGATTATTTTTTGCAATAAGAAAGCGGAAAGTATCATCGGCCTTAAGCATGACAATATCGTAGAAAAAAACTGGCTTGAGGTATTATGCCGCGGTATCGACAATGCGATGAAAAAAGAGATGTTTAAGGCGGTGCTGGATGATGCCTTGGTTTATAAAAGGGCCCGGGATTTTGAGTGCCATCTTCTCGGCAATCATGATAACTTGCGTTTAATCTCCTGGAACATTACCCCTATCTCTGACAAAAATAATCAGATTCAAGGTAGTATACTCTTCGGCCAGGATATCACCGAAATTCAGGAACGTGAAAATTCAATTAAGAAGATTGACGATTCATTAAAAAATATTATCTCCAGCATTAACGAATACGCTTTATATGTAATTAACCTAAATGGGCTGATTACTTATTTTGGAATGGGTTGCGAAACAATGTTTGGCTATCATAAACAGGAAATCATTTTTAAACATGTGAGCATCTTGCATAAAATTGATCAAATTAGTTTTGATCTGGATATAATTTTGGAACGCGTGCGTTTATTCGGTAAACATGAATCAGAGACAGAACTGCTTACTAAGGCGGGCGTAGCGATTCCGGTAAGATTAACGGTCAACCAATTTTTAGACAGCCACGGTAAATTGACCGGATATATCTTTATCGCTAAGGATATCACGGAAACAAAGAAATTAGAATATCAGGTCTTTCAGGCTGAAAAATTAGCCGCTTTAGGGCAACTTTCTGCCGGTATGGCCCATGAAATTAACAATCCGCTTTTTGTGATTTCCGGAAGATTAGAAATGCTCAAACAAGAAGAACTTACACCCAAACTTAAAGAAACGCTTAGTTTAATTGATTCTCAAACTAACCGTATACGTAAACTGGTTGACCGCATTTTAAAGTTCGCGCGTAAATCAACTCAACCATTAGAAGTGGTTGACGTTAATGAAATCATAGAATTTGCTTTAGCTCTAATTAGTCATAGCATACCGCCCGCAGTTAGAATTAATAAATTTCTTACAAAAAATATGCCAAAAATTCTTGGCGATGCGGAGCAGTTAGAAGAAGTATTTTTAAATATAATTACTAACGCTTATCAGGCGATGCCGGAGGGAGGAGTAATCGAAATTTCTTCGGATAATTTTCAAAATCTTTATGCCCAGATACAAATAACGGACACCGGTATCGGTATTCCAGCGGCTAACTTTAAAAATATTTTTATGCCTTTTTTTTCCACGAAAAGCCAGGGTACCGGGTTAGGGTTATCCGTTTGTCATAATATTATTAATAATCATAATGGCTCCATTGAATTGAAAAGCCAGATTAATCAGGGATCGACTTTTACGATTAAATTACCATTTGCCTAAGGAGGTGTTTATGCATTATAAAATCTTGGTGGTTGATGATGAAGCGCCGGTAAGAGACTTATTCGGAGATTTATTTAAAAAAGAGGATTGTCTGCCTGTTAGCTGCGGAAGCGGCGAGGAGGCATTGGCGATATTGGAAAAAGAAACCTTCGATGTTGTTTTATTAGATATTAAACTCCCAGGGATGAATGGCTTAGACGTGCTTAAGGAAATACGTCAGAAGTATCCCAAATTGCCGGTGGTCATGATTACCGGTTTTGGATTTGATGAAGAATTAATCACTAAAAGCAAGCAATTTGGCTGCTGCGGCTATATCGGGAAAAACATGCCCGTGGCTCAAATTATTGTTACTTTTATGCAATTTGTAAAAGAGTTTAAAGAAAAAGGTAAGGCTTAATGGTTGAGGCATTCTTAAAGCCGGTTTTCATCGATGCTTTTGACCTAGATGATGCCTGGTTTCAATGTTTATCCACGATTTTAGATAAAGGCCATATCTATACGATCACCCGTGGCAGCTACGAAGGGCAGAAGAGATTAGAATTTGATTTTATTTCCATTAGAGTGCGTAAACCTGGCCATCAAATTATTCCCATTATTCCGGAGGGGATGAGCATTCCTGCTCCGACCGATATGGATTATATCCAAGGGTATTTAAGTTATCTGCTCACCGGAGCCAAAACCGAAACTGAAGATTATACTTATGGGGAAAGGCTGGTCGATCCTAAAGTTAAGGTGAGGCAGAATTTAAACGGCCGGGAGCTGATTTCCGATATGCCGTTAAATGTTAATCAAATCGAAGAAGTAATTAAAATGTATAAAGAAAAAGGGCCTGGCACTAATCAAGCGGTTATGGAAATCGGCATGCCTTCCGATATAAAGTTAATTGATCCGCCCTGTCTAAGGCTGATTGATACGCGGCTGCGCTATGGCAAGTTACATTTTATACTTTATTTCCGTTCCTGGGATCTTTGGGGCGGTTTTCCTTCAAACTTAGGCGGCCTGCAATTGGTAAAACAATATATGGCGCAAGAGATCGGTGTCGAAGACGGAGAAATTATTGCGGTAAGCAAAGGATTGCATCTTTATGATTATGCCTGGGAATTGGCAATGTTAAGAACAAATAAGAAAAGGGATTTTAAAATAGAAGATGTCTAAACAGCGCATTGCGGTATTAGGTGACGGAGGATGGGGAACGACACTAGCGATATTACTTTGCCGTAAAGGTTATTCCGTCACGCTTTGGGGGGCTTTTGCTGATTATGCCAAACAAATGGATAAGACCCGGAATAATTACAAGTTTTTACCGGGAATAAAAATTCCGCCTCAAATTGAAATCACCAGTGATATAAAAAAAGCGGTTGCGGATAAAGAAATTGTCGTCTTGGCTATCCCTTCTCAATATACCAGATTAACACTAAAAAAAATTGCCGGCAGCTTTGCTAAAAAGACTATTTTCCTCAGTGTCACTAAGGGGATTGAAATCCGCTCTGCTAAACGCATGTCCGAAGTAATCCACGCAGAACTGGGCCCGGTTGAATTAGCCGTTCTCTCCGGGCCGACCATTGCCAGCGAGGTAGCCCGAGAAATCCCCACTACCGCGGTAGCTGCCTCTTTAAATAAGCAAATTCGTAAAACTATCCAAGCGGTATTTAGCACAAAAATGTTTCGCGTGTATACTAACCCGGATGTGATTGGAGTAGAATTAGGGGGTAGTTTAAAAAATGTCATCGCGATTGCCTGCGGCGTATCTGATGGATTAGGATTTGGCACCAACACTAAAGCAGCTATTCTTACCCGCGGGGTTGCCGAAATTTCCAGATTAGGTAAAGTGATGGGCGCGAAATTAAAAACCTTTAGCGGAATAAGCGGATTAGGTGATTTGGTGACAACCTGTATCAGTAAACAGAGCCGCAATCGCAGCGTGGGAGAATTAATCGGAAAGGGTAAAAATTTAAAAGAGATTTTTGCGCAGATGCAGATGGTTGCCGAGGGGGTACCTACCGCAAAATCCGCTTACGCTTTGAGTTTGAAATATAAGGTGGAGATGCCGATCATTAAAGAGGTTTATTACTTACTTTATAAGAATAAGTCTCCCGCTCAAGCGGTAAATGACCTGATGACGAGAAAAAGTAAAGAGGAGTAGTTATAGACGGTAAAACGGGGCGTGGCTCAGCTTGGTAGAGCGCTTGAATGGGGTTCAAGAGGTCACAGGTTCAAGTCCTGTCGCCCCGAAATTTAACCATCACGAATTATAATAAGGAGGACTAATGACAAAAGAATACAATGGGCCAGAGAAAAGAAAATATCCCCGCGCCAAAGGAAGGTTTATTGTTTCTTACCGGGTAATTCCGAATAACAGTAATGTTGATATTTCACAAACTAAAAATTTAAGTTTAGGCGGAATGCTCTTAACGACTAATTGTCAGTTTCCAGTCGGAACGAACCTAGCACTGGAGATACGTCTGCCTTTTGATCCGGATCCGATTATGATTATTGCCAATGTCTTGGAATCAACGGAAATTAGCAAGGGTATAATTTATGATACGCGCTTGATTTTTCTGGCGGTGGATGAAAAACACCGCAAAATAATCGGCGAAACAGTCGGATATTATCTTAAGAAAGGCGCAGAATGAAAAAAATAAATATCGGTATTATTGGTTTCGGTAATATCGGATGCGGAGTAGTCAAAATTTTGGGTTCTCGCAAATCGCTGTTGGCGCAAAAAATAGAAACCGAAATTATAATCAAAAAAATCTGCGATAAAGACCTGACTAGAAAAAGAGATGTTTCGATAGACAAAGTCTTACTGACGAGCGATGCTTATGAGGTTATTAATGACCCGGGAATCGATATTGTGGTGGAATTAATGGGCGGGGTTCATCCGGCCAAAGAGTTTATTTTAGCGGCTTTACGAAAAGGCAAGCATGTGGTTACCGCCAATAAAGCCTTATTGGCCGAACACGGTAATGAATTATTTAGAGAGGCCGTTGAAAGAAGAAGAAACATCTACTTTGAAGCTTCAGTCGGGGCAGGCATCCCAATTATAAAATCGATCAAAGAAGGGCTGGTGGCCAATAAGTTCAATAGTATTTTTGGCATTCTAAACGGCACATCAAACTACGTGCTTACGCTGATGTCTAAAGAAAATTGTTCTTTTATCAATGCCTTAAGCAGCGCTAAACTTAAAGGATTTGCCGAGAAAGACCCCACTTTTGATATTCAGGGAATTGATTCAGCGCACAAGTTAGTGTTACTTACTTATTTAGCTTTCGGGAAAATTATCAATTTAAAAGATATTTTTGTTGAAGGCATCGCTCTGATTTCTGCCGCGGACATTGCTTATGCTAAAGATCTCGGATATACCATAAAATTATTAGCGATTGCCAAGAAAGAGGCGGATGAACTGGAGGTGCGCGTGCACCCCACTCTTTTACCGAGCGAGCATATGCTTTCGTCGGTTGATGGAGTTTTTAATGCGATCTATGTTTCTAGCGATCTTGCCGGAGACTTAATGTTCTACGGCCCCGGGGCGGGACAACTACCCGCGGCTTCGGCGGTGGTCTCGGATATTGTTGATTTGGTTCAGGATATCAAGGCTGGATTGTTTAAACCAACCCTGAATTCTAAGGAAGACAACTCCATTAAAGGTATCCGTAAAATTGATGAATTTGAAAATAAATATTACATCCGGATTACCGCAGTTGATAAACCGGGAGTATTAGCAAAAATATCCGGAATTTTGGCAAAATTCGGCATCAGCATTGCCTCGGTTACTCAAAAAGAGAAACTAAAATCTCATATTGTGCCGGTAGTGATGGTAACTCATGAAGTAAAAGAGAAAAACTTGCGGGGTGCCTTAAAAATGATCGATCGGCTGACAGAGATTAAAGATAAATCTGTCGCGATCCGGATTGAAGGTGTTTAATGAGCGCGCAGAAATATAAAGGAATAATTCAGAAATATAGAAAATTTTTACCGGTGAGCGGTAAAACTCCGATCGTCACTTTAAATGAGGGTAATACTCCTTTAATTTATGCCCCGTATCTAAGTAAATTGGCGGGTAAAAATTTTGAAGTTTATTTAAAATACGAAGGCCTTAATCCTACCGGCTCTTTTAAAGATCGCGGGATGAGCCTGGCGATTTCCAAAGCCTGCGAAGAAAAAGCCACGGCGGTAATGTGCGCCTCTACTGGAAATACTTCCGCATCGGCGGCTGCCTATGCTGCGCGCGCAGGAATAAAATGTGTCGTACTTATCCCCAGCGGCGCAATTGCGCTGGGTAAACTTAGCCAGGCGTTAATTCATGGAGCAAAGGTTTTGGCAATTAAAGGTAACTTTGATGCAGCCTTAGAACTCGCCAAGGAAATTACTAACTCCTTTCCCATTATCCTGGTAAATTCCTTGAACCCTTATCGAATTCAAGGACAAAAAACCGCCAGTTTTGAAATCTGCGACTATTTAGGTGATGCGCCGGATTTTCAGATTATGCCGGTCGGAAATGCCGGTAACATCACGGCTTATTGGAAAGGATATAAAGAATATCAGCTCCAAGGCTTAAGCAAAAAACTTCCGGTAATGTTAGGTTTCCAGGCTCAGGGAGCCGCGCCGATTGTAAAAGGTAAACCGATTAAGCACCCGCAAACTTTGGCTACGGCTATTCGGATCGGAAATCCAGCGAGTTGGAAAAGCGCGGAGCAGGCCCGCGATGAATCCAAAGGATTAATTGATTTAGTTTCCGATCAACAGATACTTAGCGCTTACCGCTTGCTGGCGGAAAAAGAAGGTGTATTTGCCGAACCGGCTTCCGCGGCTTCGATTGCCGGGTTATTGAAGTTAATAAAAAAGGGTTACTTTAAAACAGGAATTCAGCATCAAAAAATTCGTATTGTTTGTATTTTGACCGGGCACGGTTTAAAAGATCCTGAGCGGGCGATTAAAACAATTAAGCCACCCAAACTGATGCGCGTAGATTTAAAAACAATTATTAAAGAGATCGGCTACTAAAAAAGCCGCAAGCTGTAAACCTTATTAGAATCATGTTATTAAAAGGTAAAACAATTCTTATTACGGCCGGGCCAACCTGGGTGGCGATTGACCAGGTACGGGTAATCAGCAACCTAGCCTCAGGAGAAACCGGATTTATTCTAGCGGATAAATTTAAAAAACTGGGTGCTAAAGTTACTTTACTGCTGGGCCCGGGGAATTTTTATCATCCGGGGAGCCTGACCGGCATTAAACTAATTCGTTTCAATTATTTTTCCGAATTAGTACAACGCTTAGATCACGAATTGAAAAATCATAAATTTGCGGCGGTGATTCATGCTGCGGCAGTTGCCGATTATCAGCCTAAAGAAGTAACTTACCGTAAAGTTAGTTCACTGCGCAAAAACTGGAGAATAGATTTAGTTCCGACGAAGAAATTGATTAATTGCTTGAGAATTTATCAGCCGGATTTATTTACGGTGGGTTTTAAATTCCAGCCTGATGCGCGTAAAGATACCCTGATAAAAAAAGGCCGGGAGCTGTTAAAATCGGCTAATTTAAATCTAGTGGTTGCAAATTCTAATAAAAACAACGGCTACCAAGCCTATATTTTAGACGGCTTAAACCAATACGGGCCTTTTTTAAGTAAGCTAAAAATGGCTGATTATTTGTCTAAATTAGTGCGGAATCCATGCTGAATAAATTGCGGTTACCTGAAAAACTAAATCAACAGCTGGCGGCATTTGTGCAGAGCTTAAAAGAGATTTATCCGCAGGAGCTATTAAGCGTAATTCTCTATGGGAGCGCCTCCAGTGATGAGTTTGTAATCAACCATTCTAATTTGAATATACTGATAATTCTAAAATCTACAAACTTGTTATTGCTTAAAAGGGCCTCCAGAACAGTTAAACAGTTTAAGCATTTCTCCCCCATATTCATGACCAAAGAATATATTTATTCATCAACGGATGTATTCCCGATTGAATTTCTGGATATGCAGGAAAATTACACCGTTTTATTTGGCCAGGATGTTTTAAAAGAAATCCGCGTTGATTTAAAAAATTTGAGGTTTCAATGCGAACAGGAGCTAAAAGAAAAGCTGCTAAATTTAAAACAACTCTATCTCAGGACAAGCCAGCAGCCGGCAGGATTAAAAGTACCATTAATCCAGTCATTTACTTCAATTTTACATATCTTAAGAAATGTCCTGCGGCTTAAAGGCATTCTACCGCATTATCAAAAAGAAGCATTACTTAAAGAGCTGGCGGCGCATTTTAAAATAGATAGCGGACAATGGAATAAAATCCTGGCAGCTAAATCAGGAAAAATTAAGATAAATAAAGTAGAAACTGAAGAATTGTTTTCTGTTTTAGTTGATAATTTAGAGAAGATTGTTCAGGACGTGGATGTTCTATAAACTAGTCTCTAAGTTAACTTTGTTCTTTGTTTTAATCATTAGCGCAACAGCTTTTTGCGAAAATCAAATTCCCGCTCCGGTAGGTTGGGTAAATGATTTTGCTAACATCATTAATGCGGAGCATAAAACCAAATTAACTGCGTTGATTGAAGAACTTCGGGAAAAAACCGGCGCAGAAATTATGGTCGTTACAGTTGGATCAATTGCTCCTTATGATGAAAAAGAGTACGCGCGATTGATCTTTGATAATTGGAAACCCGGAAAAAAAGGTAAGGATAACGGAGTGGTAGTACTTTTGGCGGTTAGTCAAAGACGCTGGCGCATTGAAACAGGCTACGGGATTGAAGGGGTTCTGCCGGATGGTTTATGCGGAGAAATCGGCAGAAATTATATGGTGCCCTATTTTAAAAATGCTCAATACAGCGAAGGCTTATATCAAGGTGTTGTAAAAGTAGCGCAAATAATATCTAAAGATGCAAATATAAATTTGAACTCACTGGCAGGTATCACGGATACTACTGCCACAGAGGGCAGTTCATTTAAATCAATTATGGAGTTGATTTTATTTTTGCTCTGTTTTCAATTTTTATTTTATCCCATTTTATTGAGCCGTCGTAAAAATAATCCCTGGGGAGAGGGATATAACGGCGGCGGTGGATTCGGAGGCGGCGTATTTGGCGGAGGTGGATTCGGAGGAGGTGGATTCGGAGGCGGCGGTGGCGGTGGAGGCGGGGGCGGCGGTGGTGGTGGATTTTAACTAAAAGGAGAAGTGATGAAAAAAATATTAATTGGACTAGCAGTGGCGATAGTAGTTATCATGATTTTATTTATTAGTACCTATAACGCCATTGTTTCTAAGCATGAGACAATTCCGGCGAAGTGGGCTCAGGTTGACAACCAGCTGCAAAGACGCAATGATTTAATCCCGAATTTGGTTAATTCAGTAAAAGGATATGCCGCGCATGAAAAAGGCGTATTTGAAGCGGTAACCAACGCCCGCTCGCAATGGGCTAAGGCTGCTTCTGTAGATGAAAAGGTTAAGGCGGCCGGCGCAGTAGATGCGGCATTATCGAGATTACTTTTTGTGGCGGAGAACTATCCTAACCTGAAAGCGGATAATACATTCTTAAAACTTATGGATGAGCTTGCCGGCACCGAAAACCGCATTGCGGTTGAACGTATGCGTTATAATGATGCGGTAAGAGATTATAATATTGCCGTAAGAACGTTTCCCGGAAATATTATCGCGAATGCTTCCGGTTATAAAGTAGCCAGTGAATATTTTAAAGCCGAAGAAAAAGCAAAAATAGTTCCTGAGGTAAAATTCTAATATGACTAAATACATTATCCTGGTTGGTGACGGTATGGCTGATTATCCTATCGAAAGCCTGGGCATGCGTACGCCTTTAGAGGCCGCCCGTACTCCTAATATGGATTTTATGGCGAAAAACGGATCTTTAGGACAGGCCAAAACCATTCCGGATAAAATGACTCCGGCATCGGATGTGGCGAATCTTTCCATTCTCGGGTATGACCCAAAAAAATATTATTCCGGAAGGGGGCCGTTGGAAGCAGCCAACCTGGGTATTGAATTGGAAGATGACGACGTGGCTTTCCGCTGTAATTTAATTACCGCCGGCGGCGATCAACTGCTTGATTATAGCGCCGGGCATATCAAGTCAGCCGAAGCCCAAACTTTAATTAAATTTATCGATCAAAAACTCGGGAAAAATAACCTGCGTTTTTTTCCGGGGATAAGCTACCGGCATTTACTTTTAGTTAAACGCGGCCGGGAGTTAAAGCTGCAAAATTTAAAATGCTGGGCCCCGCATGACATTACCGGCCAGGGAATTAAACAGCATTTACCTAAAGGCGAGAACGCGGAAATCATTACCAAGCTTATGCTAGATTCTAAGGAAATCCTGGGAAACCATGAAATTAATCAAGTCCGATTGGATTTAAAAGAGAATCCCGCGAATATGATCTGGCTTTGGGGCCAAGGTGTAAAACCAAGCATGCCTAAATTTAAGGAGAAATTCGGTTTATCCGGAAGTGTAATTTCAGCGGTAGATTTGATTAAAGGGTTGGGGCATATTTTGGGTTTAGAGGTCATTAACGTCCCCGGGGCAACGGGTTATTATGATACGGATTATGCGGGCAAAGCCAAAGCCGCGATTAAATCTTTAAAAAAGAACGATTTTGTTTTTGTGCACGTTGAGGCTCCGGATGAAGCCGGACATAACGGTGATCTGCGCGAAAAGCTTACCGCAATTGAGCGTTTCGATCAATTTGTGGTTGGCGCTTTTCTAGAGTATTGCCAGGGAAAAGATGATTTCCGCTTGATGGTTTTACCGGATCATGCCACTCCGTTATCTTTAAAAACACATACCGCAGAACCAATTCCTTTTGCAATTTATGGGAAAGATATCCCTAAAGGTGATTTTCTGAATTATAATGAAAAAGAAGCCCAAAAATCGCAGCTTTATTTTGAAAATGGTCATCAGCTTATGGAATATTTTATCTCCAGGAGAATACCAAATGTCTAAAGGTTTAGTGGTGCAAAAATATGGCGGCTCGAGTGTCGCCAATGTCCAGCGCATTCAAAGAGTAGCGCAAAGAGTAGTGGGATATCGCAAAAAAGGTTTTGATCTGGTAGTAGTTGTTTCGGCTTTAGGGGATACCACTGATGAATTAGTGACACTGGCAGAAAAAATTAATCCTAACCCTTCCGAGCGGGAGATGGATATGCTGCTTTCGACCGGAGAGCAGATTTCGGTCGCGCTTTTAGCGATGGCAATTCAAAAACTAGGGCCGCAAGCTATTTCATTTACCGGCGCCCAAGTCGGAATTCTTACGGATAACAGCCATACCCGGGCGAGAATTATTAAAATAAATGTCGATAAAATCAAAGAGGAATTAAAAAAGGGCCGCATCGTTATCGTGGCCGGTTTCCAGGGGGTTACCTTAAACCAGGATATTACGACTTTAGGCAGGGGCGGATCAGATTTGACGGCGGTCGCTTTAGCGAAAGAACTCCAGGCCGATTCCTGTGAAATCTATACGGATGTGGAAGGTATTTATACCACGGATCCGCGCATTGAACCACGGGCTAAAAAAATTAACCAGATTACTTATGATGAAATGCTGGAGATGGCTTCTTTGGGAGCCCAGGTGATGCAGCCGCGTTCGATTGAAGTAGCTAAAAAATTTAACGTGCCTTTGCATGTGCGTTCTTCATTTAATACCAAAAGCGGAACGATGATTATTAAGGAGGTCAGAAAGATGGAAGATGTTTTGGTCAGCGGAGTAACTTTAAATAGGAATGAAGCCAAAATTACTCTTTGCGGGGTTCCGGATAAACCCGGAGTAGCCGTAAAATTATTTAAAGAGCTGGCGATTTTCGGCGTCAGCGTGGATATGATCGTTCAAAACGTCAGCCATACCCGCTGGACAGATATATCTTTTACCGTTCCGAAAGCCGACTGCGCCAAAGCCAGCAAGATTACAAAAATGGTCGCTAAAAAAATCGGCGCCGGTGACGTGGCACTGGATGAAGATATTGCCCGCGTCTCAATTGTCGGGGTGGGCATGAAATCTCATCGCGGCGTTGCGGCAAAAATGTTCGGGGTCTTAGCCGACAATAAGATTAATATTGAAATGATCTCTACTTCGGATATCAGCATTTCTTGTATTATTAAGAAAAAGGGCGCGGAAATCGCGGTAAAGAAATTACACGCTGATTTCGGGCTAAATAAGGGGTAAATTATGAATTCCGTAAAATTATACGATACCACATTACGCGACGGCTCGCAGGCAGAAGGAATATCTTATTCCGTGATGGATAAAATTCGGATTGCTGAAGAGCTCGATAAGATTGGCATCCATTTTATCGAAGGCGGATGGCCGGGTTCAAATCCTAAAGACCGGGAGTTTTTCGAAAAAATCGGGCGCGCTAAACTAAAAAATTCAAAAATTGCGGCTTTTAGCATGACGCGCCGGCCAAATACTTCCGCCGCCCAAGATAGTAATTTGCTGGCTTTGTTAACCTCAAAAGCCCAAGTAATTACGATTGTCGGTAAAACCTGGGATTTTCATGTAAAAGAAGTTTTAAAAACTACGCCTGATGAAAATCTGGCGATGATCTTTGACAGCATCAATTTTTTGGTTAAAAAGGGTTTTTTGGTGTTTTATGACGCAGAGCATTTCTTTGATGCTTATCAGGCGAATAAAGACTACGCCTTAAAAACCTTAAACGCCGCCCAGCAAGCCGGTTGTGCGGCAGTTTGCCTTTGCGATACTAACGGTGGATCCTTAACCGGGCAGATAAGTTCAACGATTAAAGAAATTAAAGGAAAAATTAAAGTGGGCCTGGGAATCCATTGCCATAACGATTCCGGAGTGGCAATTGCTAATTCTTTGGCGGCGGTGGAGGCCGGCGCAAACATGGTTCAGGGGACAATTAACGGCTACGGGGAACGCTGCGGAAACGCGGATTTAATTCCCATTATTGCAAATTTAAAAACTAAATTAAAAATCGACTGCGTTTCGAATGCGCAGTTAAGCCAGCTAACGCATCTTTCCCATTTTATTAGCGAAATCAGTAATATGCGGTTAAAAAACGAACAGCCTTTTGTCGGTGATTCAGCATTCGCGCATAAGGGAGGAATGCATATTAACGCTATTATGAAAAATACCTCAACTTATGAACACCTGGATCCCCGCTTAGTCGGCAACCGCCGCCGCATTCTGGTTTCCGAGTTGGGCGGAAAGACCGGAATCTTATTAAGGGCTAAAGAATTAAACTATGATTTAAGTAAAACCGATCCGCAAACCAAAAAAATCCTGGAATTAGTGCAGGCATTGGAGCATAAAGGCTTCCAATTTGAAGCCGCGGAAGCATCTTTTCAAATATTAATGCAAAGATCTTTAAGGAAATTTAAGAAATTCTTTGAGTTAGAGGGGTTTAAAGTCGTGATCGAAAAAGGCAAAAACAAAAAGATTACCTCTGAGGCGATCATCAAATTAAAGGTTAACGGAATAAAAGAACATACGGCTGCCGAAGGAGACGGCCCAATTAACGCGTTAGATAATGCCTTGCGCAAAGCATTGAAAGATTTTTATCCGGCTTTGGCCAAGATGCATTTATCCGATTTTAAAGTGCGTGTTTTAGATGAAAAAGCCGGCACCGCCGCGCGGGTGAGAGTGTTAATCCAATCTCAGGATGAAAAAGACACCTGGAATACAATCGGAGTTCACGAAAATGTTATTGAGGCAAGTTGGCAGGCTTTGGTAGACAGTGTTGAATACAAGCTTTTAAAAGACAAGAAACTATAAGCGATAAGTGGTAAGTTGAGGGAATTTCCCGCCAGTAAGGATAATTTTATAATGACACAAGAGCTTAGCAAGCAGTACGATCCCAAAAATACGGAAAGTAAATGGTATAAAGTTTGGGAAGAAAATAAACTTTTTTCTGCTAAACCATCGGCAGATAAACTGCCCTATTGCATCGTTATTCCGCCGCCGAATGTTACCGGAATTCTGCATATGGGGCATGCTTTAAATAATACCCTTCAGGATATCTTAATCCGTTACAAAAAAATGAATGGTTTTGCGGCTCTCTGGATGCCGGGTACGGACCATGCCGGAATTGCCACGCAAAATGTGGTCGAAAAATCCTTAGCTAAAGAAGGCCTAAAACGGCAGGATCTGGGCCGAGAGAAATTCTTAGAAAGAGTCTGGGAGTGGAAACAGCTTTATGGAACCACGATCATCAACCAGCTTAAAAAACTTGGCTGCGCCTGCGATTGGGGCCGGGAACGGTTTACCATGGATCCGGAGTATTCCCGCTGCGTCAGCGAAGTTTTTGTCAGGCTTTATGAAAAAAAACTGATCTATCAAGGAGATTATATTATCAATTGGTGCCCGCGCTGCCAGACGGCATTAAGTGATGAAGAAGCCAGCCACATTGAATTACAAGGAAACCTTTATTATCTTAAATATCCGCTAAAAAGCAATCCGCAGGAATTTATTCAAGTTGCCACCACGCGGCCGGAAACTATGCTTGGCGATACAGCCGTAGCCGTAAATCCTAAAGATAAACGTTATAAAAAATATATCGGTAAATTTTTGATGCTTCCAATACTTAACCGGCCGCTAAAAATTATTGCCGATCGTAATATTGATATGCAATTTGGCAGCGGCGCGGTTAAAGTCACTCCGGCGCATGACCCCAATGATTATATTCTCGGGAAAAAACATAATCTGGAGTTCATCAATGTCCTGACCCCGGATGGCAAAATGAATGAACGCGCGGGTAAATTCTGCGGGCTTGACCGCTTTAAAGCCAGAGAAGCAGTATTGGATGAGCTAAAATTACTGGGCTTACTGGAAAGAATTACGCCACATACGCTTTCGGCAGGGCATTGCTACCGCTGTCATACGATTGTTGAACCGTATTTGTCAAAACAGTGGTTTGTAAGGATGAAGCCTTTGGCTAAACCGGCGATTGCGGCGGTTAAAAAAGGAAAAATAAAATTTCATCCGCAGCGCTGGACCAAAGTTTACCTGAATTGGATGGAGAATATTCAAGACTGGTGTATCTCCCGGCAGATCTGGTGGGGACACCGCCTGCCGGTTTATTACTGCTTAGACTGCCAGGCCGTTGATCCGAAATCCGGGATTATTGTATCCCGGAGGAAACCTGATCGATGCCCGAAATGCGCCTCAAATAACTTAATCCAAGAAGAGGATGTCTTAGATACCTGGTTTTCCAGCTGGCTTTGGCCATTAGCCAGCTTTAATTGGCCTAATGAAAACGAAGATTTAAAATATTTCTACCCTACTGCCACGCTGGTTACGGCTCCGGAAATTATCTTTTTTTGGGTAGCGCGGATGATTATGGCGGGGCTGGAATTTAAAAAAAATATTCCGTTTAAAGATGTCTATATCCATGGCACAGTGCGCGACAGCCAAGGAAAAAAGATGTCCAAATCTCTTGGTAACGCGATTGACCCTTTAGAGGTGATCGCCGAGTACGGAACAGACGCTTTACGGTTTAGCCTTATTTCTATCGCCACTCAGGGCCAGGATATATATTTGTCCAAAGACAGGTTTCAACAGGGCAGAAATTTCGCCAATAAGATCTGGAATGCCTCGCGTTTTATTTTAATTAATCTTAAACCCGAAGAGGTTAAGGTAGATTTATGCGTTTTTTTTAAATCCGAGCAGTTGGATATGGTTAACCGTTGGATCTTAAGCCGTTTTTATACCACCCTGGATAAAGTAAATAAAGAACTGGATAATTTTAAATTCAATGAAGCGGCAAACAGCCTGTATTCATTCTTCTGGCATGAATTCTGCGACTGGTACTTGGAATTAATCAAGCCCCAGATCGGCCAAAAACAAACCCAGGTAGTGATGTATAAAGTCTTAGAAAAATACCTTAGGCTAATACATCCTTTTATGCCTTTTATCACTGAGGAAATCTGGCAGCGCCTGCCGGGCGCAGCCGGCTCGATTATGCAGCAGAATTGGCCGCATTTGCAAGCCGAATTAATTAATCGGAAAAATGACCTGCAGATGGAGTTAGCTTTTGACCTGATTAATACGATCAGAAATATGCGCGCTGAGCTGGAAGTTGACCCGGGCAGCCGCGTGGACATCCAGATAATCGTTTCAAATAAAATTACTCAAAAATCCATCGAGCTGGTTTTAGGTTATATAAAAAATTTAGCCAAAGTTAACCGCTTAACGATCGGTAATGAATTTACCGCCCAAGATAATCAATACGTAGCCGTATTTAAAGACTCACAGATTGTTATGCCGCTAGAGGGAGTCGTGGATTTAGCCCAACAGCTTAAAAAAATTAATGCCAAAATCGATAAGTTACAATCCGAAATTAAAAATAAGGAACTGGTGCTGGCAAATAAAAATTTTACTGGGCGCGCTCCGAAAGAGATTGTTGAGGCAGAGAAAAACAAAATAATCGATATGCAGCAGCAGGTTAAAAAACTCGAGGTAATTAAAAATGGCTTGCGCTAAATACTTTTTATCCAAAACCAAGCCTAAGCTTGACAAAAAAGATATAAAATCAATTATCAAACGCGTTTTAGCCGAGGACATCGGCCGGGGTGATATTACCACGCAGCTAAGCATTCCTAAAGGCCGCTCGATTAAAGCTAAAATTATCGCTAAGGAGGATTTTTTGCTTTGCGGGATTGATTTAGCAGGCGCAGTATTTAAAACTATGAATCCTGGTTTAAAATTTAAATCTCAGGCCAGAGAGGGCAGGAGAGTTTCACCTCAACAAACCCTGGCAATTATCTCTGGAAACGCCGCCAGCATCCTTACGGCGGAGCGAGTGGCCTTAAATTTATTATCTTTGCTTTCCGCAATTGCTACCAAAACATCTAGGTTTGTCAAAAAAATCGAGCCTTTTAAAACTAAAATTACCGATACCCGCAAAACTATTCCCGGATTAAGGAGCTTGCAAAAATACGCGATTAGAATCGGCTGCGGTTATAATCACCGCATGCGCCTGGATGAAATGGTTTTGATTAAAGATAATCATTTAAAAATTATGGGCGGTTATTCTCAGCTGCCCAAGGTGCCTAAAGGATGTAAAATTGAGATTGAAGCTCAAAATTTAAAAGAATTTAAGCATGCTTTAAATTTTAAGCCGGATATCATTATGCTGGATAATATGAGTATCCCGGATATTTTAAAAGCCGTGAAGATGCGCAATAAGCTTAGGATTAATCATCAACCCTGCGCTACGGCGCTTGAAGCAAGCGGCGGTATACATTTAGATAACGTCAAGCAATACGCCTCAACCGGAGTGGAAATAATTTCAATCGGAGAGTTAACCGATTCGATCGAATCCGTAGATATCAGTTTGGAAGTTATCTAGTAGGTTTCCATGAATAGATTTAAACTTGTTTCTAAACTCCGGCCTTGCGGCGATCAGCCCAAAGCAATACAAAAACTTTCAAAATCTATCCTGGCTAATCAGCGTTATGCTACGCTGCTGGGGGTTACCGGCAGCGGCAAGACATTCACATTGGCTAATGTGATCGCCAAAGTAAATTTGCCGACACTGGTTATCTCGCACAACAAAACATTGGCGGCTCAGCTTTATGCTGAATTTAAAGAATTCTTTCCGCATAATGCGGTGGAATATTTTGTCAGTTATTACGATTACTATCAGCCGGAAGCCTACATTCCCTCTACCGATACTTATATCGAAAAAGATTCATCAATTAATGAACGCCTAGACCGTTTGCGGCTTTCGGCAACCACCTCCTTAATCAGCCGGCCGGATGTAATTGTCGTGGCTTCTGTTTCCTGTATTTATAATTTAGGTTCTCCGGTAGATTACAAAGAAATGCTGGTGATTTTAAAAAAGAATACTTTTATCCCGCGCGATGAATTAATCGCGCAGCTTTTGGCAATTCAATATGAACGCAATGATTATGAGTTCAAGCGCGGAAAAATCAGGGTGCGCGGCGATGTCATTGAAATATTTCCCTCTTATAGCGAGCAGGCGCTGCGGCTGGAATTAACCCAAGACAAAATATCGCAAATTTCCGTAATCGATCCGGTTTCGGCAAAAACAATTAACCGCATCGACCAGGTGGCGATTTACCCGGCTAAGCATTTTATCGCCTCGGGGAACAAAATACAGGCGGCGCTAGAATCAATAAAAGAAGAGCTCACGGTGCAGCTAAAGCAATTACGGGAGCAAAATAAATTATTGCAGGCGCAGCGTCTTGAGTCGCGCACAAATTATGATTTAGAGATGCTTAAAGAAACCGGATATTGTCACGGAATTGAAAATTACTCCCGGCATCTTAATGGTTCTGCGGCAGGATCCCGGCCATCGGCGATGATTGATTACTTTAGCGGGAATTTCCTGACCATTATTGACGAATCACATGTTACATTACCGCAAATCCGAGGGATGTATGCCGGCGACCGCGCCAGGAAAGAAACACTAATAGATTATGGATTCCGGCTTCCTTCGTGCCTGGACAACCGTCCGCTAAAATTTAATGAATTTAACCGTTTAGTAAAACAACTCGTCTTTGTTTCCGCCACGCCGGATGAATATGAATTATCCTTAAGCGGCAATAATGTTATTGAACAGATTATCCGTCCAACCGGATTAATCGACCCGCAGATTGTTATTAAACCTACTGCCGGACAGATCGAAGATTTAATCATTCAGATAAAACAACGCGCAAAAAATAATCAGCGCGTTTTAGTAACTACCTTGACTAAAAGATCATCCGAAGACCTGGCCAATTATCTTACCGAAGCTGGGCTGAAAGTAAAATATCTACACTCTGAAATACAGACTATCCAGCGATCAGTGATTTTAAAAGAACTGCGCGAAAAGAAATTTGATTGTTTGGTGGGAATTAACCTGCTGCGCGAAGGCTTAGACCTGCCGGAAGTTTCCTTAGTGGCGATTTTGGATGCAGACAAGGAAGGGTTTTTGCGCAGTGCCACCGCGTTGATTCAAGTCGGTGGCCGTGCGGCGCGTAACTTAAACGGTACAGTAATTATGTATGCCGATACAATTACCCGGTCCATGAAAAGAGCCATCGACGAAAGCCTGCGGCGGAGAATCAAACAAACAGAATTTAACCGCCAACATAAAATTACCCCGCGCTCAATTAATAATGCCATTAAAGAAAGTATCCAAGATTCCAATCAGGCGGTAGAGTTTGTGCGGGAATTAACCGGAGAGCCCCTTGAGCAATACCAGTTGCATAAATACATTACTGAGCTAGAATATGAAATGGAGTTAGCCGCGCGCAACTTGCAATTCGAAAAAGCCGCGGCTTTAAGAGACAAAGTTAAGGAGTTAAAGAATGCTACTGGCAATTGATATCGGTAATACCAATATTAGTTTTGGGGTTTTTTCTAAAGGCGATAAAATTATTAAAACATTTGATATCCATTCAAGGCAGTATTCTTTTAATAAATTTCGCAAAAAATCAGGTTTACTAAAGATTGCAGATACACTTATCTGTAGCGTTGTCCCTAAATTAACTACTAAAGTTGCGGAAGATCTTAAGGGAATCTTGGGTAAGCGGCCCTATATAATAGGTAAGGATATAAGGGTGCCAATTAAAAATCTTTACCATAAACCCGGACAGGTTGGCCAGGACCGCTTAGTGAATGCTTACGCCGGGGTGATTCTTTATGGCACGCCATTAATTATCATTGATTCCGGAACGGCGATTACTTTTGACGTAATTTCTAAACGCAAGGCTTATTTAGGAGGCTTAATTCTTCCGGGGTTGAATATGTCCTTAGCCGCCTTAAACGAAAAAACCGCGCTGCTTCCGCAGGTTAAGCTAAAATATCCTAAAGAGCTGATCGGCCGCGATACAGCAAGCAGTATATTAAGCGGGGTAGTTATCGGCGCCGGCGCTCTCACTGATGAGGTAACAAACAGAATTAAACTTAAAATCGGTAAAAATACCCGGGTTATCGGCACAGGGGGGAGCATAGATTTAATTAAAAAATGCTCTTACTTAAAAATAAAGATTGACCGCCATCTCACTTTAAAAGGGCTTAAGCTTATTTATCAGAATGAAATCAAAAAATTATTTTAAAATAATTTTTGGGGTATTCATCGCCGAAGGATGTGTTTTATCCGTCCTAGGGCTTAAGAACTCTTTTTAGTTAACAGCGATAGTAAAGTTGTCGCCATTAAGAATGATTGCCCAGATAGAATTAAAAAATTGCGCTTATAATTAATAAAAATTACTTGACAAGAAATTTTTTTTATCTATAATTAGCACTCTAGAGAAAAGAGTGCTAAGATTTAAACCAAACTATATGAGGAGGTGACAAGATGGAGATTAAACCATTGGGTGATCGCATCGTCGTTAAGCCTTTAGAGGCAGAAAATAAAAGTAAAGGCGGTATCGTCCTGCCGGATTCTGTCAAGGAAAAGCCGCAAGAGGCTAAAGTAATCGCGGTTGGCAAAGGCAAGGTATTGGAAAGCGGCGCGGTGGCCACTCCGGAAGTAAAAGTCGGAGACAAGATAATCTTTGGAAAATATTCCGGTAATGAGTTTGTTACTAAAGAAGGCGAAGAATTATTGATTTTACGCGAGGATGATATTTTAGCAATTATTAAATAAGTTTTAAGAAACATTTAACAGGAGGAGTTATGGCAAAGCAATTATTGTATAGCGATGATGCCCGTCGTAAAATTTTAAAGGGCGTGGAACAGCTGGCCGCGGCAGTAAAAGTAACTTTAGGCCCGAAGGGACGTAACGTAGTGATCGACAAAAAATTTGGTTCACCAACTATCACCAAAGACGGTGTTACGGTTGCTAAGGAGATTGATTTAGAGGATGCTTTTGAAAATATGGGCGCTCAGATGGTTAAGGAAGTGGCGGAGAAAACCTCAGACAATGCCGGTGATGGCACCACTACCGCTACTGTTTTAGCTGAAGCAATTTATCGCGAAGGATTAAAAAACGTTACCGCCGGATCAAATCCGATGGAATTAAAACGTGGAATTGAAAAAGCCGTTACCAAAGTAGTTGAGGAGTTAGGAAAGCTTTCTACCCCGATTAAAGATAAAAAAGAAATCGCTCAAGTAGCCAGCATCGCGGCTAACTCGGATACGGTAATCGGAGAATTAATCGCCGAAGCCATGGATAAAGTCGGCAAAGACGGCGTAATTACTGTAGAAGAAGCCAAATCCACGACTACCAGCCTGGACGTAGTAGAAGGTATGCAGTTTGATCAAGGATATCTATCACCTTATTTTGTGACTGATGCCGAAAGAATGGAAGTGCTTTTAGAAGATGCCTATATTCTTATTTATGAGAAAAAGATATCTTCAATTAAAGATATTCTCCCCTTATTAGAAAAAATTGCCCGTGTCGGCAAGCCGCTTTTGATTATTGCTGAAGAGGTCGATGGGGAAGCCTTAGCCACGTTAGTCGTTAATAAGATTCGGGGTACTTTTGTGGCCTGTGCCGTAAAAGCTCCGGGTTATGGTGACCGGCGTAAAGCGATGCTTGAGGATATCGCGGTTTTAACCGGCGGTAAGCCTTTAACTGAAGACCTCGGCATTAAGTTGGAAAATGTTGATGTGGAAGACTTAGGCCGCGCGAAAAAGATAAAAATCGACAAAGAGAACACCACGATTGTCGAAGGCGCAGGTAAAAATGCCGCAATTAACGCTCGCATCAGCCAGTTGAAGAAACAAATTGAAGATACCGATTCAGATTATGATAAAGAGAAACTGCAGGAACGCCTGGCTAAATTGGCCGGTGGAGTAGCCGTAATTAACGTCGGCGCAGCCACAGAAACCGAGATGAAAGAAAAGAAAGCTCGCGTAGAAGACGCTTTGCATGCTACGCGCGCCGCTACTCAGGAAGGCATTGTTCCCGGAGGCGGGGTAGCGCTTATTCGCACGATTGCCGCTTTAGATAAGCTAAAATTGGAAGGTGATGAGAAGATCGGCGCCAATATTGTGAAACGCGCGATTGAGGAACCTTTAAGGCAGATTGCGCAAAACGCCGGTATGGAAGGCTCCGTGGTCGTGCAAAGGATTAAACAGGAAAAAACCAATGTCGGTTATGATGTCAGCCAGGATGCGTATGTCGATATGCTCGAAGCTGGCGTAATTGATCCGACAAAAGTAACCCGTTCAGCTTTACAGAATGCGGCAAGTATTGCGGCGTTGTTACTTACCACCGAGACTTTGATTGCGGATAAGCCGGAAAAAGATGAGAAAATGCCTGGCATGCCTGGCGGCGGAGGAATGGGAGGTATGGGTGGCATGGGTGGTGGAGGAATGTATTAAACCCCTAAGAATTTAAGGGTTTAAGAACGAAATAAAACAAGACCCTGTTTCCTGGTTAATCGGGAAACAGGGTCTTGTTTTATAAAATACTTATTGACAAATAACCTTGAATAATATAAAATATTTAATCTAATCGACTTTTTCCCAAATGAGGTCAATTATTCATAACTTATTGCTCAACAACGGTTTAATATCATAATAAGGAGAATTTAAGATGGCAGAATGGATTGGTATTAACAGACGCGCCAGAAGATGTTACGGTTTTGATGAAGTAGCTTTAGTTCCCGGAGCTCAAACTGTAAATCCTAATGAAGTAGACACGAGCTTTAAATTCCATGGAAAAAGCTTTAAAATACCAATTCTTGCCGCAGCCATGGATGGAGTGGTGGATGTAAAGTTCGCCATTGAGATGTCGCGCTTAGGCGGGATCGCGGTTTTAAACCTGGATGGGATACAAACGCGTTATGAAAATGCCGATGAGGTACTCGAAGAAATTTCTAAAGCTACTCCTCAAAAAGCCACCGAATTAATTCAAGCAGTTTATACTACACCAATCAAAGAAAAGTTAGTTTCAAAAAGAGTGGCGGAAATTAAAAAAGCTAAAGCCATGGCCGTGGTCAGCTGTATTCCGGCTAATGCCGAAAGATTTTCAAAATTAGCGATAGCCGCCGGAGTGGATATTTTTGTCATCCAGTCTACCGTAGCCACGCTAAAACACGTCTCTAAAGAATACAAATCATTGGATCTGGTTAAATTTTGTAAATCCATTAAAATCCCCGTCATTTTAGGAAACTGTGTAACTTATGAAACAACTCTGGAGCTTATGGGAACCGGAGCCAGCGGGCTGCTGATCGGTATCGGCCCGGGAGCGGCCTGTACTACCCGCGGCGTATTGGGCATCGGAGTTCCCCAGGTTACCTCAACCGTGGACGCTGCCGGAGCGCGTGATTTTTATTTCAAACGCACCGGAAAATATATTCCGATTATTACAGACGGAGGGATGAACCGCGGCGGAGATATTTGCAAGGCTTTTGCCTGCGGAGCAGACGCGGTAATGATCGGCTCAAGCTTTGCCCGCGCCAAAGAAGCTCCCGGAAGAGGATTCCATTGGGGCATGGCTACTTCACATGTTAATTTACCCCGCGGAACGCGGATTCAGGTGGGAACTACCGGAGCATTAAAAGATATTTTACTTGGCCCGGCGAAAGTTGATGACGGCTCACAAAACCTTTTAGGAGCTTTAAAAACATCAATGGGGTCTTTAGGGGCATCCAATTTAAAGGATATGCATGATGTCGAAATTATTATCGCCCCCTCAATTCAAACTGAAGGTAAAATATTTCAAGTAGGACAAAGAGTAGGAATGGGTAAATAAAATGAATAAAAAAAGTAAATCCAAGAAACATCCGCAAAAGAATAAATCAAAAAAACGGCCACAAAATAGCAATTCAAGAAAACGACAGGAAAAAAGTAACGCAATAGTCAGGCAGACAATCTTAATCCTGGATTTTGGTTCGCAATATACGCAATTAATCGCCCGCCGGGTAAGGGAAAATAAAGTTTTCTCAATAATCATTCCTTATCATACTCCGGCTAAAGAGATTGCGGCTTTAAATCCAAAAGGAATCATTCTTTCCGGCGGCCCGTCCTCAGTAGTCGATAAGAAATCACCTTATCCGGATATAGGTATATTTAAATTAGGGATACCGATATTAGGCATCTGCTACGGAATGCAGGTTATCTGCGAGCTATTGGGAGGCAAGGTTCGGCATACTCGCGAACGCGAATATGGGAAGGTAGAATTGTTCATCGATGACAACAGTGACTTATTCAGCCACTTACCGGGAAATTTTACCTGCTGGGCCAGCCACGGGGATTATGTAACCAAAATGCCAGCGGGATTCCATACCATCGGGCATACCACGAATACTCCGATCGCGGCTATCTCTAACCAAAAAAGAAAAATATTTGCCGTACAGTTTCATCCGGAAGTAACGCATACGGAAAAAGGAAATCAAATTCTAAGTAATTTTTTATTTAAAGCCTGCGGCGCCTCCAGCCGATGGACGATGCAATCATTTATTAAAGAATCAATTTTTAATATTAAAAAAACTCTGGGCAAAGATAAAGTAGTGCTTGGCCTAAGCGGCGGGGTAGATTCTTCGGTCGCGGCCTTGTTAATTCATAAGTCGATTGGTAAAAATTTGCGTTGTATCTTTATCGATAACGGGCTGCTGCGCAAAGGTGAAGCCGAACAGGTAAAAAGTGTTTTTAAGGACATGTACCATTTAAATTTAAAATATGTTGACCGCAGCAAAAGGTTCTTGGAGCGTTTAAAAGGAATTACCGATCCTGAAGAAAAAAGAAAGATTATCGGAGATGAATTTATTAAGGTATTTGAAGAAGAGGCAAAAAAGACTCATGGAGTAAAGTTTCTGGGCCAAGGCACGCTTTATCCGGATGTGATTGAATCTACCTCACCAACCGGCGGCCCAAGCCGGAAAATTAAAAGCCATCATAATGTGGGAGGCTTACCGGCGCAGATGAAACTAAAGCTGATTGAGCCTTTACGCGAATTATTTAAAGACGAAGCGCGCCAGATTGGTACTCAATTAGGGTTACCGGAAAACATTATTCAACGTCAGCCGTTTCCCGGCCCCGGGCTAGCGGTAAGGATTATCGGTGAGATTAATCTTGCGCGGCTTGATCTTCTGCGCGAAGCAGATAAACGCGTGATTGAGGAAATCACCAAAGCCGGACTTTATGATCAGATTTGGCAATCTTTTGCCGTATTGCTTCCGATTAAAAGCGTAGGTATTATGGGTGATGAACGCACTTATGAAAATGTCGCGGCCTTGCGCTGCGTATCCAGTTTTGACGGCATGACTGCGGATTGGGTCAAGCTTCCTTATGAAGTTATGGAAAGAATCTCCAATCGGATCATCAATGAAGTAAAAGGGATTAACCGAGTAGTTTACGACATTAGTTCCAAACCACCCGCAACTATAGAGTGGGAATAAAGTAGTCGTCATGACCGAAGTCTATTCATCATGTCTCATTCTGAATTCGTTCACCTGCATTTACATACCCAATACAGCCTTCTTGATGGAGCCTGCCGCATACCTGAAATAATTGCCATTGCTAAAAGTTTTAAAATGGATTCTTTGGCGATCACCGACCATGGCAGTATGTTCGGAGCGATTGATTTTTATCTGGAAGCGCAAAAAGCGGGAATCAAGCCGATTATCGGCTGTGAATTTTATGTCGCCCCGCAAAGCCGCTTGGCCAAAAGCGGAGGAATCGAAGACGCCGCAAATCATCTCATCCTTTTAGCCCGCAATGAAGAAGGCTACCATAATTTAATGAAACTGGTTTCCATCAGCTACCTGGAAGGATTCTATTACCGTCCGCGGATTGACAAAGAGGTTCTGCGTCTGCATGCGGCCGGATTAATTGGTTCCAGCGCCTGCCTGAAAGGGGAAGTTGCCTGCCTGATATTAGAGAAACGTTTTAATGATGCCTTAAAAGCCGCGGACACTTACCAAAATATATTAGGAAAAGGAAACTTCTATCTGGAAATCCAGGGCAACTCCATACCCGAACAAAAAATAGTCAATACCGGCATGATGAAAATCTCCGAGCAACTAGGCATTCCTTTAGTCGCCACTAACGATGTGCATTATCCCACCAAAGACCGGGCCGCGGCTCATGAAGCGTTGCTCTGCATCCAAACCCAAACCACCCTCGATGACCCTAAACACATGCGTTTTCAAACCGAAGAATTTTATTTTACTTCACCGGCAGAAATGAAAGCACTTTTTAGCGAATGTCCGGAAGCTTTAAAAAACACTTTAGAAATTGCCGCGCGCTGTAATCTGGAGCTGGATTTCAAACAAATGCATTTACCTAAATTTGTCCCTCCGGAAGGCAAAGATAAGGAAGAGTTTTTGTTAGAACTATGTGAAAAAGGATTGCGGGAGAAAAACCTCAAAGCTGATCCGGAAGTGCAAAAACGTTTAGAACATGAGTTAAAAATTATCCGGGATATGGGTTTTATCAGTTATTTTTTAATTGTCTGGGATTTTATTGCTTATGCCAAAAGCCAGGGTATCCCCGTGGGGCCGGGAAGAGGCTCGGCTGCCGGAAGTCTGGTAAGTTATCTCTTAGGAATTACGGACCTGAATCCCTTAAAATACGGATTACTTTTTGAACGATTCTTAAATCCTGAACGCCTGGGGCTGCCGGATATTGATATTGATTTTTGCTATGAACGCCGGCAAGAAGTAATCGATTATGTCACGAAAAAATACGGACAGGAAAATGTTGCCCAGATCATTACCTTCGGAACAATGCAGGCGCGCGCCGTTATCCGGGATGTCGGACGGGTGATGGCGATTCCATATGCGGATGTCGACCGGATCGCCAAGCTGGTCCCCGCCGAACTTGATATCACGCTTAAAAAAGCTCTCGAGAGCGAACCGGAACTTAATAACCTTTATAGAAATGACCCGCAAATCACCAAACTGATTAATATCGCCTTATCTTTAGAAGGATTAAACCGCCATGCTTCCGTGCATGCCGCAGGAGTAATCATTTCTGATAAACCATTAGATAATTACATGCCGGTATTTAAAACTACCGACGACCAGATCACTACCGGCTACAGCATGGGGGTACTCGAGAAAATTGGGCTGTTGAAAGTTGATTTTCTTGGCTTAAGGACGCTTACCGTAATTGATGAAACGCTAAAACTAATTAAAAAAAATCACGGCATTCAAATTGATATTGAAAAATTACCTCTGGATGATCAGAATACTTATAAATTATTAGCTTCCAGCCATACCATCGGGATCTTTCAGGTAGAAAGCTCCGGGATGCGCGATTTACTTAAAAAGCTTATCCCCGAGCGCTTTGAAGACTTAATCGCGCTTTTGGCGTTATACCGGCCCGGGCCAATCGGCTCCGGAATGTTGGATGATTTTATGAAACGTAAGCACGGAGTTATTCCGATTAGATACGAACATCCTAAACTTGAGTCAATTCTTAAAGAAACTTATGGAATTATGGTTTATCAGGAACAGATTATGCAGATTGCCTCGGTTCTGGCGGGATTTTCACTGGCGCAAGCAGATATTTTGCGTAAAGCGATGGGTAAAAAAATCCCGGAAGTCATGGAAAAGGAGCGCAAAAATTTTCTTAACGGCTGTATTAAAAATGGGATCAAAGAATCTACCGCCAGTAAAATTTTCGATTTAATCGAATATTTCTCCGGATATGGATTTAATAAATCACATTCAACCGCCTATGCTTTAATTTCATACCGCACGGCTTATTTAAAAGCCAATTATCCGGTAGAGTTTATGACGGCCCTGCTTACTTCAGAACGCGATAACACCGATAAGATCGTCGAATACGTGAATGAATCGATACGCATGGGGTTAAAAGTACAGCCTCCGGATATCAATGAAAGCGACGCGCTTTTTAAGGTGGAGGATGAATCGACGATCCGTTTCGGCCTCTTAGCCATTAAAAATGTCGGCCGGGGCGCAGCGGAATCAATTGTAGCGCAGAAAGAGAAGGCAAAATTCAAATCCCTGGAGGATCTTACTTCACGCATTGACTTGCGGCTGGCTAACCGCAAAGTTTTAGAAAGCCTGATTAAATGCGGATCTCTGGATTATTTTGGTCTCGCCCGGGCTAAAATGTTTGCCAGCTTAGATGTAATTTTATCCGAAGCGCAAAAAATCCAGAAAGAAAAATCCAGCGGACAATTTTCTTTTTTTGATCAAGCAACCCCCGGAAATGGTTTTGCCAAAATTTCCAACAAGCTGGTTGATTGCAATGAATGGCCCAAGCCGCAGCTTCTGGCTTTTGAGAAAGATATGCTCGGTTTTTACGTGAGCGGCCACCCTTTAGCGCGCTATGCTAACCAGCTTAAACGCTTTGTTTCCTGTTCTACTTCCAGCTTGCATGAACATAAAGATCAGGATACCATTAAGATTGTTGGTTTAATCGTTAAAATCAAACAAACCGTTACGCGGGCGAAAAAAGAAAAAATGGCCATCTTAAAATTAGAGGACTTAGACGGCGCGGTAGAAATATTGGTTTTTCCGCGCGCCTTCGCCAAAATCAGTTCCCATATCCAAGCCAACACCATCGTGCATATTCGCGGGGTGCTTGATCTTAAGCAAGAAACACCAAAAATAATCTGCGAAGACCTTTTCCCATTTGAAGAAATTTACAAGCTGATTTCAGCAATTAACCTTAACCTATCCGGAATCAGAGAAAATATTTTTGAAACCTTAAAAACATTACTCGGGGAGCATCGCGGCAATGTTCCGGTATATTTACGCCTGGATACACCGGCTAAATCCCGAGTTCAGCTGATTGTCGGTGAAAACCTCTACATTAGCCCAAGCGAACAGCTGATTCAAGATTTAGATGAGCTCCTGGGGCCGGAACATATATCTTTGGTAATCTGAAATCTCTAAGGGCATAAAAAATCTTGACACTGTAACTTTTTGCTGTTACTATAGTTAGCAACCGGAGGGTGCAAGATGACTAAGAAGGATATCGTCTTAAAAGTATCAGATGAGACCAATCTTAAGCAGATTGACGTTAAGAAAATTGTTCAAAAAACATTTGATTGTATTATTGATGCTTTAATCCGAGGCGAAAAAATTGAATTACGTAATTTTGGCGTTTTCAAAGTAAAACAGAGAAGAAGCCGCACGGGCAGAAATCCGCGTACCAATCAGGTTATCCCTGTCCCGCCCAGAAAAGTTGTCGTCTTCAAAGCTGGCTTGGAAATGAAACAGAAGATAAAGTAAAAAATGAGAGTAGAAAGTAAATGGTAGGTAGCCGCAAGGCAACCTAAATACTATATACTAACTACTACCTGCTGAATTTACATGTTTAAAAGAATCCCTGGCACTAAAGATATCTTGCCCGAAGAAACATCCTCCTGGCAAACTGTCGAAAAAACCGCACGCAGAATATTTTCATTTTATAATTACCAGGAAATCCGCACGCCGATCATCGAAGAGGCATCGCTTTTTAACCGCACTTTAGGCGCCACTACCGAAATTGTGCAGAAGCAGATGTTTCTCATCCAAAACCAGAAGGATACTTATGCCTTGCGCCCGGAGGGAACCGCTTCTATCGTGCGCAGTTATTTGGAAAATAACCTGGATAAAACTAACGGATTTGTTAAATTATATTACCTCGGCCCGATGTTTCGTTTGGAACGGCCGCAAAAAGGAAGATTGCGCCAATTCCATCATATTGGAGTAGAAGCGATCGGCTCTGGCTTGGCCAGCCTGGATATAGAAGTAATCAGCCTAGCGGATCAATTACTTAAGAGTTTTGGGATTACCGGGCATCAGATTAAGATTAACAGCTTAGGCTGCCCCAAAGACAAACAGGCGCTCACTACGGCCTTGAAAAAAACTTTACCGGAAAAATTAAACCGGCTTTGCGCGGATTGCCAATTAAGGTCTAAAAATAACGTCTTAAGGATATTAGACTGTAAAAACGAAGAGTGCCAAAAAATACTTAAAACGCTGCAGCTTAAACACGCGCATCTTTGCCCGGATTGCCAAAAGCATTTTGAGGAAGTAAAATGCGGCTTAACGGATCTGGATATTCCCTTTCAAATCGTTCCCCAATTGGTCCGCGGCCTGGATTACTACAACCGTACTGTTTTTGAAATTACACATTGCGATTTAGGCAGCCAGGATGCGCTGGGCGCCGGCGGCCGTTATAATAATTTAGTGCAAGAGCTGGGTGGGCCGGAGCTTGGGGCAATCGGCTTTGCCTTTGGGGTGGAAAGGCTGCTTTTAGTACCGAATAGCTTAAAACAAAATCCGCAAAACAAATTAGTTTATTTGATTACTCTGGGAGAAACCGCTAAATCTGCGGGCATAAAGATATTAAACCAGCTGCGCCGGGCAGGAATATCCGCGGATACGGATTATGCCAATCGATCATTAAAAGGCGCCATGCGCGCGGCTAATGATGCTGGCGCGGCTTTTGTTTTAATTTTAGGTGAAGATGAACTAAAGAATAACACCATTTCTCTTAAAGATATGACTGCGAGCACTCAGAGACAAGTGGCGCTGCAAAATTTAATTGAGGAATTAAAATGCTAAGAACGTATACTTGCGGACAACTAACAGCTAGCGACACAGGAAAACAAGTAATTCTCTGTGGTTGGGTGGCTAACCGACGCGACCACGGTAAATTAATCTTTATCGATATCCGCGACCGCTATGGCCTGACGCAAGTTGTTTTCATCCCCAAAGAATCCGGGGAAGCTTATAAATTAGCGCAAGGGTTAAGGAATGAATTTGTAATTAAATTATCCGGCTTAGTAAATAAACGCCCGGCCGGTACAATTAATGCTAAGCTGGCTAGCGGAGAGGTAGAAATTTTAGCCCAAGAATTAGAAATATTAAATCCGAGCAACACCCCGCCTTTTGAAATTCAGGATGAGGTTGAAATAACCGAAGAACTCCGGCTTAAATACCGCTACCTGGATTTAAGAAGAACGAAAATCTTTAATCATCTGCTTTTAAGGAGCAATCTCTATAGAATTATTCGTAATTATCTGGGAAATAAAGATTTTATTGAATGTGAAACTCCGATTCTTACTAAATCTACCCCGGAAGGCGCCCGGGATTATCTGGTTCCTTCGCGGGTGAACCCCGGCCAATTTTTTGCTTTGCCCCAATCTCCGCAATTATTTAAACAAATCCTAATGGTGGCGGGAATTGAAAAATACTACCAGATCGCTAAATGCTTCCGGGATGAGGATCTGCGCGCTGACCGCCAGCCGGAATTTACCCAGCTGGATATTGAAATGTCCTTTATCAGCGAAGAGGATATTTTTAGTTTAACAGAAGGATTAATGAAATTAATCTTCAAGGAATTAAAGAATATCGATATTCCCATACCTTTTACGCGCATCAGCTATCAGGAAGCAATGGAAAAATATAAATCCGACAAACCCGATTTGCGAAAACCGCTGAACTTAGATTTTGCTTTCTGCTGGGTAGTTGACTTTCCACTTTTTAAATTCAATACCGAGGAAAAACGCTGGGAGAGCGAACATCATCCTTTTACCTCTCCGGCTAGCGAAGACCTGGAAAACTTAGAAGCCGCTCCGGAAAAAGTTAAATCGCGTTCTTATGATTTAGTTTTAAACGGAATCGAACTGGGCTCCGGTTCGATCAGGATCCATCGGCAAGAACTTCAGGAAAAGATTTTTAAAATTGTCGGTTTGGAAAAAGAAGAAATTCAGAAACGTTTCGGCTTTCTCCTGGAAGCTTTTCAGTTTGGCGCCCCGCCGCATGGAGGAGTGGCTTTTGGATTAGACCGGCTTTTAGCCATACTCTGCGGCCAGGCGAGTATCCGCGAAGTAATTACTTTTCCTAAAAACTCAAATACATTCTGTCCGTTGACCAGCGCGCCTTCGGATGTTGAAGATAAACAATTAAAAGAACTGGGCCTAACTATAAGAAAGGGAGGAAATAAAATGAACAGCTTTAAATTAGCGGGAATCTGCGTATTGACCTCAACTCTGGCGTTATCCGGATGCGTAGCCAGAACCTACAATTTAACGCGCGACCGGGTTGATCAAGAATTATCTTCCAGTTCCGGTAATCGCGGCTACCTTATGGGACAAGCCCCGGAACCTCAAGAGAGAAGAACCACCCGGACGACCAGGGTTTTTGAGGTAGAGTTGGGACGAACAAACAAAACTATTTGCCCGGCGACTACTCCGTTAGCCGGCGAAACGACTGAAGAACCCAGAATGGTTCAAGAAACACAACCGGATACACAATCCGATCAGGCAAATTTGAGCTCTGAAAAATATACCGTAGTAAAAAACGATACTTTACAAAAAATCTCTAAGAAATTTTACGGCACCACTAAAAGATGGATGAAGATTTATGAAGCGAATAAGGATGTTCTGCACGCTCCGGATAAACTTTATGCCGGACAAGTTCTAAATATTCCTTCTGGCCCTAAAGTGAACACTGAGAATCAAAAGATGCAAGAACCGAAAGAGAACCTTAAGTAATACTTAATGGATAAGATAATCCAACTTCAATCCCAAAGAGAAATCCAAGGGCTTCTGGGGGCCCAGGATGCTCATCGCAAAAGCATTGAAAAAGAGCTTAAAGTAAAGCTGATCTTGCGCGGCGAACACTTAAAAATAAGCGGCAGCGCAACCCATATTAAAAAAGCCGGCCAATTAATCGAGTATCTGCTGGAGGGCTTACGCGGCGGGAGCGCGGAAATCGGCCAGACCGATCTGGCTTATTTAATTTCTAATTTAAAAAAAGGCAAGAAAACTCTGCCGTTAGAACAATTAGACTCCGGGATTATCTGCTCTTGCACCGGTAAACAGATTGGCCCCAAAACCATCGGCCAAAAGGAATATGTCGATGCCATTGGAAAACATGATATTGTTTTTGGCATGGGGCCGGCGGGAACCGGTAAAACTTATCTGGCCATGGCTTGCGCGGTCGAGGCGCTTAAAAAACAAGAAGTACGCCGGATTATTCTCACCCGGCCGGCTATCGAAGCGGGAGAATCTCTGGGGTTTCTTCCCGGAGATCTGCAGGCTAAAATTTCACCTTACCTTAGGCCGCTTTATGATGCCCTCTATGACATGATGGAAGCCGGGCGTATTGAAAATTATATCGAAACCGGAATAATCGAGGTTGCCCCGCTGGCTTATATGAGAGGCAGAACGCTAAATGACGCTTTCATCATCTTAGATGAAGCCCAGAACTGTACCGCCGAACAAATGAAAATGTTTTTAACCCGGCTGGGATTTGATTCTAAGGCGGTGATCACCGGAGACATGACCCAGAGCGATTTACCCGGAGCCAAGCCCATCGGACTGCTTCAGGCGCAAGACATTCTAAAAGAGATCGCAGGGATTAAATTTATTTACTTTAGCGGATCAGACGTTGTGCGCCACGCGCTGGTCCAAAGAATAATTCAGGCATATGAAAAAGCTGCTTAACAAAACTAAATTGCTTCCACTGGGAATCTGCGCGTTTATGTTCTTTTTCAGCTACGTTATCCGGATAAGCTTAGGGATTCCGTTCTTCTTAATCCTGCTTTATTTATGTTTTTACCGCCAATTTATTAAAATCAAAAATGCCCAACTAGCCAACTTAAGCTTTCTTTTTCTGATTTCTTTCTGCCTGGGATATTACTTAATTAATCAGGGGCTACCGTTTTATTTTATTCCGATTGCGATTATCCCCATGCTCAGCGTACTGCTATTTAACAACCTAGATGTAGCTTATTTTTTATCACTAGCCACCGGTATTTCTCTGGCGATGTTAACCCCGGAACCATTTAAAGCAGGATTTATTTTTATGGCTTCTTCTGCCGGAGCAATCCTCTTTGTAAACAAAGCCCGAAAACGCGCTCAGGTTATTCAAGCCGGGGTGGTTGCCGGTATCCTGCAATTAATCAGCTTAATCCTCTTAGAGCACCTTTGGATCAATCATCCGCAAAGATACCTTATAATTTTAATCAATGGCGCGCTTTCCGGAATCATCACTTTGGGAATTTTACCGCTGTTTGAGTATATTTTACAAACCGTAACCAACATCAGCTTATTGGAGCTTGCCGATTCCAATCATCCGGTTTTACAGCGGCTGGTGCTGGAAGCTCCGGGCACTTACCATCACAGCCTGATCGTCGGGAACCTTTCCGATACCGCTTGCACTGCCGTCGGAGCCAACGGCCTTTTAGCAAGAATCGGAGCGTACTACCACGATATCGGGAAACTGCAAAAACCGGAGTATTTTATCGAAAATCAGGATCTGAAAAAGAACGCTCACGATGAGCTTACTCCGACGATGAGCAAATTAATTATCATGAACCATATTAAGGAAGGCTTAGAGTTGGCAAAAAAATATTCTTTAAGCCCGGCGCTCTGGGATTTTATCCGGCAGCACCACGGTAAAAGCCTGGTTTATTATTTTTACCGCAGAGCCTTAGAAGGCAAAGAAGAAAACCAAGAGGTAGCCGAAGAGGGCTTTCGCTATCCGGGGCCAAAACCCAACACTAAAGAGACTGCGATTGTATTATTGGCGGATTCGGTCGAGGCGGCCACCCGCAGCCTAAAAGACCCCTCTCCGGATAAAATTGAAGAAACCGTGCGTAAGGTGATAAACAATAAATTTATCGACGGTCAGCTCGATGAATGCGAGCTGACCTTAAAAGACATTGAACAGATCTCCAGCGTTTTTAGTAAAATATTAAACGGCATCTATCACAGCCGGGTCAATTACTCTTAAAGGGATAAATGAAAATAACTCTGCAAAACCAACAAAAAAAAGTCTCCCTGCAAACCGCAAAGATCAGAAAATTAATTCTGAAAGTTCTTAAAGGCGAACGGGTAAAAGAATCCGGATGGATCAACATTTGTTTTGTGGATAATCCGCAGATTAAAAAATTTAACGCTAAGTTCCTTAAATCTAAAACCTCGACCGATGTTTTGGCTTTTAATCTCAGCGATAAAAAAGAAAAAAACGTTATCCTGGCGGATATTATGATTTCTACGCAGGAGGCTTTAAAACAAGCGGCTAAATTTAAGACGACTACCGATTATGAATTATCCCTTTATGTTGTGCATGGCCTGCTGCACATCTTAGGGTTTGGCGACCACACGCCGGCCCAGATAAAGCTGATGCGCAAAAAAGAAAGAACGTATGTCGATTGACCGGGCGCAAGGATTAGTTTTAAATAAGCGCGATCTACGCGAAACATCCTTAATTGTAGATTTTTACACCAAGGAGTTCGGGAAAATATGTGGGATCGTTAAGGGCATCCGCACTGATCCAAAAAAATTCGCTTCAAATTTAGAGTTTTTCTCGCTAAATGAAATTATTTTTTACCGAAAAACACATTCCAGCTTCCATTTAGTCAGCCAGGCGGATAAACTGGATAACTTTACCCGCGTCAGACAAAATATGGAGAGGACCACGGCGGCCAGTTTTATGATGGAGATGGTTTCTTCGATCATGCAGCTGGAAGATAAAAATGAAGAGATCTTTGATTTAACCTTAGCCGCTTTAAAAGAATTGGAAACCAACTATAACCCGGAAAAAATCGCCACGATCTTTAAAATTAAAATGCTTAGCCTTTCCGGATTTAAACCGCATTTTGATTCCTGCGTATGCTGCCTGGATAAAATTATGGGGCAATCCCGGTTTAGCCTGGCTTTAGGCGGGCTGCTTTGTCCGCGCTGTATGCCTAAAGATTCCAGCAGCCGGTCGATATTCCGGGGCACCATTGCCACAGTCTTACATATTGAAAAAAACAGTTTTAACAACTCTTTAAGTTTAGGAATGAATCCATTGATCAAAAAAGAGCTGGAGTTAATCTTAAATGCTTTCTTGAATTTCCATCTCGGCCGAGAGCTTAAATCTCAAAAGCTGATGAATAAATTAGAAGTTGCAGTTGGCTAGGTACTTTTAACGGAGGCGAAATGAAAATTGTCATTGTCGGCCCGGGAGCAATCGGATGTCTTTTCGCGGCATATTTGGCGAAATCAAAAGAAGAGATCTGGCTGCTAGATAAAAACAGCCAGCGCGCGGCTAAGTTGAATGAATGTGGAATTTCATTAGAAGGCGTAAGCGCCAATTGGCAGGCCAAACCAAAAACTACCGCCAATCCCCAAGATATCGGCCAGGCGGATTTAATAATTAACTGCGTTAAATCTTTTCATACCAAAGCTGCCATTGAACAAATCCTGCCGCTTTTATCACCCGAAACAAAAATTCTAACCCTGCAAAACGGAATCGGCAATGTCGAAATTATTTCGGAACTCGCCGGCGAAGAACGGGTGATGGCCGGAGTAACCAATGAGGGAGCAACCTTAATTGACACCGGTAAAATCCGCCATGCCGGGCGCGGCGAAACGATTATCGGCGCCATTGACGGCAAAACTCCGGTGGCGATGCGCGCAATCCGCGAAATCTTTAACCAGGTCGGCCTAGAATGCAAAATGTCCCGCGATATAAAAAGCCTGCTGTGGAGCAAATTAATCATTAACGTGGGCATTAATGCCTTATCGGCAATTACCCGTTTGCCTAACGGCAAGCTCATTGAATATGAAGGCACCCGAAGAATTTTAAGGGATGCCGTTACGGAAGCCGCGCGGATTGCCAAAAGAAAACGGATCAAATTAATTTTTGATGATCCCTTGGCAAAAGTGGAAGCCGTTTGCGAAGGCACGCAAAAAAATTTATCTTCAATGTTACAAGATGTATTAAGAAAAAAACGCACCGAAGTCGACTTTATTAACGGGGTAATTGTGCGGCTGGCCCAGGAATTAAGCATTGATGTGCCAACCAATAAATTCCTTCTGGACTTGATTAAAACCATCGAATCCAGCTATACAGAATCAGCGCCGTAAACTAAAAAACGCAAAGATCATTTAAACGCATGGCTTTTAGCACAAGAACCCGCAAAATTTTAATTGCTTTTTTGGCCATCGGATGGTCGATCAACCTGATTTATTATTTTCTACGTTCAAAGGTCCATTAAATTATAAAATTATTTTACATGAAAAAGATAGTGTGGTAAAATTTATAATTCTAGAAACTAAGATTAGCCTAAAAATAATTATCCCATGAATCTATTCAATCAATCTACCCGCGCAAATATCTCTGCCGCCAAGATGTTTATTTTTTTCTCTCAGCTAATGGATAAACCCGTATTAGATAAAGCGGGTAAAACAGTGGGGGAGATTTACGACCTGGTAGTAAAATCCTCGCAAGTCTACCCGCTTTCTGATGCTTTAATTATTCGCCAAGGTTTTCCCAATCGTAAATATGCCTTGATCAATTGGCCGGATATCGAAAAAATTGACAAGGAGGGAGCCCAACTAAAAATAGACAGCTCCGGGTTAAATTTTAACCAGATCCACGATGAGAAAAAAGAATTTACTTTAAGGCGAGATATACTTGATCAGCAAGTAGTCGACACGCATAATCATAAAGTTATCCGCGTAAATGATATCCAGCTATTGGTGGTTGACCATGCCCTAATGATCGCGCACGTCGATATTGGCAGCCGCGGCCTCTTGCGCCGTTTGGGCTTTGAAAAAATTATCGATTTAACCGTAAAGCTATTTAATCCTCAAGCCAGATATCTTAAAAACGAACATTTAATCTCCTGGAAGCACATCCAACCGTTAACAATCAATCCGGTAAGCATGACAATTAAGGTTGATCTGCCGCAGAAAAACCTCGCCAGTATACCGGCCGCAGATTTAGGAGATATTTTTCTGGATTTGAATATCAATCACCAGATTGCTCTTTTTAAATCATTGAATCTGATGAATAAAACAAAAATCTTCACAAACATTGATTTTAAGACTCAATCCTCATTGCTTGAGGAGATGACTGACCCAGAGATTGCGGAATTACTCAACAATCTGCCTTCCGATGAAGCCACGGATTTCTTGGAAAAATTGCCCCGGGAAAAAACTAAATACGTTCTAAACCTAATCGAAAACAAATACTCTAAACGCCTTTCGCAGCTTTTGGGTTATTCCGGTGATTCTGCCGGAGGGCTGATGACTACCGAATATATCGCTTTTGCCAAAGATACTACCGTCGGGGCAGCCTTAAACCAGATCCGGGAACGTAAATTTAAATCCGAACCGGTGCAGTTCATTTATATCGTTGATGAAACGCAGCATCTGATTTCCGCCACTAATTTCCGCCGGCTCATTTTGGCTAAACCGGAAGAACCGATTCAAAACTCGGTTTTCCCAAAAACGTATTTTGTGCGCTTAGATTCAAGCGTGAAAGAGGTTGCCTACTTAATGGAAAAATATAAATATTTTGCGATACCGGTGGTCGACGCGAATAATGTGTTGCAGGGGATTATTACGGTGGATGATATCTTAAGCCAGCTGATCGCCTTTGCCTGGCGTCGGTTAAAAAGAATAAAAATTATGCAAAAAACATGAAAAACTTAAAAACTTTTTGGGCCAAAATATTAATTTTCCTTTCGGTAATGGGGCCGGGAATTATCACCGCCAATGTCGACAACGACGCCGGCGGGATTACTACTTACTCCGTAGCCGGGGCGCACTTTGGCTACGCTTTAATCTGGTCATTTATCCCGATTATCATTGCTTTGGTAATCATTCAAGAGATGTGCAGCCGGATGGCGGTGGTCACCGGTAAAGGCTTAGCCGACTTAATCCGCGAAGAGTTTGGAGTGCGGGTTACTTTTTACGCCATGACGGTTTTAGTTTTTTCAAATATTTTTAATACCATTTCAGAATTCGCCGGGATTGCCGCCAGTGCCGAACTTTTTGGGATCAGCAAATACCTGTTGGTGCCGATCTGCGCATTATTTGTCTGGTGGCTGATTGTCAAAGGCACTTATAAATCCGTAGAGAAGGTATTTTTGTTTGCCTGCTTATTTTATGTTTCCTATATCATCTCCGGATTTCTTTCCAAGCCGGACTGGAACTTAATCGCCAAAAGCACGATTCATCCCAGCTTCCAGTTTGATAAAGCTTATATTTTTATGCTGATTGGAGTCGTGGGCACCACCATTGCGCCTTGGATGCAATTCTACCAGCAGTCTTCAGTAGTCGAGAAGGGAATTAAGCTTGAAAATTACAAATATAGCCGCTTAGATGTAATCATCGGGGCATTCGTAGTAAATATCATCGCCATTTTTATTATTATTGTCTGCGCCAATACCCTTTTTGCTAACGGCATCAGGGTAGAGAATGCTAAAGATGCGGCTTTGGCCCTAAAACCATTGGCCGGGCAATATTGTTTTTACCTTTTTGCTTTCGGACTGCTAAATGCCTCAGTATTTTCCGCCTGTATTTTACCGCTTTCTACGGCATATTCGGTCTGCGAAGGAATGGGTTGGGAGATCGGGGTTAATCGCACATTTAAGGAAGCACCGCAATTTTATAGTTTATATACGGCAATTATCGCCATTGGCGCCGCGATAATCTTGATTCCGGGAGTTAAGCTCGTGCCGATTATGCTCATCTCTCAAGCGACTAACGGCATCCTGCTGCCTTTTGTACTGATTTTTATGCTGCTTTTAGTAAACAACAAAAGACTGATGGGCAAATACACCAACTCTGGATTCTATAATTTCTGCGCCATACTCATTATCGCGGCGATGATTTTGCTTTCTTTATTCCTATTCTTTACGGTATTTATTAAATAAAATTCATTATGAATATTGACGAGATTAAAAATTTAAAAAGCAAACGCAAGATCACGATGCTAACCGCCTATGATTATTCCACGGCAAGCTTAGTCGATAAAGCCGGGATCGATATCATCTTAGTCGGTGATTCTTTGGCCAATGTTGTGCTGGGCCTGGAATCCACCACTGCAGTGGGTATGCCGGAAATGCTGCACCACGCTAAAGCCGTAAACCGGGGAGTAAAAAACGCTTTGTTAATCGGCGATATGCCGTATAGCTCTTATCAACTCAATTCCTCAGAGTGCGTGGCCAACGCCCAGAGGTTTATTGCTGAGGCTGGTTGTCAAGGAGTAAAGCTGGAATGGTTTGATCGCTGCCTGCAGGTAACTGAGCAGATTATTCAAGCCGGAATTCCGGTGATGGGCCATATCGGGCTGACTCCGCAAACCGCGGATAAAATCGGCGGTTTTAAATGCCAGGGGAAAGATGCCGAAACCGCCAACCGCTTAATTAACCAGGCAGTGGGACTGGAAAAGATAGGGTGTTTTGCGATTGTCTTAGAATGCCTGCCGGATAAGATTGCTCAGCTGATTACTAAAAAAATAAAAATTCCCACCATTGGTATTGGCGCCGGAATTCATTGTGACGGACAGGTCTTAGTAATTAACGACATGCTTGGGCTGTTTGAGCGCTATACCCCAAAATTTGTTAAAAAATACGCTAATCTTTCTCCTTTGATATTAGCGGCTGTGGAGAATTTTAAAAATGAAGTTATTCAAGAAAAGTTCCCCGCGCCTGAACATTCTTTTGCGATTAAAGAAGAGGAGCTTAAGAAAATTGATGGCCACTAAGCGTTTTGCCAAATATTTTAGCCGCACGATTTTATGCATCATCGCCTTAGCCTTTATTATTAAATTCGGCGGGCCGAACCTTTTAAGGCAATACATTAGCTACGGCGTTGGTAATTGTAAAACTACGCCGATACTTTGCATGCAACCCGATGAAAAGATTTTTACTCCCCGAATCGATAATGAATACCTCGGCACCCTGGTGCCGCAGAACTTCCCCAAAATGTCTTTTTCTGCGCCTAAAGGCTTCACTTTGATCCAGGAATTAATTAAAAAACCATACTATAAAAAAAGACACCCCAATAATCGAGCCGTGATTCATTTGTTAATTCAGGAACCGGGCGCTTTGATCAAACTTTATCCGGATGTGCAAAAACAGGGAGTTAATGACAACTATGAATTCATGCGCCGGCTTAACTACGCTAGTCTCTCCAAGGTAGAGAATATTACTGACGCCTTCTTTTTGATTATGAAAAGCGTGTTTACTCCGGACATCGGAAACCAAAGCACCGCCAAAATGATTCAATTCCAATTCCTCGATTTCAAAGGTTTTATTAACTACTCTATGGCTAAACCAAATAACTACTTTGATTGCAATGTTTCGGATAGCGCGGGGAATTTCTTTAAAGTATACATAAAAGATATCGGCGCGCGATTGGACCTAAATAATGTATTTGCAATAATTTCTACGCTTAAACCGGTTAATTAGACCG
>Ga0172375_10000918_pt1 | contig 47547 bp, 39 predicted proteins | sample LakKiv1m_FD_114537 | JGI IMG/M metagenome (GOLD analysis project Ga0172375, IMG submission 114537) | Freshwater microbial communities from Kabuno Bay, South-Kivu, Congo - kab_092012_11.1m | ecosystem: Environmental > Aquatic > Freshwater > Lake | place: Democratic Republic of the Congo... | reverse complement strand
CTACACTCAACCCAGCCTTGTTTTAAATTATTCTCCATTGCTTTCAAGTAGGGTTAAAATGTCACGTAAATCGTCAACAACAGCTTCCAGTTCAGCTATTGCTTCAGTGGCAAGGTCGTTTGGGTCAGGTAAACTATCCGCATCTTCCACACTTTCGTCCTTTAACCAAGTAAGGTCTAATTTGTAGTTGCGTTTTTTAATATCTTCAATGGTAAAGCAACGGAAACGCCCTGATTCGCCTTGGTCTGTTCGTTTGCTTTTTCCGTTGGGGTCAGTACCATAACATTTTTCAAATTCCTCGAAATGTTTTTCTGTAAGTGGACGGTCTTTTTTGGTAATTCCTTCAATATTACTACGGTTGTCGTATATCCACACTTTGTCGGTTGGCAAACCTTTTTGTAGAAAAATGACATTTGCTTTTACACCTTGTGCATATGGTGTAAATGTTCCTCTTGGTAAACGAATTATGGTGTGTAAGTTGCAATCCTGCATCAGAATTTCAAAAACTTCCCCTGCTTTATCTTCAAATAAAACATTGTCGGGCAACACAATTGCAGCACGCCCGCCAGATTTAAGCGTACTCATTATGTGTTGTACAAAATTGAGCTGTTTATTGCTTGTTTCTACTGTAAAATCATCACGTTCGGGAACTTGATTTGCTCCTTTTGTTCCGAATGGCGGATTTGCCAAAACCACATCAAAACGGTCGCTGCTAGGATTGTTGTAAATAGTATCACCTAATTTTATTTTTGGTGTAACGCCATGCAAATACATATTCATTAAAGCCAATCGGCGTGGACGTGCAACTAATTCCTGTCCGTAATAGGTGTTTTCTCGAATTCGTTTTACATCTTCACGAGGAAATGCACCTTTACATTCGTTCAATAACCATTCGTAAGCACAAACCAAAAAACCACCTGTACCACAAGCAGGGTCAGAAATTGTAAATGTATTTTTTCCTCTTGGGTCGGGCTTCATCAAGCGAACCATGCTTTGTATTAAAGGGCGAGGGGTAAAATATTGCCCTGCACCTTTTTTCCCTTCGCTGGCTGCTTTTTCTAAAAGTCCTTCAAAGGCAGCTCCTTTAACATCAACATCCATCGAAGTCCATTCGTCTTCTTCAATAAGGTTGAGTAGTTTTTTTAAACTTACCGGATTATTGAAACGGTTTTGTGCCTGAGTAAAAATTTCGCCAAGTAAACCTGGTTCTTTAGCCAATTCCTTTAATGAATCGGTATAGTGGTCCATTAAATCGCCTCCGCTTAAACTTTTAAGTGCTTGCCAGTTATATTTTTCGGTAAGATACACCTCTTTTTCGTCTGCCATTTTCAGGAAAAGCAAAAAAGAAAGTTGCTCTATATAATCATTGTAATCAATCCCTTCGTGCCGCAAGGTGTGGCAAAAGCCCCACAATTTGTTTACTACATCACTCATTATTACTTCTTTTTATCGTTTAGTTTATTTATTTGTTTGTTCTTAAGCAGCGATTTCATTTGAGTAATAGCAATTTTGTTTAGTTGCATCAGCCGTTCGCTCTGTTGCAAACCCTGATGGATTAAAACAGCATTGATACTTTCCATATTTGATAACACCACCAATTGTTCAATAGTTGCAGCATCACGAATATTGCCTTCGGCTTTTGGGTTAGCATCTCTCCATTGTTTAGCCGTCATGCCAAACAAAGCCACGTTTAGCATGTCCGCTTCATCGGCATATACAAAACTGGTTTTCTCTTTGGTAAGTGTTTCAGGAATTAGATTTTCTTTTATTGCATCAGTGTGAATGCTGTAGTTCACTTTTGCCAAAGTGCGTTGAAGATTCCAGGTTAATTTCAAATGGTTATTCTCATCTGCTTTTAGGCGTTGAAATTCTTTAATGAGATAGATTTTAAATTCTGCACTTACCCACATTCCAAATTCAAATGCAATGTCTGGATGAGCATAGGTTCCGCCATACCTTCCAGCCGTTGCCTTTAAACCAATAGCATTTGTTTTTTCCTGCCACTCCTTAACGCTGATTTTGTAATTGTTCAACCCTGCCTGACTTTTAATTATGGCGAATTCGCCATAATTAAAATCGGGATTATAAACGCTTTCCCAAATACCAAGGAACTCAACAGTATTACGATTACGAAGCCAATCAGAAATGAAAAAATCTCCATCTTTAGCTTTTATCATATCAGTTAATGAAATAAAATCCTGCTTACCTTCCTTAACAATGGTAATTTCCGTTCCTTTTACCGTGATGGTTTTATTTTTTGCCATTTTTTATTTTTGAGTTGATCATTTTCCTGACATCAGGAAACGATTATCAGTTTTTAAGCAGCAATAGCCAAATTTATTTCATTAATAATTTTTTCGTACTCGTCTGCAAAAACTTTTTTGAATTTTGTCAAACCGCCTCTGTCAGTAAATACAGGTAATTCTTTTAAATCTTCTTCATCTAAAGTCATGTTTTGTTTTAGATGTTCTTTAATGTAATCCATCCATTTTTGTTGTTCGTCATTCAATTTCTTGCCTGCCGTTACTTTCTCTATCGCTTGATTTACCCTTTCAACCGTGCTTAACAAAGGTTCAGTTTCTTTTGCTGCATGTTTTACCATGCTTATAATATCAACGGTGTCTTTATGGTACACAATTTTATGAGCCTTTTGCAGATTGGCTTCATCGTAATTGCTTTCTTTTAGTTTTTGTTTCAGTTCGTTCAAAGCATTGGTATTCCAGTCTTTTGGTTTATTTAATAAAATTGCAATTGCAGCAATTTCATTTTCTTTTCTTTTTACAAATTCAGAGAAAGCAAGTAAATAATCAACAGGCTGTAAGCCGTATCTGCCTTCTGCTTCAAACAGAACCATTGAGCTAACATCGTCTTTTACTTCATAACCAACAAGAAAAACCTTTTTGGCTCTTTCGTAGTCTACCAATAGCTTTTGAAACTGCTCGTTTCGGAGTAGTTCCATCACACTGGTAAAGCTTTCAAATATTTCAGGTAACGATTTTGCCATTATTTATACTTGTCAAAAAATTTAGCTACTTGTTCTGCAAATTGACCCATGTCGCCATTAGGAATATAAGTTGCAAATTTATCACGGGCATTTCCGCTCATATCTTTTTCAATGCGATGAAGACGCTTACTCAAACGCTTTGCGTTTGCTTTGCGGTCTTCATTGTTATATATTTTTTCAATCAGTTCTTTAATTGTAATAGTGTCCGTTCCTGGTGGGTCAATCTTAAAGTTGTAACTAGCATCTTTAAAATATTTAATCAATGTACCATTGAAGCAATCGAAAATCACAAAATGAGTTTTTCCAATGTCATCACATTTTCGTGTTCCTCTGCCAAGCATCTGTTCCCAAAGGATACGTGACTTTACAGGACGAAGAAAAACGATATACTCCAATGAGGGAATGTCAACGCCTGTGCTTAACATGTCGACAGTAACCACAATTTTAGGATTTGGTCGGTTACGAAACTCTTTGATTTTTTTCAAAGGTCTGTCAACTGTTGGGCTTCCTGTAATTTTTGCCACAAAGTCATCACCCTGATTGAAAACTTGTTTGCAAATGCTTACCAAACGGTCGGCATGAGAAATCATAGGAATATCGTTTGAAGCGAAAATTAACGTTTTGGGAAATCTTCCTCTTTCTTTTTCAAACTCGTCAGCGTATTTTTTGAGTTCTTCAATTATTTTTTGGTTGGTGTCGGGTGCAGTAATCTTTTCTTCAATTTCAGTTGATGTAAATTCTCGTTCATCTTCTAATTGGTCAATTTGTTCTCTGCCCGTTTGCGTGTCAATCATTCCAACTTGTTCGCCCTCTTTCAAAAATGCACCCTTCATTAAAACTTCTGAATTTATTGCGACTGCATCATAGTCCACCAAAAAACCTTCGTCAATAGCTTGCTGCAAAGGGTAATTAACAATAGGTTTATTGAAATAGGCAACAGTGTGTGATGCTGGTGTGGCAGTTAAACCAACTTTTACAGCATCAAAATGATTTAAAACATTTCGCCAAACATTAGTTTCTTTTGAAGTGTAACCACGGTGGCACTCGTCAGCAATAATTAAATCAAAGGCATGAGATGGAATTGACAATGTTTCTGCATCATCTTCGCTTTCTTCGTCATCGCCAAATGCACCCATTTTTCCGTAAAGATTAATTGCCATTCTTTGAATTGTGCAGATATAAAGAAAGGTTTTTGTTCCATCAGGATTTGTGAGGTATGAATTTGGTAAAACTGTCGGGTCGTAAGCTTCGCCGTCAAAATCATCCTTTTTAAAACGCTGAGAATATAATTCGTATTCGTCTTTGAATTTAATATTACGAGGTGTATCAAATGAAGCAAAAGCGGTAACCGCTTGTGCTGCCAATGATTTTCGGTCAACTAAAAATAGAATTCGTTTAGCATAACCAGAAGCCAACATTCGGTAAACAATGTTAACAGTTGTAAATGTCTTTCCTGTACCTGTTGCCATTGCTAAAAGCATCAAACGTTTTCCATCTTCCAAATTATTTTCAAACGCTTGTATTGCTTCTTTCTGATATGGTCTAATCCATGGATTATTAATTGGCCTGTCTTTCAGCCATTGTAAGGCTGTTTCTATATTTGAATTGAACAAAGTTTCCATTGCTTCAGGTGTATGGAAACCAAAAATTTGTCGGCTTAAATTTATACTATCTCTTGCATCCAAGTAATAAATCAATTCTCCATTGGAAGAATATAAAAATGGTACTTGATATTGATTCCATTCTCCAATTGTCTTGTTTGCTCCTTTTGAATAACGTTTTGCTTGCTCCAATACATTGGCTGCACCAACTTCAAGTTTCTTCGCTTCTACAATCCCAAGCATTTTTCCATTAACTACCAAGGCATAGTCCGCAGGGCCGTTATTAGTCTGAAATTCTTCAATAGCATGATTTGTCAAACCTGATAAGTCCATTCCCTCAGAATAAGGTACAATAAGCCAACCAGTAGCTTTAAGCTGTTGGTCTATTCTTTTTTTTCTAGTTATTTTCTCTGATTCGTATGTCATAATCTAAAACGCAAAGTACAAATTATTCTTGGAGCGATGGCTAAAAATTGGCTCTTTTGATTTTGCAGAAGGGCTGGCTTCGTGTGTCGGGGCAAAAGCAAATGTGCCATTTGTGGGCTGGCTGTAGAATTTCAAAATTTTTGTGTGGTGGGTAAAAAAAATTAAAACACATTTGGGTCGGCAATGAGTGTCGGGTTATTTGTCTGTCATTTTCGTTTTTCATTCAAGTTTAATATTCCATTTTCATTGTCAATTTTCAGAGTCGTTGTCTTTTTTCTCAGGATTGTTGGTATTTTTTTTATAACCCAACCATAAGTATGGTTTGTTATTGTAATCTGGTTGTATAACCCAAGCTTTTGATAAAAATTATATTTCTGCAAATGTACAATATTTTAATATAAACCTTCAAACGGACTCTTTGGGAGTGTCCAACCAACTGTGTAAAGGTTTCCAAATGAAGCTACAGTATTAATTTTTTATACAAAACTTTCGATATATTTGTACTATCAATCAAATGAATGCTTCCTGATTATTACAAAATATTAAACATCCCACCGGACGCTGATGACAAGCTGATTAAACGAGCTTATTATCAAAAGGCAAAAGTATTTCATCCCGACATTAACAAATCAATAAATTCCAAACAGCAATTTCAGATTTTGAATGAGGCCTACCAAACACTCATCAACGCAGGCAAAAGAAAAGTCTATGATTTTAAATTGAAGTATGGGAAAGGAATTGTATTAAAAAAATCAAATGCCGAACGTGATAGGGAACGATCATCATCATACACCGGCAATCAAGCTAAATCGAATACACAATCTCGTCCACCTGCGCAGGAAACCTTATTTAACAAAGGTATAGTAGATAAATTTTTATTTTTTACTATGGCTTTTTTTGGAATATTAGCTATTGTTTTTGGAACACTAAATCTGTTTGCATCCGATACCGATGATTATTCGGATATTAACAGTATTGTTTTTGGTATTGCTATGATTTTGATTTTATATTATGGTTGGAAGATGATAGTAAAACGAGATTAAAAGATTTTCCTATTTTTGTTTTTTTTATGAAGGTTTGTTTATGCTTATTCGAAAAAAGAAAATAAAGAAGGTACGTTACCGAAAGGTAAGTCTTAAACTGTCTGAGAAACAAAAAAAAATTATTGACCGCCACTGCAAGGTGCATAAGACTACGCCTAATAAACTTATTAAACAATCTATAAAAGAATACCTTCTTCGCAACGCAAATTCCGAAGAAAAGAATTATTACATCAGCGAAAATCAACTACAACTTTTCGATTTTGATGACAATGAAAGCACTATTGCTGCTGAAGAAGAGGAAGAATTTAATTTGGAAAATAATGATCCAGAGTAATAAAAACCGAACTTTCAGTTATTTTTATTTAATTACTCTCAACATTTTATTCCATCTAAGTTTCCCATCAAATATAGATTTCTTTTGATCCAACGATAACCATACAAATATTGCTTTTCCCACAATATGATCCATGGGAACAAAACCCCAATACCTTGAATCGGCCGAATTATGGCGGTTATCACCCATCATCCAAAAATAATCCATTTTAAAAGTATAACTTGTAGCGGGCTTGCCATTAATCATAATTTTATCGCCATCAATTTTTAAATCATTTTCTTCGTACACATCGATAATGCGTTTGTATAGTGAGATATTGTTAATATTTATTGGAATTGTAACTCCTGCTTTAGGTATCACAAGTGGTCCAAAATTATCTTTATTCCATTTGTAGGTTGAATCATAGGGGAAAATATCTTTATCCCAAGCGCCTTTGGGGTCGCACAATTCTGTGACACTGATAACATTTGAATATGTTTTAATTTGTGCAATAGATTCATCAGTCAAGGTCAAAACATATTCGCCTGTTTGATTATTGAATTCTGCATCTTCGGTAATATTCATTTTGTCAAATATCATCGGATTAAAAGGGTTTCCGTTTGTCTTGACAAGGTATTTGTATTCTCTAATTCCCGGACTATTTAACGGTTTACCATTAATATACACTTGCTTATTTATTATCTCTAATTTATCTCCTGCAATAGCAATACAACGTTTAATATAATTTTCGCGTTTATCAACCGGACGAGCAACAATGTTTCCAAAATGAAATTTATCACCCCAAACAACATCTCTTCCGTAGTTTCTGCAAAGTGCATAATAACTTGCATTCTGCATTTTCAACGCCACCGTATCACCATCGGGATAATTAAAAACAACAACATCATTATTTTTTATGGTTGTGAATCCAGGAAAACGATAATAGGGTAAATGGATCCATTCAAGATACGATTTTGTAGATTCAGTAAATGGGAGTGTGTGATGGGCAAACGGGAAAGCAATAGGAGTATTCGGAATTTTAGGACCGTAACTTACTTTGCTGACAAAAAGGAAGTCGCCCACCAATAATGATTTTTCCATTGACGAGGTTGGAATAGTGTAAGCTTCGATCAAAAATGTTCGAATGATAGTGGCTGCAATTACCGCAAAAATAATAGCATCAGCCCATTCGCGAACAATATTTTTTTTCATGATCGGGCGTTTATCTGGCTCCAGATACGTTGCTTTTTTATCGAATCCCAGATAGGGCAAATAGGCAAACGGAAATAATGCAGCCAGGGTTTGTTCACCAAGTTTGTATTTTTGAAAACATTTAAGCAATTCAATTACCATAAGCAGTATAGTAAAAACATTGATAAATGGAAAAGTGATAAATACAAACCACCACATGGGCTTTTTAATAATTTTTAACCAGATATAAAAATTATACATCGGAATGAGAACATACCATCCTTTTTGACCTGCTTTTTCAAATAGTTTCCACAGTCCAATAATACTTGAGATAGTAAATAAAATGGTTAAAATTGCATATATACTCATAATAATATAGATTAGTATTTATTAATAAATCATGTCCTTCATAGTGTAAACGCCATTCTTCCCGATGATCCACCCGGCTGCTTTGATAGCACCATGAGCAAACCCCTTTCGGTTGTGCGCAGTATGTTTTATTTCAATAGTATCCTCATCTGAACAATAGGTAATTGTGTGCGTTCCGGTGATATTCTCTTCACGATTGGATTTAATAGTAAGGGTTTCAGTATTATTATTTTGTTCTTTGGCCCAATTACTTTTTCTGTTAAGTTTTTGTATAATCTGATTTGCCAGAGTGATTGATGTTCCGCTAGGCGAATCTAGTTTTTGTGTATGATGCGTTTCTTCAATTTGTAAATCATAATCTGTAAAGGAGTTCATCAACGCAGCTAAATGTTCATTAACCGCATAAAAAAGATTCATGCCAATACTAAAATTCGAAGCGTAAAAAAGAGATCCGTTTAATAGTTCACACTTAGCAGTAATGTCTTCAATTTCGTTATACCAACCGGTAGTGCCTATTACAATAGGAATATGTAACTCAAAGCAATTCAAAATATTAATTACTGCAAATTGTGGCATTGAAAAGTCAATAACAACGTCTGCTTTTTTTAATTTTTCTGTATTTATTAACCAGTCATTTTCATTGTCACAAACACAAACTACCGTATGATTCAGACCCAATGCAAGCTTTTCAATTTCCTTGCCCATTTTCCCATATCCTGAAATCGCAATTTTCAATCCCTGTGTTTTTTTAAAGCGTTATTAAATGATAATGTAATGGTTAATCCTGTTGCCATTCCTTGTGCGCAATCAGGTTTTATAACGGATGGTTTTATATTCAATGATAAATCGTCACTTACATCAAAGTCATACAGATTTCCATCAACATTTGCATCTATTACGTTTAATAAATAAACTAAACTTGTTGCAATGTATGATAATTCTAAATTTCTTCGATAATAATTTTTAAGTGATAATAACTCGTCTAACGAATTGTATGGATAAAAGTCAGGAGTTGCAGGGTTGTTATCAACTTTATTATTATAAAATAGTTTATATTTTTTATAATAATAAGTGTTAAAGTCAATCATGAAAATAGCTGTAGCAAATCCGGCATAAATAATAGGTGGTTTCCAGTATTTGCGATTATATATCTGCCCAAGTCCCGGTATAATGGCTGACATGATGGTTGCCTTTTTTGGATTGTGTTTTTTTACTTTAGAAGTATCAATGACATCAGTATTAGTGGGCTTATCCGATTTTTGACCAAATACGCAACAAGACACAAGCAATAATAAAAATGCAAATGAAATGAGTTTAACTAAAGTTTGACCTTGTAATCGCAATACTTGAATTTATTTAATGGATAACCGGTCGAGAATTTTTTCTAATTCTTCATCTGAAACAAAAGGAATAATAATCTGCCCTCGTCCGTTGGCACTGCGTTTCAGATTAGCATTTACTCCTGTTATTTTTCCTATATTGTCTTTAATTTTTTGATATTTGTTTGGTAGTGTATTGATAGGTTTAATGTTTACAGTTGTTTTTCCCAATGCTGCTGCCTTTCTTGACATCTCTTCAACTTGACGAACGGACAAACCTTCTTCAATGATTTTATGAAAAATGGATAATTGTGTATTGATATCATTGATGGTTATCAAGGCACGTGCATGGCCCATAGTAATCTTCTCGCTACGGATCCCAATTTGAATTTCGGCCGGCAACTTCAATAAACGCAGATAGTTTGTTATGGTGCTTCTGTTTTTCCCCACACGGTCACTTAACTGCTCTTGAGTAAATTTGCATTCTTCAATTAGTTGCTGATAGGTAAGAGAGATTTCTATTGCATTCAAATCTTCGCGTTGAATGTTCTCAACCAAAGCCATTTCAAGAATTTCGTTATCTTCAACTACACGTATATAAGCAGGGATTTCAACTAAACCAGCCATAATAGAGGCCTTTAGACGTCTCTCGCCTGAAATCAATTGATATTTGCCTGATTGCTTACGAACAGTAACAGGTTGAATAATCCCTTGTTTTAAAATGGACAGTGATAATTCTTTTAATGCTCCTTCATCAAATATTTTTCGGGGTTGATTGGGGTTCGATTCTATATTTTCAATAGCTATATTTGCAACAGAACCAGCTACACTAACTTTTCCTAAACCTTCTTCGCTTAAATCGGTTTCGGATGAATCGAGTAGTGCACTTAACCCTCTACCTAACGCTTTCTTTTTTAAATTCATTTGTTCTTTAAGTATAAATTAATTTACATTTTGATCAGTATTCTTGAGTGTAGTCATCTCATTTCTTTGCAGCAATTCTCTTGCAAGATTCAAATAATTAACAGCTCCTTTACTATTAATATCATGCATGATAATTGTTTCTCCAAAGCTAGGGGCTTCACCTAATTTCGTGTTTCGTTGTATAAGAGTATTAAATACCATGTGCTGAAAATGTGTCCTTACTTCTTCAACAACCTGATTCGATAGGCGTAAGCGAACATCAAACATAGTAAGCAATATCCCTTCTATTTCGAGTTCAGGATTTAAACGTGATTGAACAATTTTAATGGTGTTTAAAAGTTTCCCTAATCCTTCCAAAGCGAAGTATTCACATTGCACCGGAACTATCACCGAATTGGCTGCTGTTAAAGAATTTACTGTAATCAATCCTAACGAAGGAGAGCAATCAATCAGTATAAATTCATAATCATCTTTCACTTTATTAATTACTTTCCGCATCATCTTTTCGCGATTAGGCAGATTGATAATTTCTATCTCTGCCCCAACCAAATCAATATGTGCAGGAATTAAATCTAAGTTTGGGGTTGTCGTTGTAAGAATAATATTTTTTGGTTCAATATCATCAATAATACATTCGTAGATGCTCGTTTTGATATTTTTTGGATCGAATCCAACGCCTGATGTAGCATTTGCTTGAGGATCGGCATCAATTAATAATACTTTATGTTCAAGAATAGCCAGACTGGCAGCTAAATTTATAGCTGTTGTTGTTTTCCCTACTCCGCCTTTTTGATTTGCTATTGCAATTACTTTTCCCATGTTTTATTTATATACTAAATGATTCTCCAATAATAGGCAGTGTAAACTTTACACCAGCCTGTTCAAACTTCTTAAATGCATCTTTTTTATCAATCACTATAGAGGGGAAAGTATCGAAGTGCATACCAATAATATTTTTACATTTTATGAAATCACTTGCAATAACAGCATCATCAATACCCATTGTAAAATTATCTCCTATCGGAAGGAAAGCAAAATCCAAGGGGGTATAATCGCCAATCAGTTTCATGTCATAATTTAATCCAGTATCTCCGGCAAAATAAAATCGCTGTCCGGCTGATTCAATTATAAACCCACCGGGGTTTCCGCCAAAAGTGCCATCCGGTAATTCGCTTGAATGAACCGCTAATACTGACTTTACTGTTCCAAAATCAAACTTTCTAGCACCGCCGATATTCATTGGATGAGTGTTCTTAACACCCTGATTAGAGAGCCAATTAATAATTTCAAAATTTGAGATAACAAGAGCATTTGTTCTTTTTGCAATAACAACTGCATCTGCAATATGATCTGCATGGCCGTGTGAAACAAATATGAAATCAGCAGGAATTTTTTCTATATCAATATTAGTAGCGAGCGAATTTGGCGTAATAAAAGGATCGAATAATAGGTGATTTCCATTTATTTCAATACCAAAGCATGCATGGCCGTAATAAGTGATTTTCATTTTATTTATGTTTTACTGATGAGATCTAAAACCTGATAATAAAAAATATTTTATTTGCTTTGTTTAATCCGAGAGCATTTTATGAAATGCTCTAAATTCAAAAGCAAAAGTACGTTTTTTTTTTAATCAAAATTTGTTGAATTCTTAAAAATAGTTAAATGTCGAAACTCAACTATTTAAGAACATTATTGCCAAAGAAATAAAGAGTAAAGCTGGTTTTGATCAGTCTGTTTTCTCTGCAGATAAATCATCAAAATCAACATTGGAAAAGTTGTTGCTTCCGGATTGCTGATTTGTTTGTTCAACAGGTTTTTCGCCCGTTTCGATAAAAGCAATCACTTGTTCCAAACCTACACTAAACTTTTCGAAATCTTCTTTATACAGGAAGATTTTATGTTTTTGGTAAGTAAACTTGCCATCTTCGGAAGTATATCGCTTACTTTCGGTAATGGTAAGATACATTTCTTCAACTTTCGTCTTTTTAACATCAAAGAAGTAAGTTCTTTTCCCTGCTCTTACTGCTTTAGAGAAAATTTCTTCTCTGTTTCTGTCTTTGTTTTCAAATTCTTCCATAATGTGGTTTTTTCAAATCATTGTTGCAAATATAGATTAAAAATACTAAGTGTATTTTTTTTTTATAGAAAGATATTAACATTTTAGGGAACAAAACACTACTTATATAAAATATGAATAATAAAAATAGTAAACTAAATTGTTTTCCATCTAATTCATTTATATATACTTAAATGCATTTAGTTTTTAAAATTACTAAATAATTGTTTTACGGTCAACTATTTCTTTTGAAATTAAATTACTAGGGTTGTAATCACAATTTTATAATTTTGCAAATAATTATAATCATTAAGGACGTTCATAAAAATAAGAAAAAAAGATGATCAGCAGAAGGCATTTAAGGATTAAAGCGATGCAGTATTTATATGGATATTTTATGTCGGAAAACGATAATCCAATTAGAGGTGAAAAGGAATTATTAACAAGTGTGGCCAAGGTAGAAGATCTCTTTTTATATCAAGTTTTATTACTAGTTGAAATTAACCAATACGCATGGAGACTCTCTGAAGATGCAAGTTCAAAGTTCTTTCCTGATGAATCCGAAGTAGAACCAATCGAACGTTTTATTGATAATAGAGTTGTTAAGCAACTTGCTGAAAATGCTGAATTTTCGAGTTTAGTAAAAGAGCGAGGGGTGAATTGGTCTGCGCAACCAGATATTGCACGTAAAATATTTAATGATTTTCGTATGACTCCGGAATTTAAAAAAATAAAAGACCAACCAGATACCTACGCTGCCGATAAAGATTTCATGTTGAGATTTATTAAAAAAAATATTTTTGGAAATGAGAATTTACAAGCATTCTACGAAGAAATAAATCTATACTGGAGTGAAGATATTGATTTGGCAAATATCATGTTGATGCATTTACTCAAAGCAATGAATATTAATTTTAATGAAATTTCGTCCTTTACTGCTTTATACCACGAGCCTATCGAAGACGAAAAAGAAGATTTAGAAATGATTCGAAATATCTACAGAAAAACCATTTTAAACAATAAAGAATACGAATCTATTATATCAGCCAAAACACAGAACTGGGAAGTAGATAGAATTGCCCAGATTGACATTCTAATTATGAAAATGGCATTATGCGAAATTTTGGAAATGCCTTCCATTCCTGTAAAAGTTACCCTAAATGAATACATTGATATAAGTAAAATGTACAGCACTCCTAAAAGCAGTATTTTTATTAACGGTGTGTTAGATAAGATGATTGAAGACTTGCGTAAATCAAATAAAATAAAAAAAACAGGAAGAGGATTGATTTAAAAAAATCATTCGTTAATAAAAATAGTAATCGAATATGTTGAGATTTATTTTTGTAATTTTGCAATTATTACTCATTTAAAAAATGAAAACAACCTTATCAATTATTTCGATTTTTTTTATGTTTATTATTCTTTCAGCTTGCAAGAGTGGCACTGAAAAGGATAATAAAGGAAATGAATTATTATCAACTGATGTTATAAGCAATCCAAACAGTGCTTCAGGTAATGGTGACTCAACTAAATTGCCTATTTTTCAATTTGAACAGGAAACTCATGATTTTGGTACCATTGCTGAAGGTGAAAAAGTTTCCTATTCATTTAAATTTAAAAATGTTGGCAAAGCCGATTTGTTGATTTCATCTGCTACTGGAAGTTGCGGTTGTACTATTCCAAGCTATCCTAAAAAGCCAATCCGAAGCGGGGAATCATCTACCATTGATGTAACATTTAACAGTGAAGGGAAGAAAGGATTTACCAATAAAACGGTTACACTCATGGCAAATACACAACCTGCAACAAAAGTGTTAACTATTAAAGCTATGGTTAAAACATCTGAAAATTAATTATTAAATCAATAATATGACTCCATTAATGAACATCCTGCTGATGGCAGGTCCTGCTGATAAAAATGCTGGAGGTAGCGGAATAGCTACTTTTTTACCGATTATTCTTATAATCGTTGTGTTTTATTTCTTTATGATTCGTCCACAAGCGAAGAAGACAAAAGAGTTAAAGAAGTTTAGAGAAAATTTACAAAGAGGGGATAAAATTATTACTATCGGAGGAATCCATGGGAAGATTTTAGAAGTTGGTGAAACTAATCTTGTGATTGAAGTAGAAGGGCAGACAAAACTAAAGATTGAAAAGTCTGCTGTAGCTACTGAGTTTACGGGTGACGCATCACTTCAAAATGGCAAATAGAAACCTGTAAAAAGGAATCATTGATTACTCAATATTCGGATAGAGATCTATCAGAAAAAGATAAAGAAAAAGGAAAATATAAACGAAATGTTTATGTTTTTCTGGTGTGCCTTTTAATTTCAACTTTTGTTTGGATATTAATACGATTTTCAAAAGATTATACGACCACACTTAGTTATCCAGTCGTTTTTATGAACAAGCCCAGTACGCTTTTTCGGATAACGAATGTTGATACTGTTCTGAGAATTAATTTGCGTGCTCAAGGGTTTCATCTCTTAAAAAACAACTATTTTTCTTCGCTAGAACCTTTAATAATTGATGTTAACAAATTGCATTTTGTTAAAAAAGCAAAAAGTAATGATTCCTATATTCTTACATCAACTCTTATTCAGCAAATCACTTCACAGCTTGAATTTCAGAATACTATTTTTGATATTTCACCTGATACTCTTTTTTTTAAATTTGAAAAGTTGAGCAAAAAAAAAGTACCTGTGCATTTATGTCAGGACTTAAATTTTGAGAAGCAGTATTTGCTCTATGATTCTATTCAGTTTTTACCGAAAAGTGTCTGGGTAAGTGGCTCGCAGAGCGTTATTGACACTTTGAAATATGTAACTACTTCGTGTATACACTTTGATAATCTTAAAGAAGATAAATCTTTATTTGTTCCTATTGTAAATTCAAACTACACGACCTTACCGGAGCAAATTAAAGTGAATATTGATGTTGAACAATTCACAGAGGGTACCTTGGAAATTCCCGTTAAGTTTAAAAGCGATAATCAAAAGGTAAAATTATTTCCTGATAAGGTTCAAATTACCTATTTAGTTGCACTTAAGGATTATAAAAAAGTTACTAACGAGTTATTCGAAGCGCAAGTTAATTTACTTGATGTGAAGCATCAAAATGAGTCTAAATTAAAAGTGAGCATAAATAAATTTCCTGCGTATTTAAAAATTACGCGTATCTATCCTGAAAAAGTTGAGTACATAATTGTTAAGTAATGCTAAAAATAGGACTCACCGGAAGTATTGGAAGTGGTAAAACAACTATAGCTAACATTTTTAAAACATTTGATGTTCCTGTTTTTTACGCGGATGATGTTGCGAAAAAATTATATCAAAAAAAATCAATTAAAATAAAAGTAATAGGCATTTTTGGAACGAAGGTCTATTTTACAAACGGAGATTTAAATAGAAAATACCTGGCCGAACAGGTTTTTAATAATAAAGATCTTTTGGCTAAATTGAATAAAATCATACATCCAGCGGTTTTATGTGCCTTTGAAGAATGGTGTGCTCAATTCAATAATCAACCCTATGTAATTCATGAGGCGGCTATTCTTTTTGAAACGGGTTATTTTAAGAAAATGGATTTTACAATTTTAGTTACAGCTCCTGAGGAAATCCGGATAGGACGAGTGATGCAAAGGGATAATGTTGATCAAGATGTTGTAAAGCACAGAATTCTTAATCAAGGGAAAGATACGGATAAAATAGCGAAGGCAAACTATGTTATTATAAATAATGACATTATTGCAGTCATTCCTCAGGTCATCCATATTCATCAGGATTTATTAAAAATGCATAAAAAGTAACTAAAATACTTTATTTTTGTACAAATGTTGTGTAATAGACCAAAATTTGAATCTATTGAGCAACCATTTTTACTCAAAGTGATTTATTCTTTTCGAGCGATACAAATTTTTTTGATAGTTACTTTACTAAGTAGCCAAGGACTTTATTCGCAGTCTGATTATAAATCTCAGGACGAAATGCAAAAACGTGCAGAAGAATTTTTCAAGAAGAAGGATTTCGTTTCTGCAATGCCTCTTTATTCACAGCTGTTAAGCTTGTATCCTAAAGATGCTCAATACAATTATAAGTTTGGTGTTTGTTTGATGTTTGCGGATAGACGTGATACAGAAAAGCCAATAAAATATTTGGATTTAGCTGCAAAGACAGGTAAAGCAGATATTCCGGTTTATTACTATTTAGGCATGGCTTATCATATAAATTATCGCTTTAACGAAGCTATCCGAGAATATAAAAAATACAAAGAAAAAGCTGGTTCAAAACCTGATAAAACTTTCTTAGTGGATAGACAAATAGAGATGTGCAATAACGGAAAGGCATTGTTAAGTGCTCCAACGGATTTGTTTGTAATGGAGAGAGTTGATGCAAGTAAAAAAGATTTTACACGTGCTTATGATCTGCGAAAATTTGGCGGCAAATTACTTCTTAAACCAGAAGCGTTAAAAACCAAACTTGATAAAAAGAAAAATGATAATAGCCTGATTTTCCTTCCTGACTCAGCTCAAGAGGTTTATTTTTCCAGCTATGGAGAAGATGGCTTGAAAGGTAGAGATATTTATAAATCCTTCAAAGACAAAGACGGAAAATGGGTAAAGCCCATTAATTTGGGAACAACAATTAATACTATTTATGATGAAGATTTCCCTTTCCTTTTGCCTAATGGGAAAACCTTGTACTTTACTTCGAAGGGACATAATTCGATGGGTGGATATGATGTTTTTAAGTCATCACAATTAACAAAAGGCAATTGGTTAAGACCTGAAAACCTTGATTATCCTATAAATACACCATTTGATGATATACTTTTTGTTCCTGATTCCTTACAGCAATACGCTTATTTTTCTTCTAATCGTGTGAGTATAGAAGGTCAAATAAATGTCTACAGAGTTCGAATAGATAAAAGACCTGAGATAGATTCAAAAACTGAACTTGAGATATCCTCATTGTATGAAAGCGATCGGGAAGACTCATCCTATCTGAAAACAATTGAGAAAATAAAGAATGTTTCCACTCTCAACGTGAATGCCAACGATAATATGTTTAAAGTTACAGTTAAAAATAACAACCAAATTGTTGCAAATAATAATTCTAATAATAATTCAAATACAAATAAAGTCATCAATAAAAATAATAATAAATACAATCTACCGAAGGATCCAACAAAGGACGATATTGTTAAAATAGCGCAATCGCATGTTGACAGTACTAAAAAGGACTTGAATTATTTAATTGCGAAAAAAAATGCAGCAACTAACCTTGCAAATAAAAAAAGCGATTTAGCAAAACAAAAAAGCAATGAATCAAAAAAGGCATATGACAATGCTAATAAAATGACTGACTTAAAAAAGAGTCAGGATGAGATCAATAAAGCAAAACAATTAAAAGCAGATGCTGAGAAATTTGAAAACGAAGCAAAAATTGCTTCTGATTATTCATCTAAATTGGGGACGCAAATAACAGCTAAAAATAAGGATCTAAACAAGGCTACTACATTTGCTGATCAAATTAAAAAATCTGTTCAGTCAAATCCAAAAGATTCCTCTTTAGCCGTGTTGAACAAGATGATTAATGAAATAAAAAAATCGGATGAGGATACGATTGCTAACGCTGATTTTGCTTTAAATAAAGCAAAGCAGGAGCAAATCACAAAGCAGAATTTGGCAAAACAGTATCTAACTGAATCAAAGCAATTGCAAGAAGAAGCCCATCAATTAAGCATGGATGCAGAAAAATTAAAAAATGAAGCCCAACAATCCAAAGACCCTCAAATAAAACAAGAATTTCTGCAAAGAGCTGATGACGCTGAAAAAGAATCAAAGCAAAAGCAGAATGACGCTACTACAGCACTTAACAAATCCAATACCCTGAATTTTGAGGTTGAATACCTTGCGCAACAAAATGAAATGACGGATAATGTTATTAAAGATATTAATACATCAAATGATTTAGCGCTAAATAATAACTCGAATAATTCGAACAACACTAATTTAAATAATAATACAAACAATAACTCCAATAACCACACAACAAATAACACAAATAATACGAACAATACAAATGCAGTTGCTGATCTGAATGCAGAAAAGCAAAAAGTCTTAAATAACACAAAAGAGCAATTAGCACTAATCAAACAGAATGTTGCAGATGTAGACAATCGAATTAATAATCTACTCATCGTTTCAGACAATAACTCGAAGTGGGCATTAGCTAAGAAAATTGAAATGGACAAGCAAGGGGAGAAAGTAAATCAAGCAACTGATCCGGAACAAAAGCAATCAGAGACTGAAAAGTATGAGCATCTAAAAAGTGTATATGAAGAATACGCAAAGCAAGCAGTTGTAGCATATAATCTTTATAAGGAATTAATTTCGGAAAACAGAAATAAACAAAAGGAAGTTAATGAAATAGCTACAATTTCTGATAAAATAAAAGATCTTGCAGCTAGAGATTCAGTTGATCAAGCAAAAGTATTACTTGAAAAATTAAGTGAACTAGTGGCAAATGCCTCCGATTTTAATTCGTTATTGAAAGATGCTACTGAAAATATTCGCTCTGCTTCAAACCAAAAACAGAATCTGGCTGATAAAAGCGAAAGCTTATCCAAGCAATACTTCGCAAAGTATGATTCATTAACAATAGTTGCTAAAGCTATTAAGCAAAAAGCGGATGATACTAAAAACAAAAACAAAAAGCAGGAATTACTAAATCAATATGAAGCAATTATCAAGCAGGCAGATGCAAATAAACAGCTCGCTTTGGAAAATAAAATTGTAGCGGAAAAATTACAAATTGAAGCTTCATCATTTAAAATGCAATTGAGTTATACAACCAATGTTATCAATGAAACTAACAATAATAAAAATAATGTTTCGGTTAATACAAACAGTTTAGAAAAGGATATTATTATTATAAAAAATAATGATGTGTTCCCGGGGTATTTAAATTCAGATACTATTTCGAATGAGAACAAACAGTTGATTGCCGATAACTCTAACAAAATTCCAATTAATGTCAACAATAATTTGATTGTCAATAATACACTTAACAATCATGTTGTTGACACAAACCATGTTGTAAATAACAACAATTCAAATAGAATTGATACTAATCAAGTTGTCAATGCAAATAATAATCAACTGGTTACCATACCTGAGTCGCAGAAGGAGACTGTTAAAGCACAATCTTATAAAAATACTGCTGATCAAATAAATGAAGAAATTGCTGTGATTGAAAAACGTTTACCTACGATTACAGATGCCTACCAAAAACAAGCAGCGCAAAAAGATATTGTTGATTTAAAAAAGAAAGTGGTTGAACTGAATAAAAAGGCCGACGACGCATTAGCAAATGCTGAAAAATTGAAAAAGACCGAACCTGCAAATAATATTATCATTGCCAATATCACAAATAAGTCACTATTTGAAAGTTTAGTAAAAGAGGTTGAAGTGCTGCAGCTTCAATCTGATTCTTTACGCAAAGTTGCATCGCAAACACAAAATGCAAAAGATAAAAAGGAGGCACTGGATGAAGCACAAAAACTTGATATAATTAAGAAAAATAAGCAGACTCAGTCCAGTGAAATTACTAGTTTAATAAATCAAGACACCTATTATACGAATCGTTTGGCTATTGAAAAAATTAAAACCAACGATGTGAAAAATGATCAGTTAACTGTTGCCGATTTATTGCAAGACGATGCCAAATATTATTTTGAAAAAGCACAGAAAATTAAAGATAGTATTAAAACAAATACCTCTATTGAAACCAAAGCTAATATGCTTGCAGATGCAATTGAATTGGAAACCAAAGCTTTGAATAAACAAAATGAAGCATCGGCAATTTATAAGAAAGTAAATGAAGATGCAGTTTTAGCAAACAATAGCAATTTAAACAATACAAATAATAATAACAATAATACAAATAACGCTAACAATACATCTAAAACTAACACAAGCAATACAAATAGTACAAATAACACAAATAGTACAAACAACACAAATAATAATGCCAATAATAATACTAATTATAATACAAACAATAACACCCTAAATAACACCAACACCAACAAGACAAATAATAATAATACGAATGCTATTGTTGACAGCAATAAAGTTAAAACAAATATTATTAATTATAATACGGTTACAAACGTTAACAATAATGTAATACCGTTAGATACTAAATTGCCTGACAATCTCATATTCAAAGTTCAGATTGGCGCTTTTTACAGACCCGTTCCATCAACCTCCTTCAAAGGGTTATCTCCACTAACTGGCGAAACAACGCAAAGAGGACTAATCCGATATTTCGCTGGCTTATTTACACTGATAGATGATGCAATAAATGCACGTGATAAAATTCGCCAATCAGGGATTAAAGATGCTTTTGTTGTTGCGTTCCTCAATGGAAAAAGAATGTCACTTGATGAAGCTCGTGCTTACCTTGCAACTGGGCAACTTCCAACTAATTTCAATGTTGTTGCAACTAATAATACAAATACAAATAATACAGTTATTGAAGAAAATTCAATTGCAAAAATTACTGGCTTGATATATTCTGTGCAGGTTGGAGTTTATGTTCGTCCGATTACATCTGCACAGTTATTTAATATCACTCCATTATATGGTGAACGTATGGCAAACAATCTTCTTCGTTATATCTCAGGAACATATCATTCAAGAGAAGAAGCAACAACAGCAAAAAATCAGATTGTTACCAAAGGTGTGAAAGATGCTTTTGTTGTAGTGTACTATAACGGTAAGAAAATTAGCTTTGACGAAGCGAAAAAATTAGAAGCTACTGAAGTTGTAGCTAATCCAAATTCAAATAATGGGTTTAATAATAATAATGTTGTTGCTGCTGATTCGACATCTAAAACAACGATTCCGGTGACTGATATTATTTTTAAAATTCAAATAGGTGCTTATAAAGAAAATGTTCCCATTGAAGTGGTTGACCAACTTTTAAATTCAGCAAATGGTAGAGTAGAGAATTTTAAAAACGATGAAGGGTTTACCGTATATACTACTGGAAATTTTAAAACATATAATGAAGCAAATCAGTCTAAAAATGCAATGATAACAAGAGGTTTAAAAGATGCCTTTATTATTGCATTCCAAGGAAAAAATAAAATACCTATTAATAAAGCTATCGAATTGTTGAATAATCAATAAAAATAAGTTTGCTTATTTTAAAATCACCTCTACTTTTGTGGTTCAATAATACTAAAATGATAGAAGAAAAAATTAATCCCCTAATAAATAGCGAACAAAGTTTAACAGAGATTAAAAGTCTTGTACTCTATAATGATGAAATAAATACCTTCGATCATGTTATTATCGCTTTGGTTGAAGTCTGCTACCACGATTTAGAACAAGCTGAGCAATGTGCACTCATAACTCATTATAAGGGTTCGTGCCCGGTAAAATCAGGCCCAATTAATGATTTAAAACAATTGATAAACGAACTGCATAAGCGCAATTTAAAAGCTGGTATTGAATAGGATAATTTTTAAATTATCGATTTAAAGCAACCTAACCAGTTCTTTCATTGAAAAAATAATATGATCTGCATCAGGGAAATCCCCATGTATTTTTCTTTCGTTAAAGAAAACGGATGTCAAACCTGCATTTTTTGCACCTATAATATCATTATCGTAATTGTCTCCAACCATCATACATTCTGCTGGTAAACAAACTATTTTCATACAAATTGATTTAAAAAAACTGATGTCCGGCTTTTTAAATCCTAGTTCTTTTGAAGTGAAAAAATAGTGAAAATAGTGAGCAGCATTGATTCTTTCCAATGCTTTAATCATCAATTCAGTATCCGAGTGACCAGCATTAGATGCAATACAACAAATATATTTTTGATTTAATATTTTCAGAACTTCTTCAGCATCCGGAATCCATTCAACATGGTCCCAGGTTGCCATTGGACCCGGTAATTCAGGATAATCGCGCATAATAGTGTTTCCCCAATCAAAAATAATGGCTTTAATCATTTACACTTTTTTCATTGATTACGTTGATGATAAACCAAATGTCATTCAAATAGCTGTTACTTATTTATCGTGGGTAAAAACGAATGTTCCTTAGCGTAATAAAGCATTTGCGAAGTGAAATCTGAAGGAAACGAAATTTTAACATCTACAATTTTTCCATCTTTCATAACAGGTGTTAGTTGTGGATTTATGAAAGCAGCGTAAGGAGCAATGTTTAATTTTTTCCATCTTTCTTTCACCTCTTTATGTAAAGCATAATCTACTTTTACACCATAATATTCAACTAATGCTTTTCCTGCTTCGTAATCGCCTTCGGATTTAATTCGTTGAATCTCTTTTAATAATTCTCCAAATAATTTACGTAGCTTTTGATAATCGTTAATTACGAAATAAGTTTTTCCGTTTTTAATTTTCTTTTCGATTACATTTTCAGGTTGACCTTTTTCAAAGCACCATTTAGCAATCAATTGACGATTACGCATATGTGACTCTTCCAAATTTTTTCCAATCTCAAGTCGAACAAGCTGTGTAAGCAGGCCATTACGAATGTATCTGTCGTATTCTGAACGTCCAACTTTTAAATTTGGCATCACACCTAAGTTAACTAATTTTTGATCGTAGCAATAGTAAAGCGCAACTAAATCAGCTCTTGCTTCTTCCAGTGTAGAAGCATAGCTTTTTAGTGTTTCGCTTGGATCGCCCACACCCGGTTTAATAATTCCAGAACCATGGCCAATAACTTCATGGAGGTCTGTATGAATATTTCCGCCTAGTGTAGCATATTTCTTACCAATGGTAATTTCTTGTCGGGAATAAGCGAACTCTTCAAGTGCACCATTACTCTTTGATACTTCGTCATAAGCATAAACGATATTGGCTATAGACACAGACTTAGAGCCATACTCACTTCTTATCCAGTCAGCATTTGGTAGATTAACTCCAATGGGGGTTGATGGCGAACAATCACCAGACTCAACAACTACATTTATGGCTCTGGCTGTTACGCCTTTAACCTTTAATCGTTTGAATTGATTGTCTATGGGCGAATGATCTTCAAACCACTGTGCATTATCACTAATTAGTTTAACTCGCTTGCTGCTTTCAATATCTTTAAACGAAAGCATGGACTCAAAAGCACCTTTCTTTCCAAGAGGATCTCCGTAAACTTCAATGAACCCATTAACAACATCTACAAGAGACTCACTATCTTGAGTCCAAAGAATACAGTATTCATCAAAAACTTTCAGATCACCTGTTCTATAAAATTCTACAAGCTTTATTAATGATTTTTTTTGAATTTCAGATTCTGAAAGGGGAATCGCTTTTTCTAGCCAATAGACAATTTTCTCAATGGCTTGTGTGTACATTCCACCAACTTTCCATACTTTTTCAACAAGCTTTCCATTTTCTTTAACAAGTTTTGAATTCAATCCATACGAAATAGGAGTGAGGTCATTTTTTTTAACCATTTTGGAATAAAAAGTTTCAGCTTCTTTTTGAGTTACACCTTCATAAAAGTTGTTGGCAGATGCTTTAATCATATCCTGATCAACATCCAAATTGACACGCTTTTTATCAATTTCCGGATCAAACATGATAGGTGTTAAAAAGCTAATTAATTGCTCAACACTCTGGCCATTTTCAAGGGGCAACGATTTTTTATCAGAATTTTTTACAAGTTCAGCAAAGTAGTCCTCTTTAAATTCAGGCAGCATCTTATCCATTGAATAGTGATGATGTATTCCGTTTGAAGCCCATACTTTTTTTGTGTAAGTAACAAACTTATCATATTCTGCCGACTTTTTATCACCCTTATATGTGTTCATGATTGCTTCTAATGTCCGGCGAATAAGGAGGTTGTATTTGTAGTTCTGATCCCAAATCATGTCTCTTCCGGCTAATGCTGCTTCATATAAATAATAAATAAATTCTTTTTGTTTAGCTTTTAAAATTTCGAAACCCGGAACTTTGTATCGCAAAACTTTAATATCTGTAAATTGCTCCGTTTGATATTTAAAGGTATCAAGAATATCTTTGTCTTTTCCATCAGATGTTTTACTTTCTTTTGGGTTGCATGATGATGCTAAAATTAATGTTGTCATTGTTAAACAAATTAGAAATTGATTTTTTTTCATTTTTTAATCAGGCATTAAATTAATTTTCAATAGTTTATTTATCTGGATTCTGTTTGTCAATTGGCTTTCCTGTTTTCCATAATTTTTCTTGCTCTTGTAATTGCTTTTTATGAGCATCAGAAACATCTTTGTCTTCAATCTTCGAAAGGTCCGGTTGGCCTGCATTTACCCATGCAGTGTACCACATACTACCTACAAATAATATGGCAGTTTCCATTCTTTTTTCAACCATTCCATTTAATTTCTGACTGAATTCAATCGTGTATGCTTTAGAGTATGTTTTTACTTGTGTCTGACCTTTTGTTTCGTAGCTGAATTTTTTATCTTGAGGAAAATCAGTTCGCATTTTTTCTTCAACACTAAAAATGGTGTCAATGGCTTCGTTGCTCTCTTTTATAGTTTTCCAGATTTTGTCAATGGGTTTATCAATATATTCAGCTCTGCCTGTGAATAATTCAAAATCGGCAGCTGTAAGTTCGGGTATGCGTGATTCCCAAAAGCTATGAATTCCTTTTTGTTCGGGGGTTTTGCCATCGTAATATTGTGTTGTATGCAGAGGTGTGCAGGCATCTGCAATGTAATGCCCGATATTGGCAGAGCACCATAGTATTTCATCTACATCTTGTTTTTTAAAAGCTTCAGTCAATCTGAATTCCATTTTGTAAATATTCCACGGATTGATGCCATAGGTCTGTAAGGTGTCTTCGGTATATTTTGCTATTGCGTCATTCCAGTATTTTGGCATATTTTCAAACGGTTTGTCACCGTAATGATCTATGTCAATGTAATGTTTTACTGCTTCTTTTGGATCAGCAAAGCTGCGTTTATCGGGATCAACAGCGTGCTCAGTTACATATTCAATATGCTTTTTGTAAAAGCCAATCATTTGGGGAGGCAAGGTAAACACTGCAATACGATTAATTATTTTATGAGAGTAAAACCCCCATGTCATTGCCTTTTGATTGGCATATTGACTGATGCAAATAATCAGTAACACAAAAAATAGTGTTTTTGTAAACGGCTTCATTCGTTCGAAATAATTTTTAAGAAATTATTCTCTAATCCCGGAATTAATCGTGTTGTATTTAGTGTAAAGCAATATTCAACCACATCATCTAATCCTAGTTTTCTTAAACGTGAACGATGCGAAACTTTTTGAATGTATTCAACAAGGTTATCTTTTGCAAGTTTCCATAAATCAAGTGAAGCAATTGCAGAATCGCAATTTATAGCATATTCAGGCAATAATGAAAATTTTTCAGCGAGTGCTCCGGCGAAGAGCGAATCTTCGATATTAAATTTATTTTTCCAACCGGCACAAAGCACAATGATTGAGCTATTTTGTTTAACCAGCCAATCATACACGGCATCCAAATTTAAAAAAGAACCTATAATGACTTTTTTGCAATCGCTAGTCATTTGAATTGCCTGTGTACCATTAGTTGTTGTAATAGCAATTGAACGACCTTGCACTTTTTCTTTAGTAAAATTAAAAGGAGAATTTCCAAAATTAGCACCGGGAATAACAATTCCATCACGTTCACCGGCAATCAAGTAATTAGAATCCTTATATTGATAGGTATCTTCAACTTTTGCGACAGGGAGAATTTGAATTGCTCCATTTTCAAAAGCGGTACACATGGCAGTTGTTGCACGTAAAATATCTACAATAACAATTATTGAATCCTGATTTTTAAATAAAGGAAACATAATTGGTGAAAAGCAGACTTCAAAAGTTTTTGTGGTGAAACTCTCTGTCATTTATTTTGCTTTATAAAAAGGCATATCAACAACCTGAGCTTTTAATATTTTATCTCTAATTTTTATATAAATGACAGATCCTTTTTTTGATAGAGCAGTTGGAACATATCCCATACCGATTGATTTTTTTAAAGTAGGAGCCATGCTTCCGGAAGTTACTTCGCCTAATTCATTTCCGTCAACATCAACAATTTTATATTCATGGCGAGCAATACCTTTATCTATCATTTCAAAACCAACTAATTTTTTCGAAACACCTTCTTGTTTTTGTTTAAGAAGTGCATTTTTATTAATGAAATCTTTAGTATCTGTAAATTTTGTGATCCATCCCAGACCTGCCTCAATAGGCGAAGTTGTATCATTGATATCATTGCCATAAAGGCAATATCCCATTTCAAGTCTTAATGTATCGCGAGCACCAAGACCTATTGGTTTAATTCCAAATTCTTCTCCAGCTTCAAAAATAGCTTTCCATAATTCATCCGCATCTTCGTTTGCACAATAGATTTCACATCCACCAGAACCGGTATAACCAGTTGTTGCAAAAATAACATCTTTGATTCCGGCAAAATCTAATTTTTTAAAGGTGTAATATTCCATGTCAGTAACTTTTGTGTCTGTTAGCTTTTGCATAGCTTTCAGAGCAAGTGGTCCTTGAACGGCCAGTTGACAAATCTCATCAGAAGCATTGTATAATGTTGCTCCCATTTTATTGTGTTCGTTGCACCACTTCCAGTCTTTATCAATGTTAGAAGCATTAACAACTAACAAATACGTTTCAGCATTGACTCGGTATACTAATAAATCATCAACTATTCCTCCTGTTTCATTTGGAAAACATGCGTAAAGAACTTTGCCATCTACTAATTTTGAAGAATCATTAGATGTAACCCATTGTACAAAATCAAGTGCCTTAGGACCTTTAACCCAGAACTCACCCATATGTGAAACATCAAACACACCTAATCGTTCGCGAACATTTTCATGCTCGATTAATAATCCTTCGTATTGAATGGGCATGTTATAGCCTGCAAATGGAGCCATCTTGGCTCCAAGTGCTTCATGAAATTTTGTAAATGCTGTATTTTTCATCTTAAATTTTAATTTGTTTTGAGAATTTTTTCTTCACAAATGTATAAATTCATTTGATAAAAATAGCTTTGATTTTGCATTTATTTTAAGCTAAAGAAAACGCTTTTACATTGATAGATTTTGGCTTCATGCAGATAAATCAGGGATGCCAAATTTTCACAAAATTTAATTTGATAAAAGTTCGTTTAACATGATGTGAAATGTCAGTTAATGAAAGATTAAAATTTCTATATTTGTTTTTTAATTTTAAAACTATTTTTATGGCAGATTTAAGCACAACATATTTGGGGTTAAAACTCCGTAATCCAATTATTGCAAGTAGTTCGGGCTTGACAAATTCAATAGATCATATTCTTGAATTAGAGTCAAACAATGCAGGAGCTGTTGTTATCAAATCTATATTCGAAGAGCAAATTCGTTATGAAACCGAGCGTTTGGTGAATAGTGATGATGAGAGTATGTCAATAATGAAAAAGGGATTAGATGATGTTTTGCAAAGCAGAGCCTATGATTATGCTGATGCAATGCAATACCTTTCAAACTTTGCCAAAGAACATACATTAAAAGAATACTTAACTTTTATAACTGAATTAAAAAAACAAGTTAAAATACCAATCATTGCGAGTGTTAATTGTGTATCTGTTTATGACTGGAACTTTTTTGCTAAGCGTATTCAAGATGCAGGTGCTGATGCTCTAGAACTTAATATCTATATTTTACCATCTGACATAACAAAGACTTCAGTAGATTATGAAGCCATGTATTTTAATATTATAGAGAATGTTAAAAAACATGTTTCAATTCCTGTTTCATTTAAGCTAAGTTATTATTCATCAAGTTTATCTAATTCGCTTATAAACCTTTCGAATAAAGGACTTGCCGGTATGGTTTTATTTAATAAACCTTACAATCCGGATATCGATATAAAAAAAATTGAGGTCTCTCCCGGTCATATTCAAAGTTCATCCTTAGATTATGCTCGCTCACTACGCTGGATTGCTATTCTCTCCGGAAGAGTGAATTGTGATTTAGCAGCATCAACAGGCGTTCATGATTACGAAACAGTTGTAAAACTTTTACTTGCCGGTGCTCATGCAGTTCAGGTGGCATCCGTTCTTTACGAAAATGGAATTGGCTATATGAATACTATGGTTGAAGGATTGAATAAATGGATGGACGAAAAGAATTTTAAAACTATTGAGGAATTTCGAGGAAAATTATCCCAGACAAATGCTGAAAATCCTGCTGTTTTCGAACGGGTACAGTTCATGAAATATTATTCTGATATTAAATAATATTTTAGAATTTGTTTATGAAAAAAATAGTTGGTATTGTCGCATTCTTTTTTTGCATTACATATTTTACAATTAGTTGTTATGCACAATCCAATGAATTTCCTTGTGCCGGAATAGTTACTGCATCCAAGCTTATCTGTCGAACCGAGCCGTTTGCAGGTTCTACAGCAATTACCAGTTTTAATTTTTCAAATCCTATAGTTTTAATCAATAAAAGTAAAACAAAAGTTCGCATCAATAATATTGAAGAATATTGGTATCAGGAACAGACAACGAAGGGATGGGTGTTTGGTGGTTATTTGCTTTTAACAACCTTTGATGCTAACAACACTTTTCTTTTTAACCCAGATCGAATTTTTTGTAATGTTATTTGTGGTGGTGCCTCTTGTTTCTACGATTTCCAGCCCTACTTGATTGGTGACTATTACATTGCATATACTTATTTAAATGATTATGTTGGTGATGAAGTAAAAGCACTTTCAGCCGGCATTATGATTGGAAAATACAAAAGGTATAATGACTCAATTGTATTCAATAAAGTATTAAAGTTTGGTGGGTACTATACAACGGGTGAATGGGTTCCGAACATAGAGAACGAAACGTACGACTTAAAGGAATCTGTTTCGAAATTCCATTCAACATATTATAAAGTTAATGATGCTGATGGAACATATTATATTGATGATTTGTTAAAAAAAGTTGAATCCCGTTCTGCCCTTCGTAAAAAGTGCGAAGATAAAACTGCAAAGGAAGAGATTTGGTACACACCTTATACCTTAGATAAATCTACATTTGAAGATTGTAGAAAAGATATTTTACAAGGAGTACTTAAAATAAAATAGAAAGGCGAACCAACGTGATTTACCTTTTAATCAATTAGTTTGAATCTTTATTATTGTAATGGTACTGCAGGTAACTGGTATTAACAGGTTTTTTCCCCATGCACCAAGTGTTTGATCCTAGTAATATTTTGCCGATTTACCGGTGCTTGTGCTCCAAAAAATATAACCAATGGCTCCGTCTTGATACAAAATGGGTGACATCATTATTTCGCCTGATGCTGCTGGTGCTAATGTGTTCTTTTGAATAGAGCTTTCAGTTGCGTAGCTCTTTGTAACATTGCCTATCGCAAACAAAAGTACAAAACAATTTCAACCGAGATAAAAAAAGCGTAATCATAATTGATTACGCTAAAATGATTAGGTTCAAAATTATTTTAAATCGTTGGTCCTTCCTGACCGTATTGAAAAAGCAGTGTTGACAAATAGCGTTCGCCAGTATCGGGTAAAATCACCACTATTTTTTTCCCTTTATTTTCAGGACGTTTTGCTATTTGCAATGCAGCATAAACAGCAGCACCGGATGAAATGCCCGTGATTAATCCTTCTGTTTTTGCTAACTGCTGACCGGTTAAAAATGCTTCTTCATTTTTCACCTGATAAATTTCGTCAATTACTGATTTATTAAGTACATCAGGAATAAAGCCCGCTCCAATACCTTGTATTTTATGTGGACCCGGTTTACCACCTGATAACACCGGTGAATCAGTCGGTTCTACTGCAATTATTTTTATAGCCGGATTTTTCTTTTTAAGCACTTCACCAACACCGGTAATGGTTCCTCCTGTTCCAATTCCAGCAACAAAAATAGCTACTTCGCCATTGGTATCATTCCATATTTCTTCTGCGGTAGTTTTTCTGTGTATCTCAGGATTAGCAGTGTTTTTAAATTGTTGCGGAATGTAAGAGTTTGAATATTTTTCTTTTAGTTCATTGGCAACTCTTATGGCTCCATTCATTCCTTCTGATCCTGGAGTAAGTACAATCTCAGCGCCCAATGCCTTTAATAACAATCTTCTTTCAACACTCATGGTTTCGGGCATGGTAAGTATTAATTTGTATTTTTTTGCTGCTGCTACAAATGCTAAAGCAACTCCCGTATTACCACTTGTTGGTTCAATGATAACGGTGTCTTTATTGATAAACCCTTTTTCTTCGCCATCTTTTATCATGGCATATCCTATTCTATCTTTAACACTTCCACCGGGATTAAAATATTCCAGTTTGCCAATGATGGTTGACTGTAGATTGTGTTCATTATTAAAATTTGTGAATTCAAGCAATGGTGTATTGCCAATTAATTCGGTTAAGCTTTTTGCAATTTTTGTCATGGTTTCTGTTTTATAAAATTTATGCTGCAAAAGTCGGTGATTTAATAATACTGGAATATACCTCAGAGAAGGTATTTTTGCATACCTATTAATAGGTATTATTAAATTCCTGCTTTTTTAAAAACTTTAATGATATCTTCAACCGGCTCTATTCCTATTGAGATTCTCAGCAGTTCTGGATTTAATCCTATCTCTTGAAGTTTTTTTCTTCCATCAATTGTATTAATCAAATCGTAATGTGCCAGATAAACATAGGGCATTGCAAGAGTAAATTCTGTTCCCAGACTCGGACCTTTTGGAATAGTTAGTTTGTCATAGTAATAAGCAAGCTCTTTATCAAAAACAACTGAAATAACTCCGGGCAGCGAATAGGAATGCTTACGAATTTTTAAAAAATTCTCGTATGAAGATTTATTAAGTACAGAATAAATCTCTTTAACTGCAGTTGATTGCTCCAGATAAGCAATAATTTTTTTCGTGTTTTCTGAAATAATGGGTACCCGGTTTTTATAACCCTCAATGCTGTAGGCAAGTCTTGTAACATCTTTGTTGTAAGGAAAAACAATGGTGTTGAGTAGATGTCTTTTAAGTTCATCTGCTTTGCTGCTACGAGGATTTAATAGGATGGCGCCCATCATTACATCACCATTTCCGCATGCAAATTTTGTGAGACTTTCTACTGCAATATCACAAGAAGGTAATATGTTTAAGTTATAGGCCGTGCCAATCGTTGAATCTACTATCAACGAAATATCGTATTTTTTGCATAGCTCGTAAATCCTTGGAATATCAGCACATTCGAGTAATGGATTATTGGGCACTTCGGTAAATACCGCTGCAATGGTTTTATGCTCTTTGATTATTTGTGCCTCCAATTTTGCGAAGTCTGTTGCGATTGATATTAATATACTTTTCTTACTGTATTTTCTGATTATTTCAAATGAATCCAGGTACAAACAACCTGCCTGAATAATGGTGTTTTTTATAGTTCTTTTAGTTGATTGTTGTATCGCTTCAAACACTGCATACACGGCATTCATTCCGCTGCTGCATAACAAAACATTTTCATTTATCTCTGCATCATAAGCTTTGCAAAGGTTTGATTTAACAACTTTTGTTGCATCTTGTTGTTGGCTTATAGTCTCATCATGTTTTTCCGAAATTAAATGCAAGGTAAGCAACGTATCTTCCGCTTTCCTTGATGAGAGCAGCATTCCAGTATGCCTGATAAAATCTTTTACTGCGGGAAGCAGAACATTATTCTTTTCTATTATGATGAAAACACATCCGAGTACTTCAACAAAGTTAAAAGTACACTCCAGTTTCCGCTGAACAATATCAAGCGAAACGCTCGACATTAAAGGCAAAATATCGAAATCATCCGCAATATTATTTTTCTCCCTTACATACTTGCATAATTTGGCAACCAATTTATTTGTAAAAAAGCGCGGATAACCCGACTGCATTTTGCTGTGAACAGCAGGATCATTTTCCTCGTAACCAATCACATCCTGCATGGTGGGAAGACTTACCGATACCGCATGTGGACTGTCAAATGGCAGCGATGTACCAAGAGGAATATGCTTTAAATAGGGATTCACTATTTCAACGCATTTACTATATCATCAATTAAATCCTGTGTGTCTTCAAGACCAACCGAAATCCTGACTGTAGATTTTGTTAAACCAATTTCAGCTAAATCTTTTTCTGAGAAGCTTGCATGGCTCATCTTCGATGGTATCTCCATTCTTGAATCAGCGGTACCAAAAGATGCTTTTTCTCCAAACAGCTTAGTGCTCTTGATTAATTGCACTGCCTTAATTTCCGAAACAAGATTAATGGTAAGCACGGATGGAATTATATTCATTTGCTTTTTTGCAAGTGAGTGTTGCGGATGGTCTTCAAAGCCCGGAAACTTCACTTCAGTAATATCAGGATGTGATTTTAAAACCTGTGCAATTTTCATAGCACTTGCTTCTTGTATTCTCATGCGGTAGAGTAGGGTAGGCAGACCAAGAGAAACGATAAAAGCATCGAACGGACTTTGCGCTCGGCCTTCGGCATTGGATAAATACTTTATCTTTTTTGCCCATGTTTTATCTTTCGAAACAAGGGCGCCTGCTGTAACACTGCCATGACCTGATACAAACTTAGTGGTTGAAAAAACCGAAAAATCTGCTCCCCATTCTAGCGGTCGCTGCGATGCAAATGTGGCTAAGCTATTATCAACAGCAAATAGTATTTGATACTTTTTTGCTAATGCAGCTATGGCTGCAAGATCGAGTATTTTCAATCCCGGATTAGTAGGCGATTCGCATAATACTAATTTGAAATCTCCTTGCTTAATAATTTCTTCAATCGCTGCAAGGTTTGAAAAATCTACATATTTCGTTTGTATATTGTTTTTTTCCTGAAGCACATTTAATAAACGATACGTTCCGCCATAGCAATCTTTTTCAACCAGAATGGAATCACCTGCTTTGAGCGTTGTATCAAAAAGCAAAGCCAATGCACTAATGCCGGTGTTTGTACAAGTACAGCCCGCACCACCCTCAGCTTTGGCAAAAATAGTTTCCACTGCATTACGCGTAGGATTATCCGAACGGGAATAATCGTAAATCTTGTCTTCGCCCTTTTGTCGCTTTAAATCAAAGGTGGCTGTGTTGTAAATAGGCAAATGCGATGCTCCTTTAGCATCTTCAACATCGCAGTAATGCACTATATTCGCAAGTAGTGTTTCTAGTTTCATTGATTTGGTTTAAATATAATATTCAATTGTTTCTACTATGCCATGCTTTACGGCATACATCACAAGCTCCGAAGTATTTTTGAGTTGAAGCTTGGCTAAAATGTTTTTACGATGCGTATTCACTGTATGATAACTGATAAATAGTTCCTTTGCTATATCCTTTGTAGTCTTGCCCTGCGTAAGTAATTTGATAATTTCTATTTCTTTATTTGTCAAATGAAACTGATTGTCATCAACTGCGTTCCATACTTTTTTATTCAGCAAAGTTTCTAACACAAAACCACAAAAATACTTTTCATTTCCGGCGATGGCATTCAAAGCATTCAAAAATTCATCGGCATCACAATCTTTCGAAACATAATGGATGATTCCCTGTTTCAGTATTTTGTAAACCGTCTCTTTATTCCTGTTTGCGGTTAGTACAGCTATCTTTAATTCGGGGAATTTATTTTTAAGCGTCGTAAATTCTTCGGTTTTAAAATCTGAAATTGTATCAAAGTCGATGATAAGAATATCGGGTTTGTTTAATGCTGTTTGCTGATAAATAGCATCCCTGCTTTTTGCAACATCGATAATGCAGAAATCTATATTGCCTTGCAAAATATGTTTAACACCCGTGCAATAAAGGTTTTGCGTATCAGCCAGAAGTATAGTTTGCATGTTTTAATTCAGAAATTAATTTTCAAAAATACCACAATTTTTTAGCATTGATTAAATCCTTTATTCATATTCATGAAAAGATTATTTTTGTATTCCATAAAACGACCTTTAAATTTAATTTTTTGAATTTGTAATTATGAAAAAACTTACCTTGTTTGCACTCCTTACATTTATCATTTCGTTTCAATTATCAGCGCAGGTGGCGTACAAAACACAACCTGCCGAAGGGTATTACGAAAGCGTTAAAGCATTGATTATGCCTATGGTTCCTACGCAGGCAGAGATGATGATTGAAAAGGCATCGCCTATTCCGGTGAATTTTAAAGATACCATCCTTAAATACGACTGGTACGAAATTGCCAATTATTTCTTTTACGAAAAAGAATATAAATCCAAGTTCTCAAAAGACTTGCCCGAGCAGGAAATGACACAAGCAAATTTGCAATTTGAATTCAACAGATACACACCGCAGGGCGTTAACTATCGCATGAGTCTTGACCGGCTCAAAAATGGAACAGTAAAAATTACTACCGTTACTTTTGATGAAGGAACAGCTACTACACTTGTTGAAGTAAAAAAAGTGGGAACAAAAAACATGTTGGTTACTTCCGATTATGGCGAAAAGGAGATGCAGGAAATTTTATCCTATAAAAATGGAGTATGGATAATGAGCATCCGAAAGAGCCCAACTGATAACATTAAGAAGTTCCATATTGCTTACATGGCTGTGCCGAAGGCATTCTGATGTTTTTGGGTTATCATTCCCTATTTACACAAAAATATATACCCTCTCTTTATTCGCAATCTATGTGATAATTATCATGTATATGACTTTTTAGACAGGTAAAACGCACCTCCGAATAGGGATGTGATCGTAAAAAATTCTTTAGTTTATCATACTGCCCTTCTTTTTTTGACATTCTTTTCCACATTTGAATTCCCTTGCAAGGGTTATATCCGGCTGCAGAAGACAGGTCGGCGCCATAAAAATCTGCTTCGACCTCATTTTGCTGATTAAAGGACGGTGCTGTAACTTTCTCAACCGCTGTCGCAATAGAGCCCATGTCCTTTACAATGTTATCAGCAGTCTTTATCTGTTGAATAAGCCGTCTGATATGTCCCTTCTCATTATGACCTATTTCATGCCCAATAACAAATGCCAGCTCACTTTCCGATTTCACATAATTTATAAGACCAGTATAAATGTAAATATATCCGCCAGTGGTAAAACCATTTACCTCATCGGAATTAATCTGGTAAATCGAATAATTTACTTTGGTAGGATTCTTCCTTTTTGCAAGCAATGATTTAAGAATTTTTCTAAGACCATCGAGCTTTTCACCACTGCTGACAAATTTAATTTTGGGATCATTTTTTAATTCATCATAACTATCCTCACCAAATTTATTAATATCGGCATCAGTTACAGGAACACCTACAACGTCGAGGGTCTTGTTTTTTACCTTATTTAAAAAGTCTATTCCTTTCGAAACGCCAGTTCCATCATCTATGCAGTCATAGTTCTCTGATATATTCGAAGGAACACGAATATCTGATTTTTTATCATTAGGCAAACCCGGAATTGCCTCTTCAGTTTGCTTATTTTTAGTTGCTTCAGATTCATCGGTCTTTCCTTTCTTTTTGCTCTCCCTTGCATTACATGAGATTAAGCACAAAATCAAGCATAAATAAATAATTTGCTTCATTATTAATATTTTTTTAATATTGCCTTTCCATATTAATGCAAATATAAAATATTTTAAAATGGATATTGCAAAAATTACTTTTCTTTCTTCGAAAGGAATACATAAGGAAATTAGGCTTGTCGAGGGTGCCTCGTTGATCATTGGAAAAGGTTCATCCACTGAACCAGCTGATATTGTTTTAGACGATCCGCATATCAGCAGGAAACACGCTAAAATTGAATCTAAGGACGGGCAAGTCTATATAACTGATCTGGGCAGTACAAATGGAACATTTATTAATGATCCTTCAAATAAACTATTACCGGAAAAGAGATATGTGCTGTCATTTGGAGACGTGGTAACATTTGCAAATGTGCCAACCATTCAGATGATCATTGAGAAACCTTCCGCAAAACATGAGGAACAAAGGGAGAACTCTTCCGGAAAAACCGAAATTAATAAGCTTTCAGGTAAGATAAATACTATTCTTCAAACTAAGGGAATTGTTACCATTGGTAGGGAAAACACAAATGACATTGTTTTTAATGAAGATTTTATATCAAGAAAACATATGGCAATTGAAAAGAAGGGCTTGGGGAAATATATACTTAAGGATACTTCAACCAATGGAACCTATGTCAATGGACAAATTGTAAACGGCCAGATTGAAATTTCCGGCAAGGATAAGATTTCGATTGGAAGGCATACATTCACACTGGAAGGAGCGGAGTCGGTACCTGAAATTTCATTAAAAGAAAAATTACAGAAAAAGAACACACTTATTATAGGTCGTAGCGATGCTGACATAGTTGTAAAAGATCCGCATATTTCACGGAAGCATGCTGAGATTTCTTTTGATGGGAACTCATATTGGATAAAGGATTTGAACTCCACAAATGGCACCTATCTTAACGGAAAGAACATCAAAGGCAAAGGAAAGGTTCAGTTTTCAGAGAAGGATGTCATTATAATTAGTATGGCTTCTTTCAAGCTAAACGAAGATACCACTTCACTTAGTTTTGAGATTGCAATAAGGACAGATAGCGTTGAAAAGATATATCCAAACGGGAATATCGGTTTGCAAAAAACAACTATTTCAATACCTCATAAATCATTTGTGGCATTAATGGGGCCTTCTGGATGCGGGAAGTCTACATTAATAAATGCGCTGAATGGTGCTAACCCTGCCAGCAGAGGCAAAGTTAGCCTTTATGGACTTGATCTTATTAGAGATTATCCTATTCTGAAGCGAAAAATCGGTTATGTACCTCAGCAGGATATTGTGCATGCAGAGCTGACTGTGTATGAGTCATTGTTCTATGCTGCAAAATTGAGAATGCCCGATGACACAACAGACAGTGAAATAAATCGACGGATTATCGAAGTACTGAATATTCTTAAGCTTAATCATGAGAAAATAAAGAGAAATAAGGTGAAAGATCTCTCAGGTGGGCAGCGAAAAAGGGTTTGTATTGCTGTTGAATTGCTAAATAACCCTATTTTGCTTTTCCTGGATGAGCCGACATCTCCACTTGATCCGGAAACTATTCATGAATTTCTTACCTGTATGAAGGACCTGTGTAACCAAGGTACAACTGTAATTATGGTTACACATAAACCCGAAGATTTGGAATATGTAGACAAGGTAGTTTTCATGGCCGAGAGAGGATATCCTGTTTTTTATAATGACAGGAAAAATCTGTTACCTTATTTTGAACAGGATTCTATTCTGAAAGTATATTCTCTTCTGTCAATAGATAAATCGAAGGAAGAGAAAAGTGAAGTAAAACGTATTGAAAGTTTATATAGTAAGTGGAAAGAAGATAAAAAAACGGAGAAGTGCGCAGAGAATTCAGGGATAATAAAAAAAGATAAAAAGATTTCATTCTTCAGGCAGTTCTTCTGGCTTACCAGAAGATATGCAGATATTAAGATCAGTGACAAGATGAATCTGGGTTTGCTGATCGCTCAACCAATAATAATAGCATTATTACTAGTTATTATCTTTCAGCAATTGCAACTGGGGGTGCTTTTTTTAATGGCTGTTGCTGCTATATGGTTTGGGGTAAGTAATGCTTCAAAAGAAATTGTAGGGGAAATTGCTGTATACAAAAGAGAACGTATGTACAATTTGAATTTATTCACCTATCTGTTTTCAAAACTTACAATTCTTTCGGTGATCGCTTTGGTTCAGGTTGCAATATTTGTTGGAATCGTCTATGCTTTATACATGAACGACTCAGGTGGAATCGGTATTGTTAGGCCATTGGATTTCATTGGTTATATGTTTTATATATCTTTTTCTGCCACTTTACTTGGATTATTACTTTCGACATTATTTGAGAATACAGAGCAAGTAATGTCAATCGTGCCTATTGTTTTGATGCCACAAATAATGCTGGCTGGCGTAGTTACCAGGATGGATAATGTATTTAAAGAGGTTTTGAGTTATTTTATGCTAGGCAGGTGGGGTGTTGAAGGCCTCGCAAGGATTCAGGATGGAAACCCAGATTATTCTTTTACAGAAAAATTATATATAAATCCGGTCACAGTTACGGTTTCTAAGAATATCAATGTTCCTTGCGAGTACACTGGTCAGATGCATAACCTTGAGACTATAGCAAGTGTACAAAGAAATTATACTGACACTATAGAGCCAGGTATAAGAAGTATTTATAGTTCATCACCTATCCTTTCCAAAGATACTCTTATGTTGAAGGGAAACGATACAGTACCTTATGTCACAAACAATTTAGAATTGACAAAAACAAATGCATTGGACCAGCTTGGGTTTTATGATCAGCATGGAAAATTAATTGAGCTCTGCAGTACAATTAATCACAATTTACTTATGGTAACATTGTTGAACTTATTTGTATTTATTGGCATTTGTATCGCATTAAAAAGAAAGGACTCGATATAATATGGAAAATACATCTGCATTGGTTGCAGGATCTGAGCTGCAAAATAAAAAATACAGTATTAAAAAAGTTCTTAGTCAGGGAGGTTTTGGAATCACTTATTTGGCGGACTTTGTGGATATGCAGACTCATGTTGCAATAAAAGAATGTTTTCTCAGTGGGTATTGCGTAAGGCAATCTGAAAAGAACACAATATCGCTTCAGTCAATTGCTTTGCAGGATTTTTCATCATTTAAAACAAGATTTAAAGCAGAAGCGCAGACCCTTTTTCAGTTTCGTAACCATCCCAATATTGTTCATGTTACAGACGTTTTCGAAGAGAACAACACAGCATATTATGTAATGGATTTTATTGAAGGGCAAACGCTGGAATATGTGATTAAAAAGCAGGGAAGACTAGGTTATGATATTGCAATGAATTATATCGGACAATTATGTGATGCAGTTAAGGCAATTCATGATAAGAATATCATCCACCAGGATATCAAACCTGCTAACATCATGATTACACCTGACAATCGTGTCGTTTTAATTGATTTCGGATCAGCAAAAGAATTTATCACTAGCCATACACGTTCCACTTTGGCTATTATAACACCAGGATATGCACCGGAAGAGCAATATAGTACAAAGCGTGAAAAAGGACGCTATACTGACATTTATGCCATTGGTGCGACTTTATATTATTGCCTCACTGCTGAAGTACCTTTGGAAAGCATTGACAGACGTAGTTTTCCGCTGAAGGAGCCGGGAACACTTAATCTGACAGTTTCAAATACGGTTAATAATGCAATATTAAAAGCAATGGCCATCGAGTCAGCAGATCGTTACCAAACTGTAACAGCATTTTTTAATGATTTAACAAAAATTACAGATAGGGATACTGAGGATGATGAGAAAACAAGACGCATAGATGCTGTTGATGATGATAGGAGAGTTAGTGATCAGAAATCACAATCAACGAATGATGAACCTGATAGTATAAGAAAGACCAAAAGTAGAAAATATTGGTGGTTATTTGGGATACTCGGTATCATTATAATTGCTGTTATTATAAAATATTATTCATCAGATAGGAAAGAAGAATTGACAAAGGTAGATTCAATTCCAAATGCAGATTCCATTGCATTAATTGAAAAGCAAAAGCAGGATTCTTTGGATGAGATAGAAAAACACAAAAAAGAGATGGAAACCAAGCCAAATGATAAACCATATAGCAATGAAGTCATTTCTGAGGAAAGCAAACCAGTACAAGTTGTTAAGGAGTTTCTTAATGATCTCGCAGATCATAAAATGAGTGAGGCTTATGCACTACAGAACAATCCAAAGTGGAAAAACTTTAATACCTTTCATGATGGATTTGGTACGATGGAAAAGGTTGATATCAGGGAAGCTGATGTTATAAGCAATTTAGATGATATTGTAAAAGTCGGTATTAGGGTCTATGTGAAGGATAAAACTACTGGTTCAGGCCTTACATATTATAATCAAACATATGTATTGAAAGCGTTTGACGGTGAATGGCTGATAACTTCAATGTCAGCTAAAATTATTGAATAATAAATAAATGAATTCCATTGCGATTAGCACTATAGTTAATGAGATTTAAAACTTTGGATTATTGAAGCTTAATATATTAAAATAATTGTAGCCGTCCGTATGATAAGAGTATTCTCAAGTAGTAATTTGAATTAAATAATATGGAACTCAAACAGGAATTGCAATCCGGGACAAAACTCCAGAACGGAGTTTATGTTATTGAAGAAAAATTAAGTCAGGGTGGCTTTGGGATAACCTATCTTGCAACGGATACAGGCTTGCAATGCAAAGTAGCAATCAAGGAATTTTTTCTTTCCACCAGTTGTATCCGTCAGACAGGATTTACCAGTGTCAACATTCACTCAATATCACAGAAAGATTTTTCCGGTTTTAAGGATCGCTTTATAGCAGAAGCGCGTACCATTGCACAGTTTGGACGGCATCCGAATATTGTGCATGTGAAAAGTGTTTTTGAGGAAAACAACACTGCTTATTATGTGATGGATTATATTGAAGGGCAGACTCTGGAATCAGTTATACATAAAAAGAAAATACTTGGATATGAACTAGCCATGAATTATATCGGACAATTATGTGATGCGGTTAACTCCATTCATGAGAAGGGCATCATACACCGAGATATCAAACCTGCCAATATCATGATAACACCGGATGACAGGGCGATCCTGATTGATTTTGGAACAGCAAAGGATTATTTCGGCACGCATACACGTTCCACACAGGCCATTATTACCCCTGGATATGCACCGGAAGAGCAATATATTGCTGAACTGGATAAGGGTCCGTATACTGATATATACTCAATTGGGGCAACCCTATATACATGCCTTACCGGAAAAGTACCGGTAGAGAGCCTTGCACGTAAACGCAAACCCTTACCAGAAGCAAAAAGCTTGAACAGTAAAGTTCCGGATCAAGTGAATAGTGCAATTATTAAAGCCATGGAAATGGAACCGGAGGACCGGTATCAGTCTGTACAATTATTTTTAAAGGAATTGTTTTTTAATACACCACAATATACAAAACCACCAAACGGGAAACCAACTGTCGACATTAGCTTAAATACTAAAAATGCAATCAATAGCGGATTAATAGAATGTTTTGTAAAAGAAAAAAAAGGAAACTGGACATATGTTGAATTAAAGGATTTTATTTCAGTAACTGAAAATCAATTTGGAGAAGTTAACCAAGAGCAGGTGACTAAATATGCTGTAGAAGTAAAAGAGAAATTATCGATTGTTGTTGCTCCGGTTGTTAATACATCAATTAATTCAAAAAGAAAATCGAGCCGCAAGAAAGTGATTTTTATTGCGATTTTTGTATGTAGTACAATTATTATAGCGATTGGAATGTATTTTCTTTATCAAAATATTTGGAAAAATGAAATATCTCCAGAGGTTGTTGCAGAGGAATTTTTAAAGCACATGCACATGAAAGAATATGCAGATGCTAAAAAATTAGCAACTGACGAATCAGCTATAGTTATTAATCAAGTTAAAAGCCTTGATTCAGATGCAAAACCAACCGAAGAAGCTAAAATTGAAGGTATGACTTGCAAAACAGAAGGTGAAAAATCAAATTGTACTTACAAAAAAGACGGTACAGATGGAAAAATAGATTTAGTAAAAAAAGACGGCAAATGGTTAGTTGATTTTAAAAAAGAGTCCGGTAATAGTGAAACAGAATTTTTAACTTTAGATCGAATATGGGAGTCTTCAAACTTTGAAGGTATGAATACAACTGAATACATTGAAGAAATAGCTATTTCTGGAAACCCTGACAGAGAGTTCTATTATTATACTTCAGCCAAATCAAGAAAGATAAAAATGCCTGTGAGTAAAATGGAAAACAGTGGAAGTCAGACAAATTATTATGTAAGCTTATATGGTCTACCTTATACCTTAATAATTTCTAGGGATGCATTAACTTGTATTGATTCTAGAGGAGTATCACAGCATTATACATTGTCAAAATAAATAATTATAATTATAATAAGTTTTGCGAAACAATAGAAAATAAAACGTTTATAAATTCTCAATTATGAAAACACTGATTTCGAAAATTTCAAAAAAAAATAGACATAGATTGACATGAAATATTAATAAAATAAATTAGATAATAACTTATGGAGATCAGGCAGGAATTAACATCAGGTGACAAGCTTCAAAACGGGGAATATACCATTGAAAAGAAACTGGGGCAAGGAGGTTTTGGCATAACTTATCTTGCTTTTAGCAAAGGATTGCAATGCAGACTGGCTATAAAGGAATTCTTTCTAGCGTCAAATTGCATGCGCCAGCCTGGAGATACGTCTGTTCATATCCATTCTCTTACTTTAGAATCCTTCACGGAATTTAAGGATCGTTTTATAAGCGAAGCAAGGACTCTTGTTCAGTTCGACAGGCATCCCAATATTGTGCATGTTAAGAATGTGTTTGAAGAAAACAATACAGCCTATTATGTAATGGATTATATGCAAGGTGAAACACTGTCAGGTAGAATAAAGCGATTGGGAAAGCTTAGTTTTGAAGATGCTATAAATATCATTGGCCAGTTATGCGATGCCACTGAAACTATTCATGCAAAGGGTATTATTCATCGGGACATAAATCCTTCAAATATAATGATTACTCCCGACAATAAAGTAATACTCATTGATTTTGGAACTGCAAAAGAATTCATTCAGGGAAGCACTCGATCAACCCAAGCTGTTCTCACTCCTGGATATGCACCTGAGGAGCAGTACTCAACTGTGCGCGAGAAAGGAAAATACTCTGACGTTTATTCAATCGGGGCAACTTTTTATTATTGTTTGACAGGAAAAACCCCTACTGAAAGTATTGATCGTCGCAGTATTATGCTGCCGGAACCAATATCAATTAATTCTGACATACCAATTGAAGTCAATAATGCAATTCTAAAAGCTATGGCTATTGAAACCATAGATCGTTATCAAACAATAGAGATGTTTCTGAATGACCTTCTTGCTAATGAAATTGCAATTATTGAAGATATACAAACAGAAAAAAAAGAAGTGATTTCTGAGGATGTTGAAGCTGAAAATGTACCTGTTGTCGTTCCGGAAATAATGCAGGGACACAATGAGCTTAATCATAAGAAAAAGCAAGAAATAAAATTATCTTGGTTTTTTGTCATATTTGGCAATATACTTTTCGTACTTTATATATTGTTCGTTATATATATTGATAGCGATAAAAATAATTGGCAGGCTCCTTCCCAGTATACTAATTCAATGACCAATGAGAAATCAAAAGAAAATACGAAGCAAGATTCAATACAAGTTATTCCGATAAAAGGCAACAATGAGCATAAGAATAAATCCAATATGGAGATTAAGAAACCTGAGAACAATTATCTAAACTCTCCTTTTTCAATTGGTCAAAACTATGAAGGAGGAATTATTTGCTTTATTGACAATACTGGTCAACACGGTTTAATTGCCGCAAAGAAAAATCATGGGTATACGACGTGGTCTATAGCAAATACATGGTGCGTTTCCTGCAACGATGGTGGTAATTATGATTGGCACCTACCATCAAAAGAGGAACTGAATTTAATGTATAAAAATCTACACAAAAAAGGACTTGGCTTTTTTTCAGCAAGTGTTTATTGGAGTTCAACTGTTGGTGGTTCAGGAAAAGCATGGGAACAGAGTTTCAACGATGGTGATCAAAATTATGGAAGCACAAATAACGAGGATTATGTTCGATGTGTTCGTTCTTTTTAAAAATTTAGAAAAAATCAAATAGAACTCAAACAAGAATTAGTATGTAAATCGTCTTATGAAAATATAATTATGAAAAAAAACAATCTTTTATTTGCAACTATTATGGTTGCTTGCACTATGTCTGCATCAGCACAATACGCTGTTAGTCTTGGCTTAAAAGAAGACAAGGTAAGCAATAAAACAGGGAAAATACCATCATCCATAAAGCTAAGTTATGATTGCTTGCTCAAAGATCCATTTGCACAAGCGGCTTATTACACAAATAGCGCAGAAGAAGCTGCCGTCAGGATGGCTCCAGGTGAAATTACACCTGAAGAAGAAAACAAGTATGGGCAAAAACTTTACGATGAAATAAAAAAAGAAGGAAAAGAAATAACATCCGGAGTCATTTACGATGCATTGAACCAAATGATGAATGATCTTCTGTTATGCAGACCGGACAATTGTACTAAATTAAAATATACAATGCATCTGATGAAGGATACTGTAATTAATGCATACACTGCCGGAGGACATATATATGTGAATACAGGTCTGATCAAATACTGTAAAACAACAAGCGAACTGGCTTGTATAATCGCTCACGAAATTGGTCACGATGAAAAAGGCCACATAAATTTGATTCTTAAAAGAATTAAAGTGGCTGGTCAGTTTGGTGAAATACTATATACATTAAAGCAAATCACCACCCCTTCATTTAATCAGTTTAACGAACATGAGGTGGATTGTTATGGAGCCGATCTGGCATATGCTGCCGGTTATGACCCAAGATCTGGGGCAAAACTCTGGAAACGTATGTCAGAAGAAAAGAAAGAGATGGAGGAATTTAAAATTATGAAATTCCTAATGTCACATCCTTTCTCAACCGAAAGATACGATTGCATGAAGAAGCATATTACAACAAATTACAGCATGCTGAAATTTGAATAGCTTTCGGGCAATTTTAGCAAAACTGAAAATGTTTTATATATTTGTGAATTGTCATCATCTTCATAGTGTATTTATGATATCATATAGTGAAAAGGGTCTTTTGAATTAGAAGTTATAAGTTTAAAAAATGGAAAATTCTGGAACGTTAAAATCGGGAACCAAACTACAGGGTGGAAAATATATCATTGAAAAGGTAATTGGCCATGGTGGGTTTGGCATAACTTATCTGGCTAATTTTAGCCTGCTGCATAAAAAGGTAGCTATAAAGGAGTGTTTTATTTCAGGTTATTGTGTCCGACAATCTGATACAATTACCATTGGAATTCAATCTATAACACTTTCTGAATTCAGCAACTTTAAAGAACGCTTTCTGAAAGAGGCAATTACTTTAGCGCGTTTTTCCATGCAACCCAACATTGTAAACATCAATGATGTTTTTGAAGAGAATGGTACCGCATATTTTGTCATGGATTACCTAGGCACTACAAACCTGGATCAATTTGTCAAGCAGAGATGGAAAGATCTCAGCGTTATTCTGAAAAATCCGGATAAGCAGTTTACCAGTGCTGAAAAAGAAAAAGTAGAATCGGCCACACAGGAGTTCATGAATTATATGGCCCAGATTTGTGAGGCTGTCGCAGCCCTTCATGCGCATAAAGAGGACAACAAGCCAATGCCGGTACTTCATCGTGATATAAAACCAGCCAATATTCTAATCACTGAAGATTACAAGGCAGTGCTTATTGATTTTGGAACGGCAAAAGAAGCGATGACAGGGGGGCATACTTCTTCGATTGCCATGCTCACACAAGGTTATGCTCCTAAGGAGCTTTATTCAATGCAATCAAACAAAGGACCCTATACCGATATATATTCTTTAGGTGCGACATTGTATTATTGTCTCACAGGAGTTTCTCCTGTGGAAAGCATTATTCGTGATGATAGTTACATGCCATTACCTAGAAAAGTAAATCCAATGATTTCATTGCAAGTGCAAAATGCGATTATGAAAGCAATGGAATTAAAACCGGCTGATAGATACCAGACCGTAAATGATTTCTTGAGCGAGATGTTGAGTGTATCAGATAAAATCGATAATGTAGGTCAGAATACAGATAATGTGATAAAAGGCGGTGCAATTGAAAACTACATAAAAGAGGTAAAAGGTACTTGTACAAAGTCGGATTTGATGTATTTTGTTACTCAGTTGGAGAAGAAATATGGAGAGCTTGATAAGGAGAAAATTCTGAAATATGCTGAGGGAGTAAAGACAAAGCTATTCCTTAATAAGGAAGAAAACGCATGGACAGATGCAAAAAAAGCAAATACTGTGGAGGTTTATAAAAAATTTGTTCATTCATTTCCTGACAGTAAATATATTGCTGAAGCAAAATCTATTATATCTTCAATTGAAAAACAAAATGAAGATGATTTTTGGAAAAAGGTTATTGATTCTGGGAAAATTGAAGATTATAATATGTATTTTTCAAGATTTCCGCAAGGCAAATATGCTAACGAATCCAGGTCTAAGATTGAAGAGATTATATGGAAATCAGCACTGAAAGAAAAGACTCTGGTTTCACTTGGGGAATATTTGAAAAGCTATCCTAACGGTAAATATGTTAAAGAAGCAGAGAAAGAAAAGGAAGCAATAAGTAAGAATGTAAATGAAAAAGCAGCTATACAGTGGGCCAAAATTGAAAAAAGAAAAACAATTACATCAATTAGAACATATTTGAATGATTTTCCCGGAATTGAAAACTCAAGTATTGCAAATGAAGAATTAGATAAATTACTTAAGATCAGAAGTAGAAAACGTAACAATATACTTGCAGTTTTTACAGCGGTAATTATAATTGCTGTTGTTTTGATTATTGTTCTCCGACCCACTGAGAAGAAAGCATGGAACAAGGCATTAAAGGAAAACACTGTTGAATCATTTCAAATTTATTCTGACAAATATTATGATGGTTTACATAAGAACGAAGCTATTGACTCCATAAATTCAAAAATTGATAAGGATAACCTCGTCAAGATTAATGACCTGATAAATGAAGGTGAGAGTCTGGAAAATGAGGGTTGGGAAAAATGGAAAGATGCATTAAATAAATATTCGGAGGCAGAGAAAGTAGTATTATCAGGACAAAAAAATCCTGCTGTTGAAAGAAAGGAGGCCATGCAAGTCAAGATTAATCAAAAAGTTGCCGATTTTAAAACAGATGCTAAAAACATGGAGCAGAGCATGGCTTCTGATGATCCTTTTCTTTTGAAGTTGTATGAAAATATTTTGAAATTAACAGATGATGAAGAAACAAATACTAAATTAAATAAATTCAAATCAAAATAAATTAATCAGCTTTGGGGAATGGATAAAAAAATGAAACAAGCAATAGTTTTAACGTTATTTTTATTTCTGATAACTTCTGGTGTAAATGCACAGTGTTGTCAGGGGTTTCTTGCTTCGGGTAAAACAGAGTTTAACAAAGGTAATTATACTAAAGCAAAGGAATTGTTTCAAAAAGGAAAAGCATGTTCCGATGTGAGCACCTGTACAGAACTG
>Ga0172375_10000916_pt1 | contig 47576 bp, 48 predicted proteins | sample LakKiv1m_FD_114537 | JGI IMG/M metagenome (GOLD analysis project Ga0172375, IMG submission 114537) | Freshwater microbial communities from Kabuno Bay, South-Kivu, Congo - kab_092012_11.1m | ecosystem: Environmental > Aquatic > Freshwater > Lake | place: Democratic Republic of the Congo... | reverse complement strand
AATCAACTAATTTTTCAACAAGAAAGCTGTAATAAACTCTGCTGGCTGTTAAGATTGCTTCGCACTTCGTGCTCGCAATGACGAAAGAAACACTTCCTCTTTGCGATAACCCAATAGTTATTGGCGGAAAACCATTCACTCTTTGCAATGGCGTCATTGCGAACCCCGAAGGGGTGAAGCTATCTCAAAATTCAGTAATATTCAGTGTCTCGATAAGATAAGTTATGTACCTATTTATTTTTTATTATAACTTCCACAACGAGGACAAGTTGAGATCAATTCTTCCTTGGTATTTACATAAGTATAGGTACAGACGTTGCAAAACCAGATAAATTTTGCATCCAGAGATAGGTCCTTACTCTTCTTCTCTTTATTTAAAGCCCAAAAGAAAAAAACAACCGCAATCGTTATTATCAAATAAACTGCCGAAGCCCAAAAAAAATCAAGATTTAGCATATTATTTCTGATTTTTTGTTGAAAGGTCAATCTTAACCGTCTGAGCGCTGTTTAATGGAAACCTAGCCTGCTGCATAAAAAGATAGCGGCTAATATAACGGGCACTTAAAAGATCCGCCTCTAAATTTCCCGAAGATATTTTTCTTCGGACAACTATAGAATTGATAGAACGATCCGAGGTAATATTAAAATCGAGTTCAATATGGACTGTCTGCCTATCCTGGAAGTAGACAATAAAAGATTGAGGCAGTTGCGGGTAAAACATAATTGCAGACTTATCTTTCGGTTTAGGAAAATTAACTGGGGGTTTTAAATATTTAAGCTTCTCTCCTTTTAATAAAACAATCTGGGGTTTATTCAGAATAAACGGAAATTTACCTTTTTCCTGTGTTGATTTATCAAGCACAATCGAGCTGATCTTTGATTCTGTTAAATTATTAGCCCTAACGATAAATGCAGCAGCAACCCCGGATAAAGGCCTAGAAAGATCCCCTGAAGTTAAAAGGTTGCCTGTAAAATTATAATTGGAGAAATCCGGAATTTTACCAAAAGAAAAACTGAATATACTAAAAGCTGCCAAATGCCCAGCTAAAGATATAACAAAACCTTTTGGAAATAATAAATTCATCTTTATTTTTGAGTTACAATGTTAACCTGCCTGACCCCGAAATTCCTGCATTTATTCATAATACCGATCACTCGTTCTAACGAAACACCTTGAGCAGTTTTAATTAAGACTGTTTGTTTGTGCGAAGCGGCGAATTTTAACATACCGTTTAGCTCTTCTTCATTAAGTTTTCTGCCATTTACAGTTATATTATTATCTACAATAGAAATCTCAATATTCCCGCGCATAAGGGATTTCCCGCTTATAACCTGCCCCAAAACAGTCCTTATCCCCGGTTCGGCAACAAAATTAAATACACAAATAAAAAACAGCAATAAAAGAAATAATATATTTGCCAAAGCAATAATTTCGATATTTTTAAAACCATACTCAAATTCAAGGTGTTTTTTAAAACGCATGCAGATCCCTATTCATTAATAAAATTTACCAGCTCAGTAGAAGTTTTTTCCATTTCCAGGATAAGCTGGTTGACTCGGTTAACAAAATAATTATAAGCAAGAAATACCGGTATTGCCACAATTAGTCCAGCAACTGTGGTAAGAAGAGCCTGCCAGATCCCACCAGCCAGATCCCCTACCGTTACAGGATATGACATATTCGCCCTTGCCTGAATAATCTGAAAGCATTTAACCATCCCCAAGGTTGTGCCTAAAAATCCTAAAAGCGGGGCAACATGGCCAATTGCCGCTAAAAGAGGAAGATTCTTTTCAAGTTTTGGAACTTCATAAAGAGAGGCATCCTCTATGGCTTCAATGATCTGGGGACGCGAACGATCATATTTTAAAATCCCCGCTTTTAGTATCTGGGCGATCGGACTTTTTACTTTATCACAGACCTCCAAAGCTTCCTTGATCTCATGCCTTTTTATCTTATCTGTAATAGCACTCAACAGCTTTTGGGTATCTACCCTTATTTTATGCAAAAAACACATTTTTTCGAAAATTATTGCAAAAGCAAATACCGAACAAAGTAAAATCGGCCAAATTACTGGCCCTGCCTGCACAAATAACTGCCAAAAACTTAAATTAGTAAATTCCATGATCTTCTGCCCTTCTCTTTAATTATCTAACTTTTAATTTCAATGAATCAATTTTTTCATTGGCAAATTTAGCCTCCGGCACAGCAAAAGAAGAAATCCTTTTATATATCTTTAATGCTTCTTTAAAATTATCCTTATCTTCATAAATAGCGGCAACTCTTAATAAAGCCTTAACCATTAAATCATTATTTTCGGCATAGACATAAGAAGTTTTTAAATATTCCTCAATTGCTTCATTAATATTTCCCTGCGCCTGCCTGCATTCCGCAATCCTGAATTGTATACTACTCATTTCTCTGGCAGGGACTAAATCTAAACTTTTTTTATAATAGTTCAAAGCCTCATCAAAATTTCCCATGTTATAATACAAGTCCGCAATTTTTGGATAAATCAAATGAGTCAAATTTTGGCTATTGTTGAGGACTTCTTTATAAGTATCCAAAGCCTGATCATATAACTCCTGCTTTAAATATATATCCGCAATAGCTATTGCCGCCGTTGCCGAAAGATCAGATTTACCCAGCTCAATTACTTTTTTGAAATTTAGTATAGCTTCATCATATTTAGTTTCTTCCGCGTAACTAGCACCTAAAGCATAATAAGCATCAGAAACCAGATTACTTTTAGAAAAATCCTGGATAAGAGAAGAAAAATACCTGCGGGCTAAATTTAAATCATTATGCCTGTAATAATACTCGCCCAGCCACCACATTACCTCAGGGGTAAGGCTTGAATCAGGGTATTTTGCGCGCAAAAGCTTAAATCTAGACATTGCTTCTTTTTCATTGCCCATCCTATAAAGACAGTCGGCTATCTCATATTCCGCTTTCTGGCATATTTCTGTGTCATGGCTATAAAATCTGACAATATTCTTAAAAACATCTATCGCCTCCTGAAATTTACTTAAATTATATAAACTAGAGCCCAAAAGATACAAAGCCTGCTGCCTTAAGCTGCTATCTTTGTATTCTTTTTCGAAGGACTCAAAAAAGTCCTTACTGGCCAGATAATCCTGCTTTTGAAAATAAGTTAATCCTATAGCATAAGAAGCATCGTCATCTAATTTCGAACTGGGAAAATTAGCTTTGAGCGTTTTAAAAGCTATAATCGCAGCATCATAATTTGAAAGCTTTAAAAAAGTTAGGCCTAGCTGATATTGAACATAATCAGCATAAAAATTATCCGGATAGTTTTTTAATATGCTGTCGTAAGTTTCTATAGCTTTATTATACTCTCCTGAATCCTGATAAGCGTCACCAATCTGGCAGAGCGCTGAAACTTTAATAACCTTATCATCGCTGACTTTAGCCGTCCTTTTAAATTCTTCAATTGCCTGTTTGAAATTACCCTCTTTAAGATATACCCAAGCTAAACCATAATGCAATTTATCAACTATCTCCTCAGGGATATCGCCGTTAATTTTATCAATCGATTCCCGATAAATATCTTCGGCCTTTTTATATTCACCTAAATTATATAGGGATTCAGCCAGGCCCAGATACCCCTGGACCTGAAGAGCTTTATCCGCAGCCACTTCAATTAATTGTCTGTAAATGACTTCAGCCTGAGCAAAAGCTTTTGTCTCGACCTTTATTTCAGCTTTTCCCAGCAATAAGACACTTAAGACGCTGTTTTCCAAGCCGCTTATTTCAATTTCAGAAAAATTTTTCTCTGCTTCAGCGTATTTCTTTAGCCGTAAGTTTGACCAAGCCATCCCCAGGCGGCACATTGTCTGAATCTTGTCATCCCTGGTCAATGAAAAAGCTTTTGTATATTCTTCCAAGGCCGCTTCAAAATTATTTAAATAATAATCTGATTCTGCTAAATAGTAATAAAAATATGGAACCTTCTGGACATCTTTGCTATAAATCTTAAGATAATTTTTTATCTTATCTTTTAGACGGGAATACTCTTTGAGGTTATAAAGACACTCGATTATTTTTAATGAAGCATCCTGAGCATAGCTTTCTTTGGGGAATTTCTCTTCAACGGTTAAAAAATTAAGCAAAGCTTTATCAAATATCTTATCTTGAAACTGGCTCCAACCCAAAGAATAATAACTAGCGGGCAAATACGCCGATTTAGGATAACTATCAACGATTTTTTGGTAATATTCGGCTGATTTGGCAAAATTATTGCCCTTAAAATGCACTTCAGCAATCCAATAATATATTTCGTCTTTTATATCCTTCGAATTAGGTTTATCTATAAGGCTGGTAAATTTCTCTAAAGCATCTAAAAATTTATTTTGATGGAAATAACACTCGCCGATCAAAAGTTCTACTTGGGAATTTTTGCTTGAATTAGGATAATTTTTTAAAAATCTTTCCAGAAGCCCTAAACTTACATCATAGAATCCGTCTTCAAAAGCCTTTTTGGCAACAAATAAAGACTCTTCTTCTTTTGATGCGTCCTGGGCATAACAATAAGATACCAGACCTCGAGGAAAAGAAGTGGCTAAAACACAAAAGCACAATAATAAAATTAGGATTATGGACTTAGATGAATTTTTCATTTTTTGAGTTTTCAGCTGCTAGCTGAATAATACCACTTGTTCATCGCTGATTCAACACTTTCTTTAAAAACTCAGCAGTATACGATTTTTGAGATTTAATTACCTGCTCTGGTGTGCCGCTTACAACCACTTCTCCACCCTTATCTCCTCCGTCAGGACCAAGATCAATTATGTAATCCGCGCATTTTATCACTTCCAGATTATGTTCAATCACAATGACACTGCTGCCCCTGCTAACTAACTGCTGAAGCACGCTTAAAAGTTTATCCACATCCGCAAAATGTAATCCGGTTGTAGGCTCATCCAAAATATAAAGAGTTTTAGATGTTGAGCGCCTGGATAATTCCGAGGAAAGTTTAACACGCTGTGCTTCTCCACCGGATAAAGTAGTGGCGGCCTGCCCAAGCTCAATATAACCTAAGCCCACATCGTAAAGAGTAGCCAGCACATTTTTAATCTTAGGAATATTTGAAAATAAATCCAACCCCTCCTCAACAGTCATTTCCAAAACATCAGAAATGGATTTCCCTTTATATTTCACCTCTAGAGTGGCTTCATTAAATCTCCTGCCCTTACAAATATCGCACTTTACATAAACATCAGAAAGAAAATGCATTTCAATTTTTTTAATTCCATCTCCTTGACAAGCTTCGCATCTTCCTCCCTTAACATTAAAAGAAAATCTTCCTGGCTTATACCCGCGTATCTTAGCATCAGGTAGTTGACTAAACAGGTCTCTGACATCTGTAAATACCCCAGTGTAAGTGGCAGGATTCGAGCGCGGAGTCCTTCCTATAGGGGATTGATCCACAATAATAACTTTGTCAATATTTTCAACGCCTTTAATTTTATCGCAAAGCCCAGGTCTATCTTTTGAGCCATAAAGCTTTTGCATGAGCCCAAGATATAGAACATCATTTATGAGGGTGGATTTCCCTGAACCGGAAACTCCGGTTACGCAGATCAAATTTCCCAAAGGAAATTTTACATTTACATTTTTTAAATTGTGTTCTTTAGCTCCCACAACCTCAAGCGTCTTATTCTTCTGCGAAAACCTGCGCTCTAGGGGAATAGCAATTTTATTTTCTCCTCGCAGGTATTGAGCCGTTAGAGATTCTTTGCTTTTTAATAATTCTTCACGATTACCAGAAAATATTACTTGCCCGCCGTGGCGGCCCGCTCCTGGGCCCAGGTCAACAATATAATCAGCCGTAAGAATCGTCGCTTCATCGTGCTCAACCACGATCAAAGTATTACCCAAATCTCTTAAATGCTTAAGAGTAGTAATCAATTTTTCATTATCTTTCTGATGCAAACCAATGCTTGGCTCATCCAGAACATATAAAACCCCTACCAATCCGGAACCCACCTGTGTGGCCAGGCGTATTCTCTGCGCCTCTCCTCCGGAAAGAGTTGAACTGCGCCTATCTAAAGTAATATAATCCAAGCCGACATCTATGCAAAACTTTAACCTGCGGGTTATTTCTTTTAATACCTGCTCAGCAATAATTTTTTGATTGGGAGCTAATTTAATATTTACAAAAAATTCGTAAGAATCTTTGATTGGCAATTGAGTTATTTCCCAAATATTTTTCCCTTGGATTTTTACAGCCAGACTTTCTTTACGCAGCCTCGAACCATTACAGGTAGGACAAGCAAGGCTTGACATAAATTTAGAGATCTCTTCCTTTAAATAATCGCTGTCAGTATCTCTAAAAAGCCTCTCTAAATGAGGTATAACACCTTCAAATGGTTTATTACCAACAATCACACTTGTTCCATAAAGCACGGCTTTCTGTATTGTTTTGGGTAATTTATTAAATGGAGTATCTAGGTTGAAATTTAATTCGCTCGCAAGCTCTCTTAATAACCAGCGGTAATAAAGTATATAACCCCTGCCGCCTCTTTTCCAAACCGCGATTGCCCCCTCACTGATAGATTTAGTTTTATCAGGAATAATCAAATCCTTATCAAATTCAAATTTTGTCCCTAATCCATTGCAATCCGGACAGGCGCCATAAGGAGAATTAAATGAAAATATCCTTGGCTCGACTTCCGAATAACTAATACCGCATTTTGGACAGGCATATTGCTCATTAAAAAGCAATTCTTTTTCCTTAGTAACCACTATTACTGTGCCCTTCCCAGTCTTAAGCGCAGTTTCAATCGAATCCGTAAGCCTGGATTTTATCTGAGAATGTATTATTAAACGATCAACTACAACTTCTATACTATGCAGCTCATATTTTTTTAATTGCAATTTCACCGGCAATTCATGGATCATCCCATCAACCCTTAACCTTACAAAACCCGCCTTTTGTATCTGAGAAAAAATCTCTTTATATTCCCCTTTTCTGCCCTTTATGACCGGGGCCAAAATTTGTATATCGCTGCCCGCTGGTAAAGCGAGTACCCTGTCAACAATTTCCTGGGAACTTTGTTTCTCAATGGGAGAGCCGCACTCATAACATAAGATCGTACCTATGCGGGCATAAAGCAGCCTAAGATAATCATAAATTTCTGTTTGAGTAGCTACGGTTGAACGAGGATTGCCTCCTGCAGTCCTTTGCTCAATAGAGATTGCCGGCGACAATCCTTCTATATATTCAACATTAGGTTTCTGCAGTTGCTCTAAAAATTGGCGGGCGTAACTAGATAAACTTTCAACATATCGCCTTTGGCCTTCGGCGTAAATCGTGTCAAAAGCAAGAGTGGATTTCCCTGAACCAGAAAGGCCTGTAACAACAATCAATTTATTGCGAGGCAGTTTTAAGCTGATATCCTTAAGGTTGTGTTCTTTTGCTCCGCGGATTATTATATATTCGTTCATAAGAATAAAAACAATTAAAAACCAGGGGACGATTCTGTCAAAAACAGAACCGTCCCCTATTTTTTAGCCTATTTCTTTTTTTTCTTGCCGCCTCTTTTCATTTTGGCCGCAGAAACATCTCCCTGTTTGTCAACAAAATAGAGATAACCCTCTTTTCTTTTAATACCGCATTTTGCTACTTTTTTAGGATTACCGCCTTTTTTTCCGCCTCTTGCCATTTTAGCGCAAGAAACGTCGCCTTGTTTGTCAACATAGTAAAGGAACCCTTTTTCTCTTTTAATGCCTACCTTGCAAACTTTCTCTGCCATAGTTAAAATTCACCCCCTCTCGTAGAAAAACGAGACACCAATCCTTACCCGCCCAGAAAGGGCGCACTTGGCAAACCTATATGCCAAAGTGTTTGAATTGGGTGTCATCTCGTTGTAAAATCAAGTGCCGATCTTTACCGGCACTAAAATCTGTTTTAACGTTGCTACCGCCGCCAAAACAGCCAGATAGCTTGTTTTGGGATTTTCTGGATGCAATACATTCTCAGTACGAGTTGTAATTTTACCTGCGCTAGATTCAATCTCAATCTGATGAATATTCCTGTTTGCTTTTGGAGAAGCCACAATTTTAATGATCGTTTTCTTGGCTCCGATGCCTGCCATACTTAAAACCGCAGCCACATTAATATTTTGCGGAAATAGTTTAACTGCCATCACTGCCGGACCAGAATACAAAATTTTATCCGATTTTATATTTGCAAGTTTTATTCCGCTATTTTCAATAAATTTGACTCCTTTAAACGCTTGAGGATTTTTATAAGTCGTAAGAGTAACTTTGTTTATGTTTCCCGAAGCAGCAGCTTTTAAAGCATCTATCCCGGCAATTGCCCCGCTGGGAATATAAACATGGGCATTATGTTTTTGAGCAAGTTTATTTAATTGAGCAACCCTTTCTATTACCCCTCCAACACTCATAATCATCACACTTCTTGCTTTATTTAAAGATTTTCGAGCAATATCCCAAGAAGAAACAGCTGAAGCAGCTTCAATAACTAGATCCGACCTGTTAATTAAAGAATCTAAATTATTAACGACAGAATTCGTTTTAACACCCAATGCCTTCGCCAATTTAAGGGCCTTTGCAGAATCAAAATCATAAAATGCAACTAAATCCGCATTTTTGGATAACTGACTGCTGACTGTTTTAGCCAAAGAACTTCCGATCGCACCGCAACCAACTATCCCTATTTTTATTTTATTAAGCATACTCTTCCATAACTTGTAATCAATTACTAATTACGATATTAAACAACCATATTATCTATCAGCCTGATTTTGCCTATCCATACTGCTAAAAGAATAATACATCCATTTGATATTTTTTTTATGCATTTCAAATCCGAATGATCCACAATTTCAATATAGTCAATTTTAGCTAGCTTTTCTTTTTTTATTAATTTACGCATCTCTAAAACTATTTTACCAGGATCCGCGATCCCTTTAGAGATCATTTTTTTTGCCAGCTTAAGAGATCTTGATAAAACCAAAGAAGCTTCCCGTTGTTTAGGATTCAAATAACTATTTCTTGAGCTTAAAGCCAATCCGTCGTTTTCTCTTACCGTCGGCACCACATTGATTTTCACCAAAAAATTTAAGTCCTGAACCAGTCTTTTAATAATTACAACCTGCTGAGCGTCCTTCTGGCCAAAGTAAGCATTATCCGCCTGCACAATATTAAATAATTTAGTAACAATTGTAGCCACGCCACGAAAATGAATAGGCCTGGTTTTTCCGCATAAAGCCTGGCTTAAACCATCCACCAAAACATAAGTTTTGAATCCTAAAGGATATATCTGATCAGAATTAGGGTTAAAAATAAAATCCACTCCCTCTTCCCTGCAAAGCTTAAGATCATTCTTTATTGGACGAGGATAACGCCTTAAATCTTCTTTGGGGCCAAATTGTGCAGGGTTAACAAAAATACTCACAATAACAAGGTCGTTCTGCCTACGTGCGGCACGAATTAAACTTAAATGCCCCTCATGCAGAGCTCCCATCGTAGGAACAAAACCAATACTCCTACTTTTAAGTTTATGTTTAAAAGCAATTGACTGCATCTTTTTTGGCTCAGTAATTACTTGCACCTAGTCAGGCCTTTCATTTAGCTTCTGTTAAATTAATTCCAACAAAGGACGTAAAACAAAATCCCGCTCGAACATTTTTCGATGCGGGATGATAAGTTTTTTAGATTTTATAAATTTATTGCCATATAACAAAATATCTAAATCTATGATCCTGGGGCCATTACGCACAGTTTTTTTGCGCCCAAGATCGATCTCAATTTTTTTCAGGCTTTCAAATAATTTTAGAGCTGAAAGGTTGGTCTTGATTTTGATCGCTCCATTTAAAAATTTACCTTGATTATTCGGCCCGCCAACAGGTAAGGTCTCAATAATTTTTGAAGCTTTTAAAATCTGCGTATCTTTCAATGCCTTTATCTTCTTTATAGCTATTTTAATATTGTCCTGTCTATTGCCTAAGTTTGAACCGATTGCGATATAGCAAATAACCATTTAAGTTAAAAAACTTTTTTCAGACGTTCAACGGCCTCTTTCATTCTTTCCTTTGACACAGTAAGAGCGATGCGAAAATAACCTTCTCCGAATTGCCCAAAACCTACTCCGGGAGTAACAACAATATTTGCTTTCTCAAGCACCAAACCACAGAATCTGATTGAATCCATATCCCTTGGAACCTTTAACCAAACATAAAATGTGGCTTTAGGAGAATCTACTTCCCAATCTAGCGCTTTTAACCCGGAGACTAAAACGTCTCGCCTTTCTTGATACATTACACGCATACTTTTAATATGTTCCTGCGGGCCTGTCAAAGCTTCCACTCCCGCAAGCTGCACAGCTGAAAAAATACCCGAATCGATATTTGATTTTACTTTTGCCAAAGCAGAAACTAATTGCGTATTCCCGCACGCAAACCCAACGCGCCAGCCAGTCATATTATAAGTCTTAGACAAAGAATGGAACTCTATGCCAACTTCTTTAGCCCCCTCAACCTCCAGGAAACTCGCAGGCCGATAACCATCATAACTCATTTCAGAATAAGCCAAATCCGAAACTACGATAATATTATTTTTAACCGCAAAATCCACCACTCTGCGGTAAAATTCCACATCTGCAATCCTACCTGTAGGATTATTCGGATAATTAATAAACATGATTTTTGCTTTTCTGCGCGCCGATAAAGGAATTTTATTCAAATCCGGAAGGAAATTATTTTTTTCAAGAAGAGGCATAAGATAAGGCTTACCGCCGGCTAAAATCGTACCTCCTTTATATGGAGGGTAGCATGGGTCAGGAATAAGAGAATAATCGCCCTGATTCAAAAATGCCAAAGGAAAATGAGCAATTCCTTCTTTTGAACCAATAAGAGGCAAAATTTCATTATCTGCGATCAGAGATACATTAAAACGTTTTTTATACCAATCTGTGATCGCCTGCCGTAAAACCGGCATGCCCTGATCCAAGGCGTATTTATGCGTTGCAGGATCCTGAGCCGCTTGATAAAGCTTATCAATAATATTTTTTGGTGTAGGCTGATCAGGATCTCCCACCCCAAGATCAATTATATCTCTACCTTCAGCCCTAGCTTTCCTTTTGGCTTTATCTATCTCTAAAAATAAATACGGTGGCAGAGATTCAAGTTTTTTAGAAAGTTTAAACATTATTACTCCTTATTGATATGCTCGACTCACAGCCTTTTATTTCTTCAACACATCCTGCATCGAATACAATCCCGCAGGCTTACCATGAATCCATTTTGCCGCCTTTAAAGCGCCCATAACAAATAGATCCCGGGTATGTGCCTGATGTTTTATTTCAATGCGTTCAGAATTGCCGCAAAAAATAACTGTATGGTCCCCCACTATATCCCCAAGCCTGATAGAGTGCATAGGAATAATTTTGCCAGTTGCATTAACCAATACCTCGGCTAATTTTTTAGCAGTTCCCGAAGGCGCATCTTTCTTAGCCTTATGATGCGCTTCTACTATTTCAATATTATAATCTGGGCCTAATTTTTTAGCAATTTCAGGCAAGATCGAAAATAAAGTATTTACCCCCACTGCCATATTCGGGGAAAACACGACCGGGATCACTTTTGAAACTTCTTCAATTTTCCTAATTTGTTCATCAGTAAAACCTGTAGTGCCCAGGATAATCGCTTTCTTATATTTAGCAGCATAATCTAAATTCTGCTCCGAAGCTTCCGGTACGGTAAAATCAATTAAAACATCTATCAAGAACATACCATCGCTATTAGAGGAAATTTTAAGTTTGCCCAATTCTCTGCCGATCATTGGGGTGCCCTTCTTTTCTAAAGCTAAACTTAGTTCAAAATCTTTATCCTGGGAAGCTAGTTCAAAAATACGCCTGCCCATTTTTCCGCAAGCACCGGTTATTCCTAGTTTAATCATAATTAACTCCTAATATTATTTGTAATTTGAAGCTTGTATATCGTGATTTAACTTCATAACAATCCATAATCCTTCAGGGCTTTTTTTAACTTTTCAACATTCTCTTGCGCCATAGTTGACATCGGCAGCCTTAAATCCGGCTCACACATACCCAAAAGACCCATCGCAGTTTTAACCGGAATAGGATTTGTTTCAATAAACATGGATTTAATTAAAGGCAACATCTTATAATGCATATCTTGGGCCGCTTTTAAATCGCCATTTTCAAATAAACTGACCATTTTAGCCACATCAGCGGGAATAATATTGGCCACAACCGAAACAATTCCCGTGCCGCCGATGGACAAAACCGGCAAAGTCAAAGCATCATCGCCCGAAAGAAGGTCAAATTTATTTCCACATAACAATTTTACTCTTGACATCTGTTCCAGGTTCCCGGAAGCTTCCTTAACGGCTACAATATTCTTACACTGTTTCGCCAGTTTGGCAATTGTCTCCGGTTCAATATTTACACCAGTGCGGCCGGCAATATTATAAAGTATAATAGGAATATTTACTGAATCCGCCACTGCTTTAAAATGCTCATATAAACCGCCCTGCGTTGGCTTATTATAATAAGGAGCAACTTGCAAAGATGCGTCTGCGCCAGATTTAGCCGCGTGTTTGGTAAGCATAATTGCTTCGTCGGTTGAATTTGAACCAGTGCCGGCAATAACCGGCACTCTTTTTTTAACCTGCTCAATGGCTATCTGAATAACCTGATCATGTTCTTCAAAAGACAAAGTTGCCGATTCTCCAGTTGTGCCACAAGGCACAATCCCGGAAGTACCGTTTTTTATTTGGAATTCAATTAAATCACGGTATTTTTTTTCATCTAGCTTGCCCTTTTTAAATGGCGTTACGATAGCAACAATCGAGCCTTTAAACATAGTCATATTCTCCTATATAGACAATCTTAGTTTTTCCCTCCAACCAGACATCGCTGAAACTATCCCCTGATTTTTTAAAATATATATTAAGCGTCTCTGCGCTTCGAGTCTTTACCCTGACCCTGTCCGATACCCCGCTAGCAAGCGCAAATATCAAAGCCGAGGCCGTTGAACCTGTCCCACAAGCCAAGGTTTCGTCTTCGACGCCCCTTTCATAAGTACGGACCTGAATCAAATCCCTGCCCAAAACTTCGACAAAATTGACATTAGTCCCCTTAGGAGCAAAATATTTGTGGTTACGAATTTGTTTACCTATAGGCACAATATCAACAGTATCCAGTCCTTCGGAAAAAATTACCGCATGGGGAACCCCTGTATTAATAAAATTTACATTCATCAATCGTGTATCTATTTTAATTGGTATACCGATTTTTATTTCTCTAGGCTGAGTAAGATTGATTTTAACATCATTGTTTGAAACTTCGGAGTGGATTAATCCAGCCTTGGTTTCAAGAGTAACTCTTTTTTTACCTATATATAGCGCGGCTGCCCTGGCTCCATTGCCACACATTTCTGCCTCTGAGCCATCAGCATTAAATATGCGCATCCGCGCATCTGCTTTATTTGATTTGCCAATCAATAGCAGGCCGTCAGCTCCGACCCCAAATTTTCTATCACAGATCTTCCTGGCCAAAGCAGCTAAATTAGCCTTTAAATTATTGTCATTTATAACAATAAAATCGTTGCCAGTAGCTACCATTTTAGTAAATTTAATTTTTTTCATCGTTAATTCTCCATTTTAGCTCTTTTTATTTTTAAATAAAACTATTTGCCAAAAAAAGCTAAGATTATCTTAAAACCCAAAAGGAGGAACGATCTCATTCCTTACCAAATCTTCATAACTATCTCTTTTTCTAATTTCAAAAACCTTGCTGCCCTGAACCATAACTTCGCAAGCTTTCCGCCTAGAGTTGTAATTTGAAGACATGCTAAAACCATACGCGCCAGCACTCATCATGGCAATGAAGTCCCCTTCAATTACTTTAGCAATTTTCCTATCTTTAGCAAAAAAATCTCCGCTCTCGCAAATTGGTCCAACTACGTCAACTTTTTCCAATTCAACATTTTTTTCATCTTCTAGATAAAGCGGAGTAATCTGATGGTATGCTCCGTACAAGGATGGACGAATCAAATCATTCATGCCCCCATCTACAATAACGAACTTCTTCTTGGGGCTAGATTTAACATATAAAACTTTAGAGATCAAAATCCCTGCATTACCCACAATAAACCTGCCGGGCTCCATGATTATTTTTAGCTTAGTTTTCTTTAAAAGAGGTAACACCTCTTTGGCATATTTGTCAGCTGTCTGGGCCTTTTCCTCATCATAAACTATACCTAAACCTCCCCCGATATTTAAATATTTAAGTTTTATTCCAGCTTTTTGGAGCTCTCCGATAAACTTAATAACCTTAGTGATCGCCGCCACAAAAGAATCGCTCTCGGTTATTTGCGAACCGATATGAATATGCAGCCCGGAAATTTCCAGATTCGGATAATGGCCGCTTAACAAAAGCAAATCATAGGCACTTTTTAGATCTATGCCAAATTTATTCGTAAGCTTTCCAGTAGTGATAAATTTATGTGTTTTCGGTTCAACATCAGGGTTGATGCGTATAGCGACATTAGTAATTTTATTAAGCTTTCCGGCAATGCGGTTAATATTCTGCAATTCGGATTTTGATTCCACATTAAAAAAAAGTATACCTTTACTTATTGCCTCTTCTATTTCTTTGTCGGTCTTGCCAACTGAAGCATAAACAATCCTCTGTGCAGGACAACCTGCTTTCAAAGCACGGTAAAGTTCGCCGCCCGAAACAATATCCAAGCCGGAACCTTTATCAACAAGAGCTTTTAATATGGCTAGATTTGAATTTGCCTTTACCGAATAACAGACCAAAGGATTAACCGTTTTAAATGCAGTTTTTAATTTTAAATAATGGTCAATTAAAGTATTATAACTATAAACATAAAGTGGAGTGCCGAATTTTTCCGCTAATTCCTGTAACTTTACTTTTTCGCAATACAAATAGTTACCTAAATATTTAAAATCATGCATTTACAATCCTTATTTTTTTACTGATTTTTTAGACTTCGCTGAGACCAACGGATCGAATAATTTTATAATTTCTTTCCCAACCAGTTTGACTGAATATTTTTTTAATTCTTTATCTGACATACTACTAATGCCACCCGGCAATAATAGCGAATCCTTGACCAATTTGCCAACAATGGCGTGAGCCTCTTTAAACGCTAATCCCTTATTTACTAAATAATAAACCAGATCCGTAGCATATAAAGATTCGTCTTCCAGCTGTTTGTCGATATTCTCTTTATTGAATTTTAAACTACTAACCAGCCCCTTTAACAGCTTTAATTCCATTGAAACTATCTCTAGTGAATTAAACAAAGGTTCTTTATCCAGCTGCATGTCCCTGTTATAAGTCAACGGCAGCCCTTTCATCATTGTTAAAACACTGACCAGATTTCCATACACCCTGGAAGCATAACCCCTAATCAATTCTAGGGTATCGGCATTCTTTTTTTGCGGCATGAGCGAACTACCGGTACAATATGCCTCATCAATTTCAATAAAATCAAACTCTTTGGTCGACCAAATAATCATATCCTCCGAAAACCTGGATAAATGCATTGCCGCTACAGACAAAACGCTGATGATTTCAATTACAAAATCCCTGTCACTAACAGAATCAAGGGAATTATTGCACGGATAAATATTAAAATCGTCATCCATTTTGACTTTATCTATATATTTAGAAGCATCAATTTTATAGTTAGCGGCTTCAATGGGAGTGCCTGCTAAAGCACCAGCACCCAAGGTCAACTTAATTCCTTTAGAAACAGAAACCAACCTGGCCAAATCCCTATCCAACATGTAAACATAAGACATAAAATAATCTTTCAAAGCTACTGGCTGAGCATGCTGCATATGGGTAAAACCAGGTAAAATAATATTAGAATATTCGTTTCCAATTTTGATCAAAGCTTCTTGCAGATCTTCTATGTCAGCCCTTAGTGCCAATATTGCCATTTTGGCATAAAGTTTGGTTGAAAAAACTATCATATCATTCCTGGATCTTGCGGTATGAAGCTTAAAAACAAGACTGCCTACTTTTTTCTGCAAAGTATTTTGAATATCAGTATGGATATCTTCGGCTTTTAAATCAAACTTAAATATCCCTGCCCCTATATCTTTGGTGACATCTTCCAGTGCTTTAGATAGCTTGTAAGCTTCCTTCGAATTAAGATAGCCGCTCTTTTTCAAAATATCAACATGCATGCGCGAGCCGATAATGTCATAAATCGCCAGCTTCTTATCATACTGTATCGATCTGGTAAATTCTTCAACTAAAGGATCTGTGGCTTTCTCAAACCTGCCGCCCCATAATTTTTTCGCCATTTTTACCCCTTCCCTCATTCTTAAACCCGCAGGGCGAAAGAATCTTAAAATAGATCCTTCGCTTCGTTCAGGATAACACGATGTTATCTCTGATACGGCATTCCCCAAAGCTTAATGAACCCTTCAGCTAATTTTTGATTGAATTTATCTTCTTTGCCGTAAGTGCTTAATTCCTTTTTATATAAACTATGTGCTGATTTTCGGCCTACAGCCGCACAACTTCCCTTTGACAATTTTAATTTTATGCTTCCAGTCACATATTTCTGAGTCACATTCACAAAGCCGTCAAGAGCTTCTTTAAGAGCGCAATACCACAATCCATTATAAACTAAATCTGAATATTTTAAAGAAATCACCTCTTTAAAATGGGCAGTTTCCCTGTCCAAAACAAGTGCTTCCAATTCCTTATGGGCGATATAAAGAACAGTTCCGGCCGGAGCCTCATAAATCTCACGGGATTTAATACCCACGAGCCTATTCTCAACCATATCGCTTCTGCCAATACCATAAAGGCCGGCGATTTCATTTAGGTGAATAATCAAATCTTTCAGCTTCATTATCTTCCCGTCTATTTTTTTAGGTACACCCTTCTCAAAATAAATTTCCACGTATTTAGGATAGCTTGAAGCTTGAGTCGGGCTCTTAGTGATTAAATATGCATCCTCCGGAGGCTCCTGCTCTAGATCTTCCAAAATCCCCGCTTCAATACTTATTCCCCAAATATTCCTGTCAATGCTGTAAGGTTTCTTTTTGGTGACATCAATAGGGATATTGTTTTTTACCGCATATTCAATTTCTTCTTCGCGAGATTTAAATTCCCACTCCCTGACCGGAGCCAAAATCTCTAACTTGGGATCCAATATACCGGAAGTAACTTCTAATCTTACCTGATCATTGCCTTTGCCGGTACAGCCATGGGCGATAGCCTGGGCTTTTTCCTTGTGCGCAATATCCACCAAATATTTGGCAATTAACGGCCTACCTAAAGCAGTTGCCATTAAATACTTGCCTTCATAAATAGCATTAGCCTTTAGAGCCGGAACTATAAAATCACTAATAAATTCATCCTGTAAATCTTTTATATAAACCTTGGAAGCTCCAGCAACCAAAGCACGTTCTTCTATTTTGGCAAGATCCTCGCCCTTGCCCAACCCCTGTCCTAAATCCGCAACAAAACAGACGACTTCCCAATTACGTTCTCTAAGCCACTTTACTATACAAGAAGTATCTAATCCACCTGAATATGCTAATACAACCTTTTTCATTTATTAACCCCCAATAATTTTATAAGTATTGCCTTTTGCACATGCATCCTGTTTTCCGCCTCGTCAAATACTACTGAGTTAGAGCTGTCAATCACTTGATCGGTTATCTCTTCGCCCCTATGCGCCGGCAAACAATGCATAATCAAAACATTCTTCTTTGCGAGATTAACTAATCTATCATTAATTTGATAATCCTTAAATATTTTTTTTCTTTCTTCTGATTCACCTTCCTGGCCCATGCTCGTCCAAACATCAGTATAAATTACATCGGAATTTTTGACCGCTTCAAAAGGATCATTTAAAATCTTAATTACCGAACCGGTTGTTTTCGCGGTAATTTTTGCCTCTTCGACAACTTCATTAATAACCTCATACCCCTTTGGAGTGGCAACATTGATATTCATTCCCACTTTTGAACAAGTTAATAACAAAGAATTGCAGACATTATTGCCATCACCCACATAAGTTAAAGTAATACCTTCTATTTTCTTTAATTTTTCTTTAACCGTATAAACATCCGCTAGCGCCTGACAAGGATGAGAAAAATCAGATAAACCGTTAATCACTGGCTTATCAGAATATTTAGCTAATTCAATTACATTCTTATGTTCAAAAGTCCTTAGAACTATCCCATCAATGTAGCGCGATAAGGTTTTTGCCACATCTTTTACCGCTTCTCTGACCCCCAGGTTAATTTCGTTAGGCGATAAATAAACGGCATTTCCGCCTAGCTGATACATTCCAACTTCAAAAGAAACTCTGGTCCTGTTAGAGGGCTTTTGAAAGATCAAAGCTATGGTTTTACCGGATAAAGCCTTTGTGAATTTATTATTATTTTTTTTAAGCTTATCCGTCAGATCAAAAATTTCTTTAATTTCCTGAGCGCTCAAATTTTGTATAGAAATCAGATCTTTCTTCATTTATATTCCCCCTAACTACTGCTTAGCTGCCCGCCGGCAGGCAGACTAACTACTAAATTTAAAACTTCATCTAATATTTTTATGGCCTTATCCACTTCAATTTTAGTAACATTAAGCGCTGGCATAAGCCTTAAAACAGTCCCATGGGTACAATTTATGATTAACCCACGTTTAAGGCATTCATCAACAATATTTTTTCCTTCAATTGTTAGTTCAAGCCCAGCCATAAGCCCTAAACCGCGGACATCATTAATAATTTTATATTTATCTTTTAACTTTAATAATTTCGAAAAAAGATAATCACTTACTATAGCCACATTCGAAAGTAATTTTTCCTTATGCACAGCTTTAAGCACACCCAAAGCAGCAGCGGCAATAACCGGCCCGCCCCCAAATGTAGAAGCATGCGTCCCGGCGGTTAAAATATTAGAAATTTCTTTTTTAACCACCATAGCACCTATGGGCAACCCGCCGCCCAATGATTTGGCTAAGGTCATAGTATCCGGAATGATCCCGTAGCGCTGATAGCAAAAAAGCCTACCGGTTCTTCCAACACCGGTTTGAACTTCGTCAATTATTAAAAGCAGCTTCTTATCATCGCAGATATTCCTCAACTCATGCACGAAATCTTTTTGGGCAACATTAACCCCGCCTTCACCCTGAACCAACTCAAGCATGATAGCCACAGTTTTATCGGTAATTGCATTTTTAACTGCCGCCACATCATTAAACTTTACAGTTTTAAATCCTTCCGGTAAAGGCGAAAAACCTTCCTGATATTTTTTCTGCCCGGTAGCCGCTAATGCCCCTAAAGTCCTGCCATGAAAAGAATTTTCAAAAGTTATGATTTCATACCTACCATTGCCAATGGTTCGGCCCCGCTCACCATTGGTGCTGAGCGAAGTCAAAGCACCAAATTTACGGGATAATTTAATAGCTGCTTCATTTGCCTCAGCCCCAGAATTACAAAAAAATACTTTTCCCGCGAATGAGCCATAAATTATTTCTTTGGCTAACTTTGCCTGAGGAATATTATAAAAATTGTTGGGTATAAATATAAGCTTGGAAACCTGCTCTCTTACTGCCTGCATAACTTTAGGATGGCAATGCCCAAGATTACAAGCTCCCCATCCCGGAAAAAAATCGAGATAAAGTTTATTATGAATATCCCAAAGTTTCGAACCTTTTCCTTTAACAAAAATCAAAGGATATTTTGTGTAAGTCGGCAGGATATTCGAATTATACGCATCAAAAACTTCCTGAACTTTCATTATTATTTTATTATCTCCGTTCCAACGCCTTTATTGGTAAAAATTTCCAAAAGAAGACCGTGGGAGATCCTAGCATCAATCATATGTGTTTTCTTAACTGCTTTTTCAAGAGCAGTAACACAAGACTCGACTTTTGGGATCATTCCCGCCTGAACAACTTTATTTTCCATAAGTGCTTTAGCTTCTTTAATCGTTAAAGTAGAAATAAACGAATTAGGATCATCGGGATTACGCATTATTCCTTTTACATTTGTAAGTATAACCAACTTTTCCGCGTTTAATGCGGAAGATATATATGCCGCGGCTTCATCAGCATTAACATTATAAGTATTCCTATCGGCACCCTTACCCATGGGCAAGATAACGGGGACCTTATTTGCTTCAACAAGCTCTAAGATCGGATCAGGATTAACACCTATAATTTTTCCCACTAAACCCAGATCAATTTTCGCTTTCTTTTTTTCTGCTTGAATGATTTTATGATTCTTACCATTCAAACCAGAAGCAACTGCACCCAATTCATTGATCTCTTTTACGATAGTATCATTTAATTTTTGAAGCTCTTCTTCTACCATAACTAAAGTATCATGATCAGTCACGCGCATTCCATCAACAAACTCGGCTTTTTTACCACAAGTGCGCATACGATCGCTAATATTAGGGCCTCCTCCATGGACTAATACCGGTCTTAAACCCATGAAATTTAAAAAAACGATATCCTCTAAAACTCCTTTACGGATCTTTTCCTCACCTAAAATACTACCTCCATATTTAATTATTATAATTTTTTTATGGAATTTTTTTATATAAGGCAGCGCCTCAATTAAAACCTCTGCTTTTTTTATTGCATCTTGCATTTTAATGAGCGCATAATTTACGCCTGCCTGCCGTAGGCAGGAACACAAAGCGTGAGTAAATTATCTGCGCGAATTAACCCAGCCCTAATTCTAAAACGAGCTTGGTTTATGTTAATAAAATATTGACCCATTACCACCATATCTTACCACAACCTTTTAAATTAGGGCTGGGTAAGTTCGGCCTTATAACTTATGTTCGCTCGTTTTACTCGCTCCATAAGTTATGGCCTCACTTAATTATACTCAGCGTTTATTTTAACATATTCATGAGTTAAATCAGAAGTATAAACCACGGCACTGGAATTCCCCCTGTTAAGGGAAACCACTATATCCACTTCTTTTTTTGTTAAAGGCGAATATTTAATTTTCAATTTATCCTCTTTAATACCCACCCCTACCGAACCAACGCTAGCCACGATCCTTCCTAGAATATTATCACTCGAAGCATACATGGCGGTTTTGAATAAATTTGAATTAGCTATTGCCAAAGCAATTTTTTTAGCTTCGGAATAACTTTTAGCGGTGTCAACCTTTAAACGGATTAATTTAGTAGCTCCTTCTCCGTCACTAACTATCATTTTTGCCAACTCAAGACAAACTTTATCCAAACTTTGAGAAAATATATAGAAATTTTTCTCTAGGTCAATAAGCTTGTTACCCGCCTGCCCATTGGACATTAATATAACAGTATCATTTGTGCTCATGCAACCATCGACTGTAATACAATTAAATGTATTATCCGTAGAGATACTTAATGCCCGCTCAAGCGCCTGTTTGGTAATATTCGCATCAGTAAAAATAAAAACCAGCATCGTAGCCATATTAGGAGCAATCATCCCCGCCCCCTTGGCAACCCCGCAAAGAGTAACCGTTTTTCCGGCAACATTTAATCTGACCGTTATTTCTTTGGCGAATTTGTCGGTAGTCATTATAGCTTTTTTTGCCAAATCAATGCCTTTAACTGACAAGCCTTGAGCCAAACAATGGACAGATGACTGGATCTTCTCTATTGGCAATTTTTTGCCTATAATTCCAGTAGAAGCCACCAGGACATTTTCTTTATTTATAGAAAGTTCACGGGCAATGGTAGTGCCCATTATTTCAGCATCTCTTAGTCCGATTTTCCCGGTAAAAGCGTTAGCGTTACCACTATTGGCAATTATGGCTTGAAAAAATTTACTCTTTTTTAAATTTTTTATATTTAATTGTACCGGAGCGGCTTTGAATACGTTAGCCGTATTTTTGCAGCTGACAACCGCGGGGAATGAAGAATAAATCAAAGCTAAATCAAGCTTACCTGATTTTTTTATTCCAGCTTTTACGCCATTTGCCTTATAACCTAAAGGTAAAATTGCTTTTTGAAAAACTTTCACCTAAGCTCTCTTCCTTTCAAAATTTTAATCCAAGCCGCCCCAATAAATGTAATTTTAGGAAGGGCTGAGCTCATAATAAACCCATATTCTCAGGGAGTTTATACATAATGTTCATATTCTGCACAGCCTGTCCACTCGCGCCTTTTAAGAGATTATCAATAACAGAGACAATTATTACTTTATCATTTTCTTCTTTTATGCCTATATCACAAAAATTTGTCCCTACCACATCCTTGATCCGCGGAAATTCATCCTGAGCCTTTATCCTGACAAAAGGCTCATTTTTATAGAATTTTTTATAAATGCTTACCAGATTATTCCCCTTCAACTTAAAATCAGCAGTTTTTTTCGCGTAAATTGTTTCTAAGATACCCCTCTCAATTGGCAATAAATGAGGCACGAATGTAACTTTGATTTTCTTAATCGCCAGCTTCGATAAAATCTGATCTATCTCTGGCGCATGTTGATGTACATTTACTTTGTAAGCTTTAAAATCCCCCTGTATTTCCCCGAATAAAAATTCTTTGACAATTTTTTTCCCCGCCCCGCTTACACCTGATTTTGCGTCTATTATTATTGAATCAAGATCAATCAAATTCAAAGCGACTAAAGGTGCAAGGCTTAAAATCGCGCAAGTTGGATAACAACCAGGATTAGCAACCAGTTTAGCCGTCTTAATTTTAGCCTGATATATCTCAGGCAGCCCATAAACAGCTTCTTTTAAGTTAATTTTATCTTTATGGGCGACTTTATAATATTTTTCATACACAGAAACATTTTTTAGACGGTAATCTGCGCTCAAGTCGATAACCCTTTTGCCCATTTTTAATAATTTAGGGATATAATTCATGGAAACGGTGTGAGGCAAAGCCAAAAAAACTAAATCACATTCCTTGGATATCTCATTGAAGTCCGGCTTCTTGCAGAGTTGATCAATGCGGTTTTTAAATTTTGGAAAAACATCAGAAATTATTTGCGGCTCATTAGAAGTATTGTAAAGCTTGGTAATCTGGGCTTTAGGATGATTTAAAAGGATACTTATAAGCTCTTCACCAGTATGTCCGGTGGCACCTATTATAGCAACTTTTATTGTCATTTGTTCCCCTTGAATAATTTATTAAACTATTTTAATTTTTATAAATACTTAAATACATTACCATAAAATCTATTCCCAAGCAAGATTTTTTATCGTCGGGGTTATGATTTATACAAATAAAAAACCCCCACTTTTCAGTGGGGGCTTATCTATTTTTTAAATTTCTTAAACTCTATTACTAAAACTCCCTGCCTACCGTCCGGCAAGCTACTTACATTACCTCTTTGTCCACTGGAAGCGTTTACGAGCGCCCTTCTGTCCGTATTTCTTGCGCTCCTTCATTCTTGGGTCTCTAGTCAAATAACCTTGTTTGCGCAATAAATCTTTGTAGGCTGGATCAGCCATTACTAAAGCCCGGGAAATACCATGGCGCAAAGCACCTGCTTGTCCTGTAAGGCCGCCACCGGTCAGATTAGCCAATACATCAAACCTGGTTGCGGAATTTGTAACAACTAAAGGCTGCAATATAAGAATCCTATCAGTTTCACGAATAAAATATTTTTCTGATGGCTCCCCATTAACAATGATGTTTCCGGTACCAGGTATAAGCCTAACTCTTGCGGTTGCTTCTTTACGTCTTCCAACTGTAGTAAATACTGTCTCTTCCATTATATTTATATCTCCAAATTAATAGGATTTTGCGCTGCGTGAGCATGAGTTTCACCAGCATAAATTTTTAATTTCTTAGCCATATCGGCGCCTAATCGGCCCTTAGGCAACATGCGCGTAATTGCCAATTTCAATACCGTAGTAGGGGTCTTGGCCAGCATATTTTCCAAAGTAACTTCTTTTTGGCCACCAGGATAACCTGAATACCGGCGGTAAACTTTTTGCTTTAACTTTCTGCCGGTTACTTTTACCTTTGACGCATTGAGCACAACAACGTAGTCACCAGTATCTATAGACGGAGTGTAGATTGTTTTATGCTTACCCCTTAAAAGGACAGCTGCCTTGGTGGCAATTTTCCCTAAGATCTTATCCTTGGCATCAAGAATAAACCACTTTCTCTTTATATCTGCATTTTTTGCTACATAAGTCTTTTTATTCATGAGAAACAAAGCTCCTTAATTGAATTATAACCCACACCCTAAAATTCTATACTTGATTGTTTTGAATATAGAAGAACTACTCGGGGTATAGCTAAATTTACACAGAGATGAAAGTATATCATAATTAACGATAAAGTCAAATATTATTTTAATATTTTTAAATGAGGCCATGACTTAGTGAACGACAGTGAAACTAAGTTATTGGACCGAATTTATCCCGTGTTTATGAGAAAATTGCTTAAAGCAATTTTTGAATGCTTAAACACGAAAGAATTCCATTATCCAGTTTTAAACTTTATCTCTTCCAAGCACAACCCCTTTGCCGAAGCTGTAGGGCCGGCTATTTTCCTGTTTTTTGAGAGTAATATCTTCCTAGTACTTCCTCTTATAAATCTACCCCTGGCCACCTCAATTAGCGTGCCAACAATATTGCGCACCATATTATAAAGAAAACTATCAGCCTCAATATCTATAAAAATAAGATCTCCATCCCTGACTATCTTGATTTTTTTAATATTTTTAACCGGGTTCTTGTGCTTGCCGCCTGAAGCGCAAAATGCGCTAAAATCATGTTTACCGACCAAATGTTTAGCCTCATTTTTCATTAATTCTAAATCTAAAGTATGCCGGCAAAAAAATACATGATTGCGCAGCAAAGCACTTCTATGCTTGGAATTCAAAATAGTATAACGGTAAATTTTAGAACTAGTACTAAAACGGCTGTTAAAATCTTTGCCTGCTTCAGAAATTGATTTCACCGAAACATCTTCTGGCAGTAGCGCGTTTAAAGCTTCCTGTAATTTATCTAAAGAAATCTTTGAATCTATTTTAAAATTTACACATTGAGCCTTAGCATGCACTCCGGAATCAGTCCGGCTGGAACCAATAATCTTTATTTTCTTCTGAAAAATTTGCTTTAATGCATTCTCTATGACTTCTTGAACACTTTTTTTCTGATGACTCAAAGTTAAAAGCTGACGACTGTTTTGAACCTGCCAGCCGCAATAATTGGTCCCATCGTATTCAAGCGTTAATTTTATATTTCTCATAAAAATATAGGGACGGTTCTTTTTTAAGAACCGTCCCCGTGTTTTTAAATTGTTGTTATTTTATCAAACATTCAGCGATCTGGACAGCGTTAGTAGCTGCACCCTTTCGCAGATTATCAGCAACCACCCAAAGCCAAAAGCCATTTTTGACAAAAGCATCCTGGCGGATTCTTCCAACAAAAGTCTCATCCTTACCTTCCACATCCTTAGGCATCGGGTATATATTCTGCTTTGGATCATCCATCAATACTACACCTGGGGCTTTTTTTAGAAGCTGCCTTATTTTTTCAGCGGTGATCGGTTTAACAGTCTCAATATAAATTGACTCCGAGTGTCCAGTCCTTACAGGAACCCTTACGGTAGTCGCGGAAATCTTGATCTTTGGAGCATGCATAATTTTATGAGTTTCTTTAACTAATTTCCACTCTTCATTAGTATAATCGCCCTCCACAAAACTACCAATATGAGGAAACACATTATAGGCTAGTTGTTGCGGCATTCCTTTGGTCTCTGCTTTTACGCTAAGATTGTCAAAACCACCGGCAGCAATCTTGGAAATCTCTTCCTTCATTTGCTCAACCGCATTTTTACCGGCTCCACTTGAAGCTTGTAAAGTTGTTACAATAATTCTTTTTATGCCTACTTTTTTATGAATCGGATTAAGAGCAACCACCATCTGCACTGTAGAACAGTTAGGATTAGCAATTATCCCCTTATGTTTTAATGCGTCCTTAGGGTTTACTTCCGGAACAACTAATGGAACATTTTTATCCATGCGAAAATCAGCGCCATTGTCAATTACTACAGCCCCTCTTTTCACAGCTTCTTGAGCGTAGGTTACCGCGGCACCTTTTTCGCCTTCAGTACCGGCAAATAACGCAAAATCTATTCCCTCAAAACATTCGGGAGAAATCGCTTCAACTTTATATTCATACCCATCTACTTGCATGGCCCTTGCGGAACGCGCCAATACTTTGATCTGATTGACAGGAAAACTACGCTGCCGCAACACCCGCAGCATCTCAACACCAACAACACCAGCGCCAACTACGCAAACATTATATTTTTTCATCTTAAACACCCCCGGCCATTCTGAGCCACAAAATGGCAAAGAATCTAAATTGATTCTTTAGTCGCTTTGCTCCTTTTAGAATGACAATATTATTTATTTCTGTAAATTTTTTACTACCAAATCACCCATTTCCGTAGTAGAATAGCCCATTTTACCAGCAGCTAAAGATTTAACATCATTTTGCACAATTTTAATTACCGCTTTTTCGATTGCATCTGCAGCGATTTTTTCCCCTAAATTTTCAAGCATCATACCAGCCGCACAAATCGCAGCCAAAGGATTTATGACATTTTTACCTGTATATTTAGGCGCCGAACCGCCAATAGGTTCAAACATTGATAATCCTTTAGGATTAATGTTTCCTCCTGCAGCAATACCCATCCCTCCTTGAACCATAGCACCTAAATCTGTAATAATATCACCAAACATATTGTCTGTGACAATTACATCAAACCATTCAGGATTTTTAACAAACCACATAGTGGTCGCATCAACATGAGCATAATCAGTTGTGACATCAGGATATTCCTTAGCCACTTCATTAAAAGTCCTTTGCCAAAGATCCCAGGCAAAAGTTAAAACATTAGTTTTGCCGCAAAGAGTAAGTTTCTTCCTTCTATTGCGCTTCCTGGTATATTCAAAAGCATACCGAATGCAGCGCTCAACACCTTTTCGAGTATTATAAGAAATCTGAATTGCCACTTCATCTTGCGTGCCTTTATTCTGAAATTCACCCATACCTTTATATAAACCTTCTGAATTTTCACGCACAACAACAAAATCGATATCTTCAGGTTTTTTATCCTTTAAAGGACAAAATGTAGAATTATAAAGTTTAACCGGCCGCAGATTTATATACTGATCCAAGGCAAATCTTAATTTTAAAAGTACTCCTGTTTCAATAATGCCTGGCTTGACATCCGGATCGCCTACCGCACCCAAGTAAATAACATCATTCTTCTTAAGCTCAGTAATATCGCTATCATCAACAAGCTTGCCGGTTTTTAAATAACGCTTCCCGCTAAAATCGAATTCTTTAGTTTCGTACTTAAAGCCGAATTTCTTACTTGCGGCTTCTATTACTTTAAGCCCTTCCTTAACTACTTCTGGACCTGTACCATCTCCGCCAATAACTGCAATTTTATACACCCCCACACCTTCTTTCTTTATAGTTAAATCTCATCCCCCAACTTCTTTTTATACCGGCCAAAAAAAAGTTGGCGGTAAATCTTATTTTCCCTTCTTTGCTACATAATTGATCAATCCGCCGCTTTCGACAATTTTTTGCAAAAAGTCCGGAAAAGCTGCGGTCTTATATATTATATTTTTAGTTTCGTTTTTTATAGTCCCGTTAGCCAAATCTATTTCAACCACATCGCCATCTGCGATATCCTGAGTATCGACAAGCTCTACAAATGGCAGCCCAATATTAATCGAATTCCTAAAAAATATCCCGGCAAAGCTTTGCGCAATGACCGCGGAAATGCCACAGCCCTTTACTGCTAAAGGCGCGTGTTCGCGGGATGATCCGCAACCAAAATTCTTTCCGGCAACAATTATGTCTCCAGGTGAAACTTTTTTTACAAAATCAGGAGCAATATTTTCCATACAATGACTGCCCAATTCTTTGGCATCGGTAGAGATTAAATACTTAGCCGCAATAATATCATCGGTATTAATATCATCACCAAATTTATGAACCTTACCTTTTATAACCATATTATTTGTTGTCATTGCTAACGAGTAAAACAAGTGAAGCAATCTCTCTTTTGGATTGCTTCGTTCGGCTTCGCCTCTTCGCAATGACTTATATTTTCTCAGGATGCGTAATCTTTCCCGTAATCGCAGAAGCAGCGGCTACCGCCGGGTTAGATAAATAAACAAAAGACTTAGGGCTGCCCATTCTGCCGACGAAGTTCCTATTGGTTGTAGCAAGACAGGTTTCCCCTTCGGTTAGAATTCCCATATGGCCACCCAAACAAGGGCCGCAAGTAGGCGTTGAAAATATGCCGCCTGCTTTTACAAAAATTTCCACTAATCCTTCCTTTGCAGCCTGACGATAAACATTCTGAGTACCTGGAAAAATAATTAATCTTAGGTCTGATTTAATTTTTTTAGACTTTAATATTTTAGCCGCAACCCTTAAATCCGTAATCCTGCCATTTGTGCAAGAACCAATAACAACCTGGTTAAGCTCAACATTTGAAAGTTCGCCCACCGGCTTAACATTGCTGGGCAAATGCGGGCAAGCTACTTGAGGCTCCATCTTAGAAATATCATATTCATAAACTTTATCATACTTTGCATCTATATCACTTGAATATATCTTATACTTTCGCCTAGCTTTACTTTTACAATATTCCTCTGTGGTTTTATCTGCTTCGATAATCCCGGCTCTTCCTCCAGCTTCAATAGCCATGTTTGACATGGTGAAACGATCATCTATCCCCAGTCCTTTGATTACCGGTCCGGTAAACTCCATAACTTTATAAATTGCTCCATCAACGCCAATATCGCCTATAGTATGTAAAATTAGATCTTTGCCGCCTACCCATTTTTTTAGCTTACCTTTGTATATAAACTTTATTGATTGCGGCACCTTAAACCAGCATTTGCCATCAATAAAGCTTCTGGCTAGGTCAGTTGACCCGACTCCTGTGGCGTAAGCCCCTAAAGCTCCATAAGTACAAGTATGCGAATCAGCTCCAATAATCAAATCTCCAGGTAAAACTAAACCCAGCTCCGGCAAAAGAGCATGCTCAATACCCATGCAGCCAATCTCAAAATAATTTTTAATTTTTTGTTCTTTTGCGAAATTAGCCAGGATCTTGCATTGGTTAGCACTCCTTAAATCTTTGGCAGGTGCGAAATGATCCGGAACCAAAACAACTTTTTTATTATCAAAAACTTTTTTCGTTCCGGACTTTTTGAATTCCTCAATAGCAATAGGCGCGGTAATATCATTACCCAAAGCAACATCAACTTTTGCTTCAATAAACTCGCCCGGCGCTATATCTTTTTTGCCGGAATGAGCCATCAATATTTTTTCTGCTATCGTGTAACCCATAGTTTTTAGTAATTTGTAAATCGTAATTAGTAGATCGTAAAAGGTTTTCTCCAGTCAAATACATTTTACCAATTACGGATTACTATTTGCTAATTACAAAATCATATTTTTCTTACTACTATTGTCGAATTGTGTCCGCCAAAACCTAATGAATTTGATGCGCAAATACTAACATCTGCCTTACGTGCGGTATTTGGAACGTAGTCAAGATCGCAATCAGGATCAGGATGTTCGTAGTTTATGGTAGGCGGGATAATTTTATCTTTTATCGTCAAACAGCAAACAATAAATTCCACTCCGCCGGCAGCGCCCAACAAATGTCCGGTCATGGATTTTGTGGATGAAACCATTACTTTTTTAGCATACTCGCCAAAGACTTTTTTAATTGCCAAAGTCTCTACTTTATCGTTAAGTTTGGTGGAAGTTCCATGCGCATTTATATAGTTTACATTTTCAGGATTGATTTTAGAATCTTTTAAAGCCCATTTCATGGCTAGAGAAGCACCATAGCCGTCTGGGTCCGGAGCTGTCATATGATACGCATCGCATGACTGGCCAAAACCTATGACCTCAGCATAAATACGGGCATTTCTTTTTTTAGCATGTTCAAAATTCTCCAGCACAACAACACCGCAGCCTTCTCCAATTACAAAACCGTTCCTGTCAGCATCAAAAGGCCTAGAAGCCTTTTGAGGATCGTCATTTCTGGTAGAAAGTGCTTTTAAAGCGCAAAACCCGCCAACTCCCAAATGGGTAATGCTACTTTCAGTGCCTCCTGTGATCATAATATCGGCGTCACCGCGCTGAATAATTCTTAAGGCATCTCCAATAGCATGAGTCCCAGAAGCACAGGCTGTAGTAACGCAAGAATTAGGCCCCTTTAATCCGTATGCGATCGCAACATTGCCTGAAGCCTCATTAACAATAAGCATAGGGATCAAAAACGGTGAGATTCTTTTTGGGCCACCTTTTAAATAAACATTATGTTCTTCTTCGATTATTCTTAAACTGCCGATTCCGGAGCCGACTAACACTCCGATTCTTTCCTTATCTTCATTTGTCATATCTAAACCGGAATCATCTATAGCCTGCTTACTGCTAGCTAAAGCATACTGGACAAATTTTTCCATACGGTTTAAATCTTTTTTGGTAATCCCATAAGATAAAGGATCAAAATTCTTAACTTCGGCTGCTATACGACTGTCAAAAGCTGCCGGATCAAAGCTAGTAAGTGGCCCAACGCCGGACTTACCTTCTTTTAATGAATTCCAAAAAGTGAGGATATCGTTGCCAATCGGAGAGACAACCCCTAAACCAGTAACTACAACTCTATTTTCTGTCATATTTTAATTTTATCTCTCGCAGCTGAAGTCTTGCTAGGCTGCTCGGGATAGCTTTTTAACTCTTATAGGAAGAAGCTAAAATTTACCCCGCCGATGAAAAAGGCGGGGTATATATGTGAATTTTATATCGATGTTCTATTATTTTGCGGACTTCTCTTCGATATACTTGATCGCATCACCAACGGTGGTAATCTTTTCCGCATCTTCATCAGGAATCTCAACGCCAAATTCCTCTTCCAAGGCCATAACCAGTTCTACGGTGTCCAAAGAATCAGCGCCTAAATCATCAACAAATGATGCTTCAGGAGTGACTTCTTCTGGTTTTACACCAAGTTGTTCTGCTATTATTGACTTCACCTTATCTTGAACTGCCATTCTTATTCCTCCTTTATGAGTCCGTATTTTTTTCGGACAAAATTAAACCATAACCATTCCGCCATCTACAACAATAGTCTGACCAGTTACATAGGCCGATTCATCGCTTGACAAAAACAAGCAAATATTGGCCACATCCAAAGCAGTCCCAAATTTATTAAGCGGTATGGCGCTTAACATCTTCTGCTTTAGCTCATCCGGAAGCTTAGCCGTCATGTCTGTCTGGATAAAACCAGGAGCAACCGCATTGCAATTGATATTACGACTGGCTAATTCTTTAGCAGATGTCTTTGTTAAGGCAATTATCCCAGCTTTTGAAGCTGAATAATTAGCCTGTCCCGGATTACCTATTATTCCAATGATCGAAGCGATATTTACTATCCTGCCACTTCGCTGCTTGATCATTACCTTCGATACTGCTTTTGTGCAATTGAATGTGCCCTTTAGGTTTACGGTTATAACCGCATCCCAATCCTTCTCGCCCATTCTTAACAAAAGACCATCTTTGGTAATGCCTGCGTTGTTAACTAATATATCAATCTTTGTAAATTTGTCAAGAATTTTGTTTATTGCTTGATCAACTTTTTCGGTACTAGTCACATCTAATTCAAGGGCCAAAGCTTTTCTGCCTAAAGCTTCAATGTCTTTAACGGTTTTATCCGCTTCAACCATATTCACATCACCCACAACAATATCCGCCCCTTCTCTGGCAAACAAAAGAGCGATCTCCCGTCCAATCCCTCTTGCACCGCCCGTAACTAAAGCTACCTTATTCAGTAAACGCATGTTAATCTCCCTGTTAGGTTTAAAGCCGAATGACCCTATATATTCTGCGAACTACTATCTACTAAACTCAATATATCTTCTTTTTTCTCTATATTTTTAACTTGGGCACTCGGATCAATCCTGCGCATCAAGCCCTTCAAAACCTTACCGGGGCCGAATTCATAGAAAGAATTAACACCTTTGCCCAGAATAAAACGAATGGAATCTTCCCATAAAACACTAGATGAAACTTGTTTTACTAGGTTATTTTTAATTTCTTCTACGGATAAAAATGGCTTAGCCGTAACATTGCTGATAACCGTTGTTTGAGGCATCTTAATTACGGTCTTTTCCAAAATTTGAGCTAATTTAACGGATGCGCCGCTCATAAAAGAAGAGTGAAAAGCACCGCTCACATCTAAAATAACCGCCAATTTAGCTCCCTCTTGTTTAGCCAAACTTTGAGCATGCTCAATTTCTTTTGGACCACCGGAAATAACTGTTTGGCCCGGGCAATTCATATTCGCAGCCTCAGTATTCGTGCTTAAACAGATTTTTTTCACTACCTCAAGGTCAAGGCCAATTATAGAAAGCATCTTGCCTGGCTTTTTGGCAGCTTCCTCTTCCATAAATTTTCCGCGGTTTCTCACTAAAACGACCGCGTCTTCAAAGCTTATTGCTTCCGTGGCCACCAAAGCAGAATATTCGCCCAAGCTTAAGCCAGCGATATAATCTAAAGCGGAATGCGAAAATGGTTTAATATTTTTTGCTGCCTCAAAAGCAGCAATGGTCATTGTAAGAATTGCTGGCTGGCAATTAAGTGTTTTAGTTAACTCTTCCTGCGGACCTTCAAAACAAAGCTTTGTAATTGAAAATCCTAAAGCTTTATCTGCTTTATCAAAAATTTCTTTGGCTTTCGGGAAAGATTCATACAAATCTTTGCCCATACCTATATATTGGCTACCCTGGCCTGCAAACAGATATCCTACCATTGTATAACGCTAGCTCCCCATACAAGCCCAGCACCAAAGGCATCTAAAAGGATCTTATCACCTTTCTTTACTCTTCCCTCTTTCACGGCATCGCATAAAGCTACAATCAAAGAAGCGGAAGACATGTTGCCATATTTTTCTATATTAAGATAAACCTTTTCATCCGCAATCCCGATCCTTTTGGCCATAGCCATAATAATACGCGCATTAGCCTGATGGGGAATAACCAAATCTATATCCTTAGGTTCTAAGCCTGCGCGCTTAATTGCGACTTGTGCTGATTCCAGCATAAGCTTAACCGCCAGCTTGAACAATTCGTTTCCTTCCATTTTTAGATAATGCAGCCTATCATCAATTGTTTTATGGCTGGCAGGAGTGCGCGAACCACCGGCCGGTAACATAAGAAGTTCAGTCTTTGAACCATCAGTACCTAAATAAGTGGAAAGAATGCCACCTGAGGGAACTTCCGCTAAAACTGCAGCTCCCGCGCCATCTCCGAACAAAACACAAGTACTTCTATCCTGCCAATCTGTTATCCTTGAAAGCAATTCCGAGCCAATGACAACCGCATTTCTGATCGTGCCGTTAGCAATAAACTGTTTGGCTATAACCATCCCATAAACAAACCCTGAACAAGCAGCTGAAACATCAAAACAAAACGCATTCTTCGCTCCCAATTTTGCCTGGACAAAACTTGCAGTAGAAGGAAATTGCATATCCGGGGTAATGGTAGCCACAATAATCATATCTACTTCAAGAGGTTTTAATTTCGCATCTCTAAGAGCTTGCTTTGCTGCCATATAAGCCAAGTCAGATGTTGCTTCTGTTGGAGAAGCGATACGCCTCTCTTTTATCCCTGTGCGGGTTGTGATCCACTCATCAGAAGTATCTACCATTTTCTCTAGATCTTTATTGGTAAGTATCTTCTCCGGCAAATATTCGCCTACGCCTATGATCCCAACATTATTCATTCCGCTCTCTTTTCATTTATCTAAAAATCCCTCTTAACCAAGGGGATCTTTATTAAATTAATTGGGGAGTGCCATTTTTGACACTCCCCGAAATATTTTAATTTTTTGTAGAAGCCAAACCAATTGCTTCTACTATTTTTTTATTAATATTGCGCTCAACTTCTTCCTTTGCAGCTCTGATCGCATTCTTTATTGCTTTAACATTTGACCTGCCATGGCCGATAATAACTACGCCATTAACCCCCATCAAAGGAGCGCCACCATATTCTGAATAATCAATTTCCTTTTTGAAACGCTTAAAAGTCCTTCTGAGCAAAAGATAACCTAATATTGCTATAGGGCTGCTTTTTATATGCCGTTTCAAAAATTTTTGCATGGCCTCTGCTGCGCTTTCAGTAACTTTCAAAGCAACATTACCTACAAACCCATCACAAACAATTACATCGCATTTTCCGGAAAATAAGTCTTTACCCTCAACATTACCGATAAAATTTACTTTACTTCCAGAAAGCAACTCATGAGTCTCTTTAACAAACTCAGTACCCTTAGCTTCTTCTTCCCCAACATTAAGCAATCCCACACTAGGATTCTCTTTATTAAGTATACATCTTGAATAAACTTCACCCATAATGCCATACTGCAATAATTGAGTCGGTTTGGGAGTAATATTTGCGCCAACATCAATAATCATCGTAGCACCCTTTAATGTCGGCATGACAATTCCAATACCCGGCCTTTCGACTCCGGGTAAAAGCCCAAGAGTTAAAACAGCTCCGCAGACAGCAGCACCAGTATTTCCGGCACTGAAAAAAGCATCGGCCTTGCCATCTTTAACCAGGTTTAAGCCTACAACAATAGAAGAATTTCTTTTCTTGCGAATACTTGAAGCGGCAGAATCGCACATCTCCACAACTTCTGTCGCGTTAATAACAGAAATTTGTGAGCCGTTATATTTATTCTTTTTTAGAAGAGCGTTTATCTTAATCTCATCGCCGACAAGAATAACTTCCGCACTATATTCTTTGACAGCTTCAACCGTGCCAGTAACTACCACATCCGGCGCATAATCGCCGCCCATAGCATCAACGACTATTTTCACTTGCACTCTTTCCTTCCACAAAAGTGGAATTCCTATCAATTAAGAAAATGGATGTTATTTTAAGAATTACTGCTTCTTATTCTTTTTCTCTTTGACTTTTATTTCGATGACTTGACGACCATCATAATATCCGCAAACTAAGCAGATCTTATGTTGCTGTTTCGGCTGCTTGCATTGCGGGCAAGCTGCTAAATTAGTCTTGGAAATCTTCCAATGAGTACGTCGTTTACGGCCTCTTTGTTTCGAATGTCGCCTCTTAGGTAGAGCCACAGGAACAACCTCCTTCGTTAAGACTTTTCCCGCATTTGGGGCAAAGACCTTTACAATCAGGTTTACATAAAGAACGCAGAGGATATTCTAAAATCAGCTCTTCTCTAATATCTTGATCAAGATCAAGATACTGTTCTTGACTATCAACCTGATAGTTCAGTTTTATTATTTTGTTAAGATCTATATTTGTTTCTTTTAAACAACGTCCGCACTCAGTAGTAATCTGGGCTGAAACCAAAAGATTAACCGTGACAGCGTTGGAAATTCTGTAAATCTCTGCTTTCACCTTTATCGGAGAATATACCTTAATGTCTTCAGTATTTAAATCAAGTTCCCCAGGTGAAATTTTTTCTTCCAGAACAATACCATCAGAAGGTATCTGATTTAACCTAATCTTCATTTAATTCTTAATTTTTCCTTTAAAGCTTTTTGGACAAAACCTGGCACAAAAGCAGAAATATTTGCGCCCAATGCATAAGCCTCTTTCAACAATTTAGAAGAAATATAACTATATGATTCATGAGGCATAAGAAATATAGTTTCAATATCAGAACAAAATTTCCTATTTGTCAGCGCCATCTGAAATTCATATTCGAAATCTGAAATCATGCGCAAGCCACGAATTAATATTTTAGCTTTTTTCCTGCGCGCATAATTAACCACTAGACCGTCAAAATGATCTACTGAAACCCCTTTAAGCCCGGAAACAGCCTGCTTTAATAACTTAACCCGTTCCTCTACGCTAAAAAGCGGCTTTTTGCTAGGATTATTCGCCACAGCCACAACTAATTCAGGGAATATCTCCCGTGCGCGTTTAATTAAATCAATATGGCCATAAGTAATAGGATCAAATGTTCCCGGATATATTGCTTTTCTATTCATATTAGCTCTTTTGCAAGAAAATCATCTTATAATGATCTCTTCAGATTTTCAATGGCTAAGCGACTGTTTTTTGCTCTCCCAAGCCATAAAAAGATAGGAATGTATCCCCATAAGAGGCTCTCTTTATCAAAACAAAACCTGCTATATCTTCGGGTAGAGGATCCCTTTTAAAATGCTCAACGATGACAAAACCATTGGGCGCTAATATATCACAGCACCCAAGCAATTGCAAGGTTTTTTTTGACAGGGTAAGAGTATCTTCAGCGCTCTGCGGACCTTCTTGCTCAACAGCCTTTTCTTTATGATAAGGGGGGTCAAGGAAGATAATGTCAAACTTCTTTTGACTCTTATTTAAATGCTCTACAGCTCTAAAAACATCCTGAGGATAGACAATAACGTTATCTACTTTAAGGTGCTCCATATTATCTTTGATCGCCAATTGGCAATCCCTGCTAGACTCAACCAAGACCGCCCCCTTTGCACCCCGGGAAACAGCTTCCAACCCCACAGCCCCTGAGCCGGCAAACAGTTCCAAAAAATTCAAGCCTTCCACATCCATCAGAATATCAAAAAGGGCTTTACGCACCTTATCCTGAGTCGGCCTTATCCCCTTAGGCATCTTAAGAGCTCTGCCTTTATATTTACCAGTAAGTATTCTCATTTTTACTCCTCGTTCCATCTATTTGTCTTTCCTTATCCAACTATCACTAATTTTTCATACTCCGGGAAACGTTCGACCAATTTCTGTTTCAATAAAACATGCTGCTTATCACTAAATTCAGGATCGGACTTAATAATGTTTATCGCTTCTTCTCTCGCATTTTTTAAAAGCTGTAATTGAGTAAGAGGATCGGCAATCCTTAATTCTGAAAGCCCAGATTGGCGCAACCCAAAAAATTCCCCCGGTCCCCTGATCTTTAAATCTTCCTCTGCGATAATAAATCCGTCATTATGCTTTACCATTGCCGCGATCCTGGCAAGGGATTCCTCAGTCGGCGTATCGGAAACCAAAACGCAGCATGACTCTAAATGGCCCCTACCGACCCTTCCACGCAACTGATGCAGCTGGCTTAACCCAAAACGCTCAGCATGCTCTATTATCATAATTGTTGCATTAGCTATATCAATACCGACTTCCAAAACCGTTGTCGAAATCAAAACATCGATTTCTTTATTCTTAAACTTGAGCATAATCTCATCTTGCTCGCTTTGCTTGAGCCTGCCATGTATCAAACCGACTTTAAATTGGCTAAAATCAGAAACTTTTAATTTTTCATACATTTTTTTAGCCCCCGCAATATCTAAAGCATACGACTGTTCAATTACCGGATAAACAATAAAAACTTGTTCTCCTTTGGTCAGACGTTCTATAGCAAGCTCATAGGCTTTATACTTGTTTCTCGTATTAAAGTGTACTGTTTTAATCGGCAGCCTTCCTGGAGGCAATTCATTAATTACAGAAACATCCAAATCTCCATAAAGTGTGATTGAAAGAGTGCGAGGTATTGGAGTAGCGGTCATAATCAAAACATCTGGGCAGCCCTTTTCTGTGCTACCCGATCCAATCGGATGGATCGGTGTGCCCTTTTCTGTGCTACCTTTTTGCGGCAATAACGCCCTTTGGCCAACGCCAAACTTATGCTGCTCATCAATAACTACAAATCCCAATCTTTTAAATTTAACCGATTCCTGCAATAAAGCATGCGTACCGATAATCAGGTCAATTTTTCCTTCTTCAATATCTTTTAAGATATTATCTTTTTCTTTTTTACCTAAGCTACTAGTCAATATTCCGATTTTAATCTTTTGCTGAGAGCTGAAAGCTGATAGCTGATAGCTGATTTTTTCATAATGCTGTTTTGCTAGAACTTCGGTAGGCACCATAAAAGCCACTTGATATCCGCCTTGCATAGCAATAATACTTGCTATAATAGCGACAATAGTTTTGCCTGATCCGACATCACCCTGCAATAAACGCTGCATTGGCTGTTGGACTGACATATCTAAAATTATCTCTTTGATAACTCCAATTTGAGCCTTGGTTAACTTGAAAGAAAGATTTTTTATAAAATCGTTGATCTGATTATTATCAATCTTATGCGCAATACCTAAGCGGTCTTTTTTCCTGCATTTTCTTAATGCTAGCAAAACCTGGAAGATAAAAAACTCTTCAAATGAAAGTCTGGTATGGGCAGCTTTTTGCGTATCTAAGTTCTGCGGATAATGAATTTCTAAGAGGCTCTTGGCAAGGTTCAAAAAATTACTGCGGGCTCTTACATCAAAAGGCAAAAAATCCCTGATTTTAGGTAAAAATTCATCTAATGTTTCTTTTACGAAGCTGCGGAAAACCCTTTGACTGATCCCCTCAGGTAAAGAATATATGGGAACGATCCTGCCTATGCTTAAAGATTCACCCGGCCCTTGCGCGCAGGAACTAGCCCCATGTGTCTCTTCAGAAATAATTTCAAACTCCGGGGAATTCATTTGCAACCTGGACCCATAACGCTCGGCTTTGCCAAAAAGTATCAGTTCAATGCCCGGCTTAAAATAATTTTTTAAATATGGCTGATTAAACCATACACAGGAAAGTTTACCTGTTTTATCATCGACAATGACCTCTAAAATACTAAAACGCCGCCTTTTCCATGATTGACGCTGATTACTAGCTACAACTTTTGCTCTTATAGTCTGAATTTGGCTTTCTTCTAAAGCAGCAATCTGACAAAATTTAGTCCTATCCTCATATCTTCTAGGAAAATAATAAATTAGATCTTCTATTGTATAGATACCGATCTCATTGAAACTTTTAGATTTTTTTGGACCAATACCCTTAAGGTATTGTATTGGGGTATTTAATGGTTTGTTCATAAAAAACGCGGGTTATAAATTATACTGGGGAGCGTTCGATTCCAGCGGGATCTGTTCAGGCCGAGCAGGAATTTCTTTTTTAACCGGAGCTTTAGGCTGAATCTTGCCCTGCTTAACATTTATTTCAAAATGATCCGATGTATAATTTTTATCTTGAAACTTAATGCTGGAAGGCTCAATTTTAATTTTACCGGGCCCTTTCGGTTTTAAAACAAAAGCATAAACAACAATACTTCTAATTCCGCCCTTCACAAAAGATACTGTTTGAGACTGGGCATTTGACAAAACCAAAAAACCTTCAAATTTGGGGAATTGCACAGGAACAGTTATTCTCTCAGCAGAGGTAACAATTATTTTATATGTTAATACATCATCAGTGGACATAGCAATTTTGTCCACTTCTGCCTTAATTGCAACTTCCGCATGTGCTGTAAAGGAAAAAAATAGACTAAATAATAAAATTAAAAATAACGCCTTTATTTTCACCCGTTTTTCCTCTTCTTTTTGTCTCTACCCTTTAGGTAGGCAAAGATTCATGCTTAAATTATAAACTAAAATATTACATATGACAAGAGGAGCTTTCGCGTATTAATTTAAACATCTCTTCCTTGGTTTTTATCCTGCTGCAAGATTCCCTTAACTGCCTAACTTTACGAAAACCCTTTGTATACCAGGCAAAGAATTTACGGAAAATTATTACCCCGTTTTTCTCTCCATAAAAATCAGTATTCATATGTAAATGCTCTATCATGACTTCAATTATTTCATTAGTTTCAGGCCGCTTAATAAGCTTGCCGGTTTTTAAAAATTCTTTCGTTTCTCTAAAAATCCAAGGATTGCCTAAAGCTCCCCTCGCAATAACCAAAGCATCACAACCAGTCTCGTCAAACATTTTTTTAGCCAACTGCGGAGAAAAAACATCTCCCGAAGCAATCAAAGGGATTTGTATCGCCTTCTTAACCTGGCGAATAATTTCATAATTAACTGACCCGCTATAACCTTGAGCCCTAGTCCGGCCATGAATAAATAATCCGTTTATACCAGCATCTTCGCACGCCTTAGCAGCCTCAATAGCATTAACTGAATCCTTATCCCAGCCTATCCTGATCTTAGTAGTTACCGGCACTTGAGCTTCTTGGACAATAATCCTAATCAGATTATTCAATCTTTTGACATCTTTTAATAGCCCCGACCCCTCCCCTCTGCGCACAACCTTCTTTGCCGGGCAGGCAGCATTAAAATCCAAAATATCAAACTCATATTTACGTAATACATCCAAAGCCTTTAAAATATATTTATTCTCACAACCTAATAATTGCACGCCCAAAGGCCTGTCTTTTGCGTTTGAAGCAAGCATCTGTTGAGTCTTCCTGCTTTTATGACTTATGGATCGGGCATTAATCATCTCCACAAAAGCCAATTCACAGCCAAACTTGCGATTAAGCATGCGAAATGGCAGGTCGCTGACCCCAGCCATGGGTGCTAAAATAATATTAGACTTTAATTTAAAATTCCCGATCTTAAACATTGGGCTATTGTAGCTGGATTTATTCAAAGAGTCAATTGAATCTAGCGGTTGTCTTGTCTTACTTTCTCGCAGGGCCGCATGATTTTCCCCTGCGAGGAAAATCACGCTCGGCTACTCGGCCTCGCTCGTCTTCAGACTCTCAAATAGCAGGACACCGTGCCCGCTCGGCCTGCGTTACGCCCTGCTCAAAAGCAAGCCAAGCCACCCGCAAAAATTCAATTAATAAATAAATCTGCCGATTTTATGAGCGAATCACGATTTTAGCAAAAGCAGCTTGAGTAATTTGGGAATCACTGTGCCGTCCGAGAGGACGGCAACACAGGGACGGCGAAGCTGTTCGAGCCCCGAATACTAGAGTATGAGGGGCGAGTTCTTCGCCGCCAAATTACGAAAGAACTTTTGCGGCTCCATAGCTATATACTGTATGGCAAAATCGTGTTGAGCGAAGAAAAACGGCAGATTTATTAAATAATAACATTTCAGCACACGAAGTTAATTGGTAAGCTTAAGGCCTTGATGCGGAAACAATAAAATCAGCTATTTCACTTCTATCTTCATGCCTAGCACTTATAAAAGCAACGCCAAGCCTGACTTTGTTCATATCAGCATATGCACAAGAACAAACCTTACCGGTCATTTCAAAATTATTAAAACTAACCACTCCGTCTTTGCTCGTCCTAAAAAGCATGAATTTCAAATTAAGTATAGAATCAACCGGAATAGGATACTTTGTAAGCAGCCCCATACCTGCCTCACAAATATCAACAGTAGATGCCTCTATTTCATGCCCATCCTCCAAATTACTTAATTGCCACGGGCTTTCAACTTTATACCAAATACCCATGCTAATCTTTAGCCTCTGGAACCTTCTTCTATCCGTCCCCCAGCAGCGATTAAACATCGAGCACCTCGAGCACTCAACAACCAGTTTAGCGAGATCCCGAGGCCTACTTGTAAAATTTTGAAAAAATTTTACAAGTGTTTAGGCTCGGGAGAAAACAATTTACCCAAAAAAAATGCCACGGTTAAGGCACACTGTTTGTGTACGCCTTTTCCGTGGCATTTTACTAACTTCTACTGCTACTTCCACTAACTTCTACTGCTAAACCTAAAAGAAGTATACACCATACTATTATGATTTTCAAGTCAACCGACTAAAATAAATCAAAGTATTTTTAGGAGATTGAGGCCTGTTTTAGGATCAATATCTTTCGTGGCCTTTACACCTTTAAGCTCAAAAACTACTGCCTCCATCACTAAAAAAACCTTAGATAATTCCCGAACACAGCCGGTTAAAGCTTTAAGTTTCTTACCCATTGCCCCATGGACGTGGATCTGCGGCCCTTTTTTGTTAGTAAAAACAGTTGCTATGCCCATTACCTCCCAGCCATCTTTAAACATCACCCTGTTAGGTTCCGGCGGAACCACAGGTTTTTTAGGCCCAGTAACCAAAGTCCCCTTTTTTAAAGCGCCGATAAAAACCATTGTCGCGGTTTTTATTTTTTCTTTTTCCACTAACTGTGCTAGCTTTTCAATAAGGATATCATCATCTTCGAATTTAACTAAAAATACTCTGCCGATACTACCTTTTGTGTATTGCATATCTTCCTTTCTGTAATTAATTATATCTTATCTTAAAATATTCTTATATTCAAACAATAATAAGCCCCGTTGCAAGTTTCTCAATTTAAAAGTCCAGGACTTGCAACGGGGTACACGAAGGAGAAAATTATATTTATGATTACTCCTTCACAAAATAATATTCACCACCTAGTTCCAATATTATACTCTTACTCAAAGCAAAATACTTAGCCGCTTCCTTATATTTTTTTAAAAGATCAATGTAATCTGTGCTGAAATATTTAATTTCTTTTAATTTTATCCCATCTTTAAAAGCAGAATCCACCCAGACTCCATCAGTCCGCCTTATAAATGTCTTTGTTCCCACGCGTTTTATATCGGAAGTATTCGCGTCAATCGACGTAACGGTTTGCAAATTTTTTACACTCTGGGCAAAGTTTACTGCCGTAGTTCCTTTTTGAAGAGCATATACGCTATCTTGATAACTACCCGCCGAAGCAGAAAGTGATTCTACACCCAAAAAACCTGATCTCACATCCAGGCCTTTTGGTCTCCCGGCTAAAGAAAGAGGTATACTCATATGCGGATAATTATCTTGTTTATATTTATCTTCCTTAGCATCCAGTAAATAGGATGTATAGGGCGTCATAATACCGTATTCCTTGCTTAGGCTTATTATTTCTTCTTTAAGTTCCTTATTTTTACCGGTAAAACGTAATTCGCTCAATAAATAGCCAACTTTACGCGTGGCCCAAATTCTTGAAATAAAGTCATTACTATTTTCTTCTTCAAGAAAGTTAACGTCATAAATATACTCCTTTTCTTTTCCGTTGATCTTGCCGTTAAGAATTATCTTGGTATGCCCGGACTTTTCATATCTGCCAACTAAAATTAGTTGTGTGCCGTTAAATATATCCGGCAGCTGTTGAGGATAAAAATCATCAACTTTTATCTGGCCAAAATCAATCGTTATATCAGATAGCACAGGCTGGCTTATTTTTCTATAAAAATCAGAAACTTTCTGCTCGATATTCTCGCCCTTAAGCACATAATCTGAAACACCTTTATTAGTTTGGCTGAGTTTATCCAATAAGTGCGTGTTGACATCGTCTCCTGCACCAAAGACAAATAGCCTCGTTTTTAAAATATTGGCATTTTTAACATTCTCAACAATCAGCTTATTATCAGTAACACCTACCGTAGGCTCTCCATCAGTTAAAAAAATCAGCATTCTGACTCTCTGAGAATCATCAAACATATTATTTGCTTTAATAAGAGCATCATTAATATTAGTTCCTCCAGCTGCTTTAATTTTTTCAACATAGCTTAAGGCTGCTTCTACTTTCTGCTGAGTTGGAGTAATAAGTGTGGTATCAAAACTATCTATATTAGTTGAAAAATCAATAATATTAAACCTATCTGAGCCTTTAAGATTTTTGAGGCAAAATTTAAGGGCATTTTTTACCTGTTCAATTTTTTCCCCTGCCATACTTCCAGAAGTATCTATTACAAAAATTATATCTTTAGCAGTTTCAACCTTTGCCACCTCGCCAGGAGAAACCAGCAGCATGAAATACCCTTTTTTGCCAGTTCCGCGATGAGTCATCAGATTCAAACCCACATCTTTTTGTGAAACAGTATAATGCAGGATAAAGTTCTTGTCGGGCTTAGCATTATTCTCTTCATATGCAGCCGTAGCTTCATTTTCTTTAAGCTTTAACCCTATGTTATGCGAAGATGAATATACGCTTCTAAGTGGAATATTTGATTTTATATTGGTGATTACGCTTACATCCTGAATAGGCTTAGGAGAGAATCTTTCTGTATCAAGCGGATAATCATAAGTGTAAATCCCATTTTCATATTTTAATACCTGCTCATAAACCAGTTCAACCCGTTTTTCGCCGTGCGCGGGAATTGGAAAAATCTTAACTCTGAACATATTTCTACCTACATATTCAAGCAGTGTGGGCTCTCTCATTTTCTTAACCATATCTTGATATGTGCGGCTTGCTTGCTCTTTATCCATTATCTGGCCTTCAATCTTTTTGCCATCTGCATAAATAGCAAAACTCTTTATCGTAGCTTCTTCTGGTAAAGGAAAAATATAAGTACCTTCGACCTCAGCCTCATAATCATTAAGAAAAACCTCATCTACAAATGTAGTCGCTACCCCATTGTTTATATCAACCTTGACTCTGTGATACTTAACCGACATAGGTTCAATTCTATTATAGTCAAAATTGTTCCAGTAATGCTTATGAAGGAATTGAGAATGATCCACAAACATAGCACCATCAGCAAAAACTTGAGCTACTGCCAAGCACATCAAAAATGCCAGAATCAAAAACATTTTTTTCATTTCATCCTCTCCTCTCGCAGAAAGCGAGACACCAATCCATCGATAGGATTGGGTGTCTACTAACATTTTTATCTTCACCTTATTAGACAGTTTAGAGAATAAAAAGTTCCATAAATATTTTATTGAGGGCACAACTTATTGGGAGACAGCGATTTCTACTTTGAGGAATAGATATTTTTCCTGGATTTTTACAGAAAAGATTCCAACTTGAACTGTGCCCATCTGGCTTAATTCTTTTATAAAACGGGCATAAGTCATGGTAGGTATTTTAATGGAAACAATATTTTTTACCCCGCTCCCATCAATTTCAACTGATTGTATCGTACCAGAACGGGATTCAACAATTGTCCGAATCTTGGATACACATTCACTTAAAGTTAATTTACTACTATTTATAGTAAGTAAGACTTCTGGTTTTTTATCGCTAACAGGTTCTTTTTTTACAATAGCCCCTCTATCAACAAGCGATTCATCATAAGCTCTTAGATCTTTTCTTCCAACACTCAAACTTTCGGTATCAGATAAAGCAGGCTGAGAATCCAACCCGGTTACAACACTTCTATTTATGGATTCATACTTGGCAATTTCGTTGAGCTTGGAAGCCCCCTTGCTTTGGCCTAAATAATATTTTCCTTTTGCCGCCTTAAGTTCTCTGGATCCCTGGCTTGTGCCCAAAGTAACCCCATTAACCGAGGCTATTTTTTTCTGCTCAGAAGCAACTACCCCGCTGTATACCGCTTGTTGTTTATCTACAAGAACCGGCATAGATTTCTTAGGCTTAAACAAATCTTTTGGCTCAGGATACTTGATCGGGCTAGCCGGCTGAGTTATCATCTCTTCATGAATCCGCGGATAATAAGTGGGCCTGCCATCTGGATGCATAAATCTAAACACAGCAATAACGAAAATCACAGTTACTAAAGCCCCCAAAGCTTCAGCTGGGATCCTGATTTTTGGAGAAGCAAGAAATTTATTTACGATCTTCTCAAACTCCGATCTTCGCTCGATACGCTGATGAACATTAATTAAAAAATCATCAGGTGCTTTGATTTCTTTAAGGGACTTGATTTCATTTGCGGCAGTCTTTAATAAATCCAAATCCTGCGAACATTTTTTGCAGGATAAAAGATGGCCCTGAACTAAGTCATAAGTTTTTTTATCCAATACCTGATCGATATATTCCGATAATAATCCTTTAATATCTCTGCATTCCATTAAACCTGCCCCCTTAACTTATCAACTAAAATCTGCCTTGCCCGGGAAAGTTTAGATTTGACTGTGCCTAAATTCAAGCCCGTCGCTTTTGAGATCTCCTCATAAGAAAGCATTTCCACATCCCTTAATACCACAACTTCCCTTTGGTCTTGAGGTAAAGATAAAATCGCATCCTCTATCAATTTTGCTTTCTCTTCTCTTTCAAACTGGACTTGGGGAGATAAACGCTCATCACCTATTTCTAAAACGCAATCACTTTCCCCTGCCTGGCCTAAAGGAGAATCCAACCTGATCATCTTTTTTTTACGCCGATAATCAGCAGAAACAAGTTTGTTTCTGCAGATATTAACAGCAATCCTAAAGATCCAAGTCGAAAAAGAAGATTCAAACCTAAAACCTTTTAAAGACCGATAAACATTCACGAAAGTTTCCTGAGCACAATCATCAGCTTCCGCAAAATCAGCCAAAAAGCGATAACAAAGATTAAATATCTTATCTTTGTATTTTATAACCAGTTGATCAAAAGAAACTATCTCGCCTTTTAAAAAAGACCTGATCAAGACATAATCTTCCTGTCGTTTTTGATCAAAATCCAATGTTTCCTCGCTCATTTAGACAGTTTTTCCCTTTAAAAGTTCCCAAAACTAATTATTAGAAATTCTCTGCCAAAACTTCATAAAAAGCTTGCGGATGCTTACAGGCAGGGCACTCTTTAGGGGCTGTATCACTTTCTAAAACATAGCCGCAATTAATGCAGTGCCATTTCACTGAAACAGGTTTTTTAAACACTTCTGAATTCGCTATGTTATTAATGAGCTTCCTATACCTAGATTCATGGAACTTCTCAACTTTGGCTATCTGCTCAAATGAACGGGAAATCTCCAGAAATCCTTCTTCTTCGGCTATGCTGGCAAAGTCAGAATAAAGGGTAGTCCATTCTAGGTTTTCACCGGCTGCAGCAGCTTCCAGATTAGCTTTAGTATCCTTTATTGAACCTGCCGGATAAGAAGCCGTAATCTCAACATCCCCGCCCTCAAGATACTTAAAAAACACCTTGGCATGTTCTTTTTCATTTTCCGCGGTTTCCGCGAAAATATTCGCTATCTGTTCAAATCCCTCTTTTCTGGCAGCACTTGCAAAATACGTATACCTATTCCTTGCCTGTGACTCGCCTGCGAATGAAGCCAGTAAATTCTTTTCTGTTTTTGATCCTTTGATCGATCTAGACATTTATTCTCCTATTTTTTAATGATTTTTACGGTAGTGTGATTTCCATCCAGCCAAGGCCAAAGCATCGCAAACAAATCTCCATCCTGCTGATTTCGGAAATATAATGTTTGCCCTGGCTGAATACCTCCATAATTATCCACTGTCTCGCGCACTTTAAATGAGAGCCTTTCCTTGGAAGGCCAAGTAGGCCGGCCGAAAAAATTTTCCAATCTATTTACTAGAATTTGAAGCTCTTCCTTTACCACCACTGCTTCAAAAAGATTATCGCAATCCATGCGCAGCGTATCAAATTTTAATGTTCTAACTTCATTTTTTATTTGATCAAATTGCATAAATATCCCTTTTACTATTCAGAAAGAACCCTGCTTAATTCTTTCTCGGCTGACTTTAAAGAATTATTGATTTCGCCCCTATTCTGTCCAAAAATATCGGCGTTGCACTTATCTACAAGTTCAACGCATGTATTATCTAATGCCAACTCCTCTAAAGTCTTTTCTTTTAAGTTAGACTTAAAGTAAGAAACCAGCACCAAAAATGCCCTGTTTCCTTCTAAAGATCCAATAAATGCCTTTGCCCTTGCGGTTAAGCCAAATAAAACAGCATCTTTAAACATGAAAGCGACCGCGGTCGACTTAGCATCAAAAACAATATTATTTGAAGAATCCGGCAAAGAAATTGCCAAAGCCCGAGTATTTTTTTTAATATCCACTAAAAATAATTTT